>Ga0105048_10012747_pt1 | contig 13160 bp, 11 predicted proteins | sample MAT05_FD_78382 | JGI IMG/M metagenome (GOLD analysis project Ga0105048, IMG submission 78382) | Freshwater microbial communities from Lake Fryxell liftoff mats and glacier meltwater in Antarctica - MAT-05 | ecosystem: Environmental > Aquatic > Freshwater > Ice > Liftoff microbial mat | place...
CGGATACGCGGCGATTGCGGCAGGACTACGAGGTGCGATGCCGCGAGACGACGGAGAAGTTCGACGACGAATTGTTGATTCATGCCCAGAATTTGGCCCGCGAACTGCGGAAGGAATATTGGTCGGCGGTCAACCGCAGCGGCGAAGTCTGGTTGAGGACGCAAATGCAGTTGGCGTTGGCTGCGCTCGGCGATGGACTGAGCGCGTGGAATGCCGCAACGACGATCGCGGCGACGAATCACCAAGGGGTCTTGTGGTCCGCGTATTGGCTGGTCCTGCCGTCGTCTTTGGACGACCGCGATCACCCCGGTTGGTTTCAGATTCATTTGCCGCGTGAGTTGATCGGTCGGCCATCGCCGGTTCGCCCCGCTCGGCAATCGGTGGAGTTGCCCCTCGATACGGATACCTTGGACCGCTACCCCAGCTTGCCGGACGATTACCACAAGCACGACGACGTGCAGGCTGGGACGGAAGGTACGTTTCGACGAGTCGTGGTTCGCTACCCGTTGGGGCGGCTGAATCGCCCGCAATCGCGACCGCGCGAATCGGGTCGTCCGCCGACGGCCGCACCGGTGCCTGCCGGAACACCGCCACCGCTGCCGTCGCTTTACGTTCAATATGCCCGTCGGAAAAGTGAACTCGACGCGATTCTCGACGGGCATCGGGAAAAACTCGACACGGACCTCGCCGAACTTCAGGCGACGACGAGAAATGATTCCCGGCAGGTTCTGCTGCTTCTTCTCGCGCTCGGCGCCGGCGTCCTGGCGGCCTTGCTGGTGGGGAGTTGGTGGCTCGTACGGCGCGGCTTGAAGCCGCTCAAAACGCTCACCACCGCCGTCAGCCGCGTTTCCGAAAAGGACTTTCGACTAATCCTGAAGCGCGAGGATCTCACCCAGGAACTCGTGCCGATCCACGCCCGGCTGACCGACACCCTCGATGCGTTGCGACGCGCGTTCGACCGGGAAAAGCAGGCCGTGGGGGACATTTCCCACGAATTGCGGACACCGCTCGCAGCTCTGCGAACCACGCTCGACGTGTCGCTGCGTAAGCCGCGCGACGCGGAGCAATACCGCGCCACCCTCTCGGATTGCCGGGACATCGCCAGGCAGCTCTCCAAGCTCGTCGACCGGATTCTGATGCTCGCTTCGCTCGACTCCGGAGAAGCGGCACCCTCCCGCATGCCGGTCGAACTGGTCGAGATGGCGACCGAATGCCTGGCTGTGATCCGCCCGCTCGCCGATAGTCAAAGCCTCACACTGACGGTCGAGATGCCGAAGGAACTGCGGGCGACCACCGATGCGGACAAGCTCCGCGAAGTGCTGATGAACCTGCTCCACAACGCCGTCGAGTACAACCGCCCCGGCGGAAGCGTGACGCTGACGCTGCAACGACGCGGCCAAGACATTCGAATGGACGTGTGCGATACCGGCATCGGCATGACGCCGGACGTGCAGGGCAAAATCTTCGAACGCTTCTACCGCGCCGACGCCAGCCGCCACGCCGTCGGCATCCACGCCGGGCTGGGGCTGGCGATCGTCAAGGAATACGTCGCCCGGCTCCACGGCACCATCGAGGTCCAAAGCACCCCGGAAGTCGGCACGCGGTTTACAGTCATCGTGCCGGCGGTGATTTGACCCGTCAAACCCGCTCCGGCTTGCTTCTTAAAAGTGCCGCGCACGAAGTAAGCGGTCAATAACCAACCGCTTACTTCGTGCGCGGCTCTTTTTAGGGACATATGGATGAAACTGAAACTGTTGCTAAAACCGCACGCCCACGGTCAGCAGCAGGTTCAGGTCCTGGAAGTTGCCGTCGAGCGGCGGGACGACGTTGGACCAGTTGAAGCCGTACTCGACGCGGAAACCCGTGAACAGGATCCAGTTGCCGACCGGGGTTTCCGCATTGTAGTGGGCGCCGAGGCTCACGCCGTTGGTCACACTGTAGCGGCGGAAATAGTTGTCCCGGTCGGTTTCGGGAATGAGATCGACGCGGATGGTGCCGTAGCGACCGCCGACGTCCACCCCGAAGCGGCTGTTCCAGTTCTGCTCGAAGCCGAGCACACCCGGGCCGTTCAGGAACCAGTCGCGGCCGACCGAGTAGTTGAAGCTCGTCCGAGTCACGCCGCGGAGCGTGAACGGGAAGATGACGTCCGGCCCGGTCAGCAGCCCATCAGGGCCGCGCGGGGGACGGTTGAAGACGTCCAGCGTGCGGTCGTTTTTGCCGCCGTTGTAGGCGTAGTGCAGACCGAGGTCGAGCACCCAGGCCGCGTCCCCTTCCGGATTGAACAGCAGCGTCCGGCCACCGCCGCCGACGAGCCAGCCGAACTCGGCGGCGCCGCTGAAGGTCGCACCACCGCCGATGATCAGGCTGGGTCCGGTCTTCGCATACAGTTCGTAGGTCACCGGGCCGTTGCCCCCGGTCGGCCCGCAGCATTCCGGCTGCGTCCCATGCGACCACGGCGAGGCAACCGTGCCTGCCGGGTAAGGCGACGCCGGCAGTCCCGCCGGGGCCGTCAGAGTGTTCATGGTGGTCGCTTCGCCGCCCGAGAGGAACGGCATGGTACCCGTTCCTTGCGTGGCAACAGTGGACCCCGGCAGTGCCGAGCTACCCATCGCCCGCGGCAACGGCAGCCCGGGCAGAGTGCCCGTGCCGATGCTGGCCGGCGCGGCCGAAACTTGGGCCATCGCCCGCGGTCCGGACATCGTGAAGGCAAACCCGCACACCGTCGGCAGGAACGCGAGCAGCAAACGCTTGGCCGTCATATCGTGGTACCCCGCAGAATCGGTATTCTCGAACATCATCGGCCGGAAGCTGGGCAAAACTTAACGCCTGCAACGAAAATGCCGAATGAGCCGGTCTGAGCCGGTCTAGGAGAGTGTCACCAAGGGATTGGTCGCAGCCGGCAGGCTTAGCCTCACGGCGGACGACGACCGACTCACCGCCTCCGTTTGCTCTTGCCTCCTATGATGACTGACGCTATTTCCCCGGCCGAGTGCGACCATGAACGCGACCCATGCCGACAACGACGACGAGTACGAATTGGTGCAGCCCGACCCGGCCGACCGGTTCAACGCTCCGAAGGCCCTCCCGATCGCTTACCCGGCCAAGCCGAGAATCGAGCGGGCGGTACGCGGCGTCCTCGTGTTCCTGGCCGTCCTCTTCACCGCGGCCTTAACCGCCGCGGCGACGATTCACCCCTACGACGCGGACGGCAAGCCGAAGTCGAGTGCGACGCACACGCAGCTGGGGCTGCCGCCGTGCAACGCCGTCGAGTTCTTCGGCAAGCCCTGCCCGGCCTGCGGCATGACCACGAGCTTCGCTCTGTTCATGCACGCGGACCCCGTCGCAGCCGCCAAAGCGAACTGGGTGGGACTCATGCTCGCGGCCTTCTGCGCGTTCGGGGTGCCGTGGACGATCGTGTGCGCCATCCGCGGCCGCTACTACATCATCGGCAACCTGGAGAAGACCAGCACCTACGTGGTCACGATCCTGCTGGTGACGATGGTCGGCCGCTGGATCGTCGTGATGATGACGGACTAGCTGAAATGACTCGGCGAGTCGCGGGTGGCAACCCGCCGCACGCCATTCCAATTATCCTCGGGGGAGGGTTCAGGGATGAACCGCAAACGGCTTCGGAAATGGTCGATTCTGTTGGGGTTGCTCGCATTGTGTGGTGCGGGCTGTTCGCCCGGCACGCTCGGCTTCCTGTTCCGCGACACGAACACGAAACCTGAGTACCCCATGCCGCCGCGCGAGGGGAAAAAGGAAATCGTCGTACTCGTCATGGTCTCGAAGAGTGCGAATCTCGGGGCCGACCCGATGTTCGCCACGGTCGACGGCGAGCTGGCGGGCCTCGTCAACCGCACGCTGACGGAAGGCACCAAGGATTCCAAGCATCCGATCCGCTGCATCGAACAATCGAAGCTGCAAGCCTTCAAAACCTCCGCCCGCGGCGACTGGCGGACCATGTCCCCGGCGACCATCGGCACCGAGCTCGGCGCGGATTACGTCATCGACGTCAACGTCACGACCATGACCATCTTCCAGGCCGAGTATGCCCGCGAGTTTTGTCAGGGTCGTGCCAGTGCGGACGTGACCGTGTACGACACCGCCCAGCCGGACAAGATTCTGCAGCAATTCCCGCACAACTCGATGCAGCAGGAAAAGAGTGTGGTGAGCATGCCGCCGACGCACTATCGCCGCTGGTTCACCGAACGCCTCGCCCGAGAACTCGCCTGGCGCCACATCCCGCACGACAGCAACGAACGCCTCGCGGCGAACGCGAAGTAACTACAACTATCGGCCGGCGGCGTGGCATAAGTCCGCCGAGTCTTGGAGATCAAGACTCGGCGGGCTTACGCCACGCCGCCGGCATATGCGTAAACTGACGGTATCCGCTTCGAGGTGCCGTTCATGGATTTCGCGTTGCCGCCTGTTGGCGAGGGGTTGCTGGAAGTGGAACTGACGCGCTGGCTGGTGCAAGCCGGCGAAGCCGTCGGTCGCGGGCAGGCCCTGATGGAAGTCCTGTCGGATAAGGCGACGATGGAAGTGCCCGCCCCGTTTGCCGGCCGCATTGCCGAGACGATCGCCGAGCCGGGCCGGAAGATCAAGGTCGGCGAAGTTGTGCTTCGCTATCAACCCTCCGGTGCTCCGGCGGAAGTTGTTGTGCCCGTGAAGGCGGCTGCACCGATCGTCGCTACAGCGACGCTTCCGACGGCCAATGGTCACGGCGACCGCGTGCCCGCGGCACCTTCGGTGCGGCTGATGGCCCGCAAGCTCGGGATCGATCTGGCGAATCTCGCCGGCAGCGGACCCGGCGGCCGCATCCTGCTGGACGACGTCACGGCCCGCATGGTGGTCCCCTCGCCGACTCCAGTACTCGCGAAGGCCAAACCGGCGGCGCCCGCGTTCGACTTCGGCAAGGCCGGCACCCGGGTCAAGCTCGTTGGCCTTCGCCGCATCATTGCCGAGCAGATGGTGGCCTCGGTCGCTTCCATTCCCCACTACAGCTATGTCGACGAATGCGACTTCTCCGAACTCGTGAAACTGCGGACTCAGTTGAAGGACGCCTTCGGAACCAAGGGAGTGAAGCTGACCTACTTGCCGTGCGCGGTGAAGGCGGTCGCGAGGGCACTCAAGGAGATGCCGATCGTCAACGCGACCCACGACGATGCTTCCGACGAAACGACGCTGCATACCGAGATCAACGTCGGCATCGCCGTCGCCGGGCCGCAGGGGTTGATCGTGCCCGTGATTCGGGATGCGGACGAGAAAGATCTCGCGGCGATCGGCGCCGAGATCGAGCGGCTGAGCGCCGATGTTCGCCGCGGGCGCGTCCAGCCGGCGGACCTGAAGGGTGGGACCTTTACCGTCACATCGATCGGGTCCATCGGCGGGCTGATTGCCACGCCGATCATCAACCGGCCCGAGGTCGGCATCATGGCGATGGGGAAGATCGTCAAACGACCCGTTTTCGACGAGCGCGGCGCAGTCGTTCCGGCGGAGATGGGCTACCTGTCATTTTCGTTCGACCACCGCATTCTGGATGGCGCCATCGGGGCACTGTTCGGCAACGCAGTCATTCGTCGTCTTCATCGTCCGGCGGAACTGCTCGTGGGCTGGTCGGCCTGAGTTGGTTCTTTTCGTCGACGAGCACGACGAGGGGCGCGAAGATCTTCGCACGCTTGGTCGTCATCGTGGTAAAGGTGGCGACGATGATCACATCCCCGGTCTGAATCAGGTGGGCCCCCGCCCCATTGACCTGGACGGTACCGCTGCCGCGCGGGCCGGCGAGGGCGTAGGTCGTCAGCCGGGTGCCGTTGGTCACATCCCACACGTGGATCTGCTCCATCGGCAGAATGTCCGCGGCGTCGAGCAGATCGAGATCGACGGTGAGGCTGCCCTCGTAGTGCAGCTCGGTCGCGGTCACGACGCAGCGGTGAATCTTCGACTTCATCATCACGCGACGCATCGGACACCCTCGTCAAACAAGTCGGAATGCGGAATGTCGAACGCGGAATGAAAACGAACCGACATTCCTCGTTCCACATTCAGCATGCCACATTGTTACCTGCCCGAGCCGGTTTTGGCGAGAAACTTCAGCGAAGTGCGGTCGGACAGCCCCAGCCGGCAGACGGTGTCGAACCCGAAGCCTTGGATCGCCTTGGCGGTCTGTTCGGCTTCCTCGGCGGTCGTGCAGGAGAAGATCAGCCGGCCGCTGCCGTCGTAGACGCCGAAGCGACCGTCGAGATTGCGGGCCTTCACGTTCTTCGGGTCGAAACTGCGGCCCTGTACGTTGAACGGCACCTTGGTGGGCGGCTTACCGTCGATCAGGAAGAAGGTCGTCTCCCCGATTTTGCAGAACTCGGTGAAACGGCTGTCCTGAATGAATTTGAGAGCGTCGCGGGCCGACCATTCCGACGGGCCGAAGCGACCAAGCACGTCGTTCCCGGACACGAGTTTGTACTCGCCGCCGTCCTTGCGGATGTCGATTCTGCGCGGGTCGATGACGATCCGCTCGCCGACGAAGCCGACGCCGGGGACGGGGATGCCGGTGCGGTTCAACGCCTGCTCGGCGGCAGCCTGGTGCAGTGCCGACGGCCCACCGACATTCGGCCGGGTCGCCTTGGAATCGACCGGCTCGGCGAAGAGGTATTGGAAGGTCGGATTCGGAAAGCCGACGCGGCCGAGGCGGTTGAAGCCGTACTTCTGGATCACCGCCGCCGCCTGCTCGGCATCGTGCTTGGCGAGGCCGAAGTTGACGAGAATATTCGCTTCGTCCTTCAGCACCCAGACGCCGCGGACCGCCGCGGCCCGCACGCTTTTCAGGTCGATCGGAACCGATTGTTTGACGCTGAGATTCAAGGCATTCGCCTTGCCCCCGGTCAGCCCGTAGTGCAAGCCGGCGCTGCCGATGGAGGCCCAATCGGTCGGCTTGAGTTCGCGGACGGCCAGGCGGGCTTCCTCGGCCGCGGCCTGATCCTTGCCGAAGTTGGCGAGCACATGCGGCCCGGCCACGAGCAGCCAGTGTTCCGCATTGGAGCGGATGTTGACCGCTCCGGCATCGAGCGGCAAAAAGCGTTCGAGTTGCGGCGTAATGACGGCTGGGGCCTTCGGCTCTTCCGGCTTCATCACCGACCCCGGCAGCATCCCCGGCGGCATGGTCATCGACGGCGGCAACACCACCCCCGGCGGCAGTTCGCTCGGCTTGACGACCGGCCCGAGACGCCCAGGCTGCTGAGCCGAAAGCAGCGTGAGGGATGCGACAAGCGCCGAGGCCGAGATGATCCAACGCATGGCGCGCCCTACCGAACCGGAATGGAATCCAACGGTTGTATCGGTTGCGAGGGCGCTCGGAATTGAGGTGACTTTATCGCCTACCCCAGCATGCCGACCTGTTTGGCGTAGTTGAACAAGCCGCCGGCTTCGATGATCGGCAGGACATCGCCCAAGGGTTTGAGGGCATAGGTTTCGCCGCTGGTGTGGTTGGTCAGCGTGCCTGCGGTCACGTCGATGGCGAGATCGTCGCCGGTGCAGACGGCTTCGATGAGGCGGGATTGGCTTTCGATGGGGACGAGGTAAGCGCCGTTGATCGAGTTGCGGTAGAAGATGCGGGCGTAGAACTCGGCGACGACGCAGAGGATGCCGGCGGCGGCCAAGGCGATCGGGGCGTGCTCGCGGCTGGAACCGCAGCCGAAGTTTCTGCCGCCGATGACGATCCGGTAAGGCGACGTGAATTCGTCGTCGGGCCCGTGGAAGGGCGTGTGACCCTTGGGCAGCCCCAGGCCGGCCTTGGGGACGCCCGCCAGCGCGAACTTGCCGAACATCCTGTATTCCGCGGCGATCGCGGGGTTGTAGGTCAGATACTCGGCGGGGATGATCTGGTCGGTGTCGACATTGTCGCCGAGGACGAACGCCCGGCCGCGAATGACGGTTTGCATGGCTCACTTCTCCGAATGTCTTCGTTCGCTTTCAACATAGTGACGGCTCGCAGCGCGCGGTCGGATCGGCGCCGGTAAAGTCCGCACCGTCCGATTTTCCGTGCTACGGTTCGGCAGTCGTGTCGGAAAAGTCGTCTCGTCAAGGGCAGACCGGGTATGCGAGCACGTTTGGTCGTTGAAACCGGGGAATGCACTCCCGCGGTTCTGGACTTGGCTTCCGGACAGACGGCCACGATCGGTCGCAGCCGGGATAACCTCGTTGTCGTGCCGAACGACCTCGTTTCGCGCCTTCACGCCAAGGTCTACTTCGACGAGGGTCGCTGGTTCGTCCGCGATTTCGGCCTCAACGGCACGAAAGTGGACGGCCGCCGCATCGCCGGGGCCGTCTCGCTCGACGACGGCACCATGATTCAACTGGCGGATGTGCAGCTTCGCTTCCTGACGGTGGCAGGCACGCAGACCTCCACGCCGCTGCCGCTGTCGAATGCGGCGAGCGATCATACGCCGCCGCCGGTGCTGATCCGCAAGACTCCGACCTCGGGCAAGGTTCCTGCGGAAATCGTCGGCACCCGCGTCCAGAACTTCAAGCTTCGCGATGTTCCAGCGACCGTCGAGGCGACGGCGGACCCCAATGATACGCAGCTCAAGGTCGATGAACTGACCGCACTTTGCCGCTTCATGACCGAAGCCGTGGCCACGCCGGACCCGCACGAACTGATCGCCCGTTGCCTGCGGACCATCCTCAACCAGACCAGCGCCACGCTGGCCGGCTACCTCAGTCTCGATCCCAACGACACGATGCCCAAAGTCGTGCTGCCGGAAAAGGCGGCCGTGGACATGCGACTCTCGCGGCGGCTTACCGAACGGGTGCGGCATACGCGAAAAAAAGCTTGGCTGTATGGGGACGACCAGTTCGGCAACCCCGGTGAAAGTCTGCAGCTGGTGACGGACGCCGTCTGCCTGCCGCTGACCGGCGGGCTGAAACCGGACGACGCCGGCGCGGCCGAGCCGTTCGCGGCGCTGCACGTCTACCGCACCGGCCGCGGCTTCACCGATCGCGAAGTCCGCTTCCTCGAACTGACGGCGGGATTTCTGGCGCCGACTCTGGAAATCCTGCGCACGCGCCGCAAGCTCGAAGCGGAGAATCAGCGACTCCGCAGTGCGGCACCAACCGCCGACGAACTCATCGGGGACAGCAGCAGCATCATGGCCCTGCGGATGCAGGTCGGCCGCGCCGCGCCGCAACCCTTCACCGTACTCATCCAAGGCGAAAGCGGGTCGGGCAAGGAACTCGTGGCCCTCGCGCTGCATCAACACAGCCCGCGCTGCGCCGGGCCGCTCGTTGTGGTCAACTGTGCCTCGATCGCGCCGACCCTGCTGGAAACCGAACTCTTCGGAAGCCGTAAGGGTCCGATGAGCGACCGCGACTATGCCGGCCTGTTCGAGCAGGCGGACGAAGGCACGTTGGTGCTCGACGAAATCGGCGAATTGAGCCTCGACTGCCAAGCGAAACTGCTGCGGGTGATCGAAGGCAAAGCCTTCCGCCCCGTCGGCGGGACCTGCGATTTGAAGGTCGATGTCCGCCTCGTCGCCGCCACGAATCGCGATCTGGAAGCCGAGGTCCGCGCCGGTCGATTCCGCCAGGATCTGTTCTTCCGCCTCAAGGTGATTCACCTGCGCGTGCCGCCGCTGCGCGAGCACGCCGAGGACATTCCCGAACTCGCCCACTTCTTCCTCGAACGCCTTTCGGTGCAGTGCCGCCGCGCCTTCCGACTCACGCCGGCGGCGATGCAGCGCCTGCAGGCATTCCCTTGGCCCGGCAACGTGCGGCAACTCCGGGCCGTGCTGGAAAGTGCCGCCGTCATGACCGAGACGGACACCATCGACGCGGATGCCATGCCCATCGGACCGCACGAATCGGCAACGCCCCCGACCGCACCGACCATCGATCTGCCGCCGAGTTTGGATGTCGACGAACTCGAAACCTGGGCCATCCGCAAGGCGATGGTGCAGACAGTCGGCAACGTCAGCCAGGCCGCGCGGCTGCTCGGCATGTCCCGCGATACTCTGCACACGAAGCTCAAGAAGAAGATGATCGACCGCGAAACGCTGCTCAACGAAAACTTGTGATCGTCGATTCATTTCACTAACCTATTCTTCATGCCCCGTCTCAACACGCACGTCCGTTGAGTCTGTCGATGAATACGATCGCTCGCGTCAACCTGGCGGAACGGGTACGGGATGTACTCACGGCCAAGATCGCCCGCGGCGACATCGCGCCCGGCGAACGACTCGTCGAACAAACGTTGGCCAAGGAATTCGGCACCTCCCAAACACCGATCCGCGAAGCGCTCCGCCTGTTGGAAGCCGTGCGGCTGGTGGAGACCATTCCACACCGGGGCACCCGCGTCCGCACGATTACGGACCGCGAGTTGTTGGAATCGCACGCCACCCGCGGCATCCTGGAACAGGGAGCCGCCCGCTATGCCGCCCCGATCTTCGCCCGGCACCCCGAACGCATCCGCAAGCTCCGCGAACATACCGAGATCATGCTGACGGCCTCCCGCGCCGGCGATCTGGAAACTGCCGCCAAGGAGAACCGGACCTTTCATACCGACATCGTGACGGCCTGCGGCAACCGCACGCTGCTCGATCAATGGTTGGCCTTAGGCATCGAAAGCCGCGGACTGATGTCCAACCGCCGCGTGACGCTGGACACGGTCGCCTTCACCGAACAACACTGGGCGATCGTCGACGCCCTCGCCGCCGGCCGCGGCGAGGAGGCCGGTAAACTTCTGCTCGAACATTCCCTCTACTTCGTGCAGAAGCACCAATCGACCCCCGAAGACTGGGCCGAGGACACGATCGCGGGCGGACAGTAGCCGCTACTCATCCGGGGATCCGAGCGTCGACAAAGTAGACATCCGTCTATCATACTCCCATGTCGAGATTGTCCCGTGCCCTCTGGTGGATCAAGCGCGATGTGCGTCTCGCGGACAATGCCGCGCTGACGACGGCGCTGGAAGCCGCACGCGAAGTTCTGCCGCTGTTCTGCGAGGAGCCGAGTCTGGTCGCCGCGCCGGACTACTCGGCCATGCATGTGACCGCATGGCGCGAGGGACTCTGCGACCTCCGCGCTCGTTTGCAACGCCTGCACGCCGACCTGTACTTTTCACCTCGGGAAGTGATCGAGACGCTCGACGTGCTTTACGCGCGCTATCCGTTTCAGGCGATCTTTGCCCACGAGGAAATCGGCATTCGGCAGACCTACCACCGGGACTTGGCGGTGGCGACGTGGTGCTCCGAGCGCGGCATCGCCTACCGCGAATTCCCGCAGTCGAGTGTGAAGCGCGGCGGCGTCAATCGGGACCATTATGGCCGCCTGTGGCAGGAACGCATCGCCGGGACGCCGCCGTTACCCGCACCGCTGCACATCCCCATGACCGCCGACCTGCGTGAGGCCTGCGGACGCTCGGCGATTCCGGCAATGCGCAAACCAACACTGTGGCAGTCGGTCAGCGAGGCGGCCGCCCGAACCACCTTGGCAAGCTTTCTGGGCGATCGGGGCCGCCACTACTCAGGCGGCATCAGCTCGCCGAACACGGCCATGCACCACGGCAGTCGACTCTCGGTTCACTTGGCTTGGGGTACAATCACAAACCGCCAAGTTTGGCACGCCGTGCAGGCGCGACTCCGGGAACTCGACGGCGACGAACAACGGGCGCAATGGGCCCGCAGTTTGCAAAACTTCACGTCGCGGCTGCACTGGCGCGACCACTTCACGCAACGTCTGGAATCCGAACCGGAACTCGAACATCGCGCCCTGCACCCCGCCTTCCGCGACGTGCCTTACGAGGACGACCCGACCCTGCTGGCCGCATGGGTCGACGGCCGCACCGGTTTTCCGATGGTCGATGCCGTGATGCGCTGCCTGGCCGCCACGGGCTTCGTGAACTTCCGGATGCGGGCGTTGGTGGTCAGCTTTGCCTGCCATGCCCTGCACCTCGATTGGCGGACGATTCACAATCCGCTGGCCAAAGTCTTCCGGGATTTCGAGCCGGGCATCCACTTCAACCAACTTCAGATGCAGGCAGGTGTGGTCGGCTGGAACGCCATCCGCGTCTATTCGCCGGCGAAGCAGTTCCTGGAGCAGGACCCACGTGCCGCCTTCGTAAAGCGTTGGCTGCCCGAGCTTCGCGATCATTCGCCGGCCCGCATCGCAGGCCATGCGGACGACCCCATCGCGGTCTACCCGCCGCCGGTGGTCGACTTCCGCCTGCGCACCGCAGAGATGAAGGCGATCCTCTTCCGACTCCGCAAGGAAGCCGACCCCGCCGTGACCGCCGCCGTCTACCGCCGCCACGGCAGCCGCACCAAACCCGCCCCAACCCGCCGTCCGAGAAAGCCGCAACGGCCCGATCAGCCGTCGCTGTTCGACTGACCGATGACGACTTTCACATTCGGCATCCTGTCAATCCTGTCCGAATTCTCTCTCTTACAAAAGATGCTCCGATCCTCTCCCCCAAAAACGGACATTCGCGCCATCGTCGAACCGTACACGCAGGCCGATCCGGAGTTGAAATCTGAGCGTCGGTACACAATCTGTCGTCGGCCGAGGTGCCGGATGCGTTGCGGACGCGGGAGCATTATGCGACGAGCAGGTCGCAGAGCGAACGGACACTGCGGGACATTCTCAACCGCATGAATTATCGGCTGAAGCGGAGCGGATTCAAAAGGGCAAGCCGCTGAAGAAGACGCAGGACACGGATGCGATCTTCGCCAACGTTCGGGCCGTGAAGGCGGAGCCGAAAGGCCCGGAGACGCTGGAGATTTCGATGGATACGAAAGCGAAGGTGAACGAGGGGGAATACTCTTCCGGGGGGAAAAACCCGGACCGGCTCGGACGGTGAGGCGGCGGAGGGCCTGGATCACGACCCGCCGCCGGCGCGGAAGTGGACGCCGCTGGGCATCCTGACCACAATTCAAATTGACGGAGAACCTGCCCTTGTTGTTACCCATCGTCCCCCCCTCCTTCCGCCGGCCTTGCCGCCGGCGACTTTCGTACATCGGCCGGCGGTGGGGGCGCATGACGGCGGCGGACCGCGCATCCAGATCTTCGACGGCCGCACGGGGGACCTGCTCCGCAACTTCTTTGCCTTCGAAGACAGTCTGCGGGTCGGGGCCTTCATCTCAGCAGCCGACGTCAACGGGGACGGCTTCGCC
>Ga0105048_10012748_pt1 | contig 13160 bp, 12 predicted proteins | sample MAT05_FD_78382 | JGI IMG/M metagenome (GOLD analysis project Ga0105048, IMG submission 78382) | Freshwater microbial communities from Lake Fryxell liftoff mats and glacier meltwater in Antarctica - MAT-05 | ecosystem: Environmental > Aquatic > Freshwater > Ice > Liftoff microbial mat | place...
CCACGCGAAGCGGCTGATGAACATTCCAGAACACCAGCACCACCGCCATGAAGTCTGGCATCCAGGGCACCCGACCAAGTGGCAGCATGTTCAGCAACAACGCAGCGAAAAGGCTGGCCCAGATAAACAGTGGATTGGCTGGCAGCAGCAGTTGCTGGCCTGATCGCATGATCATGTTGTGCGCCCCTTCTTGTTCATTTGTTCACTCCTTTTTTAGGAGCGACTACAGCCTCAGTGGTGGCTGGGCGGGGAGGAATCTGCGCCGACACCGGTTTGACCACAATGACATGCCGTGCACCCGTCACAAGCGCCTCCGGTGTGCAATAAATTTTGGCAAACGCCGATTCGGCGCGGCGCTCGATCCTGCTGATTTTGGCCACTGGCAAGCCCGGCGGATACACCCCATCGACACCGCTGGTGGTGAGCAGGTCGCCCACCTGCACATCCGAATTGCTGCCCATAAAGCGCAGTTCCAGCCCGCTGCCATAAGCACTTGGGTCGCCATACGCCACGCTGCGGGCCCCGGTGCGCACATTCAGCACGGGAATGGCCAGATCACGGTCAATCACCAGCGTGACCTCGCTGACCAGTGGATGCACCCGTGTAATCTGGCCAAGCACGCCTGATTCGTCCAGTACCGGTGAGCCAAGCTCAACGCTTTGCAGCAGGCCCTTGTCAATGATGATTTTGCGGGTGTAGGGGTCGGCTGCGTCATACAGTACTTCAGCCGCCATGACAGATGTGGCAAGCTGCTCACGCAGGTTCAGGACTTTGCGCAGCCGGTTGTTTTCCAGCAGGAGCTGCTCAACTTGCCCGGCCCGCAGCGATTGCACAGCGAGTTTTTTGGCGGCTTGCTCACTGCTGGTGTTCGCCTGGTCAAGCCCTATCAAATACGCACTGCTGGCGCGCGCCGCTCGCACGGGTTGCAGCGCCAGCCATTGCACCGGGTACATCGCAGTGCTCAGCGCAGCACGTACCGGCTGGGTGATGCTAAAGCGCATATCGGCGACCATTAAAAACAGTGACATCGCGCTAAAGAACAACAGCTTTGAAAGCGCTGACGGCCCCTGCTTGAAGATGGGCGGTGGGGAGCGGTCAAGGGTTCCTAAAGGCATGTCTTGCTACCGCTGCGCAAACTGAAAGTAGCGTGCGCTGGCCGCTTATTCCGAAGTGAAAATTGAACCCAGGCGGTCCATGCGCTCCAGCGCCATGCCGCAACCGCGCACCACGCAGGTCAGCGGCTCTTCGGCCACCAACACCGGCAGGCCGGTTTCTTCGGCCAGCAAACGGTCCAGATCACGCAGCAACGCACCACCGCCGGTCAGCATCATGCCGCGGTCAGCAATGTCTGCACCGAGTTCAGGCGGGGTTTGCTCAAGCGCGTTTTTGACGGCGCTGACGATGTTGTTGAGCGGGTCAGTCAGCGCTTCGAGAATTTCATTGCTGGAGATGGTGAAACTGCGCGGCACACCTTCAGACAGGTTGCGGCCTTTGACTTCCATCTCCTTGACTTCAGAACCCGGAAAGGCCGAGCCGATGTTTTTCTTGATGGCTTCAGCTGTCGGCTCGCCAATCAGCATGCCGTAGTTGCGACGAATGTAGTTGATGATGGCCTCGTCGAAACGGTCTCCGCCGACGCGCACACTGCCTTTGTAGACCATGCCGCCCAGCGATATCACGCCAACTTCTGTCGTGCCGCCACCAATGTCTACCACCATCGACCCGCTGGCCTCGCTGACAGGCAAGCCTGCACCTATCGCTGCAGCCATCGGTTCTTCAATTAAAAACACATCGCGTGCACCAGCACCGAGCGCGCTTTCGCGAATGGCGCGGCGTTCGACCTGGGTCGAACCACAAGGCACGCAAATGATGATGCGCGGGCTGGGCTTGAAAAAGCTGCGTGGGTGCACCATTTTGATGAACTGCTTGAGCATTTGCTCGGTCACCGTGAAGTCCGCGATCACACCGTCTTTCATCGGGCGAATCGCCTCAATGTTGCCAGGCACCTTTCCGAGCATGGCTTTGGCCTCACGACCCACAGCCTGGATGGTTTTACGGCCTTGCGGGCCGCCTTCGTGGCGAATGGCAACAACCGATGGCTCATCGAGCACAATGCCGCGGTCGCGCACATAAATCAGGGTGTTGGCGGTGCCAAGGTCAATGGCCAGGTCGGTGGAAACGTACCGACGGAAAGCTTCAAACATGGTCAAAAGTCCGGTTAGGGCCTGCGCAAACTGGTTTCGCGCGAACGCCTTTGTAATGAATCTGTGAGCACGAGATCAAAGCCAGACCTGACGCAAACCCGTTTCAACCACCTAATTCCGTCTCTAGATCATTCGTGAACGCGAAGGCGAAACCGGCGGCAGTACAAACGTACGGCTAGCGAAGCCGACAAAGTGCTCGGTTGATCTAGCAATGGACTAAAAAGCGTCTAAAGGGTGCAACTGGCTTCGATTTCACACCAAAGGCAGGATAATAACGCATCCCCCCTAGGGCATTCCCGCGTATTCACGCTGATTAGCCGTTGGTTACACCTGATTTCAGTTGTTTTTTATCTTTGAGACACATGGCACTGACACCCCACGACATTGCGAGAGTCGCCAGCCTGGCGCGACTTGAATTGCGCCCTGACGAAACCGAGCGCGTGCTTGGCCAGCTCAATGGCTTTTTTACGCTGGTAGCGCAAATGGAAGCCGTCAACACCGACGGCGTGGAGCCGCTGGCGCATCCGGCAGCTATTTTGGGTAGCGTGGCGCTGCGCTTGCGGGACGATATTGCCAGCGAGCCGAACCAGCGCGAGGCCAGCCAGCGCAGCGCGCCTGCGGTTGAACGTGGCCTGTTTTTGGTGCCAAAGGTGATTGAATGAGCGCGAATTTTGATCTGCACGACCTGAGCGTGTTTGACCTGGCCGCCAGACTGGCCGGCGGTCAAGTCAGCAGCGTGGAGGTCACGCAGCATTTTTTAAAACGCGTTAAAAACGAGCAGTTGGGTGCATTTTTGGCAGTTGATGCCGATGTGTCGCTGGCGCAGGCCAAAGCAGCTGATGTGCGTTTGGCTGCAGGCGAGCGCACGCCGCTGCTGGGCGTGCCGCTAGCGCACAAAGACGTGTTTGTGACGCGGGACTTTCCGACCACTGCCGGGTCGAAGATGCTGGAAAACTACCGCAGCCCGTTTGATGCAACCGTCGTCAACAAGCTGGGAATTGGGCCTGGCGGTGCAGGCATGGTCACGCTCGGCAAGCTCAACTGCGACGAATTTGCCATGGGTTCGGGCAATGAAAACAGCGCCTACCTGCCCGCCAAAAACCCGTGGGATTTAAGCCGAATACCCGGTGGTTCATCAGGCGGTTCTGCGGCGGCAGTGGCTGCGCGCCTGATTCCGGCAGCCACGGGCACAGACACCGGTGGATCAATCCGCCAACCTGCATCACTGACAGGCATCACAGGTATCAAACCAACCTATGGCCGCTGCTCGCGTTATGGCATGGTGGCGTTTGCCAGCAGCCTGGACCAGGCTGGGCCGATGGCACGTAGCGCGCTGGACTGCGCACTGCTTTTAAGCGCCATGGCCGGGCCAGACCTGGACAGAGACTCCACCTCGCTGGACTTGCCAGTGATCGATTACGCTACTGATTTAATAGCTGCTTACGCCCGAAATCAGGGAGCCGCAGCCCCAAAATACCCTCTAAAAGGCCTGAAAATTGGTCTTCCCAGGCAGTTTTTCGGTGCCGGATGTGCGGCAGACGTCCTCCAGGCTGTTCGCGCGGCCCTGGCTGAGTATGAAAAGCTGGGTGCAACACTGGTCGACGTCGATTTGCCGCTCACCGAACTGTCGATTCCGGTTTATTACGTCATTGCGCCAGCCGAGGCCAGCAGCAACCTGAGCCGCTTTGACGGCGTGCGCTATGGCCACAGAGCAGCAAACTACACCGACCTGAACGACATGTACAAAAAGTCGCGCTCAGAGGGTTTTGGCGATGAAGCCACGCGCCGCATCATGATTGGCACCTACGTGCTGTCGCACGGCTACTACGACGCTTACTACCTGAAAGCCCAAAAAATCCGCCGCCTGATCGCGCAAGACTTTCAAAAAGCCTTCACCCAGTGCGACATCATTGCCGGGCCGGTGTCCCCCACGGTCGCGTGGAAGATTGGCGAGAACAAAGCTGACCCGGTCGCCAACTATTTAGCGGATATTTACACGCTGTCATCCAGCCTGGCTGGCTTGCCCGGCATGAGCGTGCCCGCAGGCTTTGCGACATCACCAGCAGGGGGCGGCATGCCGGTTGGCCTGCAGTTGATTGGCAATTACTTCAAAGAGGCTCAATTGCTGGGCGCTGCGCATGACTTTCAGATGGCGACAGATTGGCATATGCGTCAGCCTGGGGGTTCAGTATGAGCACCGCAACATCCTTGTTGGTTCAAGGCTACGAAGTCGTTATCGGCTTTGAAACGCATACCCAACTGACCACGCAATCCAAGCTGTTCAGCCGCGCATCGACCTCGTTTGGCGCTGAGCCGAACACCCATGCTTCCGCCGTTGACTTTGCCTTGCCTGGCGCGCTGCCGGTGATGAACAAGGGTGCAGTACAACGGGCAATTGAGTTTGGCTTGGCGGTGAACGGGCACATTGCCGAGAGCAGTGTGTTTGCGCGCAAAAACTACTTTTACCCGGACCTGCCCAAGGGTTACCAGATCAGCCAGTATGAGATTCCAGTAGTACAGGGCGGTGTGGTGGAGTTTTTCCTGGAGGGTGAAAAGAAAACCGTTCGGCTGGTGCGCGCGCATCTGGAAGAAGACGCTGGCAAATCGCTGCACGAAGATTTTGTTGGCATGAGCGGCATTGACCTGAATCGCGCTGGCACGCCGTTGCTGGAGATCGTGACCGAGCCAGATATGCGCTCTAGCGCCGAGGCCGTGGCTTACGCTAGGGAGTTGCACAAAATCGTCACCTGGATTGGCATTTGCGACGGCAATATGCAGGAAGGCAGCTTCAGGTGTGATGCCAATGTGTCGGTGCGCAAACCCGGCGCGGCGCTGGGCACGCGCCGCGAAATCAAGAACCTGAACAGCTTCAAGTTCATGCAGCAGGCGATGGACTATGAAATCCGCTGGCAGATTGAGCAGCTTGAAGACGGCCACGCGATTCAGCAAGCCACCGTGCTGTTTGACCCGGACACGGGCGAGACACGAAGCATGCGGACGAAAGAAGATGCGGCGGATTACCGTTACTTTCCTGACCCGGATTTGCCGCCGCTGGTGATTGGGCGGGATTGGGTGGAGAAAACCCGCTCAGAGATGGCCGAGTTGCCGCGCGCGATGGCGGTTCGGTTCGTAAACGACTATTGTTTGTCTGAGGCAGATGGAAATCTTTTGACAACTGAGAAGCACACAGCCGAATTCTTTGACGCAGCGATGCGTGAAGTTCTAAATGAGGAAGGTAGCACTGGTGTACGCCATGCGCAGGGTGTGGCTAATTGGTTAAATGGCGATATAGCCGCCCGAATGAAAAAAAGTGGAATTTCAGATATTCGAAAAATACCGCTTACGGCTTGGCATGTTGTAACTTTGGTGCGTCGTATTGCAGATGGGACCATTTCAGGAAAAATTGCTAAAGACAAGGTCATACCCGCTATCTGGGACGGTAGATTGACGTCTGCTCTAGCGGTTGACGACGTGATCAAGCGCGAACGCCTCAAACAAATGTCCGACTCCGGCGAACTCGAAAAAATCATCGATTACGTGCTGGCCGCTAACGCCAAAAACGTCGAAGAGATCAAGGCGGGCAATAGCAAAGCCATGAACGCCCTGGTTGGCCAGGCCATGAAGGCGACCCAAGGCAAAGCCAACCCGGCGCAGGTCAATGCGCTTTTAAAGCAGAAAATCGGATAACTGAATACGAATCGAGCGCTACACTATTAATAGCTGCTCGCACCCGTATCTATTGGCTTTCAATCCATTTTTATATTTTAAAATGGCTTGAATCATGCGTTTTAAGGCTTTTTGACGCTGTTGGCAGGGCCGGTGGCGGTAGAGGTGTCCGCCACGCCCCATCGGGGTTGGAGTTTTACCATTTCAGCGTCAAACCGTTGGGTGATGCTTATTTTCTCAGCCTCTTTGTCGGCCATCAAACGCTTTTGTTCGGCTATGTTGGCATCGGTTTGGTCAACCCGGCGCTTGAGCGCGGGCGGTAGTTTGCCTGGCGAGTTTTTATAAAAATCCAGCTCTGCGCCGATGGACGCGCGCTGATCTGCCAGCTCTTGCGTGCGTTTGGTGGCCGTTTTGATCGTTTCGTTGACCTGCTCAAGCGCCGCTACGCGCGCCTTATTGTGGCTGGCGCGGTCTGGGTAGCGGATTCTCAACGCGCGGTCACGGCGGTTTTCTTCGGCTTGCTGCATACGGGCTTCCGCTTGCACTTTCTCATCGGCCTCCATCTCCGCGCGTGATTTGGGTGGAGGCGGTGGGGCCAATACGCGCCGCACTGTACCAGACGGGTTTAGCTCCTTCTGGGCACGGTCCATGCATTCGGCGATGGGGCGGTCAGAGGTAAGCTTTCGGCCCTTGTCATCCACGCAGGTGTAAATGCTTTGTGCCGCAGTACTGCCCAGAAAGCCGCACCACAGCACGGCAAAACCCAAACCCGCAGTCTGTCGTGATTTAAAAATCATGTCTTACTCTCCTTCTACGCCGTAACGCTGCCGGTAGGCCAGCACTGCATCGTAAGTCGTTTCAAGTTCTGACTGCTCGCCGGTGCTGGTTTTTTGCAGTGCCAAATAATCCAGCAAATCAGTCAGGCGGGCAATCGAGGTGACATGCAAACCCAATTGAGTCGTGACATATTGCACGGCGCTGTAAGCCACGTCCTGACCATTTTCAGTCGCTTTTTCCTGCCGGTCCAACGCTATCGCCACGGCGCACGGGGTCGCGCCTGCCGCCTGAATGATGGCAATCGATTCGCGGACGGCGGTGCCCGCTGACATCACATCGTCCACAATCAGCACCCTTCCTTTGAGTGCTGCGCCGACCAGAGTTCCGCCCTCGCCGTGGTCTTTGGTCTCTTTGCGGTTATAGGCAAAAGGCAGGTTGCGGCCCAGCCGTGCCAGCTCAATGGCTACTGCCGCTGCAAGTGGAATGCCCTTGTAAGCAGGGCCAAAAATCATGTCGAACTGAGGCCCGGTTTTGACTTCTTCCGCCAGCAACTGCCGCGCATAAAATTGCGCTAATCTGCCAAGTTTGGCACCATCGTCAAACAGGCCGGCGTTGAAAAAGTACGGGCTCATGCGCCCGGCTTTGGTTTTGAATTGCCCAAACTTGAGTACGCCAGATTCAATCGCAAACTGCACGAATTCCTGAGCCAACGTGCCGTTGTGACTGTCTTGTTTGTTTTCTTGCCCCATCATAGGAGTTGATTCCATTGTTTAAATTAACCAGCCTGAACCTGAACGGTATCCGGTCTGCCAGCAGCAAAGGCCTGGAGGCCTGGCTGGCAAGCTACAAACCGGATTGTATTTGTGTACAGGAAATCAAAGCCCAGGCACCTGACATGCTGGGCAAGTTTGAGGAACTGGCCGGGTTGAAAGGCTATTTTCAGTTTGCCGAGAAAAAAGGTTATTCAGGCGTGGGCGTGTACACACGGCACGAGCCGACTGACGTGATCATCGGCTATGGCTCCAATGAGTTTGATGCAGAAGGCCGCTACGTTGAACTGCGCTTCGACAGGCCAGGCCGCAAAAGCTTGCCCAAGCTGTCCATCATCAGCGCCTACTTTCCCAGTGGCTCGTCTGGCCCGGAAAGGCAAGAGGCGAAGTTTCGGTTTTTGGCCGAGTTTTTTCCGCATCTGCTGGCCTTGAAGCAGGACCGTGACTATGTACTGTGCGGCGACATCAACATTGCGCACCAGGAAATTGATTTGAAAAACTACAAGGGCAACAAAAAGAACAGCGGCTTTTTGCCAGAAGAACGTGCCTGGATGACCCGACTTTTAAGCGAAGCAGGCAAGGTCGATGTGTATCGCCAACTGCAACCCACCACGACCGACGCGGCTTACACCTGGTGGAGCAACCGTGGCCAGGCTTACGCTAAAAACGTTGGCTGGCGGCTTGATTACCACTTGGCCACACCTGCCGTAGCGGCACTGGCGCGCACCGAACACATCTACAAAGACCAGCGCTTTTCAGACCATGCACCCATGACAGTAGATTATGAGCTGACGCTTTAGCGAACGACGCAAATACCTTCAGGCTTTTATAAATTCACCCTTGGTGCCCAGCCAGCGCATGACGTGCTGTTCGGCCAGCGCAGCGTGCTTGTCGAGCATGTGCGGCGCCACAGCTCTGGCCCAGGCCAGCCATTCGGCATCCAGCGCCAGGTCGGCAAACCGCAGCAAAGGCGCGCCCGACTGGCGCGCGCCCAAAAATTCGCCAGGCCCGCGAATCTCCAGGTCGCGGCGCGCAATCTCAAAGCCGTCGTTGGTCTGCGCCATGGCCTTGAGCCTTGCCTTGGCCATGTCCCCAAGCCGATCCGCGTCGCCAGTGGCATAAAGCAGCACACACGCCGAAGCGGCTGCACCGCGCCCGACCCGGCCACGCAACTGATGCAATTGACTCAGGCCAAATCTTTCGGCATGTTCAATCACCATCAGCGACGCATTGGGCACGTCTACCCCGACTTCAATCACCGTGGTGCTGACCAGCACGGCCATCACGCCGTCGTTGAACAAGCTCATCACTGCTTTCTTCTCGGCAACCGGCATGCGCGAATGCAGCAGGCCAACCAGCACGGCTGGCAAGGCAGTGCTCAAGTTCTCATGTGTCTCGGTAGCATTGGTCAGGTCGAGCACTTCGCTTTCTTCAATCAGCGGGCAGACCCAGTACACTTGGCGGCCTTCGGCAATCTGGCCGCGGATGCGCTCAATCACTTCATCCCGCCTGCTGTCGTTGACGACTTTGGTCACGATGGCGGTGCGCCCGGGTGGCAGCTCGTCAATCGTTGACACGTCCAGGTCGGCGTAGTAGCTCATGGCCAGCGTGCGGGGAATGGGGGTGGCGGTCATCATCAATAAATGCGGTTCAGTATTACCCGTCCCTTCGACAGGCTCAGGGTGAACGGCCTGGGAGGTCATTTTGCTTCGCAGAGCGAGGCGCTGCGCGACGCCAAAGCGGTGTTGCTCGTCAATGATCGCCAGCGCAAGGTTCTTGAACACCACCTTGTCCTGAATCACCGCATGCGTACCCACCACCAACCCCGCTTCGCCGCTGGCAATCAGGCTGAGAGCTTCGCGCCGCTCTTTGGCTTTTTGGCTACCGGTGAGCCACGCGGTTTTGATGCCCAATGGCTCCAGCCAGGTGATGAGTTTTCTGAAATGCTGTTCCGCCAAAATTTCTGTCGGTGCCATCAACGCGCATTGCCAGCCCGCATCCATACAGCGGGCAGCGGCGAGTGCGGCCACCACGGTTTTGCCAGCACCCACGTCGCCCTGTAGCAGGCGGTGCATGGGCACGTTTTTTTGCAGGTCTGCGTGGATCTCGCTACCTACTCGCTGCTGCGCCTGAGTCAATTGAAACGGCAAACTGGCCAGCAGTGCGTCGTACAGCTGTGTGGGACTGTTCAAGGAGGGTGCGCGCATTGCAGCACGCACGCGCCGGGCTTGCAGCTGCGACAGTTGCTGCGCCAGCAGTTCTTCAGCTTTCAGGCGCTGCCAGGCCGGGTGGCTGTGGTCTTCAAAGGTGCTAAGGGCCACATCGGGCGTGGGGTTGTGTAAAAACTGTAGCGAATCACGCAGGCTCCACATGGGGTGTGGCAGGTTTTTGCTCAATAATGGCGCGGGAATCGTCTCGCTCAGATCAGCCCGGGCCACGCCAGCCAGCACCGCCTTGCGCAAGTAGGCCTGCGGTAAACCAGCCACCGTCGAGTAAATCGGGCTTAAGGCGCCGGGCAACTCGCCACCTGCCAATTTGAAGCTGGGGTGCACCATTTCACGATGGATAAAACCGCCGCGCAGCTCACCCCGCGCCCTGACGCGCGCGCCCACACCCAGAGTTTTTTGGTGCGACGGGTAAAAATTAAGAAACCGCAAGGTGCAGGTGTCTGTGCCATCGTCCAGCGTGACGCGCAACTGGCGGCGCGGGCGAAAAGCTATTTCGCTGTTCGTCACCCGGCCTTCAATCTGAACCATCTCGCCATCGCGCGCATCCGCCAGCATCGTGATGCGGGTTTCGTCTTCATAGCGCAGCGGCAGGTGCAAAGCCAGGTCAATGTCGCGGCGCAGGCCGAGTTTTTCCAGTGCTTTCTGCGCAGCAGTCTTTGTAGCAGTTTGTGCAGGCGCAGTTGTTGCTGGATTAACTTTGGCGGCGGATGGCATGTGACAATTGTGCCCGTATGAAGACTACTTTTACCCTCAATGATTTTGATTTCACACTGCCCCCAGAACTGATTGCCCAGCACCCGCCCGCCGTTCGGAGCGGCTCGCGTTTGCTGGATGCGCGGTCGCCCGTTTTGGTAGACCGCCAGTTCACCGAACTGGCAAGCCTGCTGTTGCCCGGGGATTTGCTGGTGTTCAACGACACCAAGGTTGTCAAGGCACGGCTGTTCGGCCACAAAGCCAGCGGCGGCGCTCTCGAGTTGCTGATTGAACGCGTGCTGTCGCCCGATGCAGAGTCCGGTCACGAAGTGGCTGCCCACATGAAGGTGAGTAAAAAGCCTTTGCCGGGTGCGGTGCTGCAAATGGACGGCGGCTTTACCGCCACGCTGCTGGGACGCTGGCCGAAAGCTGACGGACCTTTGTACAAGTTCAAGCTGAGCAGCGACCCGTACGCGCTGATGGCGCAGTACGGCCACGTGCCATTGCCGCCGTACATCACGCATGAAGATTCTGCGGACGACGAGCAGCGCTACCAGACTGTCTTTGCCAAACACCCCGGTGCGGTAGCTGCGCCGACGGCCGCGCTGCATTTTGATGAAGCCGTGTTGGACGAACTGGAAAAGCGCGGTGTGCAGCGCGCCAGCGTGACGCTGCACGTGGGCGCTGGCACCTTTCAGCCGGTCAAGGCTGAAAACATTGCAGACCATGTGATGCACTTTGAGCGTTTTGAAGTACCGCCCGCGACGCTGCTGGCGATTGCAGATTGCAAAGCACGCGGTGGCCGCGTGGTGGCGGTGGGCACAACCACAGTGCGGGCGCTGGAATCTCAAGCCAAATTTGGCCCGGCTTGCAACGACACCAACATCTTCATCAAACCCGGGTTCAAGTTTGAAGTGGTTGATTTGATGCTGACCAATTTCCACCTGCCCAAAAGCACGTTGATGATGATGGTCAGCGCGTTTGCGGGGTATGAACACATCATGGCGCTGTACCAACACGCCATTGGGCAGCAGTATCGATTTTTCAGTTATGGGGATTCCATGTTGCTCCAGCGTGAGCAATTCAAATAGCCGTCGCCTTGGCAAAATAACGCACGCCAGGCAGCTTGTCGTAGTCCATATCTTGCGTCCAAAAAGTTGCACCATGTTCTTGTGCGATGCTGTACATCGCAGCATCGGCCAGCGCCAGGCGATGCGCCCTGGCTACTCTGGATGCGGCGATGGCTCGCTTGTCGGTCAAGTCCAGCACGCGGCCCAGGCGCATAACGTCCAGGCAGCGAGTGACCAGGTCTTCGCTTAAGCTGCGGCTTAGAACTTTGTGAACTTCAAACAACGCAATGGTGGGCACAAGGAGTAAGTCACGCGCTTCAATGGGTTCGGAAAATAAATCGGCCCTTGGACTGTCTTGAAAATATTCAACCCAACCCGACGAATCAACAACGTTCATTCAAACTCCCGATCCGGTTCTTTTTCAGGCTCAATATTGCCCAGGTCATAACCCTTCAATATGCCGCGGTAAGAGCTCATAGGCAGCTCAGGTTTAATCACCAACTCTTTACCGCGCACCTCAAACTGAATATGTGACCCAGGCACGATACCCAGCAGCGCACGCATGGCGGCGGGCAAAGTGACCTGCCCTTTGCTGGAGACGATGGCATCTGCTTGCATAGCGATTCCTTTAATGAAAGTAAAGCAATTAATTGCTCTTTACTTGTTAAAAAGTAAAGCATAGCTTAAAACCAAGCACCTTACAATACGGCAAACCCAAAATCACCATGCTGACCTTCCATTTACTGGCACAAGACACCCGCAGCCACGCCCGGCGCGGCACCTTGAGCCTGAACCACGGCGTGGTGCAAACGCCTATCTTCATGCCCGTCGGCACTTACGGCACCGTCAAGGGCGTGATGCCGCAGTCGTTGCATGAGATGGGTGCGCAAATCATTTTGGCCAACACCTTTCATTTGTGGATGCGGCCTGGCATGGAAGTGGTCAAGCAATTTGGCGGGCTGCACCGGTTTGAGAGCTGGAGCAAACCGATACTGACCGACAGCGGCGGCTTTCAGGTGTGGTCGCTTGGCGGTACCGACGGCAAGGGCCGCAAGATCACTGAAGAAGGCGTGGCATTTTCATCACCGGTAAACGGAGACAAGCTGTTTTTAACGCCTGAAATTTCGATGCAAATCCAGACGGTGCTGAACAGCGACATCGTCATGCAGTTTGACGAATGCACACCGTATGACACGGCAGGCCACATCACCACGGAGGCTGAGGCGCGTACCTCGATGGAGCTGAGCCAGCGCTGGGCAAGCCGCTGTATGGCCGAGTTTGAAAAGCTCGGCAACCCGAATGCCTTGTTTGGGATAGTGCAGGGCGGCATGTTTGAAAATCTGCGGCAAGAATCGCTAGACGCCCTCGTAGAACTCGACCTGCCTGGCTATGCGATTGGCGGCGTCAGTGTAGGCGAGCCCAAAATTGAAATGCAGCGCATCATGGCGCACACCCCACATCGACTGCCCGCCAACAAGCCGCGCTACCTGATGGGTGTGGGTACACCGGAAGATCTGGTCGAGGGTGTAGCGGCTGGTGTTGATATGTTTGACTGCGTGATGCCGACCCGCAACGCGCGCAACGGCCATATGTTCACGCGCTTTGGTGATTTGAAAATACGCAATGCGCGCTATAAAACCGAAGACGCGCCAGTGGATATGACCTGCACCTGCTACACCTGCAGGGGCCGGACAATGCCCGACGGTACGACGTCGGGCGGGTTTAGCCGTGCCTACATGCACCACCTGGACC
>Ga0105048_10012749_pt1 | contig 13160 bp, 12 predicted proteins | sample MAT05_FD_78382 | JGI IMG/M metagenome (GOLD analysis project Ga0105048, IMG submission 78382) | Freshwater microbial communities from Lake Fryxell liftoff mats and glacier meltwater in Antarctica - MAT-05 | ecosystem: Environmental > Aquatic > Freshwater > Ice > Liftoff microbial mat | place...
ATCATGGTCCAGGCGGCAAGAATGGCAGCATCCATGGTCGAATCGACCTTCGTCTCGCCGACGCTCAGGAGTTTCTGGGCGTCTTCCGGATGGGCCTTGTAGACAGCGAGCAGTTCCTGGAACACCGCACGAACTACTTTGGCCTCCTCGTCGCGGAGCGTACGGCTCAGGATGCGTTTGGCCATGAATTCAAACCGTGCATCGTCCATCGTTTGCTTCAAGGTCGCCTGGGCGAGCATCTTGGCCGACTCGACGAACTGCGGGTCGTTGAGCGTCACGAGCGCCTGCGTGGGCGTGTTGGTTCGCTCTCGGCGGACGGCGCACGTCTCGCGGTTCGGGGCGTTGAGGATCTCCATCGAAGCGGGCGGCGCGGCCCGTTTCCACAGCGTGTACATGCTGCGGCGGTAGAGGTTCTCCCCCTTATCCGCCACATAATTACGGGTGTTGCTGCCGGTCATCGCCACGGCCTCCCAGACTCCCGACGGCTGGTACGGCTTGACGCTGGGTCCGCCGATCTTCGGGATGAGCAAACCGCCGGTCGCCAGTGCGTAGTCGCGGATCATCTCGGCATCCATGCGGAAACGCGGGCCACGTGCCAGCAGTCGATTCTGCGGATCCTTGTCGATCTTCTCTTGAGTCACGACAGCGGATTGGCGGTACGCCGCCGACGTGACCAGCAGTTTGAAGAACTTCTTGACGTCCCAGCCGCCTTCGCGAAACTCGACGGCCATCCAGTCGAGGAGTTCGGGATGGCTTGGAAGCTCGCCGGCGATCCCAAAGTCGCCGCTGGTGCGAACGAGACCCGTCCCGAAGAGTTCTTGCCAGAAGCGGTTCACGTTCACCCGAGCCGTCAAAGGATGTTCGGCACTCAGCAGCCACTTGGCGAAGCCAAGCCGGTTGCGAGGCAAGGATTCGGGGAAGGCCGGCATCACCTTGGGGGTCGAGGCGGTCACTTTGTCGCGGCGTTTGTCGTAATCGCCGCGATGCAGGATGAAGGCCGTCGGCATCTCTGCTTTTTCGGTCATCACGTGGGCGATCGACCCACGCGCCTTGATCGCCACTTCTTCCCGTTCGTGCATCGTCAACTTGAGGTCAATCTCGCGGTACGGCTGATCGTTGGACGCGATCCACCAATCAAAGAGTTCGTCCAATTCTTGCGGGTTTCGTTTGTCGGCCGGTTTGGCGAGGATTTCCGTCGCCCGTTCGGACTTGGCGAGTTGCTCGGCATCAATCCCATCGAGAGTCCGATCGAACAGCCGAATATCCTCGAGCGAAACATTCGTCAAGCGGTCGCCCGCGGAGCGCTGGCCGATCTTCAACGGGACCTTCGTTTGGATCGAACCCGTTAGTTTATCGGCTTCGACGTCGAGCGGTTGCAGCACGCCGTTGTAGTAGATCTTCACACCGGAGGCCTTCATGGAACCGTCATAGGTCATGACGACGTGCGTCCACTCGTTGAATTTGGCGGGGTTGCGGGCCACGACCTTGAGGGCGTCATCGGGCCAGGTGCTGACGATATGGGCGCCGACCTTATCGGCTTGCAGCCAGAGGTCCCAACCACGGAAGTTCTTCGTCGGGCTGTCCATCCGCGATATGATGGCGCCGTTCTGGTTTCGCTTCGTGGGCTTGATCCAGGCCGAGACCGTGTAGCCTTTTTTCTCGTTGAAGTCGCCAGCGTCTGAGAATTCCAGACTGGCGCCGGGCTGGATGGCGAACGCCTTGCCGGTTGGCGACCGGCCTGTTGAGAACGTGAAACCCGATTCGAGTGTCACCTTGCGAGGCTTACCCGCGACATGGACAGTGAACTCCTTGCCTTTCCCCTCCGTCAACGGAGCGCGGAAAACGAGTCCCGCTGAAATGTCTTTCCCCGCGGCTTCCGGCTTGGCGGTGATCAGCCACTTGTCGAAGTCGCCTCGAGCCAGCTTCTTGCGTGCTTCGAGTTTCTCTTTCAGTTGCGTGATTTCGCGGGTAACTTCTTCCCAGCGAGCGCGGTCTTCTGGCTTGGGCACTGTGATGATGGGCGGCGTGTTGGAGATGTTGCCGTCACGTGCTCCCTGGGTGGTGTTGTTGAAGAAGGCAGCCAATTCGTAAAACTCACGCTGGCTCAGCGGGTCGAATTTGTGATCATGGCAGACGGCGCAGCCAGTGGTGAGCCCCATCCAAACCTGGGAGGTCGTTTCCGTACGGTCGCGTGTGTAAAGGACGAGGTACTCTTCGTCGATGATGCCGCCTTCATTCGTGGTGATGTTACAGCGGTTGAAGCCGGAAGCGACGTGCTGGTCAACCGTGCGGTTCGGCAGCAGGTCGCCAGCCAGTTGTTCGATGGTGAACTGGTCGAACGGCAGATTGCGGTTGTAGGCGCCGATCACCCAGTCGCGGAACGTCCACATTTCGCGGAAGTTGTCGAAGTGAATGCCGTGCGTGTCGCCGTAGCGGGCGGCATCCAGCCAGTAGCGGCCGCGGTGCTCGCCCCAGTGAGGGGAGGCCATCAACTTGTTGACATATTTCTCGTAGGCGTCGGTTGCCCGATCGTTGACAAATTCATCAACCAGTTCCGGCGCGGGCGGCAGCCCGGTCAGATCCAGGCTCAGGCGGCGAGCCAACGTCCGTCGGTCGGCTTCGGGAGCCGGCGACAGTCCACGGCGTTCCATTTCCGCGAGGAGGAAGCGATCAATCGGGTTCCGCGCCCAGGTGGTGTTCTTGACCGTTGGCACTTCCGGCCGTTTCGGGGTGATAAACGACCAGTGTTCCTGATAAGCCGCTCCGTCGGCAATCCATTTCTTGAGCGTCTCTTTTTGGGCGGAAGTGAGTGTCTTGTTCGTTTTCGGCGGGGGCATCCGCTCTTCGGTCGAAGTCGCGTGAATACGAACGATGAGTCCGCTCTCTTCCGGCTTCCCCGGGATGATCGCCTTGGCTTTGACGGCGTCCTCGCGCTTGTCGAGCCGAAGGCCCGCCTTGCGTGATGCACTATCCGGGCCGTGACAGGCAAAGCAATTCTCCGCGAGGATCGGCCGGACGTCGCGGTTGTATTCGAGCGGTTCGGCCACAACCCCGCCCGTGCAGGCGAGAACGAGGAACGAAACGCAAATCGGAGCTAAACGGGAATACATGGGTCAATCGCCCCCTGCGATGCGAAGAGGTTGGAAGAAAATCATTATAGCAAGCAGGAAGGAGTTTCAACAAATCGAGCCCGGCTGGAAGGAGCAAATACTCCTCCAGTCGGGCTCGACTGATTTTATGAGCAGGAATGTAATCAAGAAGGGTCCAGTTCGTCGAACGGGCTCCCCTCGACCTTTTTCTTTTTCGGCACGACCGGTTCTTCATTCATATCCATCTTCATCTCTTCCATGCCGTCCTTCTTCGCGCCTTCGCCTTCATTCTCGTCCTTGGGCTCTTCCTTCGGCGGTTCTTGCTTGGCTGGCGTGGGGGCGGGTGTCTCGTCATTGAAAAATGCGAAGTAGGCGCCCGCGCCGGCGCCGCCAAGGATGATGAAGATCAAGATCACCATCAGGATGGCTTTGCCGCCGCCCTTGGTCTTTTCCGTCTTGGTTTTTAGGCTACCCATCTCGAGTCGGCGGGGCTTCTCGCCCGGGGTTTCCCAGGGCGGGGTGTAATCGTCGTCGGGCTTTTCTTCCACCCGGCGGTCGGCATCCGGGACGCCCATATCACCGTAAGAAGGCGGATCACCGAGACCTTCGTCTTCCTCGGCATCCGGCGCCATTGGCGGAGGCGGCGGGGGAGCGACAGCCACCGGGGCCTTCTTCGTGACCGTTGCCACCTTGGCCATCGGCCGGGCAACCTCTTCCTCAACGGCGGCCCTATTCGCCACCAGCTTGTTGGTCGGCGGCGCGGTCTTCACGGCCGCCGGCGCAGTCTTGACCGCCGCATTCGCCACGGCAGGCGCCGGCTTCATGTCCGGCACTTCCTTCATGTTGTCTTCGGAGACCGCGAAGGGTTTCTTGCATTTCGGGCACTGGAGCTTCTTCCCGAGCGGGATTGCCGCGGGGGCCTTCAGCTTAGCCGTGCATTCAGGACAGGTAATAATCAGCGCCATGTCGGCGTCTCGGAAAGTTAGAGAGATTAGAATGTAAGTCGATGAAAGTTTATCCTAACCCGAAACAGGGTCATTCTTCAAGCGAATGATCGGAATTTGGTCCGTAATTCATGAAGTGAGTTCGTTGTCTTCAGCAAATTGAACGGCCACAGGCGTTTGGTGGACAAATTGTCAGATCCCGAGTGGGGCATCGTCGACCGTCGCGTCGTCGCAGGTACTTGAACGAACTCCCGCTCTCGGTTCGCCAATTACGTCCTTTTCAACAGGGGATCCGAGAAGGACCGTTGCCGAACCATCCCGGTGCTGAAGAAGATATGCCACACGCGGTCGAGATTGAGATTGTCCAGCGCGAGGCGTCTTCCGAGCCCGACGCGTTAGCGAGGGAGCATTCCATAAACCCTCGCTAACACGTCGGGCTCGGAATCTCCGCTCATTCGTGACCGCGCGAAGTATAGTTGAAATTCAACGCCTTCGCCGGATCCAACGCCGGACGAACAAAAAAACGTTCCCGTCGAAGGAACGTAATTAAACATTCAGAGGACATAAGGCGGTTCGGCCCGCCTTACTTCTTCGCAGAGCGTTTCGCAGTCAACTTCAAAACCACCTTGCGCGGTTGGGCCTTCTCCGCCGACTCTAGTTCCGTCGCCTCGATTTCCAGCAGCGTGATTTCTTTCCCTTCCGGCAGTTCGGCAGCCGTTTCACGTACTTTGAGATCGGCCCCCTTCCAGTGATACCATAGGCAGGGCAGATCGTTCGTTTTCGAGGCGCGCGAACGAGTCGTGTTGGTTGTCACGATTACCGTGTCCGTGGGCCGGAATGTACCGTCATTTCGGAGGTCCCGCCCGATCATCACGAGAAGGCGGGTTTCCTCCCCTTGCTGGAACCTGGAGTCGTCTGCCTCCAATGTCCAGGGGTCCTCAAACGTCCGCTGACCCGTTTCCTGGGCCGTCAGCCGGAACTCCACTGGCCCGCCCACATAGTAGTAGACCCACGCCCGTCGGCCCAACTTCTGCATTAACTCCTCGAGCGTAAACTTCTTCATGACCGAGTCTGGGAAGCGAAAGCCGTCCTGCACGACACGACTTTACTCGGCCTCACTTAAGACAGCAGGTCCGGCTTGGGGCTTGCGCCGCTCGAACCGAAAGTCGTCCACCTGCCAATCGGCATCCGCAGCCGCCCTGACCAACTCAAGTGTGAACGGGACGGTCCCGCCGGTCGGTACGCCCCAGTCGAAGTGCCGAGCGATTTTGTCTTCATTCAGCGGGTTATAGCGTGAGGTCACGTTCGCTTTTCCACGGAACGCGACACGATTCTGGCTTGGATCCTCAGCGATCGGATCGATCTCGAAGGAAGAAAACGAATACAGGGGACGGTCGGGCGAAGCCGTCATCCGGCGTTGGTAACATGTTTCGGTTTCGGAGGGCAGCGGTTCGGGGGGCAAGAGAACTGGACCATTCTTGAACAACTGGAGGTACTCGTCCGCCTGAGCGAGTGCCGATATCCTCATCAGCTTCGGCTTCGTTTCGTCGGTGACTGGGGTCGTTGGTGTCGGCTGCTCGACGACCGACGGCTTGGGTTTCGTTGGAGTTGTCGAGATTGCCGGCGGGTCGGGGTTTCGTCCGCACCCCAGAACAGCGACGAGACAGCCAAGCCACGCGATCGAGCGAAGTCTCATGTCTTTACCTCTGAGGCCGAACAAAGAGAATTCTATCCCGCTCGCTCCGTTGCAACCAGTCCCAAGTTCGCGCACGGGCGAACGGTAGCGGAGCGGGTGGGATAGACTTTTGTTGGACTGAACCGCTCCGGGAGAGGCTATGGGCTTTGAATCTCCGGGGCTTTCTTCTGACGTGTAATCTACCGGCGGCTTGACCGTTCTGGCAAGGAGCTTTTTCAAACAAGGCGAGCCGTAAGGTTTGCGTTTCCAGGAATCGATTGTATCCTTCCGATTGGTGAAAAGTCGGGTTCGGTTTGGAGGAGAACTACTGACCTTGAATTTTTCGCTCTTTGACGGCGTTGTCACGAAATGTCATGTTTTGGCATGCCAGGGAAAAAAAGTCGGACGACCTACCACGACGTTCAGATATTCCCTTATGCATCACTGTCTCCAAATGTCTCTAATGGTCCACGAAAACTAGAATTTTCTTATACCGACGTGGACCCCAATTTTACTTCTCCTCCGTCGCCGGCGTCGTGATCTTCGGCAAGTCCTTCAAGATCTTCACAATGTCCTCCGTTTTCATCTCGTCCTTACGGAAGACGTGATTCGCCTTGATCTCGCGGTTGGTGTAGAGCACGACTGTAATAACCGCGTCCTTGGCGATCTTGTAACCGCGCGGCCCGGCCGGGTTGTCCGTTGCCAGGATGCAGTGCTTCAGCTTCTCTTTCTCAGCGAGTTCCTTGATCTTCGGCTCGAGTTCCTCGTCCGGCGTGCAGAAGACCACGAAGCTGCCCATTTCGATCTTCTGGTTGGCGGCCGTGGCCCCGTCGACCTTCTTGATCAGGGCGGTCAGGGTCGGATCGATCTCACGGGCGAAGATCATGACGACGGGGTTCAGACCGTTCTGACAGACGAGGCAATTCTTCTTGCCCGCCTCGGGACCCGAGAGATTGAGCGGATGAAACGCCCCGGGCAGTTTGTCGCCCACCTGCGGGCCGGATTTGAGTTCCTCCGCTTGAATTGCGGAGGTCATCATCAACACGAAAACGGCAGCGCGGATCATCTCAAGATCTCCATGAAAGATGGGTAAATGCAGCGTAAAGGAAGTCAGCGGAGATTTCAACAATTCGACGATAGATTTTCCGTTCGATCCGAGTTATCATCGTCAAATTGTCCGAATCTTTCCGCAGCGAGATCCCAATCATGACTTCCTCCCTCGATCGTCGCGATTTCAGCAAGGGTGTACTGGCCGCGGGCGCCCTGGCAAGTCTGCCCGCGTCGGCTCGGCCTTTCGGCGCCAACGAACGCACACGCCTCGGCTTCATCGGCGTCGGCAATCGTGGCGATCAACTTCTCGATGCCTTTCTGACGCATGCCGATTGCCAGGCCGTGGCGTTCTGCGACGTTTATGAACCCTACCTGGAACCCGCGAACCAGAAGGCGGGCGGCAAGGCCAAGCTCTTCCACGACCATCGCAAACTGCTCGAAATGAAGGATGTGGACGCGGTCGTGATCGCCACGCCGGATCACTGGCACGCGTTGCAATTCATTGATGCCTGCCACGCGGAGAAAGATGTCTACTGCGAGAAGCCGTTGAGCCTGACGATCAGCGAAGGACGGCGGATGGTCGAGACGGCGAAGAAGACGAAACGCGTCACGCAGGTAGGGCTGCATCGTCGCTCGTCGCCCTTCATCATGGAAGCGATGCAGGCAATCCGCGAAGGGGCGATCGGTAAAGTCATGGTGGCGAAGTCGTACCACCTGCGGAACGAGACGCCGATGGGCATCGGCAATCCGCCCGATGGTGAACCGCCTGCGGGACTCGATTGGGATCGCTGGCTCGGGCCGGCGGCCAAAGTGCCCTACAACAGGAACCGCTGCCTCTACAAGTTCCGCTGGTTCTGGGAGTATTCCGGCGGGCAACTCACGAACTTCGGCACCCATTACCTGGATGTCATTCAATGGGCACTCGGCCAGGACGCTCCCAAGTCCGTCTGCGCCATGGGCGGCAAATACGCCGTGGAAGACAACCGCGAGATCCCCGACACCATGGAAGCGGTGTGGGAATATGACGGCTGCCTCGTGACGTTCTCGCAGTTCAACGCCAACGCGTCGCCTGGCAATATGCGCGGCCTTGAACTTGAATTCCGCGGGACGAAGGGCACCCTGCTCATGCACGAGAGCAAGGGTTACGAGATCATTCCCGAGAATGTGCGCATCGAGGAAATGCCGGCCCTGAGCCCGCTTCGGCGGAAGGAAGATTCGGCTCAAGGTAAAGCGACCAAACCGGCCCGAGGCTCCGACGCGGGCAAGAAGGGCTCCTCGGAAACGTCATTCCACGCGCGCGACTTCCTTGACCGCCTCAAGGACCGCAAGGAAACTCACTGCCCCGTCGAGACCGGTCATCGATCGACGACGGCCACGCTGCTCGCCCGCATCTCGCTGATGCGCAAGAAACTGTTGACCTGGGACGCCAAAGCGGAGCGTGTGACGAACGACGAGGAGGCCAACAAGCTCCTTGGCTACCAATACCGCGAGCCGTGGAAGTTGGGGTAATGCCAGTCACAGAAGTGCGCCATCCTGCATGCGGATGATGCGAGCCGCGCAGCGATTGGCGAGTTCTTCCTCGTGCGTTACCAGCAGCAGGGCGGCGTTGTTATCTTCCAGATACTGAAGAATTAAGCGGACCACTTCTTCCCCCGTGGCGGTGTCGAGGTTGCCCGTCGGTTCGTCAGCGAGCAGCAATCGAGGACGATTGACGAGCGCTCGCGCGATGGCGACGCGCTGGCGTTCCCCGCCGGAAAGTTCGGTCGGGAGATGATTAAGCCGATGGCTCATGCCGACGCCAGCAAGGGCGGCGTGGGCTCGTTCACGCCGTTCTTTCCGGGAAATGCCGGCAAGGGTCATCGGCACTTCCACATTTTCCAGAGCCGTCCGCGTCGGCACCAAGAGAAACGCTTGGAAGATCATGCCGACCGCTTCGAGCCGGTAGCGAGCCCGTTCGTCGCTCGTTAAAGAAGAAAGGTCGTGTCCTGCCACACGGATCGTCCCGTGCGTCGGTACGTCAAGTCCTCCCATGAGGTTCAGCAGTGTCGACTTGCCGGAACCTGACTTGCCCAGCAGGGCGATGCGCTCACCGGGATTCATGGTTAAATTGACGCCGCGCAGAACGGGAACCGGCGCGGACGACGAGCCATAGTTCTTGACGAGACCAGCTAGTTCCACGAGCGGGGATGATTCCATTGCTAGATAAGTCGGCTCACGTCGTGGGGGAAAGGAGAAATTCTTGCTGGCGAAGCTCCTGCAAGCGTTTCAGGCCGCCGCGGCGTTCCAGGTAGCTCGTGAAGGAATCGACGCCGAAAAGTTCGTCGGCGATGAAGTGTTCGTAACGCACCGGATCGCGTTCGACGTCGAGCCATTCACGAAGATGAATCTCATCCGAGAAATACTCGCCCGGCATGTTGCCGGGATAACTGCCGAACGGCACTTCGCAGACCGCGTCGACACAGAAGAACGGGATCGCGGTCTGATTGGGGTCGGCCCGAATGACATCATGGGGGATGAGACGTTCGCAGGTGATGATCAGTCTCTTGCTGGCCCGGGCCAGTTCGAAGTCGGCCACGGATGTTCCACGTAGTCGGGCATTGCCAAAAATGTCGGCTTCATGCACATGAATGGCGGCGACGTCGGGGTAGAGAGCGGGCAGGGCGGCTAACGTGATCCCCGTGAATGGGCATGTGATCGTTTGAGCGGCACTGTATCGGAACGTATCGGTTCCCAGTAGGCTGCGTGTCGGCAGAAACGGAACGCCCATCGCTGCCGCCTGAAGGCGCACGGCCAAGTTGTAGTTCGTCCATTCCGTGCATTGCACCGTGCCAGACTCAATGACGCGCCGGCCATGTGGCGACAGACCGCGAGCTTCGAGGCCGACCACGTAGGCGACGTCGATACGTTCGAGTGTTTGCCCACGCCCCGTCAGGTTTCCCGCGCAGAGAAGCTGAAAATCGTGAGTCGCGGTGTGCCCGGCAAAGCCGAGACGCTGCTTCTTCTGGCGTAGGATTTCGTGGATGACCGCGGTGGGGATGCGGTTGGTGCCGAAGCCGCCGATGGCCAAGTAGTCGCCGTCGTGAACCAGAGATCGCACGGCGTCGGCCACGGTCGTCCGTTTGTCGGTAAGGGGCCGTGACCTTGCAGCGAAGTCAGCACGAGCTCGATCGGGATCGGGGTCGGAAAAAAGGACGCCGCCGCCCGATCGAGAGTGGGAAATCATCGCGATTCGTCCTGAATGATCAGCGGTTCTCGAATTCGTTCAACAGCTTGCGGAAGCGCGGATCTTTGCGAATTGAATCGAGGTCGCGATCTTGGAGGATGTAGCGGATGTCGTGATAGCCAAGTTCCAGGGCCTTGCGCAGATAGGCGAATGCCTGTTCCGGCTGCCGCAACAGCGCATGGCTGCACGCGAGGTTATAGTGCGCCAGAGAGTCGCGAGGCCGAATCTGCACGATGCGGCGTTCGACTTGCAGGCTATCGTGATAACGCTTTTTGGCGACGAGATTGCTGGCGTGGCAGCGCAACCCTTCCACGAAATTGGGGTGACGCTCGAGGATGCGGCCGAAGAAACTGAGTTCAAAGTCGACCTGTGAGACGGCGACGAGCTCGGCCAGTGTGGGCCCATCATCGACCTCGGGTTCAACTTCCAAGCGAACTTTCTTGCTCGATCGGGGCATGGTCGTGCTCCGGATGAAGCGCCCGGTCTAGGGGGATGAAGACCGCGTCTGCGCCTCAACATCGATTATAACGCGTCGCCCGAACCTTTCAATTGATTCACGCCCAATCCTGAATCGGCATCGGGTCGCAGAGTGAACACGGCAATTTCGGGCCGCACGCCGAAACGGAAACGCCACCCGAAGCCGACGCCTTTGTTCACATAAACGTGTGTTGATTCATGCCGATAGAGACCCGCGGCGAACTGGCTCCCCTTTCGCCCGAGCAAGATGCGGCCCAGTCCCGGCCAGTTGATCTGCCCGCCGTGCGTGTGACCGCTGAGCATCAGATCGCAACGATGCTCGCCTAGCAGGTGGACCGTTTGCGGATTGTGAGCCATGACGATTCGGGGAGTTAGCGGGCAGAGATCGCGCAATGCATCGTCCGGTTTGCATTCACGCGACCAAAGATCGTCGAGCCCCGCCAGGAACACGCGCTGATCGCCCCTCTCCAGGGAAAAGGACTGATTGCGCAGAACGCGAATGCCTTGGTCTTCAAGACGACCGGCGACGGCCGCGTGCAATCCGCGATGCCGGCGAAAGCCCAGGGCATTGCGAACGGAAAAATCGTGATTGCCGAGTACCGCAAAGACTCCCATCGGAGCTCGCAGCCGGCTTAAAAGGCGAGCCACATCTTCGATATGTTGATAACCCTTGTGAATGAAATCGCCCGTCAGTGCGATCACATCCGGTTTCTCGGCCATCGTCAGATCGATCGCGCGGTCGATGTAATCCGCCGGCAGATGGCCGCCCCCATGAATATCCGAGAGCTGAGCGATCTTGAGACCGGCCAATGACGATGACAAATCGGGCATCAAGATGTCATGAGCGTTCACTTCGAGCCAGGTAGGCTCGACGCGACGGGCGTAACCCACCCTCGCCCAATTCCGTCCGATCCAGCGGGCGAGGCGAACGGAGCCGCCCGCGTCGGTCGATGCTTGCTCGCTTGAGTTGTCCATCTCGTCCAGCCGTTGCTTGGGGCAAAAAAATCGGCGGCGACCCACCTATTGTGGGACGCCGCCGACCAAATGTCAAACGGCCGACATAAGAACAAGCGTTTTGTGATTGCGAAACGCCTCAATCGACTTCGGGCTCTTCTTCCGGTTCGGCGTCATCGTCATCGTCGTCATCGTCATCATCCAGATCGTCGCCGACGTCATCATCGACCTCGTCTTCGTCATCATCGTCGAGATCATCGTCGGTATCGTCGTCGACGTCATCGTCGAGATCGTCATCATCTTCATCATCATCGAGATCATCGAAGTCTTCGTCGTCGTCGAAGTCTTCGTCTTCGAAGTCGTCGTCTTCATCATCATCTTCATCTTCTTCGTCATCATCATCATCATCATCATCTTCGTCTTCATCTTCTGCCTCGTCTTCGTCGACGGCGTTCCAAAGCGGCGCCTGTTCGATCCAAGGAGGCGACAGCGGCTCAAGGTCAGCCTCAAGGGAGGCGGCCAGCAGCAGGTGAGAGCGGCCGTTCATCATGAAATCCTCAATCCTACGATGCATGGATACTCATTCCCCGATCTCGATGACGGATCACGACGAATCGGTGGGGAAACCAGGCCGATTCGCGCGAACGAGGTCAAACGCCCGCTGTAAATTTCGTCGCGAAACTCACGAGAAAAAACTAGCCGTTCAACTCTGAACCATCATGGTGGGCCACCCCGTTTCGGGCCAGCCCGCGATTTCGTAGACACTAATTAGTAAAGATTACCTAGCTTGTCAAGCGTTCCTAGTCCTTTTGAAATCGCCGTCGCATCCGCGTAGTCGTTGTCTCGGAATGTGAGCGATTCCCGCTTGAGAAAAGGGGCGATTTTCCCCATCATTTCACCGTCGCTCCGATCGGTTCTTCCGTGCCTGCGAGTCAATTCGAATGTCCGACCCTGTGCTTGATCCGATTCAGCGGCGTTTGCCGGATGGGGGGCCGGTCTACGTCGAGACGCCCCCGGACATTGAGAAATTCACGGGGACGGTCGCCGAACCGTGGAATACGGTCTCCGCGTGCCTCTTCGTCCTCATTGTTCTGTTATGGATTTGGAGATTGCGTGGCCGCTATCGCGACCATGTATTCTTGACCGCCTGTCTACCGCTTCTGCTGGCCGGGGGTATCGGCGGAGTGCTTTTCCACGGTCGGCGAACTTCCTTTGCCTTCTTCCTGCTCGATGTGATACCTATCTACCTGCTCGGCCTAAGCGTCATGATCTGGATCTGGGTGCGTCTCGGTCCACGCTGGCATCATCTCATCGGCTTCGTTGCCGTCCTTGGGTTTCTGCAAATGTTTGCGCAGCTCCGCCTCCCCAGGCAATGGGCCATCAATGTATCTTATGCATCGCTGGCACTGATGGTGCTTTTGCCCGTCGTGCTGGCCCTGGTTCGCACCAGATTTTTCCAGGGTGGTTGGGTGGTCACGGCCTTAATTTGCTTCGCGCTCGCCTGGGTCTGCCGGATCGCGGATACGACGAGGCCGCCGCTCTTAACGATGGGGACGCACTGGCTCTGGCACTTGTTCGGCGCTGCCACGACGGCTGCCCTGAGCGTCTATGTCTATCACATCGAACAAGTGTCGCTGCGATCCGCCTCAACGGGGAGTGGGCACGTTGGATAAATCCCGCGGCCGGGTCGGCAAATAGCGGTAGGCCTTGCCGTTATAGAGGTAGTGCGGTTGCGGATAGAGCATGAC
>Ga0105048_10012750_pt1 | contig 13160 bp, 13 predicted proteins | sample MAT05_FD_78382 | JGI IMG/M metagenome (GOLD analysis project Ga0105048, IMG submission 78382) | Freshwater microbial communities from Lake Fryxell liftoff mats and glacier meltwater in Antarctica - MAT-05 | ecosystem: Environmental > Aquatic > Freshwater > Ice > Liftoff microbial mat | place...
AGGTGAGTTCGAGGCCGCTCAGCTCGCTGAAGCCCAGCTCGTAGGGAGCCCACGCGCCGCGCTCGCGCGCAAAGATGCGCGGCGTATCGGGCGGGCGCGTGACGTCGACCGGCGCGACCATGAGCGCCAGCGCGCCGTCGGCCAGGTGATCATCGAGGACCGTGCCGCCGCACGCGCTGGTGCTGATGCGCTCGCGGCTGAATGCGCCGTTCGTGGAGCGCACGATCCCACCGACGCGATACATGAACGCGACATCACCGGGGCCGAGCCACTCCAGATAGTGACGATAAATACCGCTGTCCACGCACGGGCTGAGCGCCTCGCCCGGCTCCGGCCACGGGAGGCGAACGATCGCGGCGTCGCCTTCGAGCCAGTGGAAGACGTGCGGTCGAGGCCCGTCAGCGGAGTCGGTGTAGAACATCGCGAACAGCTCGCGGCGCCCTCCGCTGTCGCCGATCACCACCGCTTGCACGAAGATCGGCGCGGCGACCGTCGTGGTCAGCGTGTGCTCCTGCTTCACGCGAAACTCGCGGTCGACCTCGACGAGACGGACCTGGCCACCCTGCTCCGATCCCTGCGCGAGCCAGAGGTGCCCGATGCCGTCGACCACCATCCGGGCGCGATCGTTGGTCAGAAAAGACGTCTCGACGCGCGTCGCGCCGGTCTCGGTGACGACGAACATGTGCCGCACGCTCTCGCGCTCGGTGAGGACGAGCAGCTCCGTGGGGCTCCAGGTGACCGCGTCGATGACGTTGCCTTCGAGACCGAGATCGACCGCGTTGCTCGTGATCTCCACGCACGGACGCGGGGCCATCCGCAGCTTGGCCCACGGCGCCACGTCCTCGTCGCGCCAGACGCGATCTTCGCCGAGGGCCATCGCGCGATCGGGCGGCGGGAGGAGATCATGGTCGGCGTCGGTCGAGAGGATCAGCTTTCCATCGGCGAGCGGCAGATGGAGCAGGTCGAGATCCTCGGCGAACAGCAGCGCATCTCCGTGCGCGCCATCGGTCGTGAGCAGCGGGAGATCGAAGCGCAGCCCCGTCTGCGGGAGCGACACCGCGGTGAGCGCGCCCGTACCGCGCGCGCCCCAGAGCAGCGTCTTCATGCCGGCGAACGGCGGAAGTGGCGCGAAACCGCTGTCCGCGCTGCACCCCGCGCCAAGAATGATAAGAAACGTGACGCCGGGGATGAGGCGGACCCCACGGCCTGTTGGGGCCGGGACGATGGCAGGACCTGCAGGCATCTCGCTGCACCCCGGGTGGCTTTCGCCAGGCCCGAGATGCGTTCGGCAGTATGGCACGGAGAGTGCTGACTGGGGACCCCGTATGCATGGCCAGATGCCCCCCGACGTGCCACAAGGTCGCGTCCGATGATGCTCTTCGTAGCGCTGATCGCCGGCGTCGGGGCGCCGATCGAGCCTGAAACACCGATCGATCTGGAGACCGCCATCGAGCGGGCGCGCGCCGTCGCGGCCGACGTGGTCATCGCCAAGGAGGACGTCGTCCTGGTCGACGCCGACTACATGGCGGCGCTCTCGGTGATCCTCCCGCGGGTCGATCTCGCGGCCTCGGCCGGGGAGATCTTCGGCGGCGAAGGCACCCTCGAGTCGCGCGAGCGCGGCTTCCGCACCACTGCGATCCCGGGCGAGCCGATCGACGTCGACAACATCGTCGGCAGCATCGGCCCGTTCCGCGACTTCCGCGTGGGCGCGTACTCGAACCCATCCTTCGGTCTGTAGTTCCAGATCACCCAGCTGGTCTTCGACGGCGGCCGCTGGTGGACCCAGCTCGCGCGCGTCGGTGACGTGGAGAGCGCCCGTCGCGCCGCGCTCGATCGCATCCTCGCCGAGCTGCGGGTGAGCGTCGCGCAGGCCTTCTATGCGCACGAGGCCGCGCGCCAGGGCAAAGAGGTCGTGGCCGCACAGGTCAGCAGTGACGAGCGGCAGATCGAGCGGGCCCGCGCGCTCCTCGACGCCGGTCGCGCCAAGGCCTCCGATGTCGCGGCCGCGGCGCGCAACCTCGCGCTCGACAAGTCGGAGCTCGCGCGAAAGCAGCTCCAGCTCCGCCAGGCGGCGCGGCGCATGAACTTCCTCATCGGGCGCCCGGTGAACTCACCGCTCGTCTTGATCGTTCCCGCAGGCATCGAGGCGCGCACCGGTACGGTGACGCTGCCGCTCCTCCCGCCGATCGACGACCTCCTGACGACCGCGCGCCAGTCGCGGCCCGAGCTCGTGCAGCTCGAGGCCGAGCGCGCCGCGGCCGAAAAAGCGGTGATCATCGCCGAGGCCGACTACTATCCCTCGGTCTCGCTCGGCGCGAACTATCGCAAGCAGAGCCGCCGCCCCGATCGCACCTTCGGCGATCCGACCGAAGGTTATACCGCGGGCATCGATCTCACCGTCCGCTGGAACATCTTCGAAGGTCGCGCGACCACCGCGCGCGTCGGTCAGGCGGAGAGCGCGCTGCGCAAGATCGACGCCCGTCGCGACGAGCTCCAGCGCAGCGTCGACGGCGAGGTCCAGGACGTGCTCGATCAGCTCACGCTGCAGGTCGAGCTGGTCCGCCTGGCGCACGACGCGACGGGCGCAGCGGACGAGGCCTTGCGGCTGGCGCGGGGCCTCTACGACGAGGGCCGCGGCACGCTGCTGGAAGTGCGCGACGCGGAGCTACAAGTCTTGCAGGCGCGGCTGAGCGGCATCACCGCTCGCCTCGACGTGGAGATCGCGCGGGAGCAACTCGCGCGGGTGCTGGGGACACATCCTTGAGAATATTCATAATCATACTCACGTTGGTGGCGCTGGTCGGCGGCATTGCCTGGTACTCATCGCGGGACACCGGCCCGAAGCCGATCGACGTCCTCACTGCCGATGTGCGGAAGCAGACCGTGGTGGAGAAGGTCCGCGCGGTCGGCCACGTCGAGCCGGTCACCCAGGTCCGCGTCTCGGCCAACGTCACGGGCGATCTCCTGAAGCTCCCGGTGAAGGAAGGTCAGACCGTCGCGAAGGGCACGCTGCTGGCGGAGATCGACCGCGAGCGACTGCAGGCCGTCGTGCGCCAGGGCGAGGCCAACCTGCGCTCGGCCGACGCCGAAGTCTCGCTGCAAGCGACCACGCTCGCGCAGGCCTCGAGCGAGCTCGCACGCACCGTCGGCCTCGCGACGAAGGGCCTCGCGACGCCCGCCGATCTGGAGAAGGCGAAGACCGAGGTCGACATCGTTCGCGCCCGCGAAGAAGCGGCCAAGCAGCGGGTCGCGCAGGCCCGCGCCTCGCTCGACGAGGCCAGCGACACGATGGCCAAGACCCGCGTCTACGCGCCGATCGATGGGACCATCATCGCGCTGAACAAGAAGGTCGGCGAGCGCATCCGCGGCTCGGATCTCGGCGAGGATGTGTTGCTGACGCTCGCGCCGCTGCACGCGATGCAGGTGGAGGTCGACATCAGCGAGCAGGACGTCGTGCGTGTCGAGGTCGGGCAGAAGGCCGAGGTGGTGGTCGACGCGATCGAGAAGATCACGTCCCCCGGCCGGGTCGTCGAGATCGCCAACAGCGCGGTGATCACCAACCGCGGCACCGAGGCCGAGACCACGACCTTTCGCGTGAAGGTCGGGCTCGACGCGATCCCGGTCGGCCTGCGCTCGGGGATGAGCGCGGCGGTCTCGATCATCACCAAGACCCACGACGACGTGATCGCGGTGCCGATCGAGGCGGTGACCTCGCGGCTCCCGTCGGATCTCGAGAAGCGCGCCGACGACCCCAAGAACAAGGACGAAGAAAAGGGGATGTTCTTCGGTGAAGACGAGAAGAAGCCCGATCCGATCTCGCGCCGCGAGAAGCCGGTCGAGGTGGTGTTCGTCCTCGCCAACGACAAGGTCGAAGCGATGACGGTGAAGACCGGCATCTCGAGCGAGCTCGACGTCGAGGTCCTCGAAGGCCTCCAGCCCGGCCAGGAGCTGGTGATCGGCCCGTACAAGGTGCTGGCGAAGGAGCTGCAGCCGGGCAGCAAGGTGAAGGTGATGCGCAAGCTGCCGCCGCCTTCCGCGACGCCGGTGCCGACCGAGGTCACGACGCGATGAGCGCGCCCGAAATCAGTCAGCCACGTCCGCGTGGCGCGGATGGACGGGTAGGGTCCGGCTCCGCCGGCCATGGGACCCGTCCTGGTTCCGCTGTGATCGCCCTGCGAGGGATCGCCAAGGTCTATCCGATGGCGGACGAGGAGGTGCACGCGCTGCGCGGCGTCGATCTCACCATCGCCCAGGGTGAGTACGTCGCGGTGGTCGGGCCTTCGGGATCCGGAAAATCGACGATGATGAACCTGATCGGCTGCCTCGATCGCCCTTCGCGTGGAACTTACGAGCTCTCCGGCGTGGACGTCAGCCGCATGAGTGAAAATGCGCTGGCCGATACGCGGAATCAGAGAATTGGGTTCGTATTTCAGACCTTCAATCTCTTGCCGCGCCTCTCGGCCTACCAGAACGTGGAGCTGCCGCTGATCTATCAGGGCCTCTCTTCCAAAGAGCGCAAGCAGCGGGTGAGCGAGCGCCTGGCGCAGGTCGGGCTCTCCGAGCGCGCCAAACATCGCCCGGCGGAGCTCTCCGGCGGCCAGCGCCAGCGCGTCGCGGTGGCGCGCGCCCTGGTGACGACGCCAGCGATACTACTGGCCGACGAGCCCACCGGTAACCTCGATCAGAAGACCGGCCAGGAGATCCTCGGCCTCTTTGCCGCGCTGCACGCGTCGGGTCAGACCATCGTGCTGGTGACGCACGATCCGCACATCGCCGAGCGCGCCGCGCGGGTGGTGGAGATCCGCGACGGCGGCATCACCGCCGATCGACCGGGCAAGGACTTCGGGGTCGCCGCGTGAAGATGTTCTTCCACGCCTTTCGCATCGCGGTGTCGTCGCTCGGCGCGTACCGCCTGCGCAGCAGCCTGACGGCGCTGGGCGTGACCATGGGCGTCACGACGGTGATCGCGATCCTCTCGATCATCGAGGGCCTCGACAGCTCCTTCCAGGACACTGTCGCGTCGATGGGTACGGGCACGCTCTACGTGACCCAGCGGCCGTGGATCATCCTCGACGACTGGTGGAAGTACAAAAATCGCCCGCTCCTCACCGCGGGCGACGCACACTATCTCGACGAGAACCTGGAGCTCGCCGAGACCGTGGTGCCCTTCACCTCGTGGCGGGCCAAGGTCGCGGTCGGCGACGCGGCGATGAAAGGTATCCGGGTCATCGGTTCGACGCAGGACTGGGCGACGATGACCGGGATCGCGCCCACCGAGGGGCGCTTCCTCGCGCCGGGCGACATCGCCTCCGCCCGCCCCGTCGTGGTGGTCGGCAAGGAGGTCGCCGAGACGATGCGCCGGCGCGGCATCGCCGTGGGCGACGACATCGAGCTGGCCGGCTTTCCCATGCGCGTGGTGGGAGAGCTCCCCGGCCGCGGCCGGGTGTTCGGGCGCAGCCAGGATGACTTCGTGGTGATACCGCTGCCGCTGTTCGAGCGGCTCTTCGGCTTCCGACGTTCGGTGTCGATCGGCGTGGTCGGTCGGCCCGCGGAGATCGGCGCGCTCGAGGCGGAAATCGTCGGCGCCATGCGGGTGCGCCGGAAGCTGAGTCCGAAAATGGACGACAATTTTTCGGTCAACCAGCAGGACATGTTCGTCGATCTCTACAAGAAGCTGACCGGCTCCTTGTACGCGACGGCGATCGGGCTGGGCATCATCACGCTGATCGTCGCCGGCGTCGGCATCATGAACATCATGCTGGTCGCGGTCGCCGAGCGCACCCGCGAGATCGGCATCCGGAAGGCGCTCGGCGCGCGTCCGGGGGCCATTTTGGCGCAGTTCCTGGTCGAGTCGACGCTGGAGAGTGGGTTCGGCGGCGCGCTCGGCACAGCCATCGGCGCGGGCCTCGCGGGGCTCATCGCCTCGGTGTCGCCGCTGCCGGCCCGCGTACCGCCGTCGGCGATCGCGATCGGGCTCGGGTTCGGGCTCTTCGTCGGCATCGTGTTCGGGCTGATCCCAGCCTATCGCGCCTCGCGGCTCACGCCGGTGGACGCGCTCGCGCAGGGGGGGTGACAAAGTGCCACCCTCCAGCAGTCCGTCCCGCGTTTCGCTCGGTCTCGCAACCGCTGGCCGCGTTGGACCACCTCAACAGACGAAGAGTATGCCTCGGTGGTCCGCCTTGCCAGCGGCCGCGATCCCTTCGCGGAACACGGAACGGACTGCTGGAGGGCGGCACTAGTGCCGCGCGCGTTGCTCCGTTTCCGCCTCGACGTCGAGATGGCGCTCCGCACGCTGGTCGATCGGCCGGGGCGCAGCGTGCTCACGTTGCTCGGCATCGTCATCGGCATCCTGGCGCTGACGGTGATGATGGCGCTGATCGGCGCGCTCCAGAGCTCGGTGAACGATGCGCTCCTGCCGCTGGGCGTCGGCGTTTTCCAGGCCCAGAAGGAGCCCACCGGCGGCCATAACAACGTCGACGCCGCGCTCATCGCGAAGCGGAAGAATCTGATCTACAGCGACCTGGAAGAGCTCCGCTCGCGCCTCACGCTCACCGAGGCGGTGGGCGGCGAAGCGTGGGGCTGGGGCATCGCGATCAAGAACGAGAAGCACGCGATGACCCCCAACTGCGGGATGGCCGGCATGACCCCGGCATTTCTCGCCGCCAACTCGATGGACCTCGAGCTCGGGCGCACGATCAACACGCGCGATCTCGACACCGCGCGCAACGTCGCGGTCATCGGCGCGGACATCGTGAAGACACTCTTCCCCGAAGGCGCATCCGCAGCGCTCGGCTCGACCATCCGGGTGGGTAACAAGCCCTTCACGGTGGTGGGTACGATGGAAGAAAAGCCGGTCCTTTTCGGCGCGGCCTGGCGAAACTGCCTGGTGGCGATACCTTTGACCGCCTATTTGCGCGATTTCGGCCGCCCCTCGCTGCACGTCACTTTCCTGGCGAAAGATCGCTACAACCCGAAGCCCGCGCAGGAAGAGGCACGGCTGGCCATCCGCACGATGCACCGACTGAAGAGCGACGAGCCCGATGACTTCGACATGTTCGACAACGAGAGCGAAGGCGCCGAGCTCCAGGGCTTCGCGCTGGCGATCACCGCCGCGGCGGGCGCGATCTGCCTCATCGCGCTGCTGGTCGGCGGCGTCGGCGTCATGAACATCATGCTGGTCTCGGTGATGGAACGAACCCGCGAGATCGGCGTCCGAAAAGCCCTCGGCGCCCGCCCCGCCGCCATCCTCGGCCAGTTCATGACGGAGGCCGTGGTGCTCACCGGCGTGGGCGGCGTGGTCGGCGTGGTGCTCGCGTACGCCGTGGTGATGGCGGGCGGGGCGCTCCTCGATCTCCCGGCGACCGTGCCGCTGTGGACCGTGGCGCTGGCGCTGATCTCGAGCGCAGGCGTGGGGCTGGCGGCGGGGATCTATCCGGCGGCGCGAGCGGCGAAGATGCCGCCGATCGAGGCGCTGCGGTACGAGTGAGCTCGGGCTCTCATACGCTCGGTCCACGTGCTACGTTCGCGGTTCATGGAGAGCGTCCGCACCCTCATCATCGGCGCCGGGATCAGCGGCCTCGCGACCGCCGCGTTCCTCCCCGACGAGGACTACCTCGTCCTCGAAGCCGACACCGAGATCGGCGGCTATTGCAAAACGGTGAAGAGGGACGGCTTCACCTGGGACTACTCGGGGCATTTTTTCCACTTCAAGCACGCCGACATCGAGGCGTGGCTCCGCGCGCGGATGGTCGGGCAGACGATCCGCAACGTCGAGAAGAAGTCGTTCATCGCGTACCGCGATCGCACGATCGATTTTCCGTTTCAGAAGAACATCCATCAGCTCGCACAGGACGAGCTCATCGAGTGCCTCTCGGACCTGTACTTCGCGCGATCGAGCGACGTGCCGCGCGCCGCGGCGCTACCCGAGACGAACTTCAAAGAGATGCTCTACGCGCGCTTCGGGCGCGGCATCGCCGAGAAGTTTCTGATTCCGTACAACGAAAAGTTGTACGCGTGCGATCTCGCGACGCTCGACAAAGACGCGATGGGGCGCTTCTTTCCGCACGCGAACCTCACCGACGTGATCCGCAACATGCGCACGCCGGACAACGCGTCGTACAACGCGACGTTCACGTACCCGGAGGGAGGCGCGATCGAATACGTAAAGGCGATCGCGAGCGCAGTGAAGCCCAATGCCGTCGCGCTCGAAGAGGCCCTCGTCGCGATCGATCTCGAGAAGCGAATCGCAAGAACACAGAAGCGCGAGATCCGCTTCGAGCGCCTGGTGTCGTCCGCACCGTTCGACAAGCTCGCGAAGATGACCGGCCTCGTGCACGACGCGAGCGCGTTCACCTGGAACAAGGTGCTCGTGTTCAACCTGGGCTTCGACGCCAAGGGGGCGACGGGACGACACTGGGTGTACTATCCGGCGCGCGACGTCTCGTTTTATCGCATCGGGTACTACGACAACATCTTCGACACCGATCGCATGAGCCTCTACGTCGAGCTCGGATTTCCGCGCGACGCCAGGCTCGATGCGGCGGAGATCGAGCGGCTTCGCGGGCGGGTGCTCGATGACCTGAAGCGGCTCGGCGTCGTCGGAACGCAGCGGCTCGTCGCGCACGACTCGGTCGTCATGGATCCTGCGTACGTGCACATCACGCGCGCGTCGATGGCCGAGCACGCGCGCCTCGCCGCGGTTCTGCGCGGGCACGGCGTTCACTCCATCGGGCGCTACGGCGGGTGGACGTACTGTTCGATCGAAGACAACATCGTCGAAGCGCGCGCGCTCGCGCAAACGTGAGTCGTAAGTGAGCGTCAGCAGCCCTCGTGAACGTGATCGCGATGTCAGCGCCGACGGCCGGCGTCCCCGCTGCGCTGAGCACCACGGCGTTCGTCGCGATGGCATGCTGCGAACAACGACGCAGGCGGTCGAAGTCATCCGCTCGCCCTGAACCTGTGTCTGGATCTGCTTCACGCTCGGCGCGCGTGCTAGGCTGAAGGAGCCCTTCTGATGGAAGTAAAATTCGTCGTCGACGTCGTCGCCTCGGATGGCGGCTGGCGCCTAACCGGCACCATCGAGGACGAGCCCGTCACCTTCCTCCAGCACGTCGACACCGAGTCCGAAGCGCACGCGCTCGCGGGGCGCTCCGGCGCCGGAGCGTTCTGGTCGAACGACTGGCTCGCGGCCAAGGAGCCGCTGACCCTCGTCGCCGAAGCTGGCAGCGCGATCGCTGCCGGGATGGTGGGCAACCTTCACGATCTCGGTCTCCACGGGGCCACGCGCGATCCTCAGCTCGCCCGGTACTGGTATGAGCGTGCTGCCGCCCAGGGCGATGCCATGTCCGCCTGGAATCTCGGTTCGATGCTGCAGGTGCTCGGAGATCCCGAGGCGGTGATCTGGCAGCGTCGTGTCCTGGCGCTTGGATTCGATCTCGTCGATCCCGCGAGCGGTGGGTAGTCGCGTCGCGTGCCCTGCAACTGGTCACGTGCACCAATACTAATAGCAACGACGACGACGGCCTCCGTCACCGGAGGTCGCCGTCGTCAGGTCGCGGCAATGCTACTTCTTCTGGTCGTCGCGGCGATCGCCGCCCTGGGTGCGCTGGCCACCCTGACCCTGGTCGGTGCGGCCCGGGCTGTTCTGACCACCCTGCTGATTGTCGCGACCCGGGCTGTTCTGACCGCCCTGCTGGCCGTCGCGGCTGGGGCTCGACTGCCCGTCCTGGGGCTTCTTATCCTTGTTTCGATCATTCTGCTGAGTCATGTGATTGCTCCTTCGGCCAGCTGCTCGCCGGCACGAAGCGAGAGAGTGCAGCGCGCGGGCCAGCCGAAATGCTCGGAAATGCGCGACTATCGGCGGCGCATGCGGCAGTTTGCGTCGAGGCCTCACGCCCCAGGCGGAAGCAGCGTGGGGACTTCCTCGAAGATCTCCGACTCTTCCAGGTGCAGGACCTCGTATCCCGCCTCTTCGAGCCGCTCGCGCGGGACATCCAGATAGCGAGCGCTGAAAGCTGACGTCACGCGCAACGTGAGCGCCCGACCGTCCGACTTCTTGCGATACGTCGTGTGCAGATCGGCCCGCGGTCCTTCGGTGATCGAAAGATTCAGCTTCCCCGCGCTCGCACCGGTCGCCGCCGCGGCGCCATCCGCGATGCACGAGTACTGCACCTCGAGCGGCGTATGATGGGTCACGACGAGATCGAAGCTGCCTGCCTCGAGCTCGAGGTGGCCAAGCGCGTACTTGCCCATGCGATATCCCGCGGCGACCCACGGGCCCACGCCGCCGTGGATGGCGCGAATCGACTCCGCCGCACCGTGCGAGGCCGAGGGCTGGTGCGCGTGACCGGAGGCGCAGCCGGTCAGCGTCGCGCAAAAGAGCAGGAGGCGCTTCATGCGCGGCCCATAACGCAGCGGCCGAGATCGCGCGATCGAAAAGAGGATCTCGCGCAAAGGACGCCGAGCGGACGCGGAGGGCGCCAGCGCTCTTTCGCGTCGCCGGGACGAGCAGAATCCGAAGAAAAAAGAGCTCCCGCGAGGACGCCATGCGTACGCCAATGACGCAGAACTTTGGCGTCTTCTGCGTCCGCCTTTGCGTCCTCCGCGCGAAATTCTTTACTTCGAGCTCCGCAACGCGACGCATGCACGAAAGTTCGCGTCCTTCGCGTCGGCTCCGCGTCCTCTGCGCGAAATCCAGCTACGCCTTTCGCCCCACGGCCGCCAAGTAGAGCTCGAGCAACACCTCGGTGCCCTTCAGCAGCGGGAACAGCACGCCCATCTTCAGCAGCGCCCCGCCCACCGCCACATGGGCCGCGTCCGCCCCGCCCTGCGCGCCGAGGTTCAGGACACCCGCGATGCCGCATCCAAGAAGACGACGCCCATCAGGAACCGCTCCAGCATCAAAAAGCGGCGGGCGATCTTCTCGCGAATGCTGGGATGAGCGATGGTGGTTTGCAGTTCCATGGCTCGTTCCTCGGTTCACAGTGATGTCGAACGAGGCGCCGCCCCCGGTGTACTAGTCCCGTCCCAGCACGACCGACAGATTATTCGCCGGCATACTCACCACCTCGATCGGCGAGAATCCCGCCGCCGCCGCGACCACGTCTTCCAGCCGCCTCAGGCCCCAGAGCGGATTTCGTGCGCGCAACGAGGCATCGAAGCCCTCGTTCGACGGCGCGGTCGGTACCCCGTCCTGCCGGTAAGGGCCGTACAGATACAAGATCCCGCCCGCCGGTAGCACGACCGACGCGCGACGCATCAGGGCGAGACACGCGCTCCACGGCGAGATGTGGATCATGTTGATGCACACCATCGCGTCAGCCGCGATCGCCGGCCAGGGATCGCGCTCCACGTCGAGATCCAGCGCCGGCAGCACGCGCGCGGAGGAGGCCCGCCACGCGTCGATGCTCCGCCGCGACGCTGCGTCCGGATCCGAGGGCTGCCACGACGCCACCCCCAGCGCCTCCGCGAGAAAAACAGCGTGCTCGCCGGTCCCCGACGCGATCTCCAGCACGCGCGTCCCCGGTCGCACGTGCCGCGCGAGGACCTCCCGGACCGGCTCCCGGTTGCGTGTCGTTGCATCTGCGAAGCGTCGCTCGTCCATCGGCGACTCATACCACTCGAAATCCTGCGCGCGCCCAAACTATCGAGCGCTCATGGTGCGAACGTCGGTCTACATCGCCATCAGCATGGATGGGTTCATCGCGCGCGAGGACGGTGGGATCGACTGGCTCGCGCTGGTCGAGCGTCCCGGCGAAGACCATGGATACGCCGGATTTTTCGCCCAGATCGACGCGCTGGTGATGGGCCGCAAGACCTACGACACCGCGAGCGGCTTTCCGAGCTGGCCCTACGCGGGGAAGCGCGTCGTGGTGCTCACCCACCGCGCGATCGCGTCCCGCGAGGGCGTCGAGACCTTCGCCGGCGACCCGCGCGAGCTGCTCGCGAAGCTCGAAAGACAGGGTGTGAAGCGCGCTTACGTCGACGGCGGCGACGTGATTCGCCAGCTGATCGCCGCCGATCTCGTCGATGATCTCATCCTCTCGGTCATACCCATCCTGCTCGGCGCGGGGATCCGGCTCTTCGGCAACGGCGAGAAACACTGGACGCTCGAGTCCAGCCGCGCCTTCCCGAGCGGGCTTGTGCAGCTCGGCTACCTCCGAAGTGATATGAATCAAGGATGAGGGCGGCACTCATCCTCGCGCTGCTGGCCTCGGCCTCCTGCAGTGACGTGAGCTTCCTGTCCAGCGAAGGCATGTCGTCGCTCCTGCTCGTCGAGCTCGACGGCGCCGCGGGCAACATCAACGCGTTCGATCTCACCACCGAGGTCGTGGTGCAGCGACCGGCGAGCGAACGAGCCTCGACCTACGCCCTCCAGTACGTAGCCCCTCTCGACGAGCTCGGCATCAGCGCAGGTGTCGTCGCGCAGGGAACGAGCGGCCAGCTCCTGAAGGCGCCGGATCGACAACACCTGCTCGAGGGCGGAGCGTGGACGAAGCTCGAGGCTGTACCCGCCGCGATCGCCGGCCTGAGGCTCGAGCACATCGATCGGTGCGCGCAGTTCGTCGCGCGGCAGAGCTCGTTTCCGCGCGCGCCGGAGGAGAACGTGCGGTTCATGCTGGCGCTCGACGATGAGCGGGCCTTCGCGGGCACCGACAACGCGCGCTTCTACATCATCACCGCGACCGGCGCGACGCAGCTCACCGCGCTCTCGACCGCGACGCCCAGTCTCACGGCGGCGATGCACGACGGCGAGATCTGGCTCGCCGGACCGGGGCGCAAGGTCGTACGCGGGCACCCCGATCGCGGCTTCACGCCTGCGCCGCCGCTGCCGTTCGCGCTCGGCTCGTCCCCGCACATGGATTCCTCGGCCGAGGGCGCGCCGCTCCAGCTGTTCGTCACCGACGAGACGCTGTCGGTGGCGTACTTCGATGGCGACAGCTGGAGAATCGTGCGCAACGGCTCGGGCATCACCGGCGAGCGCGTGCAGGCGAGGATCGCGTGGGCCGAGCCGGGCGTCGCGGTGCTCACCGGAACCGATCGCACCAAAATCATCGAGATCGACAGCAGCGGCTTCGAGCGCGTGGCCCACTTCGAGATCCCCCTCCGGCCGAGCCCGGACGGAGTCTGGAACGTCGCGCGCGTCGATGGTGTCGGCGTGA
>Ga0105048_10012751_pt1 | contig 13159 bp, 7 predicted proteins | sample MAT05_FD_78382 | JGI IMG/M metagenome (GOLD analysis project Ga0105048, IMG submission 78382) | Freshwater microbial communities from Lake Fryxell liftoff mats and glacier meltwater in Antarctica - MAT-05 | ecosystem: Environmental > Aquatic > Freshwater > Ice > Liftoff microbial mat | place...
CCTGATGGGACGGGTGAACTGCATGAAGTGCTTATAGCACGCGGGTTCTGGCCGGCTCGGCGATGCGGCCTGAAGGCATTTGGTGGGGATTTTTGATTCGAAAAGAGGAGGCCGTTGATCAAACGCGCTGGGTGCACGGAGGCGGCTGACTGCGTTGATTCTGGCGTCGCCCGACGGTTGCGGGGCGAGTTGGCGCTAAAGTCTGTCAAGGGCGCTTTGGGGGCGAGGGCGATTTTTTGGGACAGATGTCCGTGATCCGCTGCCGTTGAAAAAGCGAAGTGGCGGGGGCATCCAGGCGCTTGGTCGACGAGTTCCTCGGAGTATTGGAGGAGGGAGTCTTCGACGCGATCTCCGCGCAGCTGCGTGAGCGTGCCGCCGAAGAGGGCGGGCGGTGTTCGGTGTGCGGCCTCGGGTGCGAGCGTGAGCGCAAGACCGTGCGTGTGAGGACGACTCGATGCACGCTCGAGGTCGAGGTCTGGCGTTATCGATGCCGGCGGTGTCGAACGAATCGCAGCCCGGTTCGCGAGTGGGTCACGAAGTCGATCGCACGTTGGTGGAACGGCGCACCTACGCCGTTGGCCAAGAGGCGATCGCGTACCTCGACGAGCGCGACACCGAACGGCTGCAAGAGGTCATGGACGCGGTCGGTGTGCGCCCCGGGACCGCCCAGGTATTCGTGCAGGTCGACAGCGGCGCGGTGCCCGGTGGCGAGTTCGTGCGCCCCAAGCGCAACCCGATGGACAAGACCCAGGAGTTCACCCCCGTCCGCCGCTTGCCCAAGGGGCGCCGGCCCAAGACCAAACGCGAAGTGTGCGTCGTCGAGGCGTGGCAGCCCGGCCAGGTCAGGTCGACGACAAGGTCGTCAACCTCCACGTCGCACCCCACAAGCATCCTGAAGTCACGTGACAAGCCACGTACATCGCCGCCCTCGAAGCCGGCATGGGAGACAACACCCACGTGCACGGCACCTTCGATATGGCTCAATGGCAGGCGCTGCAGTTCGACGAGCAGTTCGGGGCGCAGCCCGAAGCCACCATGTGCGCCGATTTCTTTCACACGATGGAGTACGTCGCGCCGCAGCCAAGGCGCTCCAGCCCGACGCCGACAGGGTAAAGAGCTGCGTCGCCATGCAGGCACGGCGCCTCAAGGAAGGCGACCGCGCGGCCATCCTCATCGACCTCCGCGCGCATTGCTGCCAGGGACGCGCATGCCCGAAGACTGACAAGGACGAATGTGTCGTCCACGCTGCCAACCGTTATCTGACTCGCAACGGCAAAAACATGGACTACGCGAGATTTATCGCCGAGGGCCTACCCATTGGGAGCGGCGAGGTCGAAGGGCGCATTCGCCATATCGTCCGTTGCCGCCTCGACGTGCCCGGAGACTGGCGCGAGGAAAACCTCGTCCTGCTCACTGCGCTGCTCACAATCCGCCACTCCGGTCGGTGGGACGATTTCTGGGACTGGCAGGACCGGCGCGACAAGAAGCGCTTCCAACGTCGCCTCCTCCGCGAGGGACTCAACCGTTTCAGAGGACCACGTAAACCAAGCCTCGTGAGGGCACCGAGAAACTCGACCTCGACGGCCTCTCACCCTTGTTTCAGGGCTGCGACATGGCCTGAGCCTCCACCCGCGCATCGTCCCGAGCCCTCACCCGCTGGGCCCGAGGACCTGCGCCCGCCACAAGATCGGCAACGGCGGCCACCCCCTCAATCTCGAGACACCCAATGGCATCGGTCCGGTTGACAGCGGCGCGTCAGTACATTTAGCTTCGGGACATTCGACGCGTGCGGGCGCTCCGAAGCCACTTACCCAGCGGCCGCTGGCCGCCCATAACCCAAAGGTGCCCGCATGCAGATGTTCAACGCCCTCTCGATCGATGATCTCATCGTCGGTCTCGGTGACCTCCTCGACACGGACCCGGCTCCAGACAGGCCCGTGCGCGTGACCGCGCTCGCGCTCGTCGACGGTGACCAGATCTTTCGTGGTGATCTCGCCGCGATCCTCACGCGCCTCGAAGCCTTACCGCCCGAGGTGCGCGGCCTGCCGCTGAGCGAGCCGATGAAGCGCGCCGACTTCGAGTTCGACCGCGACGCCAACATCCTGCGGCTCGTCGCGGAGCTGATCACCCTCCTCACCAGTCCGAGCGCTGAAGCGGTCTCGTTCACCGCCGAAATCGACACGCTCTCGCCGACCGACATCACGCGCGCGGCGTACAGCGCCGAGGCAAAGCACGCGGCCACGCTCGCAGCCATGCTCGAGGGGCGGCGCGCGTCGCTCGAGGCGATAGCACTTCCGGATAGGGACACCCCGAACCTGTTCGCGGTCGCCCAGCGACTCGTCGCGAGCGGGATCGAGCTCAATCGGCTCGACTCGCGGCGCGGCGAGACGCTGGCCAAGCGTGGCGATCGGAGCGGCGCTGGGCCCGTTCGCGCCAGCGCCATCGGTGCGCTGCACGCCCTGCGCGAGCACGTCGAACGCGCGCTGAAGGCCCGTGCCGACCTTCCGCGCGACCTCGACGCCCAGATCTTTGGTCTCCTCGACGAGCTCCAGCGCCGCGCGGCCGGTCGCAAGGCCGGCGCTAGCCCGCCGTCGGGCGGGACATCGCCCGTCCCCGAGCCCACGCCGCGCTGAGATCCGCGCGAACCGCGTTACTGGCCGTCGCGACGTGTGCGGCAGCGGGTCGCAGTCGATCGGATCGACCCAAGCCGCTGCCGCACACCTCAGCGAGTGGATCGGCTCGACTCGCAGGGGTGGCGAGCAGCACCCTCGAGTCGATCCGATCGACTCGGGGGTGGTGCGGCGCACCGGATCGGAGTCGATCCGATCCACTCGGAGGGCTGGGGCGCACCGGATCGGGTCGGTGGGATCGACTCGGAAGGGGATGACGGCCAACCCTTCGAGTCGGAACGACGACTGGCGGCATGGCGCGCTCAGTTCTAGCGGCAGACCTCCTCACCCTCGAGCAGGCTACCGGCCGGGAGCGCACGATCCACTGAGGCCCGCGCACCCTCGAACTCGACTGCGGATGATGGGCGCGGCCACCCCCACGTGCCCACCACGACCTCGTCCTGCCCCAACCACGCACACACCTGCGCGGCTTCAGGTCGACCGTGGCCTGGACGTGGTCGAGGTGAAACCCGTGGCGGCGTCCCGCAGGCAGATCGCGTCGTAGCCTGGTTCATGGTCGGTGGGGTCCATCCGCAACCATGAAGTGGGTGCAGAGGTAGGCCTGTTGGAGCACGCACTCATGGCACTGTCGCAAGACTTCCAAGGTCTCACTGAGTGCTCGACGCCCCTCGGTCACCTGAGTCTGCTCTGCGACCCTCTCGCCATTGCAGAGACTGGAAGTTGATGGGCGATGGTGATCCGCACGTACTGGTGAGGCAATCAAAGGCAACATGGCAATTTCGGGGATGTGTTCGGGCCGAAGTTGGTCGAGCATCTCTCGGGGCGACCCGTGCAACGCCGAGAGCCCACAGGCCGATATCGTGACAATCGGCAGCATATTGGAGCATGTCCAGTGTATTGGCGGCACATGGACCGACTATCGCGGGATCATTTGGGGCGCAGGGCGAATGGATGCGTATAGTGCGCTCCGCTTCGAGCATGCGAAAGTCCTGGCGCTCCGGGGACACTGGACGCGCAAGCATGTCAGCTTCAGCGCCGGCTTTGGCCAATTCGGTCTGCCAATGCCGCTTCTTCTGTTCCGTGGGCTGCAGTCGGCGAAGAGCCGCCGCCGGGCTTGAAGACCAACAACACGACCCGCGTTTCGTGGGGCTGTGGCGCGGGCTGCCGGACGATGTCCGGAAAAACTGGGAGCGGTACTTCAACCAGGGCTGAGGTACGCGAGCTCGGCGGAGACGGTGTGGCCGGTGGGTAGGATGAGGTCGGGGTCGAGCTCGGCGAGGGGGGCGAGCACGAAGGCGCGCAGGTGCATGCGTGGGTGGGGCAGGACCAGGTCGGTGCTGGTGTGCATGCGGCGGCCGCCGTCGCCCATCATGAGGAGGTCGAGGTCGAGGGTGCGGGGGCCCCAGTGGATCGTGCGCTCGCGGCCGGCGGCCTGCTCGAGGGTGAGCAGGGCGGCAAGGAGATCGTCGGGCTGGAGGCGGGTCTCGAGGCGCGCGACGGCGTTCAAGAAGTCCGGCTGCGGCGGGCCGACGGGCGCCGTGCGGTGCAGCGACGACGAGCGAACGAGGGCCGTCGACGGCAGCGCGGCGAGCCAGCGCAGCGCCCGCACGAGCGTCGCGCGCGGGTCGCCGAGATTCGCGCCGAGGGCCACCCAGGCCGTTGACATCGGCCTGGATCGGCGAGGTTCCGCGTGATACGGAGGGTGCTCTTTGACGGGGTGTTGCATGGCCTCTGAAAACTCGATCGACGCCGCGAAAACTACCGTATCGCCTTCGGCTGCCGTTGCCGGCTCAGTGCTCTCGAGAGCCGGAATCGGCTCCACCACGAAGACCACGGTCATCGCGTTCCTGATGCTGACGCAGTGCGTCTGCGGTAGCAACAACCGTCCGACCGACACCGACGCGGTCGCGCCCGCGCCGATCGCGGCTGCGCGGCCCGATGCAGCCACGCAGCCGGGAGCCGCCGATCCCGAGCCGAAGAAGGCGTCGTCGCTGCCGCCGACCTTGGACACCAAGGACCTCGACGAGCCCGAGAAGGCGCTCCTGCAGGAAGTGCTGGAAGAGCAGTACGACCCGTGCGGCAAGTCGCGCAGCTTCCTCGACAGCCTGAAGGCGGCCGACAGCTGCGACGAGGCGAAGAAGCTCGGGGCGCTCGCGGTGCAGAAGATCGCCGACGGTCTGTCGAAAAAGCAGGTCACGCAGGAGCTCTTGAAGGAGCAGGCGCGCTGGGCTTCGAAGATGGAATTCGACCTGACAAACTCGCCGCACCATGGCGAGCCGGGCCCCGGCAAGAAGGTGATGGTCGAGTTCTTCGACTACCAGTGCCCCCACTGCAAGCTGGCCGCGAAGCCGGTCGCCGAGCTGGCCGAAAAAATGAACGCGGTCATCTACTACAAGATGCTGCCGCTCGAGATTCACCCCGTCGCCAAGGAGGCAGCACTGGCTGCGCTGGCCGCCCATCGCCAGGGCAAGTTCTTCGCGATGCACGACCTCATCTTCGAAAACCAGGAGATCCTGACGAGCGAACTCGTGAAGGTCCTCGCCTCCAAGGCGGGCCTCGACATGGTGAAGTTCGAGGCGGACCTGAAGGACCCGACGCTGATAAAGATGCTCGACCGCGACCTCGAGGAATCCACCCGCGCCAAGATCGACGGTACCCCGACCTTCTACATCGATGGGTATCAGACCGAGTTCGATCAGCTCGAAGCGACCCTGAAGTAGGGTTTGGGGCTTCGTCGCGTCGTCGCTCGCTGACGTGTCGGCCGAGCTCGGCCGCTACAGGTCTGCCTCGGCCTGCTGCGCCGAGACCACCGCGTACGCCGACAGGTTCACGATGTCGTTCGCGTCGACGTTGAGCGCGAGGATGTGGAGGGGGCGCTTCATGCCCAGCAAGATTGGGCCGAACACGCTGGCGCCGCCGATCTGATGCATCATCTTGTAGGCGATGTTGGCGGACGCGAGATTCGGGAAGATGAAGACGTTGGCGGGCTCGGTGAGGCGGCTCCACGGGAACATGTGCTGGCGCAGCTCCATGTCGACCGCGACGTCGACCTGGATCTCGCCTTCGATCATGAGGCTCGGGTCGCGCTGACGGATGAGCTCGGTGGCGCGCGCCATCTTCTTGCAGTCGGCGTGCGGCACCGCGCCGAAGTTCGCGAACGACAACATCGCCACGCGCGGCACGATGTCGAAGCTCTTCACGCGCTCGACCACGTCCATCGTCAGGGTGGCGAGGTCTTCGGCGCTCGGGTCGATCTGGCAGGTCGTGTCCGCGAAGAAGATCGTGCGTGTGCGCGTGAGCAGGATGTACATGCCGCACGCCTTGCTGTGCGTGCCGATCAACTGCAGCGCGGGCTTCATCGCGTCGGCGTACGCCTTGGCGGCACCCATCACGAGCGTGTCGGCGTCGCCCTGGCGCAGCATCATCAGCGCGAAGCGGGTCTGTGACATCATGCGCCGACGCGCGGCGGGCCGGGTCACACCGCGCCGCTCCATCAGGCGGATGAACGCCTCGGTGTAGGCCTCGATGCGTGGGTCTTCCGGGGGGTGGATGATCTCGATGCCGTCGAGATCGAGTGATGCGGCTCTGGCGATCGCCTCGATCTGGTCACGCTCACCGATGAGGATCGGGCGCGCGATGCCCTCGTGTGCGAGCACGGTTGCGGCCTTGATGACGCGGTCGTCGTAGCCCTCGGGGAAGACGATGCGCTTGGGGTCGCTGCGCGCCTTGTCGATGATCTGGCGCATCAGGCCGCGGCCGGGATCCATGCTCTGCTCGAGCCTCAGGCTGTAGGCGTCCCAGTCGGTGATCGGCTTCATCGCGACGCCGCTCTCGATGGCGGCGCGCGCGACGGCGGGGGCGACCCAGACCAGGACGCGCGGGTCGAGCGGCGTCGGGATGATGTAGTTGGGGCCGAACGTGAGGTGCCTGCCGCCGTAGGCGCGCATCACGGAGGTCGGGACCGGCTCGCGGGCGAGCGCAGCGATCGCATGCACGGCGGCGATCTTCATCGCCTCGTTGATCTTCGAGGCGCGCACGTCGAGGGCGCCACGGAAGATGAACGGGAAGCCGAGCACGTTGTTGACCTGGTTCGGGTAGTCCGAGCGACCCGTCGCGACGATCGCGTCGGGCCGCACCGCGAGCACGTCGGGTGGCGTGATCTCGGGGTCGGGGTTGGCCAGCGCCATGATGATGGGGCGGGGCGCCATCCGCATGATCATCTCGGGCTTGACGATGCCGCCGGCACTCAAGCCGATCAGCACGTCGGCGCCGACCAGCGCCTCGGACAGGGTCCTGCGGTCGGTGTTGCGGGCGAGCGCCTTGCGATACGGGTCGAGGCCTGCGGCGTCTTCGGTGCGCAGGACGCCCTGCTTGTCGATCGTCAGGATGTTGTCGGGCAACACGCCGAGCGACATGAACAGGCGCGCGCACGAGATGCCGGCGGCGCCCGCGCCGATGAGCACCAGCTTGAGCTCGGACAGGGACTTGCCTTGGACCTCGGCCGCGTTCAGGAGCGCCGCGCCGGCGATGATGGCGGTGCCGTGCTGGTCGTCGTGGAACACCGGGATCGACATCGACTCGCGCAGGCGCTCCTCGATGTAGAAGGCCTCGGGGGCCTTGATGTCCTCGAGGTTGATGCCGCCGAAGGTCGGCTCGAGCGCCTTGACGACCGTGATGAAGGTCTCGACGTCGCCCTGGACCTCGAGGTCGAAGACGTCGATGTCGGCGAAGCGCTTGAAGAGTACGGCCTTGCCTTCCATCACCGGCTTGGCGGCCGCGGGCCCGATGTCGCCGAGGCCCAAGACGGCGGTGCCGTTGGTGATGACGGCGACGAGGTTGCCGCGGATCGTGTAGTCCCAGGACTTGCTCGGGTCTTTGGCGATCGCCAGGCACGGGGCCGCGACCCCGGGCGAGTACGCGAGCGAAAGATCGAGCTGGGTCGTCATCGCCTTGGTCGGGCGGATCTCGAGCTTGCCTGGTCGAGGCGGGCCGGCATGGTAGGCGAGGGCATCGTCGTAGCGCTTCTGGTTCATGTCGGCCTCGGCGTCGCCCATCGTGCGGGCGGACGGCGAGGGTTGTAGCGCGCGTGATGGGGCATCGCCAACAGCTTCAGCCGCGAGCTGCGTCTATTGAAAGAAAGGACGTGTTCCCTTTCATGGCTGGGCAGACCCCCTTAGTATCCGCCGGATGACCGCTTCGGCCCCGCTCTCTGCGCCGCTTCACACAACCTCCACTGCGCCCATGTGGCGCCGCGTCACCGGCTGGCTGCTCTGGACGCTCGTTGGGGCGGCGCTGCTGCTCATGACGCTGTGGTCGGGTGCCTACTTCTGGCTCGGCTCGAGCGCGGGGCAGGCCCAGCTCACGAGGATGGCGAGCATGCCGGCCGGGCTCAGCGTCGGGGCTGTGCGCTGGGGCCCGACCTGGGACGAGGTCGCCGTCGGCGATGTGCACGTCGCCGCGAGAGGACGCGAGCTCTTGCGGGTCGACTCGGCGCGCGTCGACCTCGGGCTCGGCGACCTGCTGGCTGGCGACATCGTGATCGACTCGCTGGAGGTCGCGGTCGCGCACGTCGAAGCGACCGCCGACGAGGACGGCACAATCGACCTGGTCGCGGCGCTGATACCCCCGAAACAGCCCAGCGTGGCGGGCCAGCCGAGTGTCGCCAAGGCGCCCGCGAAGCCAATCATCGTCAAGGCGCTGCGGATCGACGTCGGCGAGGTCTGGGTCGATGTCGGCGGCGCGCAGGTGCATGTGCGCGACGTGGCAATCACGGGCGCCATCCACCCCGATGGCAAGGCGGCCGCGCAGATGGCCGTCGCCACCGGGCCGTGCCACGCGCTGTGGAACAAAGGTCGGCGCTACCTCGGCTTCGATGCGTGCCGCGTGGTCACGAATGCCGAGGGCCTGCACTTCGAGGTCACGGCCCTCGAGCTTGCGCAACACGAACAACAGGTCCTGGCGTTGACGGGCGTGGTCGACCTGGCGGGCGACAAGCCGCACAGCCACTGGCGAGGCTGGGGCAGCCTCGGCGCGTTCGAGGCCAACGCGCTGGCACCCGGCAGCTTCCCCGGTGGCATCGACTTCGACGGGCTCGACATCGACATCAAGGGCGGCCACGTGCTCGGCTCGCTGGGCCAGGTCGTCGCGCCGATGTGGGCCGCCGGACCGTTCTCGGCCGACCACGTCGCGTTCGGGGTCGATCACTTTAGTGCCGAGCCGGGGCTGCTCGTGCCGTCGCTGCAACTGACGGTTGCGGGGTTGAGTGCGGCGCGCCTCGAAGGCCTCGGCTGGGGCTTGGAAGGGGTCTGGTTCCCGCGCGCGAGCGCCGACCTCGACCGGAAGCTCGTCGCCGAGATGGCCGGCTGGAGCAGCGCTTGGACCTTGCCCAATGGGCTGGTCGGCCCGGTCGACCTGCGGCTGTCGACCACGCTGAAGCTGACCGGCGGCCCGCTCGAAGCCGACGTCGAGACGGCGTATGGCACGGTTCACGCGGTCGGCAACCTGAAGTCGAGCCCGCTCACCAAGCGCACCAACTTCGTGGCGAACCTCGCGTTTTCCGAGGTGCAGGGGCCGCTCGCCGAGGCGCTCTTGCACGACCTCAGCGACGACCAGAAGAAGGCGCTGGGTGAGCGGCCGCGCGGCGAGCTCGAGCTCGAGGTCGAGGTCGACCGCGAGGATCGTTTCTCGCCCTGGGTCACGACCCTCGAGTGGGCCTTGGGACGCTTGGATGGCAGGGGTTGCGACAGGGTCATGGGTCCGTGCGTCGCGTTCGAGTGGGATGGCTACGGCTGGGGCGTCGCTGACCGGGCGGGCGCCAACGCGCCGACACCCGAGGAGACGCCCTGAGCGCGGCCGCCAAAGAGGAACGGGCACGGCCCATTCGCTTGCTGCTGGGCCTTGCGCGCCTCGTCGGACGGCTGGTCGGCGGCGCGTTGCTGCTCGTCTATCTCATCGCGTCGCGCAGCCTCCTGGTCGTGCTCGCGCTGTATCTCACGCTGTACTTCCTGCTCGGCTCGCGCCCGCTGAAGGACCTCATCCAGCAGGCGGTGTCGGACGCGCTGCCTGGCACCGTCGGCGCCGCCGCCATCCAGTGGGGGCCGCTGCCCTGGCACGTGCGCATCGCCGAGGGCCGCCTCATCGGGGTGCGCGGCGAGGACATCATCCGGGTGCGCGGCATCGAGGCGACGATCGACCTCGGCCGCACCCTCGAAGACGTCTTCGCGTTCATCGGTGACTCGTCCAAGCCGCTGCACATCAGCCTGTCGCGGGTCGACGTGCTCGAGCCGTGGGCTCGCATCGAGGTCCACGAGGACGGCTGGATCGGCATCGAAGCAGCGTTCGTCGACAACAACGTGACAGCGGTCGCCGACCCCAACGCCGAGCCATTCACGCTCGAGCTGACCGCTGACCTCGTGCGCCTCCTCGGCGCCGGCGGGCACGTCGAGACGCCGGGTCTGCACATCGACGCGGCAGGCCTCGACACCGTCGTGAACAACTACCTGCTGCGCTTCGATCGCGACGTCTACGTACAGTTCGACGTGCCGCGCGTGGACCTCTCCAGGGCCGACCTGACGTTCACGTCCTTCGACCACATGCCCGAGCCGCTGCACGTCGCCGCGCGCCACATCGTGGTCGAAGACTTCATCTGGCGCGGCCTCGGCTTCACGTGGCGCGACGTGCAGGGCGTGCTCGGCGACGACGCGCACGCGCACTTCACGGGCAGTGGCGGGCTCGACGCGCTGCCCAAGATCGTGACGTGGCACGGCCAGGCGGCCATCGACTTCGACGCAGATGCGCCCGAAGTTCCTTTGATCACCAACGATATTATCCGGGGTCCGCTCGCCATTCGCATCGACGGCAGCGGCGACATCGAGCAGCTCCGCGCGAGCTGGGCCGTCACCAGCGACGAACTCGCGATCGACGCGTTGTCGTACCGCGACGTGCACGCCCAGGGGCGCTTCGAGCCGCGCGGGACGCCCACCACACCCGACCGCCACGCGCTGTTCATCGACTCGGCCGACGCTTGGCTGGCGGGCGGTCACGTGTTCCTCGATTCATTGAGCTACGACCCCGGTCAGGACGATGCCGAGCGTGACCTCGAGATCGCCGTGCGCGCCGAGGGGGTCGACATCGGCAGCGCCCTGGTCGGCCTCTTCGGTTGGGAGCTGCCCTTCCTGCCGGCCGCCAGCTGGACCGGGGGCGCGACCATCGCGGTGCATCCCGACAGCGACGTGCAGGGGGACACGACCACGTTGCAGCTCGATGCCAGCGCGGAGTGGCTCGTGCCGCCGCTGCCCGGGGTCGCGTCGACCTGGACGGTCGCGGGGCGCGTCGAGCGCCGCACGGGCGTGACCTCGTTGTTGCGCGGCGGCGCGCTCGACGAGCGGGGTCTGGCGCCCTTCGACATCTTGGATCTGCGTGGCCTGGTCGTCGACGCGGGGCAGGACCGCGTGCGCCTCGCGGGCACGGTCGATCTCAGGAGTGGCGTCATCGACCTCGAGCCCTACGCGCGCGTCGGCGAGCTGTCGCAGGTCGCACGCACGTTCGGGCTCGGCGACCTCGCCGGGCGCTTGGTGCTAAAGGGTGCGCGGGCGCGCGGCACGTTGTTGGATCCGCGCATCGAGGGTGTGCTGAACTGGACCGGCGCACGCTTTGGTAGCCGCGACCTGGGCCAGGTGCGCGGCACCCTCGGCCTGAACAACGGGACGCTGTCGCTGCGCAACACGACCTCGGACAGCGACATCGCGGACTTCTCGCTCGACCTTTCGCTCGACGTGTTCGACCCGGGCTGGGCTCCGTCTTCGGACATGGCCTTCCACGTCAAGACCCACAAGCTGCAGGGCTTGCTGGTCAACGCCATCGGCCCGTGGCTCGGACCCGATGCGCGCATCGCGATCGACGGCGGCAACTTCAGCGGCCGCCTCGGTGGCACCGCCGGCAGCCTCGATGGCACGGGCCGCCTCGTCATCACGAACGCGTCGATCGCGGGGGAGACGGGCGTGCGCGTGGCCGCGACGGTCAGCGCGAAGCAGGTGGTGGGGCAGGGCGACACGCTGACGCTCGACGACCTGACGCTGACGTTCCAGTCCGGCGCGGTCTGGAAGGGGCGCCTGCGGTTGTCGCGGGTCGGCTCGGCCAATCCGGGGATCGAAGGCAACCTCGACATCGGCGACACGTCGCTTGCGAACCTGCGGCCGATCGCACTGGCATTGCCGGACTTGTCGGCGATCTTGCGCGGTCGCCTGACGCTCGGCGGCAGCCTGCAGCGGCCGGTGGTGATCGGCACGATCGAGCTCGAGGACGCGGTCGTCGGCAGCCTCGTGCTCGGCGATGCGACGCTGGCGGTGACGACGCGCGACTCGGTGGTCGAGATCTCGGCCTTCGATCGGGACCTGTTCGGCGGCTTCTCGCTCGAGCGGGCGAGCCTCACCCTGGATGGCAACATGCCGCGTCGCTTCGAGGCGACTATCAGGGCCAAGCACAAGAACCTGTCGGAGCTGGTGCCGACCTTTCGCGGCTCGGTGGTCGATCTCATCGGCAGCGCCGCGGCCGAGATCGAGGTCGACGTGCCGACGGGGCTCATGTCATTTCGCGTGAAGGCCAACCCGCAAGAGCTCGAGATCTCGGTGCCCGATCGCGGCGTGCGCTGGACCAACCAGACCGAGCTGTTGCTGGTGTCGGACGCGGGTCGCTTCCGCATGCACCCGGTGACGCTGGCGCCGTTCGGGCGTCTGACGGCCGACTCGCCGCGCTTGGAGGTGTGTGGTCGGGTCGATGGCGAGCGGCTCGACCTGCAGCTCTCGGGCGTGGTCGAGCTGGCGATCGTGCCGGGCCTCTCCGACCTGTTCTCGGTCTCGGAGGGGCGCATCCGGATTACGCCGGATGCCGCCGCGATGAAGGCCATCGGCGACGATACGTGTCTTCAGAATACCGACGCGCTGCTCTTTCTCGGGGGCTTTTTGACGGCGCCGGTCGCGGTCGGGCGGGTCGAGCTCGAGGGCATGACGCTCGTGCCGCGCGGCTCGGGTCGTGAGATTCGGCTGCGCGATGGCGCGACGCTGCACTTGCGGCAGGGCGCGCGGCCGGCGCTGCAGCGGGTGGTCCTCGGCGGGGCCGGCGGGGTAGGCGGGTCGGGCAACCCGGGTGTGCCCGCGGACGGCGGCCGCTTCGACGGCGACCTCGACGACGGCAGCTTCAGCCTCGATGGCGAGCTGACGTTGAACGCGCTAGCACCCGCTTCGATGGACCTGCACCTGGTCGGCGCCGACCTCTTCATCCAGAGCGCGGGCGAGTTCGCGTTCACGGCGAGCCCGAACGCGCGGCTGGTCGCGACCGACCTCGACAGCGCGACGCCGAGCCTGTCGCTGACCGGCGACCTGGCGCTCTCCGAAGGGCGCTTCTCGAAGAGCTTCGATACGTTCGCCCGCGCGGTGGGCGGCGCTCTCGGCGTCAAGAGCGATGCCTACACCACGTCGATCATGGATGACCTGCCGTGGCTCGGACAGACTCGGCTGGCGGTCAACGTGGTC
>Ga0105048_10012753_pt1 | contig 13159 bp, 10 predicted proteins | sample MAT05_FD_78382 | JGI IMG/M metagenome (GOLD analysis project Ga0105048, IMG submission 78382) | Freshwater microbial communities from Lake Fryxell liftoff mats and glacier meltwater in Antarctica - MAT-05 | ecosystem: Environmental > Aquatic > Freshwater > Ice > Liftoff microbial mat | place...
AAGTACCCTGGGTTCATGAAGGATCTCATCGTCAAGAATGCCAGGAGGGCATTGCGCGATCGCGGTATCATGAAGAGCGGGAGTGCCGAAGCGCGTCAGGCCGACGCTCGTGCGGTTGAAGCGTTCGACGTGGAAACACACTTCAGTCCAAGCTACAATCCGTGGGACCAGCGTATGTGCCTGGCGCCCGACGCGGATTTCTTTCGTGCCATGAAGTCCGGTAAAGCGACCGTGGTGACAGAGGTGATTGAAACGTTCACCGCAAACGGCGTGTTGTTGAAATCGGGGAAACATCTCGACGCCGATATCATCGTCACCGCGACGGGTTTGCAGTTGCGTCTTTTGAGCGGTCTGCAACTCTTGGTGGACGGCCGGTCAATCAAACCATCGGAAACGATGGTGTACAAGGGAATGATGTTCAGCGGCATTCCCAACTTCGTGTCGGCATTTGGGTACACGAATGCCTCGTGGACGCTCAAAGTTGATCTCACAGCCGACTACGCGTGTCGCTTGTTGCATTACATGGACAAGCGCGGGTTTCACCAGTGCACGCCGCGCCAGAATGATCCAACGATTACCGCAGAGCCAGTGCTCGATTTTACGTCCGGGTACGTGCAGCGCGCCCTCGCGGAGTTGCCGAGTCAGGGGTCACGGGCGCCGTGGCGCGTGCATCAGAATTACGCGCGTGATTTGATGACGATTCGGTTTGGGAAAGTGGATGACGGGGTCATGGAGTTTCGGTAGGTTGCGGGAGCTTGGTGCGTGTTGGCGGGGTTCGCTTGACTGTGTGGTGAAGTCATTGTCTCGCGGAGGCGCGGAGAACTGCACGCGTGTTGGCGAACTTCGATTCGATGTGGGGTGAAGTCATTCTATCGCGGAGACGCGGAAGCGCGGAGAACTGCACGCGCAAAGACTGACACCGGTGCATTCTGAGTTTCATCAATTCTGCTTTAGCGGAATGACGTCGTGAATTTCAATCGTCTCAAAGCCATCCGCGTCTCGGGCAGCAACCCACAAGCGATTCGCCGACACGCGCAAGATTCGAAGCCCGGCTTTGAGTGAGACTGATGGCAGAATTTTGCCATCCGCCGAGAGCCGCCAGAATTTCAGCACGCGACCCGGTGGTGCCGGTTGCTGCAGCCATAACGTCCCGTCAATGCCGACGTAGAAATCGGTGATGGATGGCCACTGCTTCGGCATGAACAGCGTCTCACGAATATCCGCAGTACTCGCAATGGTTTTCAAACCCAGCAGTCGCGAGAAACTGACGGAGATGGAATCAACAACGGCGTTGATTTGTGAAGCGGTGAGGGGCGCGGCCGGCGTCGTATATCGCCGGTCGAACAATGTGTCGCCTTTGTAACCGATTGCGGTAATTCGCAGCGGTGCGTCTGGCCGCGCGAAGGCCAATGGATTGGAAGTTGCTGAACGGGCATCCGAACGTTCAATGACAATCAGCGAGCGACCGTTGCTTCCAACTTTGTACAAATAGCCGGTGTCGAACGGTTGTCGCGCGTGAAAACCTCCGGTGCCTTTGGCTTTCGTTGGCGGGGGGCCCAACGCTGGGTTCTACATGCGCGCTTGAACTCCGCGCTGCGTCACCGTGCGTTGCCCGAGCGCGCGTTGTTGTTTCTGCGCAAACACCTGATGTGAAAACGTCGTAGTGAGCGGTTTTTCCGGGCTTGGATCGTCCTGGTGACTGCCCGCTGCGATAAACGAACCGACTGGGGAAAGCGCTTCAAGACCAAAGTGGGGCGCGCCGGGACGTGTTGCGGGGAGGAGCTTGCGCGTCGTGACTGAAAACGGTGACAGGCGTGCGGTCGATGGATCATACACCCAAACGGTATCGCCCAGGCGTTGCAACCAGCGCGGCCTCTGAAATTCGCCCGGCCCGGCGCCATTGCCGCCCAGTGCCTGGAGAAGTTTTCCGTCTGCACTGAACACGCGAAGTTTGTGATCGGTGTCTTCGAGTACCCACATCTGTCCGAGCCGATCAACTTCCAGGTCGCGCGTGCGTACGAATTCCCAGTTGTCAGCCGAGGATGGACCGATGGTGCGCACGACGCGCGTGCCGAACGCGATGCGGCCGGTGTCCAGTCTTTCCTGGGCGCCAGCGCGCTGCGGAACGAGATTCGATGCGAGAATCGCGGCTGACAGAAATAACGCCCGGATCATTGTGATCGTATGGTTGGATGCGATTCGATCAGTCGTGCATGGTAAACGTTTGGCCACGCGTGTCGACCCAGGAACAGTGGATATTCGATTTTGCTGGCGTATTATCGCTTTCGGTATTGCTCCGACACCGCAGATACTTGAGACGGTTGCCATGCTGTCGAACGCGTATCCCGCGAGCTGTAGCTACGGCCGCGGTTTCCGCGACGACGTGTGCCCATTCCGCAGGCGCCAGCCTTCGGCTTCGCGCACCACCGTAATCGTCATGTATCCGCCATACGTGTCGCCTTTGCCGGTACCGTTCATGAAGGTCTGCGAAAATTCTGTGCGTACGTTCGCGATCGTTGGCGCGAGCACATCGATGCGGGTCTCGTAGAATTTCAGTTCGATTTCCGGCACATTTTTGAGCGACTGCAGTGCGTCGCGCACGTCTTTCGTACTTTGATAGCGCACACCGGCGCCTTCGATCCAGAAAAACGCAGTGTCGCTTGAGTACAGTTTGGCGACGCCGTCCATATCGCTCTGGTTCATTTTTTCGGTGAACTCGGCCAGCAGCGCTTTGACGCTGTCGCGCACGGCGGTTGTGCGCGCGGCGGTGAGCTGCGCGGAATCGCTGGACGCCGCGGGTTTGGCGGGAGTACACGCGGTGAGCGCGGTGGTGAACGCAATGAGAACGGCGATTCGGCGGCAGATCGTCATGGGAGAACCCTACATCGGTGAGCCGTTTGGGGTCAGGTGGGGCAATTTGGGGTCGGCCGTTTGGGTCAGAGGCGACATTTTGACCGAATTGTGAACCGTTTCCCCGCCGACGCAGCTGGGCAACGCATTTGGTCATTTCGTTCTCGCGTGCGAGCGATGGCATGCGTTGGGTCAGGCGCTGATGAGGAATCTCGTTGGGCTTGGGAGGAGATGAAACCGTTTCGCCTAGAAATATGATAGTTTATATCATCTATTTACGATACTATATAGCAGCTATCTGTGATACCATTACACAGATATATGTGCGGCCGTTTCGCAACGATCCACCCTACGATTCACCGCCTTTCTGTGAAACACTTTCGCAGCCGCTCGCGATGAGCCGTCCCGGAAACGAATCATTCAACTGCGCCCCCCTGTCACCATGACGGCTTCCTCAACATTCCAGTCCGAACGGCCCTACATCGGCCGAATAATCGACGCTGAACTCGACGTTCTGTTGGGCGGGCTCGGAGCGATATCGATAGAGGGCGCCAAAGCTGTAGGAAAGACGGCCACGGCCGTGCGCAGAGCAGCTCGAACCCTCCGCCTCGATCGGCCGGCGGTTGCGGATGCCGTGCGAGCAGCGCCAGAAGAAGCCCTCCGAGGGCCATTCCCTGTGTTCATTGACGAATGGCAGCATGTACCAACCATCTGGGACGCTGTCCGAGAATTCGTCGACAACGACCCAACACCAGGCCGAGTGTTGCTTGCCGGGTCCGCAGCCCCAGTTGCAACCGCGCGCCCGACTCACACTGGGGCGGGTCGCATCGTAACCCGCCGAATGCGACCACTGGCAATAAGCGAACGATTAACGGAAGCAACACTTTCGCCGACAGCCCGAGACACAGTCAGCATTCGCGCCCTGCTCACATCGAAGCCGTCAGCGCTGCGTGGAGCGTCGCCCTGGACACTTTCGGACTATGCGAGGGAAATCATCAGATCGGGCTTCCCCGGTATCCGGCAATTGGATCCGGTACTGCGCCGGGCACAACTCGACGGATACGTGCATCACCTCACGACGCGCGATGTGCAGGAAGCCAATGGCGCCGCCGCCAACCCAGCCGCCGTACAGCGGTGGTTACTCGCGTTCGCTGCCGCAACAGCAACAACAACCTCGCTTGAGAAGCTGCGGGACATCGCAACCGCCCGAGATGGAGGTTTGTCGGCAAAAACTACAGCGCTCCGTTATCGCGACGCACTGGAACGCCTGTTCATCTACGACCCACTGCCGGCGTGGCAGCCTGGTGGAACAGCACTCAGTCGGCTGGGAGGCGCCCCGAAAATCCATCTGGTCGATCCGGCCCTGAGCGCGCATCTCCTGGGCATCGACGAAGAGGCGTTAATGGATGGCGTGACTACGCCGCTGGTGGACGCGATCCCAAGCGTGCGCGATGGTGGACTGTTTGGCGCACTGTTCGAGTCGCTGGTGACGCTCTCAATGCGCACCTATGCGCAAGCTGCCGACGTTCAATTCCGTTACCTCCGCACTCATGGCGGAGGTCATGAGGTTGACGGTATTCTCGTGCGGCGCGACCAGAAGTGCGTGGCCTTTGAAGTGAAACTTGCGGGCACAATAGACGACCGCGATGTGAGACATCTTCATTGGCTCAAGGACCAACTTGGCGACCAATTGCTTGATGCGATCGTAATTTCTACCGGTCCTGCCGCATATCGTCGCGGCGATGGGATTGGCGTGGTGCCAGCCGCACTGCTGGTACCGTGACACGTCGTTACCGCGCCACTATCCGCCGTCGGTCCAGCCATTCGAGTCGTGGTCCCACATTATCAATCGCAACAACTTGAAGGCCCACCCGCTTCGAGCGCAGTGGGCCTTTCTTGCTCACCGCACCCGCATCCCCAGCTGCAACGCAATAAACGTGAGCACATCGGTCGCGTCGGCAACAAAACTCGCCGCGTCGGGATTGCCGTAGTGTCCACCGCTCACAGTCGCCCTGAGCAACACCGGCCGCGAACACGACTGTGCCGCCTGCAACGCCGCCGTGAACTTCATTGCGGACCACGCCGGCGAGCGATCATCGTTGAGCGCGGTCGTGACAAGTGTTGCGGGATAACACGTACCAGCTTGCACTCGATGTACGGGTGAATACGCGTAGAGAAACGAAAATTGTGTGGAGTCGGCCGCTGAACCAAATTGTCCGCGATGCCGCCCGCGGTCGTAGCGCAAGTTGTCGGTTTGGGGAACGCCTGGTATCGCGACCGCAAACAGATCCGGGCGCTGCGTCATCACGGCCGCAACGAGTTGACCGCCGTTTGATTCACCCTTGATCGCAAGTTTTGCCGCTGACGTATACCGCTCGGCAATCAGGAATTCTGCCGCCGCAATGAAGTCGTCAAAACTATTCTGTTTCCGGCCGAGCGTCGCGGCATTGTACCACGCGCGACCGAACTCACCGCCGCCGCGCAGGGAGGGCACGGCGTAGACACCTCCGAGTGCGAGCCAGACGAGGACGTCGGGCGAGTGACCGGGAAGCATGGAAGTTCCAGACGCACCGTATCCGTGCAGCAACACCGGATTCAAACCGTTCAAAACAATGTCTTTGCGGTGCACCAGAAACATGGGCACGCGTGTTCCATCCTTTGACACAAACCAACGCTGCGTCTGCAGGTAGTCGGCATCGGGAAACGTGCTGGTCATCTTCCATAACGTTGTTGCCGTGCCCGTCGTGAGATCATGCTGTGTGATGGCTGGCCCTTGCAGAAACGATTCGGACTCTATCTCAAGCAGAGAATCGGCCGCACCAGCATTCACGATGACGTGCGAAATTGGCGGCGACTGAATCTCTCGCACCAGGCGCCCGTCCAAAGTGAACACGCGTACGAACTGCTGCACGTCGCGCAAATACACGGCGACGAAACGACCGTTGATCACGCGTACCGATTGCAGCACATCGCTCGATTCTGGAATGACATCGCGCCATTGGTCGGGCGCGGGGTTTGCGAGGTCGATGTTCACCAGTCGATTGCGTAGCGCGCCTTTGTCGGTAAGGACTGTAAGTACGGTGCCACTGGTCCTGATGACGCGGTACGCAGCGTCGCGCGTTGCTGAAAGCGGAAGCACTGGAGCGTTTATTGCGGGCGCTGTCGCACTGCCCAGATCGAGCACCTGCAAGCGAGAATCTACCCAACCGATGTCGTCCGACTCGGCACTGGTGCCTTCCGAAATAATGGCATAGCGACCATCGGTCGAGAGAGACACGTTGAGCACAAGGTCGCTGTTCCCTGCGGGCGTTTTGAGAATCAGCCGGTCGTTGGACGCAGTGGCACCCAGCGTGTGGTAGAACACGGCGGGATTCTGGAACATGACACGTGCGCCGTTCGCGGGACGTTCGTGGCGTACGTAGAAAAATCCTTTGCTGTCGCGCGTCCATACCGGTTGTGAAAACAACAACCCATTGATGCGTTCAGGCAGCACCACTCCATCTGCGACACGCACCACACGTGCCTGTTTCCAATCGCTCCCGCCGTCGGCCAACTCCACGATGACGTGCTGATGATCGCGCGACACCCGAAAGCGCACAATACGAGCCAGGCTTCCGTAATTCGCGGGATCGAGCAGTACCCGTTGGCGATCGGCCGCGCCGCGTTGAACCACCAGCACTTCGCGCACGTTTCGCGCGATTTTCTCGAGCCGAATGGGCTCACCGCGACGAGCTTCCGCGTCGACTGAATCCAGTGCGGCGAATGGTTTCAGGTATTCGCGCATGTGTGTTGCAATCCACGGGCGCAACGCGAGGTCGCGCAAGTACGGCTGCGCAAATGCCGTTTGGGTCGAAGCCCATCGGTTTGCCTCGGGCGACGCGACTTCGAACCACCGGTATGGATCGGTGACGCGAGTACCGAAGTAATTGTCGACTTCGGGGACTCTGCGCGTCGCGGGGTAACGGATGGCAGAATTGACAGCGGGTCGTGTCGTTGACGGCGAGCGCTGTGCCGGAAGAATCGAGCAGCAGGCGGACACGGCGATGAAGTAAGTGATCGCCACGTGTACGCGAGCGGGCGTCAACCCGGCGGGTGCGACATTATCCACTCGAGATGACATGACCGGCGCGAAGGGGTATGACCATGGACGCGACATCTATGCTGCCTCGGCAAGTATGGCGCGGTTCTCGAGGTCGCGCCACGATGTCGGCAGCGGACGGTGCTGAACAGAGCTCCGGGTTTGGCCTTCCACTTCGCTACGAATTACTATCTTGAGTCTACGTCCCTCCGATTCTCCTCCACCGCCCCGCGCAATGCCTTCAATCGTCCCCTCACAGGCAATCGACGTCCCGCACAATATGACCACCACAGCCTTTGAGCTGCCGGGGTATCGAATCGTGATGTCGCTGGGTGTGGTGCGCGGCGTAGTCGTTCGTTCGCGGTCGGTGTTCGGGACGCTTGGTGCCGGTTTGCAAACGCTGATGGGCGGCAACATCACGCTATTTACCGAACTCGCCGAGCGCACGCGGCAGCAGGCGTTTGAGACCATGCTGCATCAGGCACATCTGGCCAATGCCAACGCTGTAATCGGTATTCGGTACGACGCCAACGAGTTGATGAACGGCGTAACCGAAGTGCTGTGTTATGGCACGGCGGTGGTGGCGCAATCAGTCGAAGGAGGCTAATTGACCTGCTTGCACGCTCCCTTGCCCAGCCGCTCGCGCACTTTCGACGGTGCCACTGGCTCGCTCGGCGCACGAAACAGCACCACATACGCGCCATCGTCCAGCGTAGTTTGCTTCGTCTGTTCGTAGCCCAGCACACTCAGCTCGCAACGCAGTAGCGCGGGTGGCGTACCATGGCGATCGGTCGGCCCATTCTGATCGAGAATAATGAGAGTCGCACCCGGCTTGAGTGCACCCGACAAGTGCCAAAGCAATTCGTACGGGCGTGTGATTTCGTGATACATGTGAATCATGAACGCCACGTCGATTGATCGTGGCGACAATGTGGGATCGTCGGGTGTGCCCAATACCGCGTCGACATTCTGCAGATTGTCAGTCTTGATGCGATCACGCAACAAATCCATGTACGTGGGCATGATGTCTTCCCCAATCACCTTGCCCTTCGGCCCAACGATTGGCGACAGGCGCGCGACGTAATAGCCGTCTCCGGCTCCGATGTCGACGACCGTCATTCCGTCGCGCACCGCGGCGAACGCAATAACTTTCGCCGCCTCGCCGTATCGGTCACGCAAATCCTCACCGGTCCAACGCGGGGCAACGATGCTGGAGACGGGCCGATCCGGCGCCGGAAAGTGCAGGGTATCGGACGGCGCGGTGGTGGCGCGCTGCGCGTCGACTTTTGGTGTGCACGCGGTCAACGCGAGCAAGAGGGAGAGCAAGCGCGAGATGTTCATGCGCCGAAGGTATTCATTGTCCAGGTACTGTCAAGATATTACATGGACACGAGATAAACACCAAACGGCGCGCTGGGCTTGAGACGCGTCAGCATCACTGCGGCCAGTCTTGCAAGATCGGAGGCTCAGCCTATCGGCTGAACCCCTCGGCACGGGTGACAATTTGCGGTGCAAGTTCCGCCATACCGGCGCGCACACGCTCATCAACCGCGCCGAACAGCGTCAGGCGCGTTGGTGTGAGGACGTCAAAAAAGCGCGCCATGTAGTGCTCGTCGAACGTTTCCATGTGAATCATTGCAGCGTCCGCATCGGCGTAACGCTCAAACAGATGCAGCTGTCGGCCGTCGTCACTCACATACCACTCGTAGTCGAGCGTGCCGGGTTCATTGCGTTCCGTCGCCGCCGCCATTTCGGCGGCGAGCGCACGGAAGTCCGAATCACGTCCGTCGTTGATCGTGAGCTCGAACATCCAGGAAACGTGTTGGCTGCCGGCGGAACTGTTAGCGTTGGCACTGGACATCGAAACTTGGCCTGAGGTGAGTGTGATTACTTGACGGAAATTTGCCGGATCATGCTGTGTTCAACGTGCGTCTTGCCGTCCTTCGCGTCCGGGAGAAAGCAGTAGATACCGTATTCGCCTGGCTCCAGATCGACCTGCAGATACGCAACGGTGCCCTTACCCATACCGGAAATTCCGCCCACGGGTTTGCCGGGCGGTGGTCCCGCCTGCTTGTGCACCCACACGGCGAGATCACCGGCCGTCTTACCCGGTGGTAACATCGCAAGAAACATCTCGTGCGACTGCTCGGCAATATTCTCTATTCTGATGACGTGTTTTCCCGCGGTAACGTCGGGCGTGATTTGCCACGCATAGTCCGACATCGTGACGTTGATGTCTGCGATTGGTGCGGGCGCGGTTGCTGTTGTTGCGGGCGTTACCGTGAGTGCGCGAATCATGCCTTTCATGACGTGCGGCACACCATCGGCGCCCGCAATGAAACAGACAACCGCGTAATTGCCGGGCTCCAACTGTTCCGTCATGGATTGCTCGCCGCCGGGAAGCGGCGAGTTCGGCCCCGCGACATCGTGTGCCCATGGCGGTGATGGTGCACCAGGTTTCATCGCGCTCACTCCCGCTTCGAAATCGGCCGCGGTTTTTCCATCGGAGAGATGAACGAGCTGCACGTGATGCAGGTCTGGTCCCTGGTTCACGAGCCTGATGGTCACCATTCCCGCCGAGACCGTGTCGGGCGCATCGAACGCAAAATCCCGAGCGGTAATCGTGATCGTCGGAGGTGCTGTTGCAAATCCTGGTGCGATCGCGGTTGATTCGGCGGCAGTTTTGCCGGCTTTATCGCCAGCGCAGGCAGTGACAGTCGCAACAATGGTGGCCAGCGCGAGGTACGTGCGCATGTGAGGTCTTGGTGTGGGGTCGAGGGGCACAGAGCAATCGCCAAAAGTGCGTTGAAATATCGATTCGTCAAGACGCAACGATCGATGCCTCTTGCACTCGCGATGTGGAGGAGTCCGCTACCGCGGAACCTTGAGCACGGCCTCGGCGACCACGCCATCACCGGCAACAAGCGTCATCACCAGTGCTCCGTTCTTGAGAGCGTCGCGATCAATCGCACCGAGCGTGACGATGCCAGACGCGGTGATCGATTCAGGCCCGGAAAAACGATGAATGACGCGCGACTGGCCATTGGCGTCTCGGCGACGTAACACCACCGCCTCAATCTGCGACGTCGGCACACCGGTCACACGGGTGTCAAAGGCCAGTGTGCTTTGTGATGGATTGTAGGTGAATCGCGCATTCACCAACGCGGCGTTCTTACTCGCCACCGTTGTAAACGCCATCGGCTTCGGAGCAACACCACCCACCAACGCCGGTGTCGAGAACGGTGCGCGACGTCGTGCACCAAGTTGTTCGAATGCATACGCCAGCGAGACGAGGCGCGCATCAGCGAATGGGCGCCCCAGCAATTCAATACCCACCGGCAAACCTTCCGTCATGAATCCCGCAGGCATGGTGATGGCGGGCATACCCGTTTGCGCGCTGAGATTACACGTGCTACCCAGTTGCGGATCACCGGCAAGCACTGGCCGCCGACGCACGGTGGGATACACCAACACATCGATGCGCAGACTGTCCATCAACGCAACAATCACATCGCGAGTCGTGCGCTGTTTGGTGAGCGCCGTTTGATACGCCGGTGAATTGCGCGTTCCAATCGAATCCACCAGACGATACCGTTGTTCCAGTACGTCGGGATATAACCCTGATGCGAGAATATCAGACAATGATTTGACGCGAGCGCTGGGCGTTGTCGATGCCGATGCCGGTGCCGGTGCCGGTGCCGGTGCCGGTGCGGCCGATCCCGATACTACCGATCTCGGCGCCGCCGCGAGGTAGTCGATCAAGTCATACTTGTGGTCGTAGTTGATCACTGATGTACCGGCCAGCAGACCGTCAAACGCCGCGATGTCTACGCTAACAGTATCTGCACCCGCAGCCGCCATCGCCCGAATAGCCGATCGCACGGTGTCGAGAATTTCAGCATCGGCTTCGAGGAAATAATTTCTGAGAATGCCAATGCGCGCGCCGCGCAGCGCACCGGCGTGCAACGCATCTGCGAACTTCGGAATGGCGCGGCCGTCCAGCAGTTTCGACTGCGGATCGGCGGGATCGGCACCAACGGTGATGTCGAGCGCAATGGCGAGATCGGTCACCGTGCGCGCGAGCGGACCCGCGATATCCTGCGTGTGCGACAGCGGCATAATGCCAACGCGACTTACGAGCCCCTGCGTTGGCCTCAATCCAACAAGGCTTCCGAATGCCGAGGGAATGCGAATCGATCCGCAGGTATCCGATCCCCAACCAACTGCCGCGAAACTCGCCGCGATTGCCGCACCGGTTCCGCCACTCGATCCACCCGGGCAACGACGCGGATCATACGGATTGCGCGTTTGTCCACCCAGTGAGCTGATGGACGTGATACCGGCGGCGAGTTCGTGCAGGTTGGATTTGCCGAGTATGATGGCGCCGGCGTCGCGCAAGCGTTTGACAACAAACGCGTCGTCCGTGGTTTGATGATTCGCCAGCGCGAGTGATCCACCGCTCGTCGGCATGTCGCTCGTGTTGAAGTTGTCTTTGAGAATAATCGGCACACCGTGCATGGGGCCCCGCATTTTTCCCGCGCGCCGCTCGGCATCGAGGCGCCGGGCTTCAGCGCGCGCTTGCGGATTGATACGAATCGTTGAGTTGAGCGCGGGCCCGCGCGCGTCGAAGGCCGCGATGCGCGCGAGGTATGATTCGACCAGCTGCAGAGAACTGGTGCGCCCTTCGGACATGGCGGACTGCAGTTGCGCGATGGTTGCTTCATGCACTTCGAACGGCGCGGTAGCGCGCGGTGCCGTTTGTGCGGCGGTGCGCGGTGACGTTTGCGCGGTCGCGAGCAACGGCACTGCGCACGCGAAGATGATGGTTCGCGTTGCGGTCGCGATTCGCTGAGTGATGCTGGGTGTCACGTGATTCTCCGGGCGCGGCGAAAGCGGGTTGGTGTGGTCGGTGTAACAGCGTGCGCGCGCGTGGCGACGCGAACGGAGCCTTGGATCCGTGCCAATGTTAGGGGATTTGACGACCAAGGGTCAGGGCGCGTAGTGGAAATTCCCGAATTTCACCGCGCCTGCCGATACTGATTCGGTGATCCTCTTTATTTGCCGGGTGTGCCCACAGGCCGCACTGCCCCCCAAATCAACTGCACTGTTTACCGCGATCCCCGTGCTCTTCCGACCGACCAAAAGTGCTCCGCTTGCGATTGTGGCTGAGCGGCCGGAGCCCGCGACAGCCAACATCGGCATCGACACCGACACCGACACCGACACCGACACCGACACCGACACCGACATCGACATCGGACCCTTGTTGGATGCGTTCGGTCAGGTGCTGTCTGTATACGGCCAAGGCAGCTTTGACCTGCCGGGCCGCCCGGCATCGCATGTGCTGGCGGAACTGGAGCCGTGGCGACGTCATGCGGTACTGGGCGTCCCAGTAGCCGGCCGCGAAAACGTCACCGAACACGGCGCGTTTGGCCAGCGGAATTTCAATGGTGCGGCGCGAGCGTTTGCGGATCTTCGTCGCGTCGAGAAGCAGTTGGCGGAATCGGCGCTGACGGATTTGCGGGAGTGTCTCTGGACGTGCGTGAATCGCGTACACGCGGCCGTCCAGGCAGACCATGTGGCCGACTCCGCCACGGCCGCACAATTGAAGCGCGTAGAACACGCGATTCAGGGAATTGAAACGGGCGCTGTGAAGGACGAAGTGATGCAGGCGCTCAACTCGATCGACCACATCTCGCGCACGCGTCGCGATCAGCAGCATGCGTCATTTGCCGCACTGGCGGAGCGGATCAGAGTGTTGGGAACGGAGTTGGAAGAGGCGCAACGCGACAGCGAAACCGATGCACTGACTGGGTTGGGTAACCGCAAGCGGTTTGAAGTCGCGATTGAACGCGCCATGCACTTGCATGCGATCAGCCGCACTCCGCTTTCACTGCTGATGATGGATCTCGATGGCCTCAAGCAGGTCAATGACACCTTGGGACATTCGGCCGGCGACGTTGCGCTCACTTCCTTCGCAACCTGCCTCTCGAAGGTGTTCCTGCATGACTCGGATGAGCTGTGTCGCATAGGTGGCGACGAGTTCGTCGCGCTGTTGCCCGGAACGAAGCAGGAAATTGCTGAACGCCTGGCCAACCGCCTGGTGGGGAATGTGGCGGCGCTGGCATCGCACGGCGTGGCCGACGCGGTACGCATTGGCGTGAGCATCGGATATTCGGAGTTGCAGACGGGCGAGAGCGTGTCGGCGTGGATGGCGCGCACCGATGCGGC
>Ga0105048_10012754_pt1 | contig 13158 bp, 11 predicted proteins | sample MAT05_FD_78382 | JGI IMG/M metagenome (GOLD analysis project Ga0105048, IMG submission 78382) | Freshwater microbial communities from Lake Fryxell liftoff mats and glacier meltwater in Antarctica - MAT-05 | ecosystem: Environmental > Aquatic > Freshwater > Ice > Liftoff microbial mat | place...
CCTGCGACCACAACCGGCAGATCGAACAGCGTCTGTGGCAACAAGGGGTAGGTGTCGCGCACCGCCGCAAGAAACGCCCCCGTTCCGCCGCCCACATCCATCAGGTGCCGCACACCGCGCAGATCGACCATCCGCAGCGTGTCTTCGGCGACCAGAACCTGACTGTCCGTCATGAGTCGTGAATAGGTGGCGGTAACGTCAGGGTCCACGGCACCGCTGGCCCCAAAGACGTAGGGCCAGAACCGCGACAGTTCGGTATCCTGATCGCTGGCAAAGAACCGGGCCGGGTCTGCGAGGTCTGCGTATAGCGCGCGATGATGGCGGATCATGCCTTCCAGTCCCGGCACGCCCAGCAGGGCCGCACCCCGCCGTGCCAGCGAAAACCGCCCGTCGCGATGACGGCGCAGCAGGCTCAGCCCGGCTCCGGCCTGCAGCAAAACCTGCATCCTGTCCGCTGGCACCGCGCAGCGGGCGGCAAGGTCAGGGGCGGTGCGGGGCTGGTCCTGCAACAGATGCAGCACGCGCAGTTCGATCAGCGCCATCAACACCTGCGCGTTGACGAATCCCGCCACCAGATCGAACAGTGCCGCCCCTTCGGCGCGTGCCACCCGGCGCAGCACCGGCATCCGCGCGGCCCAGGACTGAAACCTCCGCGAAGAGAACAGCCGGGTCAGGCCGCCGCTGCGGGGCCGAGGTGACAGGCCCGGCAGGGGCAGGTCGGCCATGACCTGGCCTCAGCGCGCTGTCGCAAAGGCGGGGGCGACGGGCGTCATCCTTTCGGCATAGCGGCGCACCATATCGGCCAGCATCGCCTCGCCCTGACAGGACGGGATCGACGCAATCGCCCCGCCCAGAATATCCTTCAGCCGCCGGATCGCGCCCTGCACGCCCAGTTCGGCCACCGCATTGGGGCGGTCATGCGCCGCGTCCTGCCCGGCGGGTTTGCCCAGCGCCTCGGCATCATACAGGGCGTCGCGCAGATCGTCTGCGACCTGAAACGCCTCGCCGATGCGCGCGCCAAGCTCTTCCCACTGCTCGGGCTCTTGCCCCGCCGCAATTGCCCCCATCTGGGTGGCGGCAATGAACAGCGCCCCGGTCTTGGCGCGATGATAGGCCGACAGGTTCACCTTCGCCTCGCTCTCCCAGCCTTGCCCCGCGCAGATGCCGTCCGGCATGCCCGTGCGCCGCGACAGCACCCGCACAAGGTCCAGCGCGCGACGGGGCTGGTCACCGGCCGCGTCGGCCAGCACATCGAACGCCAACACGATCAGGCTGTCGCCCGTCAGAACCGCCAGCGGTTCGGAAAACGCGCGATGCACGGTCGGCTTGCCGCGCCGCGTATCGGCATCATCGAAGCAAGGCAGGTCATCGTGCACGAGGCTGGCGCAGTGGATCAACTCCAGCGCCACGGCTGCGGCGTCCGACAGGGCGGGCCGGTCATCGCCGCAGGCCATCGCCACGCTAAGCAGGATCGTCGGACGGATTCGCGCGCCACCCGGCGTCACCGCATACTGCAGCGCCTGCGCCAGCCGCGCCGGAGCGTCGCCGCCCTGCGCGCCCGCAATGACCCGGGCCGTTGCCGCATCCAGACGAGTGGTGATCGACATCCAAGACTCCGCTTCCAAGGCAAGAGTGTCAACAATAAGTGACACCCAACTGTAAATCATACTGGACAGCTTCGCCCCTTAAGTCAACAATCGCGTCAAATGAAACACCCCGCCGCAAACAAGATCGTCGTCATCGGGGCCGGAATGGGTGGGCTTGCCGCAGCGATCCGGCTTGCCGCCGCCGGGCAGGATGTGACGCTGATCGAGGCGCAGGCCGCACCGGGCGGCAAGATGCGCACCCTGCCGTCCGAGGCGGGCCCCGTGGATGCCGGGCCAACCGTGCTGACGCTTCGGTCGGTGTTCGATGATCTGTTCGCGGTTGCCGGAGCGCGGCTTGATGACCATATCACGCTGATCCCGCAAGACATTCTTGGGCGGCACTGGTGGCCGGACGGCAGCACGCTAGACCTGTTCGCCAACCCGCAGGCCAGCGCCGCCGCCATTGCCGCCTTTGCCGGGCCGCAGGCCGAAGCCGAGTTTCACCGCTTTCACCGCCTGTCGGCCCGCCTTTATGCGGCGTTCGACGTGCCGATGATGCAATCTCGGCGGCCGCGCATCGGTGCTGCGGCACTGGCAATGCTGGCCCGGCCCGACATCTGGCCCAGCCTCGTGCCGCGGCGCACTCTGACACGGCAGCTTGCCCGCAGCTTTACCGATCCGCGGCTTCGGCAATTGTTCGGCCGCTATGCCACCTATGTTGGCGGCGCGCCCGACCTGTCGCCGGCGGTGCTGGCGCTGATCTGGCAGGCCGAGGCGCGGGGCGTCTGGGCGGTGCAGGGCGGCATGCACCGGCTGGCGCAGGCGATGGCCGCGCTTGCGGTGGCGCAGGGGGTGGTGGTGCATTACGGCGTTCTTGCCACCCGGATCGAACGCCAGGGGGGGCGGGTGATCGGGGTCGAGCTGTCTGACGGCCGGGTGCTGCCCGCGCAGCAGGTGGTGTTCAACGGCGACCCTGCCGCGCTGCTGGCGGGGTTGCTGGGCAACGGCCCGCAGGGTGCGATCCCGCGCACCGCCGTGCATCCGCGCAGCCTGTCGGCGCATGTCTGGGCCTTTGCCGCCATCCCGCAGGGCCTGCCGCTGGTGCATCACAACGTGGTGTTCGGCAGCGACCCGGATCTGGAGTTCGGCCCCATCGCCGCAGGCCGCATGCCGCAGGACCCGACGCTGTATATCTGCGCCCAGGACCGTCAGGGCGGGCCGCCGCAGGGGCCGCCGCAACGCCCCGAGCGGTTCGAGATCATCATGAACGCCGCTCCCAGAACCAGCCATTCCCCGCATGAGGCCGCACAATGCCGCACCCGAACCTTCGACACCCTGGCGCGCTTTGGCCTGACCTTCACGCCGCACCCGCCGGATCAGGCGCTGACGGGCCCGGCGGAGTTTGCGCATCTGTTTCCGGGCTCGCAGGGGTCGATCTACGGACGCTCGCCACACGGCTCGATGGCGGCGTTTCAGCGCCCAGGGGCGCGGACGGCGCTGCCGGGTCTGTATCTGGCGGGCGGCGGGGCGCATCCGGGGGCGGGGGTGCCGATGGCCGCATTGTCCGGGAGGCACGCGGCCGAGGCGATCTTGACCGACCTTGCTTCGGGGTCGAGGTCGCGCCAGATGGCTATGCCTGGTGGTATATCGACGGGGTCTCGGATGACGGGGCGCGCGCCGTCTCGGTGATCGGGTTCATCGGGTCGGTGTTTTCGCCCTGGTATGCCTGGAGCGGGCGGCGCAACCCGCAGGATCATTGCTGCATCAACGTGGTGACATATGGACCCGGAGGCCGGTTCACCATGACCGACCGGGGGCAAGCGGCGCTGCGGCAAAGCCGCGATGCGCTGCAGGTCGGGCCGTCGATGATGCGGTGGAAGGCGGGCACGCTGGTGATCGACATCGACGAAATCTCGGCCCCGCCGGTGATGTCGCGCGTGCGGGGGCAGATCCGCCTGACGCCAACGGCCATCACCCCGGTCGAGGCGCTGCTGACCCCCGATGCCCGTCACATCTGGCGGCCCTTCGCCCCCTCGGCCCGGATCGACGTCGATCTGACGCAGGGCCACCGCTGGCAGGGTCACGGCTATTTTGACGCCAATTTCGGCGCGGCGGCGCTCGAGGCCGATTTTCGCCGCTGGACCTGGGGCCGCTACCCGCGCACCGGCGGCGGCACGACGTGTTTCTATGACGGGATCCGCGCCGACGGGTCGACGCTGGCGCTTGGCCTCACTTTCGGTGCCGACGGCTCTGCGCACGAGATTACCCCGCCGCCGGTGGCAACCCTGCCACGCACCGGCTGGCGGCTGCAGCGCGATACCCGCTGCGACGCGGCGTATCGGCCGCGCCAGGTGATGCCGATGCTCGACGCGCCTTTCTACAGCCGGTCGCTGGTGCAGACCCATATCGACGGCGACAGGGTTACCGGCGTGCACGAGGCGCTGGACCTGACCCGCTATGCCAACCCGCTGCTGAAACCGATGCTCGCCATGCGGGTGCCGCGCCGGAAGGGGTGGACATTTCCCCAGACGCCCGCCTAAGCGCGCGCTTCGGGGTTCAACCGCCAGACGGAAAAGTTCAGCGCCCCGGCAATCGTCACCCAGACCGCATAGGGCACGAACAAAAGCCCAGCCCAGACGTTGTGATCAAAGAACGCGAACATGGTCAGCATGACCGCCAGCCACAGCCCGATCATCACCACCATCGCGGCCCCCATGCGGCGCAGGCCAAAGAACACCGGGCTCCACAGCGTGTTCAGCGCAATCTGCAATGCCCAGAAGGCCATCGCCTGCGCGTTGCCAAGCATCACGGCAATCCACGAGGCCGACAGCGCCATGCACACATAAAGCACGGTCCAGGTGACCGGAAACACCCAACTCGGCGGAGTCCACGTCGGCTTTGTCAGGTTGTCATACCACGCGCCGGGCTTGAACATTGCACCGGTGGCCCCAGCCGCCATGCAGGCGGCCAGAAAAGTCAGAAACAGGCCCCAGTCCATCGTGATCCTCCGCGACAATACCGTCACATAGGTCAGGCGCGGGCGTTATCCAAGGCCCGGGTCGCACCGCGGGCCATGCCCTTGCGTGCGCGGTCCTGGGCTTCCAGATGGGCAAAGACCGATAGCAGCGCTTCGGACCGGTCGCTGCGGGCGGCGGCGCGGGCGGCGGCCTGCACCAGAAAGGCCACTTCGGGGGCGGGGTCGGCGTGCAGGGTTGCAGGCACCGGCAACACCACTGACGCTCCCGACCGCAGGATCGACAGCCCAAGCCAGCCCAGCTTTTGTCGGGCGGACGTCCGGGCGCGCCGCGTCACGCTGTCATGCCCGCCCTGCGCCACGGCGCCGCCGATGCCGGCATAGACGTGGCGGGCGGCATAGATGCCGGGGCGGCAGGCCATCGGCAGGGCAGGAACCCCGGATTCAGATCGCTGATACAGCGCGTCAGCCTCGGACAGCAGGCGCTGCGTCAACCGCCGGATGCGGGCATCGGCAACCGGAGCCGCCAGAAACGCGGCCGGATCGATACCTTCCTCGGCCAGCCATTGCCGTGGCAGATACAGCCGCCCGGCGCGCGCATCTTCGCCGATGTCGCGCGCGATGTTGGTCAGCTGCATCGCCAGCCCCAGATCGCAGGCCCGCGCCAGCGCATCGGCGTTGCGCACGCGCATCAGCACGCACATCATCGCCCCGACCGCCGCCGCCACCCGCGCTGCATAATCCAGCAGCCCCGACAGCGAGTCATACTGCCGCCCGACCGCATCCCATGCCAACCCCTCCAGCAGGGCGTCGGGCAGGGCGCGGGGCATCTCGAAATCCTGCACCACGGCGGCAAAGGCCCGGTCGGCGGGGGCATTGCGGGGGCGACCCGCATAGACCAGATCAAGCCTGTCCCGCAGCGCCAGAACGGCGGGGGCCTTGTCGTCGCTGTCATCGACGGCGTCATCCGCCAGACGACAGAACGCATACAGTGCCAGCGCCGGGTCGCGCACACGGGCCGGCAGCAGCCGCGAGGCGGCATGAAACGACAGCGATCCGGTCCGTATCGCGTCGCGGCAATGCGCCATGTCGGCGGGGGCGATCATTCGGCGGCCATGCGCAGCATCGGGCGCGACGGCGCATCGGGAACCAGCGTTCCCAACACCTCGGCGCTGGCGATCACACCGGGAAGCCCCGCCCCCGGATGGGTGCCCGCGCCGACCAGATACAGACCCCCCGCTTCTTCGCTGACGTTGTGCGGCCGGAAATAGGCCGATTGCAGGATGCGCGGCTCGATCGAAAAGCCAGAGCCATAGGGCGACAGATAGCGCGACTGGAACGTGTCTGGCGTGAACACAAGCTGTTCGGTCAGATGGTCCGACAGGCCGGGCAACAGCCGGTCTTCCAGCAGCTTCAGCATCTTGAGCCGGTAAGGCTCGGCGCGTTCGGCCCAATTCACCCCGTTGTCGAACCCCAGATGCGGCACCGGAGACAGGGCATAGAACGTGTCATCGCCCTTTGGCGCGCAGCCCGGATCGGTGACCGACGGGCGATGCACATACAGGCTCATGTCGTCGGCCAACCGGCCTTTGACAAAGATGTCGGCGATATGGTCGCGGTAGCGGGGCCCGACCAGTATCGTGTGATGCCCCACATCGGACCATTTCAGCGCGGTGCCCCTGGTGCCGAAATACCAGACGAACAGCCCCATCGACCAGCGGCTGCGCTTCAGCCGCGGCGGCGTCCAGCGTTTGCGGGGATGATTGCGCATCAGCCGGTCATAGGTATGCCCCGCGTCGGCGTTCGACACCACGATGTCCGCCGACAGAACCTGCCCGTCCGCCAGACGCACGCCCGTGGCCCGCCCGTCGGTCAGCACAATCTCGTCGACCTCGGCGTTCAGCCGCAACTGCCCGCCCTGCCGCCCGATGACCCCGGCCATGGCCAGTGCAATCGCCCCGACGCCGCCCATGGCGTAGTGAACGCCGAACTCTTTCTCGAGATGGCTGACGAGGATATACATCGAGGTGACGTGAAACGGATCGCCGCCGATGAACAGCGGGTGGAACGACAGCGCGAACCGCAGCCGTTCATCCTTTACCCGCGCCGCCGCATGGGCATAGACCGACCTGTCGGCGCGGTAACGCACAAAGCGGGGCAGCGCCTTGACCAGATCGGCCAGCCGGTGCATCGACCGCCGCCCCAAATCCTCGAACCCAAACCAGTAGCGGGCCTCGCTGTCGCGCAGAAACCGGTCATAGCCGGGCAGATCGTCGGGCGACAGACGGGCCACCTCGGCCCGCATGGCATCAGTGTCCTGCAGCGCCTTGAAGCTTGACCCGTCCTGCCACCGGATCTCGTAGAACGGGTCCAACGCCCGCAGATCGACATCGCGGTCAAAATCCTGCCCGCAGGCCGCCCACAGATCGCGCAGCCCCTGCGGCACCGTCACGATTGTCGGGCCCAGATCAAACCGGTGGCCGCCCTGGGTGATCGACGACCCCCGCCCGCCCGGCATGTCCAGCCGGTCGACCACGGTGACGCGGTATCCCTTGGCCCCCAACCGCATCGCAGCCGCCAGCCCGCCAAGACCGGCGCCGATCACGATAGCCTCGGCACCAGGGAAATTCGAACGGGGTTTGTCAGGTTTTGCTGTCATAGACTCACGATATACTGTCTAGTTGGATTTACAATACACCGCTTTCGGTTGCAGAAAACCCTTGTTTCGGGGCTTATCTGCAGCAGACCCAAAAGACCGCAGGACATGCAGACCGTCAGCCTATCGCTCTACCGTTTCCCGTCGATTGCCGCCCGGCTGTGGGTTCTGGGTCAAATGGCCCTGGCCCGCATCGCCCTGTCGCAAATGCCTGAAGCGGCGTTCTGGAAGCTGTGCGGGTCGGGCACGGGGCAGGGCTTCACCCCCCGGCCGAACACGCAGGTCTGGGCGATTCTGACGGTCTGGCCGGATGAGGCGACCGCCCGCCGGATGCTGCAGACAGCCCCGGTGTTTGCGCGGTGGCGGGCAAACGCCGCTGAAAGCTGGACGATCCTGCTGGCCCCCACCTCGGCGCGCGGACGGTGGAGCGGCGGGCAACCCTTTACCCCCCACGCCACGCCACAGGGCCGGGTCGTTGCTTTGACCCGCGCCACCATGCGCGCCCGCAGTTTCCTGCGGTTCTGGAAACGGGTGCCCGACATCTCGGCCACCATTGGCGCCGATCCCAACGTGATCTTCAAGATCGGCATCGGAGAGATTCCGCTACTGCATCAGGTCACCTTCTCGATCTGGCCCGATGCGGACAGCATGGCGCGGTTTGCGCGTGGCGATGGCGCGCATGGCCGCGCCATTGCCGCCGTGCGCGCCGAAGACTGGTTCGCCGAAGAGCTTTACGCCCGCTTCGTCATCATCGAAGACTGGGGCACATGGGGCGGCATCCGGCCGCTTGACCTGACCAAGGACGCTGCATGACTCACCCGTTTCCCTTCTCGGCCATCGTCGGCCAATCGGCCATGAAACAGGCCATGGTGCTGACCGCCATCGACCCCGGCATCGGCGGCGTGCTGGTGTTCGGTGACCGGGGCACCGGCAAATCCACCGCCGTCCGCGCATTGGCCGCGCTGTTGCCGCCGATCACCGTGGTCGAAGACTGCCCCGTCAACTCGGCCCGGGTCGAGGATTGCCCGGTCTGGGCCGGTCCGCGCAGCGGCGTGATGGTCAGCCGGCCGACCCCCGTCATCGACCTGCCCCTGGGCGCGACCGAAGACCGCGTGGTGGGTGCGCTTGACATCGAACGCGCGCTGACGCGGGGTGAAAAGGCGTTTGAACCTGGCCTGCTGGCCCGCGCCAACCGGGGGTATCTTTACATCGACGAGGTGAACCTGCTGGAGGATCACATTGTCGATCTGCTGCTCGACGTGGCGCAGTCGGGTGAAAACGTGGTCGAACGCGAGGGGCTGTCGATCCGCCATGCGGCGCGGTTCGTGCTGGTCGGGTCGGGCAACCCCGAAGAGGGAGAGTTGCGGCCGCAGCTGCTGGACCGGTTCGGGCTGTCGGTCGAGGTGGCGTCACCGCGCGACATCGAAACCCGGGTCGAGGTGATGCGCCGCCGTGACGACTATGAACATGCGAACGCGCGGTTCATGACCCTGTGGCAGGCCGAGGATGCGCGGTTGCGCGATGCGATCCTGGCGGCGCGGGCGCTTTTGCCAGAGCTGAAAACCCCCGGATCGGTGCTGCATGACTGTGCGGCGCTGTGCATCGCCCTGGGGTCCGACGGGTTGCGCGGAGAGTTGACGCTGCTGCGCGCGGCGCGGGCGCAGGCGGCATGGCTGGGCGACAAGAGCGTGACCCGCACGCATCTGAAATCGGTCGCGGTGTCGGCGCTGTCGCACCGCTTGCGGCGCGATCCGCTGGACGAGGCGGGGTCGGGCACCCGCGTGGCCCGGATGGTGGAAGAAACCCTGCCGTGACCGAGGCGCTGCTGCCATGGGACCGGGCGGTGCTGGCGCTGACGGTGCTGGCGGTCGACCCTGCCGGGCTGCGCGGGCTGTGGCTGCGGGCGCGGTCCGGCGGGGTGCGCGACCGGGTGACGGCGGCCTTGCGGTCACTGCCGCTGCCGCTGCGCCGTCTGCATCCCGGCGTTGACGACACCGCACTTTACGGCGGGCTCGATCTGGCGGCGACGCTGGCGGCGGGGCGGTTCATCGGGTCGGCTGGGGTGCTGGCCCAACCGGCCGCGCTGGTGCTGGCAATGGCCGAGCGTTGCCCACCCGGCCTGTCGGCCCGGCTGGCGCGCTGTCTGGATGACCCCGGCTTTTGCCTGATCGCGCTGGACGAGGGGGCCGAGCCCGAGGAAACCCTGGCCACGGCCCTGACCGACAGGCTTGGCCTGTTCCTCGATCTGTCCGATATCGGCTGGTCCGACAGCACGGATATTCCGATCGACCCCGACCGTCTGTCCGACGCCCGTCAGCGCCTGCCGTCGGTGCAGACACCGCACGATGCGATTGACACCGTGACCAAGGTCGCCGCCGCCCTTGGCATTGCGTCGATGCGTGCGCCGCTGCTGGCACTGGCCTGCGCAAGGGCGCATGCGGCGTGGTCCGGGCGGGATGTGACGGACGCGGACCTGCAACTGGCTTGTGCCTTGACGCTTGCCCATCGCGGTGACGTGCCGCAACCGGCACCGGACCAGGATGAGGCACCCGCGCCGCCGCCGCCGCCGCCCGATCCGGGCGAGTCCGATCAGACCCGGCAGGATCAGGACGACCGCCCACCCGAGGACATTCTGCTGGAGGCCGTCATCGCCGCGCTGCCGCCCGACCTGCTGGCCAAACTCGCGGCTGGCCGTGCGGCGCGGATGGCCCGGGGCAGCGGCACGGGGGCGGTGCGCAAGGGCAACCACCGCGGCCGCCCCCTGCCGTCGCGCCCCGGCAAGCCCGGCGCGGGGATGCGGATTGATCTGGTGGCCAGCCTGCGCGCCGCCGCGCCCTGGCAAAAGCTGCGGGCGGCGTCGGTTGACCGCAAAGGCCTGCACATTCGCGCCAGCGATCTGCGGATCAAGCGGTATCAGCAAAGCTCGGACCGGGTTCTGATCTTTGCCGTCGATGCCTCGGGGTCATCGGCGCTGGCGCGGCTGGCCGAGGCCAAGGGCGCGGTGGAACTGCTGCTGGCGCAGGCCTATGCCCGGCGCGATCATGTGGCGCTGGTGGCGTTTCGTGGCACGACGGCAGACCTGCTGCTGCCCGCGACACGATCGCTGGTCCAGACCAAACGCCGGCTGGCGGGGTTGCCGGGCGGCGGCGGCACGCCCCTGCCCGCGGGGTTGAAGCTGGCCTTCGAGGTGGCGCAACAGACCCGGGCGCGCGGCATGACACCCACGGTGGCGCTGCTGACCGACGGGCGTGGCAACATCGCGCTGGACGGGTCCGCCAACCGCGCGCAGGCCGAGGCCGATACGATGGCCCTTGCCCGCGCCCTGCGAAACGCGGGCATACCCGCGCTGGTCATCGACACCGCCAACCGGCCGCAACCCGGGCTGCGCGCGTTGGCCGGCGTGCTTGATGCGGCCTATGTGCCCCTGCCGCGCGCCGATTCGCGCCGGTTGCAGGCCGTGCTGTCCGCCGCGCTGGAGAGCTAGATGCACCCGCTGTCGCCCCCGAAGGATTGGCCGCACCGCGACGCCTCGCAGCAGATCGCCTGCCGTCCGCATCTGTGGCATGTGCAGGTGATGGGGCAGGGGCCGGACCTGCTGCTGATCCATGGCGCAGGCGGGGCGACGCACAGCTTTCGCCACCTGATGCCGCTGCTGGCCGTGCATTATCGCTGCATCGCCGTCGATCTGCCGGGGCAGGGGTTTACCCGGCTGGGGGCGCGGGGGCGCTGCGGGCTAGATCCGACGGCCGAAGATCTGGCCAGCCTCTGCGCGCAACAGGGGTGGGCTCCATTCGCCGTCGTCGGTCATTCGGCGGGGGCGGCACTGGCGCTGCGGCTGGCCGAGATCATGCCGGTGCGCGCCGTGGCGGGGATCAACGCAGCCATCGGCAGCTTTGACGGGGCGGCGGGCTGGCTGTTTCCGATGATGGCCAAGCTGCTGGCGCTGACGCCGTTCGTTTCGCAGGTATTTTCCCGCCTGTCGGGGACCGAGGCCCGGGTGCGGTCATTGCTGGCCTCGACCGGGTCGCAGATCGAACCGGCGGGCGTCGCGCAATATCTGACCTTGCTGCGCAGTTCGGGCCATGTCGATGCGACGCTGGCGATGATGTCGCAATGGAAGCTGGACGGGCTGCTGACCAGGCTGCCCGGCTTTGACACCCCCTGTTTGCTGATCACCGCCGCACAGGACCACGCCGTGCCGCCGTCGGTGTCGCATCGCGCCGCCGCCCTGATGCCGGCGGCGACCCTGATCGACCTGCCCGACCATGGCCATCTGGTGCATGAAGAAGCCGCCGCCGAGGTTGCGAAGGTGATCCTGGACTATCTGGCTAGGCTGCCAGCCCGTTAGTCGCGTCTGCGCAGGTGCCGGTCACGACCCAATCGGCATCCAGCACGATCAGATCGGCCAGATCACGCCCCATCACCCCCGCCTGCAATCCGGCGCCGATCAGCGTCGCAGGCACCGTCACCGCCATCCGCAACGCCAGTTCGGGCGCAATCCCGACAACCCTGATCAACCGCGCCACGGACAAGGCCATCGTCACATGCGCCCCCGCCAGCGACCCCTCGGCATTGACCAGCCGACCGTCAACCAGCCGCACCTCTTCGCCATAGAGCGTGAAGCGGTCTGATCCGCCAACGGTCGACATCGCGTCCGACACCAGAAACATCCTGTCCGGCACGGGCCGTGCGCGGATCGCCAGACCGACCATCTCATCGGCCACATGATGCCCGTCGCAGATGATGCCGGCATAGGCCTGCGAGTTGATGCAGGCCCCCGTCACACCCGGGCTGCGGCTCAGCATCGGCGACATGGCGTTGAACAGATGGGTAAAGCAGGTGGCCCCTTCATCCAGCGCCGCGCGGGCCGACTCTGCCGTCGTGTCGCTGTGGCCAAGCGACACAACCGCCCCCATCGCCGCCAGCGCCGCGATCTGCCCCGGCTGCACGCCCTCGGGTGCGACGGTGATCATCACCGCAATCCCCGCATCGCGCAGGCGGCGCACCTGCGTCACTGTCACCGCGTCCATGGGCCGCACGAACCGGGCGGCATGGGTGCCGCGCCGGGCCAGCGACAGATGCGGACCTTCGATGTGGAGACCCAGAATGCCGGGCAATCCGACAGCCTCCAGCGCCGCCGCCACAGCGGCATCCAGCACCTCTGGCGCATCGGTGATCACGGTCGGCAACAGCGCCACGGTGCCGAAACGCCGATGCGCCGCCGCAATCGCCGCCATGCCCGCGGACGTCGGCGTGGTGTTCATCAGGACATCGCCGCCGCCATTCACCTGCAGGTCGACGAAGCCGGGGCTGATGGTGCCGGCCACCGCCCGCCCGCCGGCAAGTCCTGCGGCGGGAACCACCGTCGCCACCCGCCCGCCGCTCAGCCCAAGCGCCATGCCGCTGCGCAGGGTCTGGCCGTCGAACAGCCGCTCGGGGCAAAGCCAGTCTGTGATGGCTTGGGTCATCCCACGGGCTCCTGTCGTGCTGCGGCTTGGGTATCAAGGAAATACGGGTCCAGCGCAAGCTGAACCGCCACTTCGATCAGCGCCGGTGCCGGATCGCCACCCAGTTCCGCTGCCCGCCGGATGACCGGGGCGCTGAACACCTGCGCCAGCAACGGTTCGGGCAGATCGCGCCCGGCAAGGTCCGCCAGCACCGCCGCCACCGCCGCCTGCGCCTCGGGGCGGGGCCAGTAATACCGGATGCGGTCGGCCAGGCCGAAATGCCGCTGCACCCGCAGATCGGTGCCCTGATAATGCCGCTGCCAGTGCCGGGGATCGGCCAGCATCAATGCCTCCATCCCCTCGGCGAGCCGGGGCGCCCCCCACCCCGCCAGCCCCCGCAGTGCGTCCGGCCCAAAGATCGCCTGCCGAGAGGCAAAGGTCAGTGCCGCCCCGGTTGCGGGCGATGATACTGCGCAGCAGATCAGCCATGCCCCG
>Ga0105048_10012756_pt1 | contig 13157 bp, 10 predicted proteins | sample MAT05_FD_78382 | JGI IMG/M metagenome (GOLD analysis project Ga0105048, IMG submission 78382) | Freshwater microbial communities from Lake Fryxell liftoff mats and glacier meltwater in Antarctica - MAT-05 | ecosystem: Environmental > Aquatic > Freshwater > Ice > Liftoff microbial mat | place...
CAAGGATGCCGGCGGTCATTTCCAGGCTTGCTTCGATCGTCTCGACCGCGTCGTAAAAAGGCTCTTTGTCTTCCTGCATGTCCTTGCCGTAGGTGAGCGGCAGCGCGTGCATGACTCCCAGCAGGGTCGTGAAATCACCGATCACGCGAGGCGCTTTGGCCCGCAGCAGCTCGGCCGAATCAGGGTTCTGTTTCTGCGGCATGATGCTCGAGCCAGAGGTGAAGGGCTCGGCGATCGTCACGAAAGAGAACTCTGTGCTGGACCAGATCACCAGCTCCGAACCGAGCCGGGACAGGTGCGTGGCGCAGATCGAAGCCGCCGACAGATAGTCGAGCACGAAGTCCCGGTTGGAGGTTCCGTCCAGCGAGTTCGGAGTGATGTCATCAAACCCGAGGTCGGCCGCAACCGCGCGCCGGTCGATCTTCCAGTTGACACCGGCCAGGGCACCCGAGCCGAGCGGCATCACTGCCGCTGCCCGCCGGGCCGCGCCGAAGCGTTCCCAGTCGCGGGAAAGCATCCAGAAGTAGGCCAGAAGGTGGTGTCCCAGATACACCGGCTGGGCCCGCTGGAGGTGGGTGTATCCGGGCATCGCCCAGGCGTCATGGACTTTCGCCAGGCGCAGCAGCTCAGTCATGACGGCCGCGAGCCGCTCCTGAGCCCGGGTCGCGTGGTTCATCACCGCCATGCAGATGTCGGTTGCCACCTGGTCGTTCCGGGAGCGCCCGGTGTGGAGTTTGCCGGCCAAAGCACCGACCAGGTCGCCGAGGCGCCGTTCGATCGCCATGTGGATGTCTTCATCACCCGGCAGGAACTCAAAATCGCCCTGGTCGATCTCGATGCCGATCTCGGCCAGGGCCACGTCGAGCTGCCCGATTTCGTCGTCGGCGATCACGCCGATCCGGTTCAGTGCTTTCGCGTGCGCCCGCGACTGAACCACGTCATACGGAGCCAGGTATCGGTCGAAATCGATCGAGCGATTGAGGCGCCAGAAGCGCGGGTCAGGTTCATCGCGGAACCGGGAAGTGCTTTTTTCGTGGGAACGGGACACGCGCTGATTATGCCGTCAGAGCGCTGCGAAGCGCGGATGCGACCCGTTCTGCATCGGCGTCACTCAGATCGCCATAGAAAGGCAGGGCCATCGAACGGGCCGCGACACCTTCTGCGATGGGAAACTGACCCTCCCTGTAGCCCAGCTCCCGGAACTGCGGGAAGAGGTGGATCGCCGGCAGATAGGCCTTTGCCGGGATGCCGGCCTCGCCCAGAGTCCTGATGATCCCGTCGCGGTCGGCGCCTTCGGGCAAACGCACCGGATAGACGAACCAGCTGCGCCGGGCCTTGCCCTGGTCCGCCGGCGGCAGTTCGATGCCTTCGACCTCGCCGAGGTGCTCGGCATAGATCGATGCTGCCCTGGCCCGGTCGGCGAGAATCCGGTCGAGCTTGGCAACCTGGGCAACGCCAACCGCGGCGGCGATGTCGGAAAGCCGGTAGTTGAAACCGAGCCGGTCATGGTCAAGCCAGTTCATGTCGACCGCGCGGCCCTGGTTGCGCTCCGAGCGCAGTGTTTCAGCCTCGGCCGGATTCCTCGGGATGATCATGCCGCCTTCACCGGTGGTCATCTGTTTGTTCGCGTAGAAAGCGAAGATTGAAAGGTGGCCTCTGGTGCCGGCCTTCCGGCCTTCTTCGTCGATTGCGCCCAGCGCCTGGGCTGAATCTTCGAGCAGCCCGAGGCCCCGGTCGGCGGCGATCCGTTCGAACTCCGGCCAGGCCGCCGAGCTGCCGAAGATGTCGACTGGCAGGATGCCCGCCGTGTTGTCCCCGATTGCGGCTTCGGCGGCGGCCGGGTCGAGGTTCAGGCTGACTGGGTCAATGTCGGCGAAGACCGGCTTGACACCTTCGTAGAGCAGACAGTTGCCGCTGGCCACAAAAGTGAACGGGGTCAGGACGACTTCGTCTCCCGGCCCCCAGCCGTTCGCCCGGACCCCGAGGTGCAGGGCGGTTGTACCGCTATTCGTTGAAACCGCGTCGTCGACCCCGAGCCAGGCGGCAAAGTCCTCTTCGAACCGCCGGCCCATCGGACCGAGCGAAAGGTGACCGGACCGCAGGACCTCGAGCACGAGCCGTTCCTCCTCTTCGCCGATTACCGGCTTCGCCAGAGGGAGCGGCTCTTCGTTCATGCGGATGTTCCTTCGCTGTCAGAGCCGTTCGCCCGCGGGAAGGCGTATTCAAGGGAGTCAACAAGCGCTTCCCAGGATGCTTCGATGATGTTTTCGGATACGCCGATCGATCCCCAGGATTCATCACCGTTGGTTGAGTCCAGCAGGACCCTGGTGCCGGCGCCGGTTCCATGGTCGGAATCGAGGATCCGCACCCGGTAGCCGGTCAGTTCGACGTCGGCCAGATGCGGGTAGTACTTCGTGATCGCCATCCTCAGGGCTTTGTCAAGCGCGTTCACCGGACCGTTTCCTTCGGCCACGGTCAGCTGCCTTTCACCCTGAACCAGGATCTTCAGCGTTGCTTCGGTCTCGACCTCGCCGCCTTCGCGCATCTCGGTCGTGACCCGGAATCCTTCGAGCTTGAACAGCGGCTCGTAGTCCCCGGTGAGCTTCCGCAGCAGCAGGTCAAACGAGGCTTCTGCGGCTTCGTAGTGGTAACCCTGGTGTTCGCGGACCTTCAGCAGGTCGACCGCTTCACGGGCCTGGCTGTCATCCATCTCCAGGCCAATCGATCCGGCCCGCTGGACAACGGTTGCCTTGCCGGAGAGCTCCGATGGCAGGACCGACGTCTTGTTGCCAACCGATGACGGTTCGAGATGCTCGAACGTCCGTGAGTCGGCGGCGATTCCGGCCACGTGCATTCCACCCTTGTGGGCAAATGCATTGCGGCCGACGTAGGCCTGGTCCGGGTTCAGCTGCACGTTCAGCAACTCCGCCAGGAAATGCGAAGCTGTCGAAAGCTGGGCCAGCTGCTCATCGGTGACGACGTCGAAACCCATCTTCAGCTGGAGTGCCGGCAGGATCGAGACGAGGTTGGCGTTGCCGCAACGCTCGCCGTAACCGTTCATCGTGCCCTGGACCAGGCGCACGCCTTCGTTGACCGCGGCCAGCGAGTTGGCGACTCCACACTCGGCGTCGTTGTGGACATGACACCCGAGTTCGACCGAATCACCGAACTCGGCCTTGACCTGACGGGTCGCCGAGGCAATCTGGTCAGGCAGGCTCGAGCCGTTGGTGTCACAAAGACTGATGTTCGAGGCCCCGGCATCCACCGCGGCCCGCAGGCATTCCAGCGAATATCCGGAATCGTCGCGCCAGGCGTCGAAGAAGTGCTCGGCGTCGTAGATCACTTCTTTGCCCTGCGCGATCAGAAATTCGATCGACTCGCTGATCATCGCCAGGTTCTCTTCCGGGGAGACCTTGGTCACTTTCTCCAGATGGAGCGACCAGGTCTTTCCAACCAGGGTGATCACCGGTGCGAAAGTCTCGGCCAGTAGCCGCAGCGACTCATCTTCTTCGACCGGCACTCCGCGACGGCGGGTCATGCCGAATCCGCAGATCTGTGCCTGCTCCAGTTTTTCGTCTGCGAGCAGCGAGAAGAGCTCGGCCTCTTTCGGGTTGGAGGACGGGAACCCAGCCTCGATGTACTGGATCCCGAGCTGGTCGAGCGCGTGGACGACCCTGACCTTTTCGGCCGCTGAGAGTGACATTCCGTGTCCCTGCATGCCATCCCGCAGGGTCGTGTCGTAAAGCTTCACCTTTTCCATCGAACAATTCCTTTCAAGCAATCAAGTCCGGATCCTCTGGATCCGGGGGACCGGACGCGGCCATGGCCACGCTGCCGCGAGCTGTCAGCTCGCAGCACCCGTAATTCGGGAGATCCGGTTGATTTCGTGAAAGAGGCGACGCATCTAACTGGTGACTTTACTCGGTTCGTCAACCTTTTCCGGCTCGCCGACCAGATCAAGCCACTCGGCGTATTCAGGGGCGCGACCGTAAATCGCGTCCTCGAACCTGGCCTGGACCATCTGCGTGACCTCGCCGGGCTCGCCCAGAGAGTGGTCGTCGATCTCACGAACGGGAACGATCTCCGCGGCAGTGCCGCACATGAAAACTTCGTCAGCCGTGTAGAGCTCGGAGCGGGCGATGTCCCGCTCCAAAACCGGGAATCCACGGTCTTCGAGGATCTGCATGACTGACTTGCGGGTGATGCCATCGAGGATCGAAGCGACCTGCGGCGGTGTCGCGACTTTGCCGCCCTTGACCACGAAAATGTTCTCTCCGGAACCTTCACAGACGAATCCACGATCGTCGAGCAGGATCGCCTCTTCGTATCCGGCGTTGGCCGATTCGGTCTTGGCGAGGATCGAGTTCAGGTACTGGCCGGAAGCCTTGGCGTGCGGGATCAGGCCGGCACCGGAGACCCGACGCCAGGACGAAACCTTGGCGCGGATACCGTGCTTCTTGCCGTCTTCACCGAGGTATGCACCCCACGGCCAGGCAGCAATGATCACTTCGACCGGGGCCGACTTGGCGTAAAGCCCCATCTCTCCGTACCCACGGAAAGCGAGCGGACGGATATAGCAGTCACGCAGGCCGTTCTTTCGAACCAGCTCCCGGGTTGCTTCACCGATCTCTTCGGCGCTGAACGGGATGTCCAGGTAGTACATGCGGGCCGACTCGTCGAGGCGTTTGAGGTGCTCCGCGTGGCGGAAGATCGCCGGACCCTTCTCGCCGTCGTAACAGCGCACACCCTCGAAAACACCGGTTCCGTAGTGGAGGCCGTGAGTCAGTACGTGCACCTGCGCCTCGTCCCAGGGGACGAATTTGCCGCTGTGCCATATGAACTCAGCCTTTTCCACGTTGAACTCCTTCTGGGGTGATCGAATCGACGAACCGGAACATAGATGGTATCGGCCAGTCGGTCAACACCGCGAATCCGAGTCAGGACCAGCGTCATCGCGGGCCCGGTCCGCGGACGCTTTACCTGCCAGTGACGTCGTATTCCAGGCTCAGCTGAAATCCGGGCCGGCGCCAGTCTTCAGGATCGGTCCGTTCGATCCTGATGCGCGACTCCGATCCTTTGATCTCCACGGTGCCTACCTGATTGTCGAAGGTCGGATCATCGACGAGGTGCCACCGCAAAGGGGGCTTCGTTACCCCGGCCGACCTCGAAAGAAAGCGGCCGAAAGCCGCGCCCGGTTTGCTCAGAGCCGACTTCATTACGCGGCGTTCCTTCGAATCGAGGGGATTCCTCATCGGTGAGCAGACTGCCTGGACCACACGCGAAGTCACACCGCTGCCTTCGGGGAACTGGGTCTCGGCCACATAGGCGTGGTGAACGTCACCCGAGAGCAGGATGATCGAGGCGGGAGCCTTGCCATGTTCACCGGCTGCAACAGATCTCAGAAGTTCGACCAGATCGCGGAAGGATTGCTGAAACGCCGACCAATGTTCAAGATCGATCATTCGACGCAGGCGCTCGGAAGGTCCGATTGCCCACTTGCCCCAGGCGCCGGCACAGAGCGCTTCGTTCCAGGCCTCGACGTCATGCAGACCCGGTGACATCAGTATCGGAAGGGAACTCGCAACGAGCAGATGTTCGAAGTCGCCGACGATGTGATCGGTAGCCCACCGCCATTGCTCACCGGAGAGCATCCGGCGGTCGGCGTCATCTTCGATCAGACGCCCCGCCCTGGAATCAAGCACGACCAGCCGCGTCTTTCCGAAGTCCCGGTGGTAGCTCCATCTGGTCGCCGCAAGCTCGTCCGCCGCGAGGCCGGCAAATTCACGCAGGATCTCGTGGGCGTCACCGTCGCACTCCTTTACTTGCCGCAGCGTCGCGTTTTCCCGCAGTTCGTCCGGTGACAGATTGCCCAGGTGCTGGTAAAGCCAGTAGGACATGTACGCACCCAGAAGTCGTTCCCGCCACCATCCTTTCTTACGCTGGCTGGCAACCCACTTGCCCGAGGTGTTCCAGTCGTCGGTCACGTCGTGATCATCGAAGATCATCGCGCTCGGCAGTGAGGACAACAGCCATCGAATGGCCGGATCGGACCACGACTCGTGATAGAGCCACGTGTATTCCTCGAAGTCGGCGATCTCTTCACCGGACCCGGTGCTGGTCGAACGGCGTTCGGCAATCCGGGCTGCCACTCCCGGAGACACCTCGTCCGCATAGACCTGATCTCCGATCAGCAGCAGAGCGTCCGGCCAGTCAGATTCAGGGGTGTCCTCCATCCGTACGGAAAGCGCAACCAGCGAATCGACCTCTTTGCCTTCCGGGTCCTCGTCCTTGGTGAGCGTGTAGGGAGGCTCATGGGGCATAGAGACGCGGCACGTACCGAAAGCCAGGGTCAAATCATCCTCGGTGTCCGGGGTACGGATCAGACCTTCCCGCCCGCCATCAGTTGGCCAGACCCGTTCGTTACCGAGGACCACCCCGTAGGGATACGCCCGGCCCGGGTCCAGGCCCTCGAGGATGAGAATCGCGTAGTGATGCCCGGCCACGCAAAAAGTAGAGGTGCGTTGCTCCAGGACTTCAACCTCGCAGGCGGCATCGGTTTCCACCCAGACCGTTGCTTCGTTGGGGCTGGCGTACCGCAGGATCGGTCCGAGAATGAGGTCTGGCATCAGAACTTCAGCCCGTCAGCTCCGCGAGAACTGCCGCCGTGACCTCTTCGGTTCCGACCTTGATCTCCCCTTCAGCGCCGCTGTAGAGGTCAGGTGTGCGCAATCCGGATTCGAGCACGACATCGACGGCGGCTTCGATCGCGTCGGCCGCTGCCGCCTGCCCGAGGCCATAACGCAGCATCATCGCGGCGGAAAGCATCGTCGCCAGCGGGTTGGCGCTGCCGGTGCCGGCGATGTCCGGGGCCGACCCATGAACCGGTTCGAACAGACCCGGGTCGCCTTCGGCTCCCATCGAGGCCGAAGGCAGCATGCCCAGAGATCCAGTGAGCATCGCGGCTTCGTCCGACAGGATGTCGCCGAAAAGGTTCTCGGTGACGATCACGTCGAAGTCGGTCGGCCTTGAGACCAGCTGCATCGCGGTGTTGTCGACCAGCATGTGATCGAGCTCGACGTCCGGGTAGCCCGCGGCGACGATCTTGACCGTCTCCCGCCAGAGGCGCGAGCTTTCGAGCACGTTGGCCTTGTCGACTGAGGTGACCCGCGGTCCGGCGTCACGGCCGACCGCACGTTGGCGGGCCGCATCGAAAGCGGCCCGGGTGATGCGGTCGATTTCCGGCACCGAATAGGCGCATTCGTCATAGGCGGTGCCGCCGTTGTCGTCGCGGCGTCCGCTGTCGCCAAAGTAGATGCCTCCAGTCAGCTCACGCACAACCAGCAGGTCGGTCCCCTTGATCCGCTCTTCTTTGAGCGGACTGGAATCGATCAGGGCCGGCGAAGGCTTGACCGGACGCAGGTTGGCGAAAAGGCCGAGCTCCTTGCGGATGCCGAGCAGGCCCTGTTCCGGACGCGGAGCGGTCGGGTCATTTGCCACGGCTTCGTCCCACTTGGGTCCGCCGACCGCACCGAGCAGGACGGCGTCAGATGCCCGGCAGGCTTCGACAACATCATCGGTCAACGCAACCCCATGCTCGTCGATGGCAGCGCCACCAATCAGGTGCTCGGTGTATTCGAAGCTGCCAACCGCGTCGAGGACCTGGCGCGTGGCACCGACGATCTCCGGTCCGATTCCGTCTCCGGCCAGTACAACGATGCTCTTGCTTTCACTCATTCGGTGATCTCCTGGTTGTCCGGCGGCCATCAGGCGCGCCGGGCCTCGATGTTGAGGCGAACGTAGTTGAAACTGTCGGGCTTACCCATGACTTCCATCATGCGGTCACTGAAAGGCTGGAAAATCTCCGTCGGCAGCAGTTCGCCAATCGGCGCCAGGGTTGACGCCTCGAAAAACGCCTGCGGCTCTTCCGGGTGGGCGATACGTTCCTCGAGCCAGCAGTTGGCGTCCTCGAACCCGGCCGCGATCAGGCTGGCTTCGGTCTCTTCCGGGCCGGCGAAGTTCCAGGGGCTCTCAACTTTGCCGACGAAATCGGCGAAAGGCTCTTCCCGGGTCACCTGTTCGAGCGCAGCGACTATCTCTGCGACGTTGCCGCGGCCGCCGCACTGGGCAACCAGCGTGCCGCCCGGTTCGATCGTCTGACGCAGGCGGGAGAAGAGCGTGTCGTGGTCGGGGATCCAGTGGAAGGTCGCGTTCGAGAACACGTGGTCCACCCGCTCGCCGAGGTCCAGCCTGGCAAGGTCCTGGCAGACGAACTCGACCCGGTCGGCAGGCAGTCTCTCGCGGGCTTCTTCGATCATTGAAGGCGACCCGTCTACGGCGATGACCCTGCCTTCAGGCAGGAGCTCGAGCAGGTGGGCGGTCACTCCGCCGGTGCCGCAGCCAGCGTCCATGACCGTCTCATCGCCTTCGAGCTCCAGCCGGGAGAGGACCGCGTCGGACCACTCCCGCTGGGGAGTGGCGACGCGGGCATATTTGGTGGCATCCCAGTCCGAAGGACCACCCGCCGCCGGACTCATGGCAGCGCGGTGGTTACGGGGCCGTAAGACCCCCCGGGACCGGCTTCGAATTCCGCGACCAGATGCTCGTCCTGGAGGGTCAGGGCGATGTCGTCCAGTCCGCCCAGCAGACGGCGCTTGATCTCGCCATCGATCTCGAAGTGGCCTTCTCCCCCGTGCCAGCTCACGGTCTGGTTCTCGAGGTCGATCCGGCAGCTGCCGGTGGCGGCAATCGCCTGGCACGACTCTTCCGGCAACTCGACCGGCAGGAACCCGTTCTTGGTGCAGTTGGAATAGAAGATGTCCGAGTAGGACGGCGCGACCACGGCCTTGAAGCCGAACTGGGCCAGTGCCCAGACCGCGTGTTCCCGCGACGATCCGGAACCGAAGTTCTTCCCGGAAACCAGAATTGGATGCGGTGCCAGTTCGATCTCGCCGTCGCGGATCCAGTCGTAGAAGAGGAACTCGCCGAATCCGGTGCGCTCCACCCTCTTCAGGAACTGCTTGGGGATGATCTGGTCGGTGTCGACGTCGTTCCGGTCCAGGAATGAGATCGGGCCTTCGATGATGTTGATTGCTTCCATGTTCTCTAGCTCCAGTTCCTGATGTCGACGAAGTGGCCTTCGATTGCGGCGGCGGTAGCCATGGTCGGACTGACCAGGTGGGTACGCCCGCCTTTGCCCTGACGGCCTTCGAAATTGCGGTTTGATGTCGAGGCGCAACGCTCGCCCTCAAAGAGGGTGTCCGGGTTCATGCCCAGACACATCGAGCAGCCGGCCCCGCGCCACTCGAATCCAGCCTCTTCGAAGATGCGGTCGAGGCCTTCTTCTTCGGCCTGGGCCTTGACCAGGGTCGAGCCCGGCACAACCATGGCCCGGATCGTGTCAGCCACCTTGCGGCCCTTGATCGCTCCGGCCGCTTCACGCAGGTCGGAGATCCTCGAGTTGGTGCAGGAACCGATGAAAACCCGCTCTGGCCTGACTTCCTCCATTGGCGTGCCGGCCACGAGGCCCATGTACTGCAGGGCCCTTTCGGCTGATTCACGCTCACCGGCAGACTCCATCAGGGCCGGATCGGGCACACGGTCGGTGACTTCGATGACCATGCCCGGGGTTGTGCCCCAGGTGACCATCGGTGAGATCTGCGTCGCGTCGATCGTCACTTCTTCGTCGAAGACTGCGCCTTCTTCGGTCGGCAGCTGCTCCCAGTGCTCAATCGCGGCGTCAAAGTCTTCCGGCACAGCTGCCTTGCCACGCATGTACTCGTAAGTGATTTCGTCGGGGGCGATCATGCCGGCCTTGCCGCCGCCTTCGATCGTCATGTTGCAGACGGTCATCCGCTGTTCCATGGCGAGCTCACGGATTGCTTCACCGGCGTATTCAACGACGAATCCGGTCATGCCACCGGTGCCCAGGCGGCCGATGGTGGCGAGGATCAGGTCCTTCGACGTGACTCCGGGGCTCAGCTTGCCGGTGTAGTTGATGCGCATCGTCTTCGGGCGGCGCTGGACCAGGGTCTGCGTGGCCATGACGTGCTCGACTTCGGAAGTGCCGATGCCGAAAGCGAGGGCACCGAAAGCACCGTGGGTCGAGGTGTGTGAATCACCGCAGACGATCGTCATGCCGGGCTGGGTCAGGCCGAGCTCCGGGCCGATCACGTGGACGATGCCCTGGGTGTCGGAACCGAGGCTGTAGACCGGCACACCGAAGTCGGCAGCGTTCTGTTCCAGCGTCTCAACCTGCTTGCGGGAGAGCAGGTCCTTGATCATGCTGGCCGTCGGCGTGCCGTCGGTCGGCACGTTGTGGTCGGCTGTGGCGACCGTCTTGTCCGGGCGGCGCAGCTTGCGGCCGGTCATGCGCAGACCTTCGAAGGCCTGTGGAGAGGTGACCTCATGGACGAGGTGCAGATCGATGTAGATCAGCTCCTCGCGGACCTCGTGGGCCTCCCAGATCTTTTCGAACATTGTTTTGGGCATGTTTTCCTTCCTCTCCTAGCCGCGGCGCAGGCCGGCAGCGATTACGGCGACGAACCTGGTTGGACAGTCGCTTTCGTTCTCAAAATGATGGGGCAGATCGGCATCGAAGGTGACGCTGTCGCCTTCGCACAGCTGGTGGCGGTCCTGCTCGAAGACCAGGACCAGCTCACCTTCGAGCACCACCGCGGTTTCACGACTGCCGGGCTCATGCATGGGCACATCGTTGCGGCCGCCGGTGCTACTGCCGGGATCAAGTACGTGTGAAGAAACGTCGGCCCGGAGTCCGGGAAGCGGCGGCGTCAGCTCTTCGATCTGGTGCCCACCGCGACGGTGACGGCGGTGCTCGGAGGCACGGCTGACCACGACGTGTGGTGTTTCGTCCAGCCGCAGCAGCTGCGACAGGCTGAGGTCCAGCCCGGAGGCGATCTTCGAGGCGACCGCCAGGGTCGGGCTGGTGGCCCCGCGCTCGACCTGGGAGAGCATCGTCGCGCTGACCCCGCTGCGTTCAGCCAGATCCCGCAGGGAGAGGCTCATCGCCTCCCGCAGGGCCTTGACCCGAATGCCAACAGCGGCACTCTCCGTGACCGGTTCGGTCAGCGAATGAAGGGCTTCGGGGACGGCTTTGGTGGGAGCGGCGGTTGCCATGCGTGTACGTTATCACGCACAGTTGTACTGCGCCAGGAATACTTTCTGGAGCCTGGTCGGTTCAGACCCCATTGTGGTGCCCTGGCCAGCCATGCAATGAAAACGCCCCGCCGTGGGCGGGGCGCTGAAATCACCTTCTCAGGTTCATTCTCCGGATCAGTTGCCCTTGGGCTTGGTGCCCTGGCCCTTCTGATCGGCGGGGTTATTTACGGAAATCAGGCCGAATAGTGCTTTGCCCATCATGGTTCTCACATCTCACTTCTGTTGGTCGTGTGTCGCTGTAATTCCTGCACGTCCAGAGTAGCGTGATTAAACGTTTATGCAAGTGATATGGATCACGTAACCAGAACGCCCTGTTTCCGATGGTAAGCGGGCTCAGGGACCGGCCAGCTCGGAAGCTGCGCCAGCGGTGAGATCTCCGACTTCCTGAATGGCCGCACCATCGAGCAGGTTGGACAGGGCACGTACATATGCCCTGGCCGACGCTTCGAGGATGTCGGTGGCAACACCCTGGCCGGAGGCCGAACGGAACTTGCCGTCCTCGCCCTCCTCACGCAGAACCACGGTGACTTCGCCGAGGGCGTCATCGCCTCCGGTCACCGCGCCGACGTGGTATTCCCGCAGATCGGCATCGGTCCTGGTCGCAGCCTGAATCGCTCCGAAGATCGAATCGACCGGACCATCTCCGCTCGACTCTCCGACCTGCTCTTCCCCGGAAGGCATCTTGATCCCGACCCGGGCCTTGGCCTCACGTTCGGAACCAGTCTCTGCTTCGAACCAGGCCAGTTCATGCGACTCGACCCGTTCCCGCATCTCGTCCGAAACGATCGCTTCCAGGTCCAGGGCGGTCACCTGCTTCTTTTTGTCGGCAATCGCCTTGAACCGTTTGAACGCCTGATTCAGCGCGTTGCCGTCAATGATGAAGCCCAGTTGCTCCAGGGCGTCCTTCAGCGCGTGGCGGCCGGAGTGCTTGCCCAGCACGATCTGGTTGGAGTCGAGGCCAACTTCGGTTGCGTCCATGATCTCGAAAGTCGAGCGCTCCTTGAGCACGCCGTCCTGATGGATGCCGGACTCATGAGCGAAAGCGTTGCGGCCAACAATTGCTTTGTTCGGCTGGACGACGTAACCGGTCATCCTTGAAATCAGGCGGCTGGTGCGGGCAATCTCCCGGGTATTGATCCCGGTGCTCAGGCCGTGCACGTCTTCGCGCACCTTGATCAGCATCACGATCTCTTCCAGCGAGCAGTTCCCGGCCCGCTCGCCGATCCCGTTGATCGCACACTCGACCTGACGGGCTCCGGCCAGGACACCGGCATAGGAATTGGCGACAGCCAGACCCAGATCGTCATGGCAGTGGACCGAGAGCTCGACTTCCTTCAGCGATGGCGCAAAGCGGTAGAGGTCGGCGAAGTACTGCGCGTACTCGGCCGGCGTCGTGTATCCGACCGTGTCCGGGATGTTGACGACGGTTGCACCTTCTTCGACGGCGATCGCGCAGACCTGCGCCGTGAACTCGACGTCGGCTCTGGTTGCGTCCATCGGCGAGAACTCGACGTCTTCGCAATATGACTTGGCATGAGCCACTGCGGCCCTGGCCCCCACCTTCACGTCGTCGCGCGTATTGCGCATCTGATGCTCGATGTGGATGTCGGAAGTCGAGATGAAGGTGTGAATCCGTGGCCGTTCGGAATCACGGATCGCGTTCCACGCTGCTTCGATGTCGCCTTTCTGGGCGCGCGCCAGGCCGCAGATCGTCGGGCCCTGTACCTCCTGGGCGATCTTTTGGACCGCTTCGAAGTCTCCGGGCGAAGCGATCGGAAAACCGGCCTCGATCACGTCGACGCCGAGCCGCGCCAGCTGCTGCGCGATCTCCAGCTTCTCGGAAGTGTTCAGTGAGATGCCTGGCGACTGTTCGCCGTCTCTCAGGGTTGTGTCAAAGATGTGGACGCGGTTGGCGTCTGATGCGGTGCCCGTGCTGTCGGTCATGGGACTTCTCCTTCTGAATCGAAACTGAAAAGAGTCTG
>Ga0105048_10012758_pt1 | contig 13154 bp, 8 predicted proteins | sample MAT05_FD_78382 | JGI IMG/M metagenome (GOLD analysis project Ga0105048, IMG submission 78382) | Freshwater microbial communities from Lake Fryxell liftoff mats and glacier meltwater in Antarctica - MAT-05 | ecosystem: Environmental > Aquatic > Freshwater > Ice > Liftoff microbial mat | place...
AGAGCCGATTCAAAGCAGTTCGTATCCTCGATGAGGAGGCTCTGTTGGCGTGCGTTGCTTACGTGGACCTCAATCCGATTCGAGCGGCACTTGCCGAAACGCTAGAAGAGAGCGACTACACTTCGGTGCAAAGGCGGATCACTGCACTCAAGTCAAACGCTTCGGACGGAGAGGAGTCTCAGGCGACCGATCGAGTCGATGGCGTTGACGATTTCCTGTCGCCAGTATCGATCGATGAACGCAAGGATCCCTTGGGGGCACATCCTAGCCGGAACAAGCAGCGGTGCAGCGACAAAGGGTTCTTAGCCATGGCGGACGCGGAGTATCTAGAGATTCTCGATTGGCTGGCTCGCGATACAGTTGCAGGCAAACGAGGCTCCACACCAGTTGAAACGCCAGCGATTTTCGAAAGGCTGGGAATCGACGCGGTCGCTTGGACGCAAATGGTGAAGGACTTTGGTCGCGTGTTTAAGAACGTGGCGGGGAAATCCACGAGCATTGAGCAAGCGCGTAGCCTCAAGACACGTCGCAAATTCTATATGGCCCGCGTCTAGCTCCTTGCGACGAGTGCGACGAGTGCGAACAGTCAGTTAACGAGAACTCTCAATTGAGGGCGCACTTCGAGCTGCGCTTTTCTGGCGAATTCGAGGATCGTTTGGACGATAAGATTGGTCCGGCATTCGACTTCTCTTCCTATTACCAGACAAATGACATCCTTTCAAGTACAGCACCGTCGTAGAGACATGACTCCCCCCTCTAAAATGTACAGTGTCCCTTTAGTGCGGTAGGAAGGACATGTGTGCCAACACACTGTCGCATTTCCTGACGTAACGTATCTCGCGGAATACGGGTAGCGATTCGGCTCGATTTCGGTTCGTCAGGTAGAAGCTGAATCGAGTTTAAAAGATAAGGGCATTCATCGAATGCGAGCTTGTCAACCTCGCGAATAGACGGGAGCACATCAAAGAACGCATCGAACACTTCTGGGTCAAATTGCGATGCTCTTCCCTCGCGCATGATAGTCAACGCTTGCTCCTCAGGAATCGCTGGACGATAAACGCGGTCATGCGTCAGTGCATCGTAGACATCAACCACCGCAACAATTCTTGCACTTTGCGGTATGGCGGTACCGGATAAACCATGCAAGTAACCGAGACCATCCCATCGTTCGTGATGATTCAAGGCGATCTCGGCAGCCAACTTAAGAGTCGGTGATTCACAGTCCGACAAAAGTTTGGCACCGATTGCGACATGCAATTTCATCGCATCGAACTCGTCGCTAGTCAACTTGCCTCGCTTTTGAAGAATGCCATCGGGAACACCAATTTTGCCGACATCGTGAAGCGGCGCGGCCAATCGCATCTGAATCACTTGATCGTTTGTCCAACCCATTGCCGCCGCCAAAAGCCCGCTCGATTCACCAACACGCCCGATATGCGCCCCTGTTTCCTCATCGCGATATAAAGAAGCTAGCACAAGCAACCGAACCATCTGTTCATCGGTCGAGTAAAGTAACTCCTTTCGACTCCGATTTTCCTCTTCCAATCGTTGCGTGTAATGCTTTTTTTGTAACCGCAGCCTCCGGCATTCCAAAACACGTCGAACACAAAGGTCTAGTTCCTCAAACCGGACGGGCTTGGTTAGGAAATCGCTCGCGCCACCGGTGAGTGCCCCCACAGCATTATCCAGCGCACCAACGGCGGTTAACATAATCACTGCGATATCAGGAAATTCAGTGGTAAGCCATGGTAGCCATTCCAGTCCAGATTGGCCGGGCATGTCAACATCCAACGTGATCAGTTCAACCTCGTGTTCGCGCAAGTACGCCGTTGCTTCGGAAGTGCTTGATGCGACTGCGCAGCTAAAGCCCTCGCGAACCAGAGCGCGACGAATGACCTCGCGAACAACGGGTTCGTCATCGACAATCAAGACATGAGCGATTTCCGACTTCATTTTCTTTAACATACTGAGACCTCGTTGAGTTGATCACGCACTAGGGCGAGTAGCTTGTCCGAACGCATCGGTTTGGAAACAACATCGCCGAAGTCTTTATTCATCAAATTTGGGCCGGTCGTCTCGGGGTCATAGCCGGAACAGAACACTATCTTGGTCTTTGGACAACTCGACAGGATTCGACGAGCGGCTTCATAACCGCCGAGTTTTGGCATCACCACATCCATTATTACCAAATGAATTGACTTGGCATGCCCTTCGAACTTGTCGATCGCATCCTGACCGTCGATCGCTTCAATTACCGAATAGCCGGCCTGACGCAGCAATCGAACGCCAACGTCACGGACCATAACATCATCTTCTGCAAAAAGTACTGTCTCGTGGCCTTGCATGGATCGTTCAACATCGGAGACCGACGTTGACTCTACAATCACCGCATGCTGCGCCGCAACTGGCAGAAAAATCCTAAAAGTTGAGCCAGTTCCTACCACGCTCTCAACGGTCACGGTTCCGCCATGCTGTTGCAACGCACCGAAGACGATAGCCAACCCCATACCGGTCCCCTTACCAACTTCCTTCGTCGTGTAGAAGGGTTCAAAAATGCGTTCTTTAACTGCGTCAGCGATACCACAACCGTTGTCCGTAACGGAAATCACTGCGTACTCTCCCGGCTCAAGAAGTGGCTCATTGGTTAAGACCGCACGTTCACGGCGATCGCGGATTGATTGCCGCTGCAAAGAGACTTGCAATCTACCGCCGGTCGGCATCGCATCGCGAGCATTGATACAAAGATTCAGCAACGCTTGCGAAATCAAGTCCGCGTCAGCGAACACTGTGAGTGATTCGTCACCAGATGAAACCTCGAGTTCAATAGGTGCTGGCAGCAGCGGTTTGAACATCGCGAGCGTCCTTTTAACGATTTCAATCGCAGGAAACAGCGATTTTTCCGCAGGCCTGCGTCGACTGAAACTAAGCAACTGGCTCGCAATGCCTGCTGCGCGATCACTTGCATCGACGACGTGACCCAAGTCTTCATAAGGTTGCCCATCCACCGGTAACGCTTCACGTGCAAAGCAGGCGTAGCCACGAATGGCTTGAAGCAAATTGTTGAATTCGTGTGCCACACCGCCTGCCAATGAGCCGATTGCTTCCAGCTTGTGTTTCTGCCGCAATTCAATGTCCTTCTGTTTCAACTCCTCGGTTCGTTCGTCGACCAATCGCTCCAGATCATCGCGTTTCAGCTTAGCCTGCCTAGCAAGATCCCATTTTTCGGTCAGCGCAACCGCCAGTTGACACACCTCCGAGCTGTCGAACGGCTTTTTCAGGATCAACAGCCGATCGGAGCGGCCTAGTCGTTTGCAGATATCTGCCCACGAATTGTCGGAGTATGCGGAACAGATGACGATTTGCAGATCAGGCGCTACTTGCCAGATGCGTTCGATCGTCGTCAGTCCGTCCCAACCTGGCGGCATGCGCATATCGACAAACGCCAAAGCGTAAGGCAGGTACCCTTGGATCGCTTCGACTACTTTCTTGAGCCCCTCTTCGCCTTGATGAGCAGAGTCGATCTCGAACTCGAAGTCACTCTCGTGGGATTCCGTTGGCTCACCGAAGAATGCCGATTCTGCATCCTCAAGATCCACGACAGAAGTCCCAGGCGAAAAGCTTTTGCGAAAGTCATCGTGGATCGCAGGATTGTCATCGATGATCAGAATGCGACGATTGCGAGAAGACTTCACAAGCGGCTCGCCATTGCGTTTTTTTAAACCTTGCATAGTGTGTCCTTTTCGAGGGGAAGTCGTAGTGTGAAGAGTGCCCCACAACCGATCCCATCGCTGTGTGCCGACAAGGAACCACCCAGTTGCTGCGCCGCTAATGCGCAACTATGGAGACCGAATCCGTGCCCGTCGGATTTCGTTGTAAACCCGTGGTTAAAGACTCGGCTCAAGTTTCCGGACTCGATTCCAACACCGTTGTCGCGAACTTGAATACCGACCGATGATTGATCGGCAGTAATAGTTAGCGTGATCAACTTGTCATCGCGGCCTGATGCATTGACCGATTGTTTTGCGTTCTTGATGAGGTTCAAAATGATCTGCACCACGTTATGTTTTTCGGTCAAGATAGGCTCAAGGTCGCAAAACTGACGCACCACTTTGACTTTATGCCTCGCGAACCCAGCAACATAAATCTTAAGCGCATCTTCGACTAGTTGCACCAAGTCGACATACTCTGTGGTTCCACGAACCTTCGCGAACGATTGTTGCATCTGGACGATTTCCTTGATGTGATCAATGTTTTCGACCAGCGAACGCAGCTCGTTGAGTTGCACGTCCCGCTCGGAAGTGAAGTGTGTTGCCAATTCTTGAAGCAGACGCGGAAAGGCTTTGCCTCGCGGATCGGAAGTTAGGAAGACCGCCAAATCCGCTTGTTCCAAAATCACTGTCGACGCTTTAGCAAGTGTCGCGACTCGACTCGACTTAAGACGTTCAACTACGATATTGGCCGAAACATTGACGCTATTGAGAACGTTACCCACGTTATGAAGCACCCCAGTCGCGACCTCTGCCATGCCGGCTTGACGGGAGGCTACGACTAGCTCCGCTTGCAACTTCTCCCTCTCTGTCTGAGCAAGTTTGCGAGCTGTTATGTCGGTTTCGATTGCAATGTACTTGACGACATTCCCTTCACGATCCATTATCGGACGTGCTTCAATCGCCAGCCAGTAGGTCGTTCCATTCTTGTGATAGTTAATGATTTCGACATCGAATCCTTCGCGGCGCGCAATCGCCTCACGCATGAAGCGTATCGTCTCGTTCGAGGTCTCGGGACCTTGAAGCAATTTTCCTGGGCTCATACCGAGACCTTCCTCAAGCGTGTACCCTGAAATTCTGGTAAAGCCTTCGTTGACCCATTCGATGCGACCTTGGTCGTCCGTAATGATGACAGCGTTGTCAGTGTACTTGGCAACTAACGCAAGTTGCTCAGCTTCATCGGTCTTGGTTCGTAGATCGCGAGTGCGGGATGCCACCCGTTGATCAAGCGTCTCGTTCGACTCAGCTAGCTGCCGCATCATCCTTTGAACTTGCGTCATTTTGAATCCACAGTAGCCGATCAGCAGGATCGTGGAGGTAAATAATGCAAATCGAAATCTTGTTGAGCGTAGTTTTTCTCTTTCTGCCCAGACCGACACCGCGGTCAATTGAGCGTTGAGCAGCGACTCCGGCGAGTGGTCAGAAATCTCACGGATCGTTTTCTCAAGTTCTATCCCTCGGTATATCATCACTTGGGAGTGACGCTCAAGCAGCGCAACCTTTTTCCTAAAATAGGGGGTTTGGGACTGCGAAAGATTTTGAAGTTGTGCCAAGCAGGCGCAGAGCTGGTTTTGACTGTCGGTGTTCGCGGAGAGAACGAAATCAAGCCCTCGCCACCGGACGTCTGCTACCCGCTTAAGTGATTCCGCGGATTGGTTCTCTTTACTATTGAGCAAACTGGTAGCAAGAATCTTAAAGCTCGCAACCGAATTGCGCATCACGCTCTGAATCGACTTGAAGTCCTCCACATGACTTTGCTTCTGATCCAGCAAGTTGGACAGTTCGACATTGCCTTGCCAAGGTTCCAAGCAGTCCAACGCAGCGCTCTGCAAATTCCACTGCGCGACGGTGTCATGCAACTGCTTACCTAGCGATACGAGCCTATCGAGATCATTGACAACGCCATGTCGGATGGAAAAGACCTCTGCATCTATTTTAGAGTTGAGTTCGTCAATTTGGCGGACCAAACACAAAAAGTCGGAATGCCTTCGATCGCCTTCGTCATTCGCCAGCCAATAGAATGTAGCGGTAACCGAAATTAGGGATGCGAGAGTAGTGGCAGTGGCTAATTTTCGTGACTTCATAAGAGTTCTTCCCGCACTGGAGCCGTGAGCGAGACCAAAAACTCGACGATCACGTTGACCTCGTCGTTGCTCAATTCAAAGCCGAGTTGGTAGCGGGCCATGATACGAACCGCGTCATCGAGATTTGTTGCGTTGCCGTCGTGAAAGTAGGGCGACGTTATTTCGACGTTTCGCAGCGTTGGCACTTTAAAATAGTGTCTGTCGATCTCGCGCCCCGTGACGTTGAATCGGCCATAGTCCTCTGTTGTGATGCTCCCACGTTCAGCGAAATAGTCTCCCATCACGCCGAATTGTTGAAATGCATTGGAACCTATGTTTTGTCCTTGATGGCAAGATATACACCCGACCTCTTTGAAGATCGCATAGCCGCGTTTCGCTCCGTCCGTTATAGCGTCACTTTGGCCTTCCAAAAACAAGTCGAACAGCGATCCAGTCGAAACTAGAGCCCGTTCATATTCAGCGATCGCGTCGGCGATGTTGCTGGCGTTGATCGTGGTACCATAGACATGTTTGAACCCTTTCACGCGTTCCGGATTCCCTTTTAGCTTGGCAATCACTTCGTTCCAGTTGGAACCCATTTCCAGCGGATTGTGGATTGGTCCAGCGACTTGATCCGCTAGTGAACTAGAGCGTCCGTCCCAGAAGTAGTTCGAATTGAACACGCTGTTAATCACGGTCGGAGAATTGATGGTGCCAACCTGGTTCTTAATACCAAAGCTTCTTACTCGGCCATCGTCGCCGCCGTTGCCGATATCATGGCAAGATGCACATGAAAGGCTGTTGTCAGCAGAGAGTGATTTATCATGAAACAGCGACTTGCCGAGTTGAACCTTGTCTGCGTTCAGTTGGCTAGGAGCCAACAAAGGTCGGATCGGTTCAGTGAAGTCCTCGACGTGGACTACCGCTTTGACGCTAACCAATTTAGGCACTTGGTCGGTTTGGGTTGCCGTATGGTTACAGGCTGCGGTTGTCATGATGACAGCGGCGGTTAACACACAGAACATCGATCTACATCGTCGACTAGATACTACGAGTTCGATTTGCATTGATCTTGCTTGCTGTTAGGAATATAGAGCGTTAGGCTATTCATCCAATTTGGTTTATCAGGCGTGTATGCTTACGAAATGCGATGATGCGGACAATTCGACTTCTTTTACGCAACGTGTCGAAATCCTACATCGAGAACCTACAACGTGAAGAGATCCGACTGGGTTACCATTTTCTAGGAAAAGGGTTTTCCTGATAGCAGTCGGACGGCGGAAAGGGTAATGCGCAGCCAGTGACTGCCTGCTATCACCTGCCTGGTCGCAAACGCTGGTATGCTTTCGCTGAATAGAAGTTGTCCGCCCTTAGCATAAAGGTGCGCATGTCCAGAAGTCGTCGCACCGAACTTAGTTGCTGCTTGCGTTTTAGGATTTGACAATTCAAAACAGTTCCCAGCACGCGTCCCATTTGCCTTATGCTGGCCAGACCGCAAGGAAATCGCGGAAGCAAACAAATGCCCAGCGTTGGCCGATCTCGGACAAGCGTAATGTCCAATGTAGTCGGCCAGGCTTTTGCTAGCGAATTGTTTGCGAGTGCTCCAGCGCTCGAATAGGCACCAACATCAGCGTTGGAGCGAAGACCATTGCGACTAGCAACAGATGCTGGAGGATCTTGAGAATCCGATGATTGCCGTACGATCGTACGAATCCGAAAGCTCGGCAAAACGGAAAATACTCGAACGTTGAGGGATGAATCTGTTCATTGTTGGTAGCGTAATTTCAATGAGCTGGCTAGTATGGTGCTGATCTCGTAGCGGCGAAATCGCCGTGCCTCGGCGCCGTTTTCTTCGTCCCGAACGCAGAAACCGTTCAACAGGGACGGATCAATGTCGCATTCCATAGCCACAGAATAGGGTTTTCCCTATTTCATGCTAGCACAGGAAAACCGATAACCCTATACGGAGGGAAGGTAGGTACGGACAGATTGTCCGGCATCGAGATTATCCCGAACCGAGATAAACCAAGGTGAGTACGATCGAGAAGTCAACAGTTTTCGTAGTCGAAGATTTTCAACCGCTGCGACATTCGCTGGTTCTAATGCTGGAGCGGGCAAATATACCCTGTGAGGAATTTGAATGTGCTACCGACTTCATCAAGGCGTATGACTCAAACCGACAGGGCTGCTTAGTTTTTGACTTGCAATTGCCTGATATGACCGGATTGCAATTACACAGTCTGCTAATGGAACGCGGTTGCAAGATGCCATTCCTGATCATAAGTGGCCGGGGCAGCATCGTGGACGCCACGAACGCTTTGCGAGACGGCGCAGTTGATTTCCTTCAAAAGCCATTCCCACCTGGATTATTTTTAGACCGCGTTCGTGAAGCATTTCGCAAAGATTCAATGCAACGAGAAAAGTGGATTCAGTTAGAAAAGACTCGAATTCTGTTAGCAACACTTACAACTCGGCAACAGTTAGTATTGAATCTTATACTCGACGGACGACTCACCAAACAGATCGCCAATCAACTGGACATTAGTGTCAAGACCGTTGAAAGTCATCGCAGCCAAATTGCAAAGAAACTAGGTGTGGACTCTGCAGTCGAGTTGGTAAAAATGGTAATTGCGTTCCGCGCAGCATAGTCGACTTTGGATTTGGATTGGTCCCAAAAAAGGTAGGCAAATGGTAAAACAAATGCGGACATGTCGACTTGCCACCGAAGCGATGGTTTTGAGGTGGCCCATTTTGTCTTGTGCCCATTATGTGTTGTACGGAGTAGCCCGTTTTGATATTGATGCCCAATTCCGCTTCGATTGGATGCGTCTAGCAAGTCTATGAGAAACGAACTGTTGACCGTTAAAGAGGCTGCAACCCTTGTTGGGGTGAGCGCTTCAACTTTGAAACGCATGTGTGAGAGCGAATCGATCCCATTCATTCGTACGCCAGGTGGGCACAGACGCATCGACAAAATGGACTTGAATTGTGTTGCAACGAAGCATCATCTGCGTCGACATGCTAACACCTCGGAGTCGGCGATGGTCCAACAGGTTACCGCGGACCAGATTCTGTCCCATTTACTTGAAGGCAGGGCTATGGAGGTCGCCAAGCTCCTTTCCCGATCGAGAAACACGCCTTTCGAATTGGTTCAAGCCCTGGAAGACTGCTTGGTTTGTGCACTTTGGAAAGTAGGTGAAATGTGGAGAGACAAAAGAATAGACGTCTACCAAGAGCATATTTGCACGAATGCGGCCATGACGGCCTTGGATTATTTGCGTCAACAGTTGCAGGTTGACTCATTTACTACCAAAATTGCGGTAGGCGGTTCATTAAGTCCCAGCGTTGAAACGCTTCCCTCCAAGCTTATTGGGCTCGGTCTAGAACTCATTGGAATCAGAGCAATTGATTTGGGTGGATCGTTGCCGCCAGAATCTCTGGCACAGGCGGCGCAAGACTTACAGGCATCTGTGGTATGGGTGACACACACCCATGTTTGCAACGTTGAGTCGTTGCTGGCTAGCCACAAAGTATTGAGAGAGAAATTGCCTGTAGAGACTCGGGTTATAGTGGGAGGGGGCGCATTATCTCCTGCACTACGACGAAGTCTGCACTGGTGCGAATTCTTCGAGACGATATCGCAAATGCTCCAAAGTGAATTGACTCGAACTGCTCGATCGAGTACTTGACCCAATGCAGCGTCCGCATTGGCTGGGTACCCTTTGATCTGCTTGACCCATGAAATTCAAAGGATCTCGAAGGAAGATTGGCAAATCACGTTAGTACGTTGTTAACCCTTACTTTTTGGATCGCGAAAGTGGCGTAAGCTTCCAGCTTGCGATGAATCACTGATGGCAAGCTGGAAGCTTACCCCACTTTCAATCCCTGACAACGCACTAGTTTCCCACGCACATCGCATGTGCTCCTGGCGTGCCACTGGTGGCACGGGTGGCACGCCCAAAGCGATTAGCGCGATTAGCGATGGGCGTGGGAAGTGTGGCAAATGACTCTAGCGATTCACCACGCCCTTCGTAACCTCAGGGACGTGCCACACGCGACGGGCGGCGTTAAAATAAGGTTAACGGCGTAGCGTGCCACCGGTGCCACCCCCAGTCAGGCGTTGCTTTGTTAGCAAGCTCCGAAAGCTGTACGGCCTCCGAGCCTGCGGGATTTGTTAAAAGAGATTACGGATTTTCTTGGCGATCATCGAGGAGTGTCGATTTCTCGAACTCTCGCTCGTGCTCAGCAAGAATTTGTCGAAACAATATCGGCGTTCGGCGAGAAGTCTCGAAAAGCGGTTGAAATAGAGACTTACAGGCTATGGAATAAATTGCATCACTTGCACTCCGCGAGCTACCGTCAGCAAAAAAGAAATGGCAACCGATGGCATAGCCAAGCAATCAACTTTGAACGATTTGATCCGTTTTGAAATTGATCAATCACCAGGAATCGATCTGAAATTCCAAAATCGATCGCTGTAGGTTGCGAATTGGTTCGCGGAAACAATTCCATTCTGATTTCTGTTGCGATCACAGTTTTACCAAGGCATATATCTTCGCCAATCAATCTATCCATTACAGCTTCCGCCGTCCTTTCATTGAAGATCGAAAAAATGACTATTGAAGATGACGAGCTATTGAAGGAATTTGTAATCGAATCGCAGGAACATTTGGCTAGCGTCGAGAGCCAACTGCTCGAACTCGAGTCCCAGCAAGATGGCGTTGATGTAGCCAAAGTCAATAATGTTTTTCGAGCCATCCATTCGATCAAAGGGGTTGCTGGTTTCCTTAATCTCAAAACCTTAGAAAGTCTCGCCCACCGCGAAGAAGAAGTCCTCAATCGCTTGCGCAATAACGAAGTCCGACCAACGAGCGAAGTCATCAATACATTGCTACGAGCTTCCGACTGCATTAAATCGCTCTTAGATTCGATTACCACATCGAACGAACGAGACGTTTCCGAACATATTGGTGCACTCGAGAATCTTCTGCTAAATCCCGCGAATCTCATCGATGGGCAGCTTCCCGTAGCATCGGCTCATCACGAAGTTCTCGAAACGGAACATGTCGCTGAGGAAGTAATGGACTTGACTGTGCAAGTGCCAAAGTTGAACCCCGAATTGTTACGCGACTTCTTGATCGAATGTCATGACAATCTGGAGCAACTCGATGCATTCTTAGTTGCGCTTGAGCATGAACCGAATGATCGGGAGCTACTGAATTCCGCCTTTCGAACTCTTCATACAATCAAGGGATCCGCTGGCTTTCTAAGTTTTAGAAAAGTGGAAGCCGTAGCCCACGCAGCGGAAAATCTTCTCAGCGAATTGCGGGCGGGACAATGCACCCTGGACACGGAAATAAGCCGTGGGGTTTTTGCCGCTATCGATTTCATTCGCAAACAAGTCGCAGCGATCGAACAGAACCAATGCGAAGGAGACTGCAGCATCGAGGAAATCGTCAATCGCCTAAACACTACGCAGAAGTCCAAAGTAGAACATGCGCAGAATCCGGTAGTTTTAGAATCGAATGTAAAAATGCCAATCGCCACCAAGCCTAGCTCGATACCCAAAGTACCTGCATGCGAGAAAGCCGAGAAAAAGCCAGCGACAACGGCTCAAAAACCAAATGCAGAGGCAAGCTCAACATGCTCCGCTACTGAAAGTACGATTCGTGTTGATGTTGCGCTTCTCGACAAACTTATGACGCGCGTTGGCGAGTTGGTCTTAGCTCGCAACCAAATTATGCAGTTCGCGGCTATGGTCGGGGACAGCGACCTTCAAAGCGCTTCTCAGCACCTAAACTTGATCACGACCGAATTGCAAGAGGGGGTCATGAAGACCCGCATGCAACCCATCGGCAATGTGTGGAGCAAGTTCCCACGCTTGGTTCGCGATCTTGCTGAGATTTGTGGAAAAGTAGTCCGAATCGAAATGCAAGGCAAAGAGACCGAACTCGATAAGACAATCATCGAAGCAATCAAAGATCCGCTCACCCACTTGGTCCGAAATACAGTCGACCACGGAATCGAAAAACCTGAAGTACGTCTTGCAAATGGAAAACCGGCTGAAGGTTGCTTGTACTTAAGAGCCTACCATGAAGGCGGCCAAGTCAATATCGAGATCTCCGACGACGGAGGCGGACTCAATCTCGAGCGAATCAAAGACAAGGCGGTCGAGAAAGGACTTATAACTTCCGAACAAGCGTCTCGATTGCATGAACGAGAAGTCGCGCACTTGATTTTCTTGCCAGGTTTCTCGACGGCAGAGAAAGTATCCAATGTTTCTGGTCGTGGCGTCGGCATGGACGTTGTCAAAACGAACATCGAGAAGATCGGCGGTACTGTTGATCTGCAAACCACGACTGGCCAAGGGACATCGATCAAGATCAAGATTCCATTGACGCTGGCAATCATTCCGGCCTTAATCATTACCAATGATGGAAATCGATTTGCAATCCCACAAGTAAATCTTTTGGAATTGGTTCGGCTTGAAGTTTCCGATGCTCAACCGGGAATCGAATGGATTCAAGGTGCACCGGTCTATCGGCTTCGTGGACGCTTGTTGCCGCTGGTCTACCTACGTCAGGTTCTCAAGACAACGCAAAATGCTAGTGTCATGAGCGATTGTATCAATATCGTCGTATTGCGTGTTGACGACCGTCAGTTCGGGCTCGTTGTTGACCGAATTAACGACACCGAAGAGATTGTCGTCAAGCCGATGGGAAAACAGCTCAAAGGTGTCTCTGTGTTTGCGGGCGCTACTATTATGGGTGATGGCAAGGTAGCCCTCATCTTGGATGTTCTCGGACTGGCACATAGCTCTAAAGTCGTATCTAAAGATCGCAGCCGATCCATTATGGAGGGAAGCAATAAATCCAAGGAACGAACAGGTTCCACACAAACGCTTCTCGTTCTCGGCACGGGAACCAATCGCCGCTTGGCACTTCCCACCTCAAAGGTGGCAAGACTTGAGAAGATACCTGTCGACAAGATTGAGTATGCGGACAACCGCGAAGTTGTTCAATATAGAGGTGAAATCCTGCCTCTCTTTCGACTGGCAAGTGTCCTCGGTATCGATGACAAATATGAACCAATGGACGGTCTGCTGAATGTTGTTGTCTATACCGAAAACACATGCAGCTATGGCTTAGTCGTCAATCGAATCATCGATATTGTGGAAACGAGCGTCGATCTTTCTCGCTCGAGTCTACGTGAAGGCCTACTCGGTTCCGCCATTATCCAGGATCACGTGACCGATCTTGTCGATCTACCGGCGATCAGCAAGAAACTAAGTGTTTGACCAATTTCTACTAGCTAGAAATCGTTG
>Ga0105048_10012759_pt1 | contig 13153 bp, 10 predicted proteins | sample MAT05_FD_78382 | JGI IMG/M metagenome (GOLD analysis project Ga0105048, IMG submission 78382) | Freshwater microbial communities from Lake Fryxell liftoff mats and glacier meltwater in Antarctica - MAT-05 | ecosystem: Environmental > Aquatic > Freshwater > Ice > Liftoff microbial mat | place...
ACGCACGCCGTCTCGAACATCGCCGCTTCGTCGGGCCGCACGCCGGTCGCCGGAATCGCGATCTCGAGCCGCGCAACCAGCCAGTCGAGCGCGTTGCCGCGGCCGCGCAATCGTGCGACCGGTGGGAAGCCGACGTCCCACCAGCGCTCGAGCATGCCGTCGAGCACGGAGATGCCGACCGCGAGGCCCGCCCAACGCTCGAGCTGCATCATCGCGGTCGTGTACTGACTCGCGAGCAGGAAGTCCTTGGTGACCGCGGTGAGCAACTCGTGGCATCCGCTCGAGACGAGCGACCACTGCACCTCGCCGCCGGTCGGCGCGTCGAGCTTCGCGAGCTCGGCACGCACGGCTTCGTATCGCGGGTCGTAGGCGGCATTGCTGCCGCCGGGATCGGCGCCGGCGATCGGCTCGAGGAGCGGGGCGGCGCGGGATGCGATGACCTCGGGCGTGCTCATGGTCGTGCGTTGCGCCAGGCCGAAGCTGGTGCGCGAGACGAGGCTCGCCCACCTGCATTGCTCCCCGCAAGAGGTATCGAGAGCGATCGAGCTTCAGCGGGCTTGTCGCGACCGGCCCGCGATGCAATCGTGAAGGCATGCGCAGGAGCATCGTAGCGGTGGTGATGGTGTCGCTTGCGGCCGGTTGCGGCGACGACGGGGCCGTGGCGACCGGTGACGACTCGTCGAGTGACACGGGCACCTGGGCGGACACGACGTTCTCCTCGGTCGATACGACGTCGACGAGCACGACGAGCACGCCGAGCACGACGACCGACACGACGACGACGACCGCGGATACCTCGGGCACGACGGAGGATCCGTCGGCCTCCTCGGAGTCCGAGGCGTCGAGCACCGGCGATCCGGTCGCACCGCTCGGCCCCCCGCTCGAGCAGGCGCTGGACATCGACTTCGATCCGCTCGCGCTCGCGCTGGACGACCTCGACGGTGACGGCATCTTGGATCTACTGGTCACGGGCACGTCCAAGAGCGGGGTCGTCGGCGCGAGCCTGCTCGGCATGGGCAACGGCGGCTTCGGCGATCCGATCGACGCGGGCATCGGGGCGTGCAGCGCATACCCGATCACGGGTGCGATCGACGACGACGCGAGCGCCGATCTGTACTTCGGCACGTGCGTCGACGATCCGGTGTTCTATCTCGCGGCCGGCGACGGGACGTTCGTGTCGACCCAGGTGCTCGATCCATGGCTCGAGCCGCCGGTCCGATCGAGCCGCTTCGTCGATCACGACGACGACGGCGACGACGACCTCGTGGTGCTGACGGTCGGGAACAACGACCCCCAGCTGCACCTCGCGACGCAGGGCGGCGATCTGACGTGGCCGCTCACGTCGTCGTCGGCGGCGACGGGCGACGCGGCGTTCGATCCCGACGGTCTGTCGATCGCGTGGCTCGACGACGACGCGCGCGGCGACGTGCTGTTGTTCGATGCGAACGAGTCGCTCGCGTACATGATCGCGGAGGAGGGTGGATACGCCGCCGCGGTCGCGATCGCGCTGGACCTCGAGCCGACGACGATCGCGCCGTTCGACATCGACGATGACGGCCTGGACGATCTCGTCGTCGGGAGTCGTACCGGTGGTACGCTGCAAATCGTGCACAACCAAGCGCCCGACTTCGAGCGGGAGGACGTCCTTGATCTGGGCGGGGTCGCGCCGCTCGAGCTCGCGGTCGCTCGTTGGGGGGACGGCAACGTCCACGTCGCGGTGCTCGACGCCGGCGCGCCCGAGGTGCAGGTGCTCGAGTCCGACGGCGCGGGCCGGCTGACGAACGTCGAGACGATCGCGCTGCCATCGCTCGCGGTGCGGCTGCTGCACGGCGATCTCGACGGCGATGGCAGCATGGATCTCGTGGCCGCCACGTTCGCGGCGGGTTCGATCACGGTGATCTTGGGGCAGTAGCGGCGGCAGATCCGAACGGCGGCTGAACGACGTCGTAGAGCGCTAGTCCTGTCTCAGAGCAGCGTGGCCGAGATCTATCCGCCGTTGCTGTCGGCTAGCCGGACCGAGAACGCTGACTGCGCGTAATGTCCCACGACGAGATCCGGGACATCGTCCCCGTCGAGGTCAGGCGTGACGACGTACTGGGCTGCGTACGGAGAGGGGATCCGCCCCGATTCCTCGCCTCCTCCGCCGCCATCGAAGCGGAACCACCGGATCTCCGGATCCAAGCCATCGATCACGAGCGCTTCATCGCCGAGCTCTGCGTCCCAGCCGACCGGCGTCGCGTAGGCGGGACGATAGGGAAACAGCATGGTCTCCCCGACGGTGCCCGCGGCGTTCCTGAGCACCAGTCGCGAGTCTTGCGGAGCGGCGATCAGGATGTTGGTCTCATCGGTGTTCTCACCGAACGCACCAAGCGTCACCCCACCGACGCGAGCACCGACGACGAGCGGCTGCATGGGCCCGAAAGCGCCGACTGCATCCACGTCAGCAACGGCGAGTCCGTCCACTACGCCTGGTGCGAAGACGATCGCATCGGTCGTCCCGTCTGCAGCGACCGCTGCGGTGCGGACTCCACTCGGCAAGAACGGCAGACCGACGATCGGCTCCGTGTCGGAGAGCGCGAGCGCCCGATCGGCGGCTCCTCGAACCCACGCGAACCGCCCTGCCTCTGCAGCATCACGACCAACGATGACGACATCCTGAATACCATCACCATCGACGTCGCTCGCCGCGCTCGACGAGAGCCGGAACCCGAGCTGCACCGTCGTCGACACCTCGCCCGGACCACTCGACGTGCCCCAGAAGACGAGCAGCGCTCCATCGCAGTCCGCGTACACCAGGTCCGGCGCACCGTCGCCGTCGAAGTCGCCGATGCTCGGGTAGGCGCTGCATCCGATGGCGGTGTTCGACACGCCGTCCCCGAAGCCGCCGTCACCATCGCCGACGAAGAGCTGCGCGACCACGATGCCAGCCCCATCCACGCCGAGCGCCAGGACATCGATCGCATCGTCGTCGTCGAACGGCGCGGCGATCAGGTGGAGCGCGCTCATGTCGAGGACGGGAAAGACATCGGCGGGTCCGAGGCAGGGACCGTCGTCGAGACACACGTCCTGTTCGCATGGCTCGTGCGCTTCCGGACCGCAGGCCAGCGCGAGCGCAGCCAGTCCGAGCTGCAGCAGGCCGAGCCGTTGGGCGGAGTCTCGCGGCATGTGAGGGTCCAAGCCCGAGGCAATGGCCGCGCCGCGGTCGATCCGTGATGCGGCACCGTCACGGAATCCTCGGCAATCGGCCATCGCCGATTGAGGTGACGAATGCGTCCGCGGGTCGGGGTCTGTGGCGCGATCGGGGCTCGGTCCGTGGAGGGCTCCCGTGCGGTTGCGCCGTCGGCTACGCTCGCCTGGGCGAGTACGGCTGATGGCTCGAAGGATCACGACCCTCACGGTTCTCGCCGGCCTCGTGCTGACGATCGACCTTCCGATCTACCCGGAAGGCATGGAACCGTTGATCGGGGTCTTCCTCGGCCTCGCCGCGATAGCTGCGCTCTTCGGCATGGCGGACCGTCGCTCGCGCTTCGAGCTCGTCATCATGGCGCCGTGGGCGGCGGCCCTACTTCTCGCGTTCCTCGTGGGAAGCCTTCACAACGGTGAGTCACAGCAGGCGATCGAGGACGCCCTGCCGTACGGGCTCTTCGCGCTCGGACTGCTCGGCGGCCGAGGTGCGGACCGGCCGCGTACGCTTCTGCGCATCGGCTTCTGGGTCTGCGTCGCCGACACCGCGGTCTCGCTGTGGCTCATGGATTCGTTCGGCGCCGGCATTCGGTCGTCGTACAACTACTACAAGATCACGGCCGGGTTGCCGATCGTTGGCATCTACCTTGCGCGCGTGCTGCAAGTGACCAAGACGTCGGCGCACACTCTGAGTGCGAGCGCGCTTCACTTGGTTCTCGTCGTCTTCCTCGCCGCGGGAATCATCTTCAGCATCACCAGAGGGATGATGCTCGGCGCGTTGCTATCGCTGGCGATCGCCGAGTACGTGCGACGTCCCTCGCAGGCGATTCTCGGGGGCACGGTGGTGCTGCTCGCGTTGCTCGCCTACTCGTCGGCGTTCGCGGAGTTCGGTGTCGAGTACCTCCGGCTCGGCCAGGAGAGCACCATCGAGGGTCGGTTCAGAGAGATCGAATCTGCATGGGAGGGCTTCGTCGGTTCGCCACTCTTCGGGCAGGGGCTCGGCAGCCTGGTGGAGGCGGACGGATCGAAGAAGGCGTTCGTGCACAACGTGCTGGCCTACCACCTCTGGAAATTCGGCCTCGTCGGCTCCGGGCTCCTGGTGCTCCCGCTCTTCGCGATCGCCCGCGAGCTCCGTTCGACGTCGCGAACGCTTCGCGGACTCGCGCTCGGCGCGGGAATCGGTTGCTTCGCGTACTTGGTGACGTGCGCCGGGTACAAGACTTACTACTTGGTCTGGATCTACGGCGTCGTGGTCGGGGCAAGCCTCTCGTACTTCGAGGAGCTACGGCGCGCTGCCGCCTCGCAAGGCGAGAAGCCGGCGAGTTCCCCGATGGCCGACCAACCACGGCTCGGCACAGGTGGAGGCAGGCCTCACCTCGCGAAGCGGTGAACCGCGTCACAATCTGGAGGATCCGATGTCGATCGAACGGCAAAAAGTCGAGGTCAAGCAGCACTGGGAGCAGGAGACGTGCGGCACGCGAGGTATCGAGGCCGACGAGCGCCGAGAGTTCTTCCAGACTCTCACGGTCCAACGCTACCTGGTCGACTCCCACATACCCGACTGGGCACGCTTCTATCGCGGGCGGGGAAAAGACTTGCTCGAGATCGGGGTAGGCGCCGGCACGGACTTCGTGAATTGGGCGCGCAATGGTGCACGTGCGGTCGGCATCGATCTGACCGATGCCGGGGTCGCTCTCACGAAGGAGCGTCTCGCCCTCGAAGGCCTAGACGCCGTCGTGCAACGCGGGGACGCCGAGTCGCTCGACTTTCCGGACGAGAGCTTCGACATCGTCTACAGCTACGGCGTCCTCCATCACACTCCGAACACGCCGCGTGCCTTTCGTGAGGCCTACCGCGTGCTCCGTCCTGGCGGGACTCTCCTCGCGATGATCTACCGCGCGAACTCGTGGACCGGGGCGCTGCTCTGGGCGATGCACTACGCGGCGAAGCTAGACCCGCTACATACGCCTCGAGAGGCGATCTACAACTTCCTGGAGAGCCCTGGGACCAAGGCGTACACGAAGGCCGAGGCACGCGCGCTCATGTGTGAGTTCAGCTCGATCAAGCTCGACGTCGTTCTTCTGGCGGGGGATACGCTCTCCATGCGACCAAGCGCGAAGTATCAGGGTCTGGCACATCGACTCGCGTGGAGACTCTATCCGCGGGATGTGATCCGCCGATTCGGGCGACCGCTCGGGCTCGGACTGCTGATCGAGGCGGTCAAGTGATTCGCCAAGGACAAACGACCCGCCGATCAACGCGAGGATCGAGCCTTCGGCGCACTCGCACTCCGACTCGAGGCGCTGACGCTGTTGCCGGAGACGCTCGAGCTCGCCGCGGACGACCGCGCGCCCATGCCGATCGCGATCGCGCGCGCCGAGTTCGAGCGGCAATACCTCCGGGGGTTGCTTGCCCGCACCGGCGGGAACGTGGCAGAGACTGCACGCATCGCCAACATGAGCAGGCGAGGCATCTACGACATGCTCACGAGGCTGGCCATCAGCGGCCCGTGGCAAGGCTCACTCGAGGAGTGAGCCTTGCCGATTGCCGAGCTCTCGAGGCCGAGCTCTCGAGGCCGAGCTCTCGAGGCCGAGCTCTCGAGGCCGAGCTCTCGAGGCGAAGACCCTCTCAGGTCTTGTCGAGCTTACCGACCAAGCTCAGCGTGAACGATGCGCCCATGTACTTGAAGTGCGGCCGCAGCTGCAGCGCACACCTGTACCAGCCCGGCTGACCGGGCACGTCCTCGACCACGATCTTCGCCGCGCGCAGCGGCTTTCTGCTGCGCACCGCCGGCGCGGGGTTCTCCATGTCGGCGACGTACTGGCTGATCCACAGGTTCAGCTCGCGCTCGAGATCGCCGCGCTCCTTCCAGCTGCCGATCTGCTCGCGCTGCATCACCTTCATGTAGTGAGCGAGCCGCGTGATGATGAACATGTACGGCAGCTGCGTGCCGAGCCGGTAGTTGAGCTCGTCGGCCTTGCCTGCGGCAGTGTCGGCGAACACCTTGGCCTTTTGCACCGAGTTGGCGGAGAAGAACGCAGCGTTGTTGCTGTCCTTGCGATAGACGAGGCCGATGAAGCCCTCTTCCGAGAGCTCGTACTCGCGGCGCTCGGTGAGCTGGATCTCCGTCGGGATCTTCGTCTGGATCTCGCCCATCGCCTTGTACTGATGCAGCGGCAGATCTTCGACCGCACCACCGGACTGCGGGCCAATGATGTTCGGGCACCAGCGGTACTTCGCGAACGAGTCCGCGACGCGGGTCGCGAACGCGATCGAAGCCGGACCCCACAGGTACGCGTCGTGGTTGCCGATCGCTTCCTCTTCGAAGTTGAACGACTTGACCGGCACCGTCGCCTGGCCGTACGGCAAGCGCAGCAGGAACCGCGGCATGCACAACCCGACGTAGCGCGAGTCCTCGCTCTCGCGGAATGCGTGCCAGCGGGCGTACTGCGGGCCCTCGAACAGGGACTTGAGGTCCTTGAGCTTGGGCAGGTTGTCGAACGACTCCTCACCGAACATCTGCGGCGCAGTGTTGCCGATGAACGGCGCGTGCGACATCGTCGCGACCGCGGCGCAGTTGGTCAACAGCTGCATGTCCTGGGGACCCGGCCCGAAGTCGTAATTCGAGACAATCAGGCCGATCGGCCGGCCGCCGAACGTCCCGTACTCCGCGGAGTACACCGTGCGGTAGAGGCCGCACTTGGGGATCTCGGGCGAGTCCTCGAAGTCGTCGATGAGGTCCTGCTTGCTGACGTTGAGCACCTCGATGCGCACGTTCTCGCGGAAGTCGACCTTGTCGACGAGGTACTTGAGACCGCGCCACGCCGACTCGAGCTTCTGGAGCTGCGGGTTGTGCAAGATGACGTTGATCTGCGCCGACATGCGCGAGTCGAGCTCGGCGATCATCACGTCGACGGTGGCCTTGTCGATGCGGCGATGCTTGTCGGACGACGTGAGGACCTCGGTGATGAACGCGGTGATGCCCTGACGCGCGATCGCGTAGGTGTCGGTGTCCGCGGGGGTGACCTTGGCTTCGGCGAGGATCTGATCGAGCAGTGAGCCGCCATCGCTGACGGTCGTCGTCGCTCCGCCTTCTTGTTGCTGTTCTTCGGCCATGGTGTGCTCCTTTTCAGCCCTCGGGCTTGTCGAGACCGAGCTCGGTCATGAGACGCCGCCGCGATTCCTCGTCGCCGAGCAGCTTCTCGAGTTGCTTGCGGAATTCGGGCTTGTTGCCCAACGGAGATTTGAGTGCAGTCAGCGCGTTGCGCAGCTCCATGAGCTGACGCAGCTCGGGGACCTGCTGCAAGATGCCCTCGGGGGTGAAGTCGCGCATCGAGCGGAAGCCGAGGCTCACGGCGAGCTCCGCGTTCGCTTCGCCGGTGAGGCGATCGGGGACGCTGATGTCGACCCCGAGGTTGTGCTTTTCCATCACCTCTTCGAAGTTGTCCTTGTCGATGTTGATCGGCTTGCGATCCTCGACCTGACGTTCGTCGCGACGACCGGTGTAGTCACCGATGGCGAGGATCTTGAGCGGGAGCTCGACTTCCTCTTGGCCACTGGTCGCCGGCTTGTAGACGATGTTGACGCGCTCCTTTGGCGCAACTGAAGCTTCCTTCGCCATTGATTCCTCGCAAGGTGGTGAGAACAGGGGCGCAGCGCAGACGGCCGCACGCCACGGGAGCGCGAAGGTATCACGAAGGTCGTGAGCCGCGGCAGGGGGCGGACGGGGTGCCGGGAGCTCTGTCGTTCGGGCGCCTCGGTCGGGGGCGTCCGGCCGAACGGTCACATCCGCGATCGCCGAGGTCTCTGCCCGAGCGTGACCGACCCGAGGCATCCGGACCGACGAAGCGACCGCGTGCGGCCACCGTGGCGGCGCGTCGCGATCGTCTGCGGCATCGGGATGGCGCTCGGTGTCGCAGCGACCCCGTGGTTGGCGATCGACGTGCCTGCCGACGTCGCGGACGCGTCGATCCTCGGGTGGATCGCCGCGCACAGCGGCCTGGTCGGGCTGATCGTGTTCCAGATCGTCACCGCGCTCGGTCTCGGCTTGCTCGGGAGCGCCGCATCGTACTCGTGGTTCTTCGTGCGCGGGCGGGCGCGGTTCAACCCCGGCTTCGTCGCGGATCCAAAGATGATCCGGCGCGCGTGCGGCTGGGCGGTGCTCGGCATCACCGGCGGCACGCTGCTCGCGGCGCCGATGCAGCTCGCGCTGTTCGCCGGCTGGGGTCAGGCGTACTTCCGCGTGGAGGATCACGGCTGGGGCTACCTGGCGCTGTCGGTGGTGATGCTGCTGGTCTTCACCGAGACGATGGTCTACTGGACCCATCGCGCGCTGCATCTGCCGTGGCTGTTCCGGCGGATCCACGTGCGGCACCATCAGTTCCGCGAGCCGACGCCGTGGGCCGCGTTCGCGTTCCATCCGATCGACGCGTTCGCGCAGGCGTTTCCGTACCACGTCGCGGCGTTCGTGTTCCCGCTGCATGTCGGCGTGTACACGGTCGCGATGTCGCTCGTGATGGTGTGGTCGATCTCGATCCACGATCGCGTCACCGTCACGCCGTTTCGCTGGCTGCTGTACGCGGGCCACCACTCGCTGCATCATCTGCACAGCCGCTACAACCTCGGCCAGTACTTCACGTTCTGGGATCGCCTCGGCGGCACCTATCGCTGCCCGAGCACGCTGCCTGATGCCTACGACGCCGGTCGGCCCGATGCGGCGTGGAGGCGTCGGTCATGACACGGCGCGTCGTCATCGTCGGCGCCGGTGCGGCCGGGGTCTACACCGCGTATCGCTTGCGGCGATTGCTCGGTGACGACTGCGAGATCGTGCTGCTCGAGGGCTCGGATCGCATCGGCGGTAACGCGAGCACGTTGCAGGTCGGCGACACCAGCGTCGAGTGCGGTGCGCAGTTCTTCCACCGCGGTGCGCAGTCGGGATTTCTCGCGTTGCTGGCCGAGCTCGATCTGCTCGACGACTGCCAGATCGTCCGCACCGCGGCCGGCTTCACGATCTGGGATCGTGCGCAGCAGCGACGCTTGCTGCACTTGCCGGCGACCGTCGCGGGCTTCGGTGCGCTCGGCTTCGGTGACTGGATCCGCGCGACGAAGTTCGGAGTGTTCCTCGCCTACGCGTGGGCGCTCGAGCGGTGGGAAACCGACTGGACGGTGTCGGTCGACGCGTGGCTCGGGCGCATGCGCCTGCTCGACGACGACTTCAAGCACCGTGTCATCAAGCCGTTCCTTTACCAGTTCGTGTCGTTGCCACCGGCGCGGATCGGCGAGGCTTCCGCGAAGTACGCGGTGACGTATCTCGTGCGCACGCTGTTCCCCGGCGGTGGTGCTGCGCCGGACGTGCCGCGGATCGGTCGCGCGCGGCCGACGTTCGAGGCGTTTCAGAGCCTGGTCGGCATCGCGGAGATCCATCGCCGCGTGCTCGCGGCCGCCGACGTGCGCGCACAGACGAGAACGCGGGTGCTCGCGATTCGACCGATGCCCGAGCGCGGTGCGACCGTGGTGACAGACGACGGCGAGATCGTCGCGGACGATGTCGTGCTCGCGACCGACCCGCATGCCGCCGCGCGCGTGCTCGAGGGCGACGGCGCCTGGGACAGCGGGTTGATCGATGGGCTGCGCGGGCTCGAGTACGCGCGGCTGCCGATCTCGATCCAGCACGGCCAGCCGGCGCACATGCCCCAGCGGCGCAGCGACTGGCAGCCGTTCAACACGATCCTCGACGGCGACGCGGCGATGTTCAGCGTGTGGTTCGGACCGATGCGCGCACCGGCGGCCGATGGCTCCCCGCTGTCGTTGTTCAAGTCGTGGGGCTCGCCGGAGCTGTATCCGACCCGCGCCGGCAGCGAGATCCTCGCGCACCACCACTTCGTGCCGCTGCCGACGGTGGAGTTCATGCGCTCGCGCGAGGTTCTGTTGCCGCGGTGGCAGGGCGAGCGCGGGCTGTGGTTCGCGGGCGGTTGGACGCGCTGGTTCGACAGCCAAGAGGCTGCGCTCGGATCGGCCGACGCGGTCGCGCACGCGATCGCCGGACTCGACGCCGTGAGCGTCGACGAGCTCGATGCACGCGCCGACGTGCAGCGGGTGCTCGAGCGCACTGCCACGCACGCTCCGGTAGAGCTCCGTCATCGCCTGGTCCACGCCGTGGACGAAGTCGAAGCCCGCGGATGAGTCCTTACGCCGAGGTCCCGCATGTCCACCACCACTGCACGCACCGTCACGCCGCTCGATTTCCTGCGCACGTCGCCCGCGCGCGACACCCTCGACGAGACCTACGCACGGTACGCCGAGCTGCACGACAGCGGCGGGGCCGAGGCGCGGCGTGCCGCGTATGCGGTGATGGTCAACGCGTACTACGACCTCGTCACGGACTTCTACGAGTTCGGGTGGGGCGACGCGTTCCACTTCGCGCCGCGCTATCGCGGAGAGTCGTTTCTCGCGTCACTTGCCCGCCACCAGCACTTTTTGGCGCATCGGCTCGGCGTCGGGGCCGGCGCGGCGGTGATCGACGTCGGGTGCGGCATCGGCGGGCCCGGGCGATCGATCGCGCGGTTCTGTGGCGCGCACGTCACCGGCGTGAACAACAACGCGTACCAAGTGGAACGTGCGCGCGCGCTGACGAGTCGCGCGGGCATGGACGTCGCCTGCGCGTTCGAGGTCGGCGACTTCATGCGGCTGCGCCACGGCGCCGGCACGTTCGCGGGTGCGTTCGCGATCGAGTCGACCGCGCATGCGCCGGACAAGGCCGCATGCTTCGCCGAGGTGCACCGCGTGCTCGCCCCGGGCGCGTCGTTCGTCGGCTACGAGTGGTGCCTGACGCCGATGTACGACCGTCACTCGGTCGTGCATCGTCGCATCAAGGCCGGCATCGAGAAGGGCAACGGCCTGCCGGATCTCGCGAGTATCGAAGGCGTGCACGTCGCACTCGAGCGCGCGGGCTTCGACGTGATCAGCATCGAGGACCGCGCCGCGGCGGCCGACGTCGCGACGCCGTGGTACTTGCCGCTGTCCGGCCGCGGGGTCGGTCCACGCGAGCTGCTGATGAAGCCGGTCGCGCGATGGATCACTCACCGTGTCGTGGGTGCGCTCGAATCGGCGAAGGTGCTCCCGCAGGGTGCCCAGCACGTCACGGCGCTGCTGAACGACGCGGCGGCGTGGCTGGTGCGTGGCGGCGAGACCGGCGTGTTCACGCCGATGCTGTTCTTCCACGCGAAAAAGCGCTGACGCTCAGCCCTGCGGCACGAACTCGTCGCACGCGATGCTGATCGAGTCGACCGCCGACGAGAAGAACGGCGAGTTGCTCGGTGTCGGCGGACGAGCCGGTGCCGACCTTCGCGCGCGCGCGGTCGAGGTTCCGCCCGGCACCGTGAGCGAATCCTGCCGGGTCGGCCGGCGGGGCCGACGCGGATTGGGCGGACAAGAAAAAATAACTCAACTTACCGAAATATCACCGACTGTTGGTGTCCAAGACCGTGGGACCTGCGCGTCCCGGGAGCGACTTGCCGGTGCGTCACACGAGAGCTCGAGGAAATCGCTGTGTTTTCATGCTCGGAATCGGCCTCGCGGCGTGCGCAGGGGAGACTGCGCCGCAAGGGGGCGCTGACGGCACCGGCGACGAGGGGATCGGCTCGTTGTCGTCGACCTCGAGCGGGCCGGGCGAGTCCGACACCAGCGGATCCGCGAGCGCGAGCGTCAGCACTGCGTCGACCCTCGACACGTCGGACGACGTGACGGACGCGACCTCGACGGACACCGCCCCCACGAGCACGAGCACGGGCGATGGCGAGTCGAGCTCGGGCGTCGGCGAAGACGCCGAGTCGTCGACCGGCGAGTGTGGCAACGGCGGGCCGTCGATCGTCGAGTTCTCGTACATCTGGATCGCGAACAGCACGCAGGGCACGGTCTCGAAGATCGACACGCCCAGCGCGACGGAGGTCGGCCGCTATCTCGTCGACGACTACGAGGGCGCGAGCATCGACACGTGTCAGGGCCCGTCGCGCACGTCGGTGAACCTCGACGGTGACGTCGCGGTGCTCGATCGTGGCGGCGGCCTCGCGAAGTTCATCGCGGATCCCGAGCTGTGTCCCGACCTCGACCTCGACGGTGACGTGCAGACCGCGAGCGATGCCGCGTACCTGCCGTGGGGCACGGACGAGTGTCTCGCCTGGCAGATCGACGTGCCGCACAGCGGCAACGGCTGCGATGGTCCGCGCGCGGTGCAGTGGACCGCGCCCGAGGCGATCGACGCGTGCACGTTCGACGATCCGCGGCTGTGGGTCGCGTTCTGCAACGCCGACAACAGCGACGTGACCGTGTGGATGATCAACGGCGCCGACGGTACGGTCGAGGTCGAGATCCCGGTCGAGAACTACGACTGCGCGACCTATGGTCCGTATGGCGGCGTCGTCGATGCGAACAACGACTTCTGGTTCGTCGATCGCTCCGCGGGGCAGTCGCTGTTCCGCGTCGAGTACGGCTGTCAGCCGGTGAACCCCGGCGACTGTTGGGAGTCGTTCGCGCCGCCGGACGGCGAGGATGCCTACGGCATCACGATCGACGCGAGCGGCCGGATCTGGATCGCCGGCGGCGGCAACAGCCTCTACTCGTTCGACATCGCGACGAGCACCTACTCGACGTTGCAGCCGGCGCTCGACGACTACTTCGCGAACGCGGGACCCGTGGACTCGAACCCCGACAACATCCTGCGCGGGCTGATGTCCGACGAGGACGGCGTGCTGTGGATCGCGACGATCGCGGCCGGTGGTTGGAGCGGTGGCGCGAACCCGGGGCTGTTGCGCGTCGATCCGAACACCGATCCGGTCGAGATCGATTTCTTCGGACCCGACACGCTCGGGGGCATCGAGCACGCCGCGGGGATCAGCATCGACGTCGAGGGCTATGTGTGGCTGGTCGACACGCTCGGCGATCAGGCGTTCAAGGTCGATCCGGTCGATCCCGC
>Ga0105048_10012760_pt1 | contig 13153 bp, 12 predicted proteins | sample MAT05_FD_78382 | JGI IMG/M metagenome (GOLD analysis project Ga0105048, IMG submission 78382) | Freshwater microbial communities from Lake Fryxell liftoff mats and glacier meltwater in Antarctica - MAT-05 | ecosystem: Environmental > Aquatic > Freshwater > Ice > Liftoff microbial mat | place...
AAGACCGGCACCCCGACGATGGGGGGCTTGCTGATCTGCGGGACCGTGTTGCTGCTGACCTCCCTGCTCACGTTCACCTTCTACTCGACGGTCGGCCGCTCCATTTTGCTGCCGCTGTTTGTGCTGGTCAGTTGCGCCGTCCTCGGCGCGATCGACGACCGCATGACGATCCAGGGTGTGGGCAGCGAAGGCCTGTCAGTCAAGACCAAGTTCGCGTGGCTGTTCGCCATCGGGCTGATCGCGGCACTTGCGCTGTGGCATCCGCAAGTGCTCGGGGTGGACTACGTGTTCCTCCCGACGGTCAAGCAGCAATTGTATGTGCCGGCGTATCTGTACATCCCGCTCGCCGTCTTCGCCATCGTCGGGACCGCCAACGCCGTCAACTTCACCGACGGACTTGACAGTCTTGCCGGCTGGACGGCGTTTGTCGCCTTCGCGGCGTTCGGCGTCATCGCCTACCTGTATGAGCAGTACTACCTCGTGACATTCTGCTTCACGGTGGCTGGAGCGGTTGCGGCGTTCCTCTGGTTCAACGCCCACCCGGCCCAGGTGTTCATGGGCGACACCGGCTCGTTGGCGCTGGGTGCGACGCTGGCCGTGGTCGCGTTGATGGTCGGGCAGGTCGTCCTGCTGCCGATCATTGGCATCGTGTTCGTGGCGGAAGCGCTGTCGGTCATCCTGCAAGTGGGCTACTACAAACTGACCGGCGGAAAGCGCCTCTTCAAGATGGCCCCGCTCCACCACCACTTTGAACTGAGCGGCTGGTCTGAGACGCACGTAACGCAACGCTTCTGGCTGGTAAGTGTCCTCGCGGCGATGCTCGGCGTCGCCCTCGCGCTGATCTAGGCACCCCTGCATGGCAGGCATCGGAGAGCAGATGTCCACGTTCAGCGGCAAGCGCGTCAGCATCATTGGGCTGGCGCGCGAAGGCACCGACCTTGCGCGCGTGCTGGCCGCCGAAGGCGCGACGGTGCTAGTCAACGATGCCCGGCCACGTGAGAAACTGACTGATGCCCTGGCGGAGTTGGACGGGCTGCCGGTGCGCTACGAACTGGGCGGCCACCCGCTGGGGCCAGTCCTTGACGCAGACGTGGTGTTCGTCAGCCCTGGCGTCCCGCCGGAGCTACCGGTCCTACTTGAGGCGCAGTCGCGCGGCATCCCGCTCTCCAGCGCCACGCAACTGTTCTTTGAGCGCTGCCCGGCCCCGATTGTCGGCATCACCGGTTCGAGCGGCAAGACGACGACGACGACGCTAGTCGGCCGCATCTTTGAGCGGGCCGGGCGCAAGACGCTGGTCGGCGGCAACATTGGCGTGCCGGTGCTGGGCCACCTCGGCGAGATCACGACCGCGCACTGGGTCATCCTGGAGCTGAGCAGCTTTCAGCTTGAGCCGCTGACCGTCAGCCCGCACATCGCCGCCGTCACCAACATCACGCCGAACCACCTGGACCGCCACCACACGATGGCAGCGTACACGGCCGCGAAGGCGCAGATCGTGAACCATCAGCGCCCAAACGACTGGGCAGTGCTCAATGCCGACGATTCCGGGTCGTCCGGCCTGCGTCCGCGCGGTCATATCATCCGTTTCAGTCTACAGCGGCCAGCAGATATGGCAACCTTTGCCGGCGCGTACCTCGACGGCGAGAGCCTCATCCTCAACCGCGACGGCCAGCGCGTCGTCATCTGTCAGCGGCGCGACCTACAGGCTCCGGGACTGCATAACGTGGCGAATGTCCTGACCGCCTGCGCCATCGCGAGCGCAGCCAACATTGAGGTTGCGGCCATGCGCGCCGTGGCAACGTCATTCGCCGGCGTCCGGCACCGGCTGGAGCTGATCGCCGAGCAGGACGGCGTGCGGTATGTCAACGATTCGATTGCGACGGCACCGGAGCGCAGCATCGCGGGTCTGGCCGTGTACGATGCCACCCCGGTGGTGCTGCTGGCCGGTGGCCGTGACAAGCATCTGCCGATGGACGACTGGGGGCGGCTGATCGCAAAGACCTGCCGCGCGCTAGTCACATTCGGGGAATTGGCACCGCTGGTGCAGCATGCTGCCGAAGCAGGCGGCCTCCCTCCCGCTTCGATCCATCAGGCCGGTACAGTAGAGCGGGCGGTGGCGGTGGCTCGCTGCATCGCCCAGCCAGGCGATGTGGTGCTCCTGTCGCCAGGCGGCACCAGCTACGACCAGTACGAGAACTTCGAGGAGCGCGGCGACGACTTTGCGGCGGTCGTGCGCGCGGCCACCAACAGCACCAAGGGAGGAGCCGCATGAGTAGTGTCAGCCGCATCGACTACATCCTGGTCGGCGCTGTCGCGCTGCTGCTCGCCTTCGGCGCGCAGATGGTCTATAGCTCCAGCGTCGTCATCGCTCACAATGAGTTCAATGACGAAACGTATTTCTTTACGCGGCAACTAACATGGATCGCGTTCGGCACTGTCGGCGCGATCATCGCGGCCAGCGTGGACTATCACCGCTGGCAGAAGGTGTCGTTGCTACTGCTGGTCGTGACCGTAGTGGCGCTGATTCTGGTGCTGGTGCCGGGCCTCGGCCTCGTTCAGTACGGTTCGGCGCGCTGGTTGAAGCTCGGGTCGCTGCCGTCGTTCCAGCCGAGCGAACTGGCGAAAATCGCCGTCGTCATCTACATGGCGGACTGGCTCGCGCGGAAAGGGCGGGGCGTCTCGCGGTTCACGCACGGCTCAATCCCGTTCCTGATCATCCTGAGCGTGGTCGCGGGGTTGGTCGTCGTCGAGCCGGACATGGGCACGGCGGTCATCATCTGTGCCGTCGCGTTCTCGGTCTTCTTCGTGGCCGGCGCAAACCTCTGGCACCTCGTTATCGGGTTCCTGCCGGGCGGCATCGCCACGACGCTGCTGATGACGTACGCGGCCCCATACCGCGCTGAGCGCTTCGCCGGCTTCCTGGACCCGCTCGCGGACCCGCTCGGCAAGGGCTGGCAGGCGATGCAGACCTTCATCGCGCTTGGCTCCGGCGGGCTGACCGGTGTCGGCTTCGGCATGAGCCGCCAAAAAGCGTACTTCCTGCCGAACGCCCACACCGACTCGATCCTGGCGATCATCGGCGAAGAACTGGGGCTTATCGGGACGATGGTCGTCATCGTCCTGCTGATGGTGATTGGCTGGCGCGGGTTACGGATCGCGCTGCGGGCACCCGACCCGTTCGGCCGTCTGCTGGCGCTCGGCCTGACCGCCAAGATTCTCTGGCAGGCGATCATCAACATTGGCGCGGTCACCAGTTCGTTGCCGTACACGGGTGTGACGCTGCCGTTCGTCAGCTTCGGCGGCAACTCCCTCTGCATGACGATGATCGGCGTCGGGCTGATGCTGAGCGTCTCTCGGTTCGCCCAGGTCACGCCGGCCCCAACCGTCAATCGGCTAAATCGGCCGCCCCCAGATGGGTCGACGGCGATTGACAAGCATCCGCGCCCTGGTGGTGCCTACCCTGTTGCCGGCAGCCGCGTCCATGCCTGACGACCCCGAGAGTCCTGTTCGCTGGCTCGCCGCATCGCGCCGGCCCCACCTCGTTGGGGTGGCTGGCGCTGCCATGCGTAGCCTTGCCGCGTTGTTGCTGGCGATGGGCCGTCGGGTCAGCGGCTCCGACAGCGGCGCACCCTCTGAGATTGAAGCGCTGCGCGGCATGGGCATTGACGCGCGCCACGGGCACCGCGCCGAACATATCGATGGCGCAGACCTTGTCGTGGCGTCGGCGGCGGTCCCGGCCGATAATCCGGAACTCGTCGCCGCCCGTGAGCGCGGCATTCCAGTGCTGAGTCATGCCCAGGCGCTCGGTGCACTGATGGCCGCACGCGACGGCATCGGCGTAGCCGGCACGCACGGCAAGTCCACGACGACGGCGCTGGTGGCCCACGTCCTCGAAACGGCCGGACTGCACCCCACGCTGGCCGGTGGGGCGCACGCCCTGGACTTCGACGGTTTCGCGCGGCTCGGCAACGGCCCGCACCTCGTCGCTGAGGCCGACGAGTACGGCAGGCGCTTCCTGGAGCTGCACCCACGCGCCGCCATCATTACCGGCGTGGAGCCGGATCACCTGGACTACTACGGCTCGTTCGATGCCGTGCGGCTCGCGTTCCAGCAGTTCCTGGATGGCATGGCGGCGGACGGCTTCGTCGTCACCTGCGAAGACGAGCCGCACCTCTCGCGACTGCCGCTGGCCCGCCGCCGCATCCGATACGGCTGGGCCGGGCACGCCGACTGGCGGCTGGAACGGTTCCAGGCCCGCCCTGGCGGCGGTGCGACGTTCGCGGTGCGACGGCCAGACGGCGAGCACCGCACGTTCGACATGCTGCTCTCCGGGCGGCACCATGCCGCCAACGCCGTCGCGGCGCTGGCGCTGACCCGCGAGCTTGGCGTACCCGAATCGGCGGCACGCGCGGCGCTGGCAACGTTCCAGGGCACCCGTCGCCGCTTCGAGACGGTGGCCCAGGCTGGCGGCATCTGGGTGGTGGACGACTACGCGCACCACCCGACGGCCGTCGCGGCCAACATCAGCGCGGCCCGAGATGTGCATTGTGGGCGGATTGTGGCTCTCTTCCAACCGCACACGATCCATCGTACGTTGGTGCTGCTTGACGAACTGCGGGCATCCTTCACCGACGCTGACCGCGTGATCCTGGCCCCGATCTACCAGCCGACTGGACGAAGTAGCGACGTGCCGCCGATTACCTCGGAGGCGGTTGTGGCCGGCATGGCACACCCGGACGCGGAGGCCGCGCCGTCGCTGGACGCCGCCTACGCGCTGGCCCGCTCCGAGCTACAGTCCGGCACCCTGGTGCTGGTCCTCGGGGCAGGGGACATCACGGCGGTAGCGCGGCGGCTGGCCGCAGATGTGCGCCAGATGACAGCAGCCAGCGAACAAACCCTGCCCGCCAGTGTCGCCGTGCCGGCCCACCGGTCGGCAGCCGAGGCGGCGTTGTGAACGCCCTGGCCGGACTGCCCTTCGCCCTGCCTGAGCAGATCCCGCTCGGGCGCTACACCTCGCTGCGCGTCGGCGGGCCGGCCGCGTGGTTCCTGTCCACCGACGACGCCGTGCCACTGGTGCAGGTGCTGACCGCCGCCCACGAGGACGGCCGGCCGGTACTCTGGCTGGGCGGCGGCTCCAACCTGTTGATCTCGGACGACGGCGTGGACGGCGTTGTCCTGCGCTATACGGCGACCGGCCACGAAATTGAGCATCATGGAAGCGGCAACCTGCTGGTGCGGGTCCTCGCCGGCACCAGCTTCTCGAATCTGGCGCGGCGTTTGGCCCGCGAAGGCATTGGCGGGCTGGAGTGGGGCGCAAGCGTCCCCGGCACCATCGGCGGGGCGGTCGTGAACAACGCGGGCGCGTTTGGCGGCTGCATGGCAGACCATCTGGTCGAAGCCGAGATCGTCGGGGCGGACGGCGCGACGCGAACCCTCGCGGCCGACGAACTCCAGTACGCCTACCGCACCAGCGTCCTCAAGCGCGGCGAGCGCGGGCCGGTGCTAGTTACCTCGGCGTGGCTGCGGGTCCACGCCGCCGATCCCGACGCCGCGATGGCCCAGATACTGGCGAATCAGGCGAAGCGCACCGCCAGCCAGCCGCGACAACTGAGCGCCGGCAGCATCTTCGCGAACCCGCCAGGCGACCATGCCGGGCGACTGATCGAGGCGGCGGGCCTGAAGGGCGCACGGCGCGGCAGCATCGCGATCTCGACGCATCACGCAAACTTCATTGTCAACACCGGCAGCCGGTCCGAGGGCGCGACGGCGGCGGGCGTCCTTGCACTTATCCGACTCACACAAGACACCGTCTGGGAGCAGTTCGGCGTCTGGCTGAAGCCGGAAGTGCAACTGGTCGGGCGGTGGCGGGCCGAAGAGGTGGCTGCGCTCCGCCAGCCGGCCAGGAAGGCCGCCGTATGAGTGTCGCCCGCCAGCGCTACTCATATGCCCCCGTGCAGCCAGCCGGGCCAGCCTACGCCCCTGAGCCGCGAATGCCGTCGCTCCGCGCCTGGATTGTTTCAAAACTCCTGGCGGTTTGCCTGTTGTTCGGTGCTTCCGGGCTGCTGTATCATGTTGCCGCTTCCGACGACTTCGTCATTCGCGAAATCGTCGTGGCCGGCTCCCAGCTCGTTCCGTCAGCTGAGATCGAACGCACGTCAGCGGTGACGGGACTGAACATCTTCTGGCTCAGGGAAGAGGAGGTCGGCCACCGATTGCAGGCGATCGCAGCGATTCAATCAGTGCGAGCGCGCACGGTGCTGCCGGACCGGCTCGAAGTCCGGATCGTCGAGCGGACGCCGGTAGCCGTCTGGCAGAATGGTGGAATGTCGTACCTCGTGGATGCTGAGGGGCGCGTCCTGCGGGAGACAGACGTCGCGGTCGCGCTGCCGAGAATTCGGGACGTTGACCCGCAGCCAGTCTTGCCTGGCGGGACGGTTGATCGTGCCGCGTTGTCCACAATGTTCCAGTTACAGCAGTTGTTGCCACGGGTCGCAGGCATGACGCCACGCGAGTTGGAGTACAGTCCAGACTCCGGTGTGACGATGCTGACCGAGGCGGGACCTCGCGTCCATTTCGGTGGCGACGACGATCTTGAGTGGAAGGTGAATGTCCTCGTCGCGGTGCGCCGAGAAATGGATCGGCTCGGACAGCGACCAGAGCTGATAGATGTGCGTTTTAGGGATCGACCGTATGTGCGCTAAGATGCGCGCTGACGGTATCCAATCGGTGAAAGCGAGCTAGGTCCAATACATGGCGCGAGAGCGAATCGTAGTCGGGATTGATGTCGGGACGACCAAGGTCTGTACCTTGATCGCCGCTGTCTCGCCTGAGGACCAACTCGAAATCATCGGCGCGGGCATCACGCCGTCGCGCGGGATGCGGCGTGGCGTGGTCGTCGATGTGGACGACGCAGTGCAGGCCATCAGCGCCTCCGTGCAGAAGGCCGAGCAGCAGTCCGGCTACAAGATCATGAGCGCGTTCGTCGGTATCTCCGGCGCGCACATCAGTTCGACGAACAGCCACGGGGTCGTCGCTGTCCGCCGCACGGACAACGTGATTACGGAAGACGACATTGAGCGCGCTCTCGAAGCTGCGAAGGTCGTCAACCTGCCGCACGACCGCGAGGTCATTCACGTCGTGCCGCGCCACTTCGTCATTGACGGCCAGGAAGGCATCAACAACCCGGCCGGCATGCTCGGGCGGCGGCTGGAAGTCGAAACCACCGTGGTGACGGGCACCCAGACGGCGATTCACAATCTGTCGCGCTGCATCGAGCAGGTCGGCGTGGGGATCGACGCGCTGGTGGTGCAGCCGCTAGCGGCCGGCGAGGCCGTACTCACAACCGCCGAGAAGGACATGGGCGTCGCGCTGGTAGACCTGGGCGGCGGCACGACCGATGCCGGCGTCTTCATCGACGGCTCAATCTCGTATATCGCGGCAGTGCCGGTCGGCGGCAACCACATCTCGAACGACATCGCGGTCGGCTTGCGAACGCCGTTTCTGGCCGCCGATGAGATCAAGATTCGCCACGGCTACGCGATCTCGGAGGCCATCGAAGAGGACCGCGTCATCGACATTGCGTCGTACGATGCGGGCGACGGTGACCCGATCTCGCGCCGCGAACTGGCACAGATCATTGAGGCGCGGCTCGAAGAGACGTTCGAGCTGGTGCGCGAGAGCCTGGAGCGCGGTGGCTTCGAAGTCGGGCGGTCCGGGCGCGAGGGCGGCATCCCCGGCGGCATCGTGCTGGTGGGGGGCACGGCTCAGCTTCAGGGTATCCGGCGGCTGGCCGCAGAAGTCTTCAATACATCCGTCAGAATTGGTACGCCCACTGGCATGTTCGGTCTGGTAGAGTCCATTAGCAATCCCGCATATGCGGCCAGCGTGGGCCTGCTGAAGTGGGGTCTATCACAATCAGATGAGTATGGCGGTCCTGTTGGCGATGGCGCAGTATCCCGACTCAAAGAGTGGCTGCGTAGCTTCTTCCCGGAGTGATACGCATTGCGGCATCTGTCCGGGGTGCGCGTAGGAGGCGACGGTGAACGGAGAGGGTGAGGTCTCGGCGAGAATCGTCGTCGTCGGCGTCGGCGGTGGTGGCTCGAACGCCGTGAATCGCATGATCCAGGCCGGTGTTCATAGCGTCGAGTTCGTCGCGGTGAATACGGACGCCCAGGCATTGGCTCGTTCCGATGCCCGCCACCGGATTCGGATTGGCGAGAAGCTCACGCGCGGCCTCGGGGCGGGTGGGCAGCCCCAGGTCGGGCAGCGCGCCGCCGAAGAGTCGCAGGAACTGATCTACGACATTCTGCGCGGCGCGGACATGGTGTTCGTGGCGGCGGGCATGGGCGGCGGTACCGGTACCGGCGCTTCCCCGGTGGTCGCCAGCATCGCCCGCGAGCTCGGTGCCCTGACGGTCGGCGTGGTGACGAAGCCATTCACCTTCGAGGGCCGCAAGCGGATGGCGGCCGCAGATGAGGGCATCAACCAGCTACGCCAGCGCGTTAACACGCTCATCACCATCCCCAACGACAAGATGCTGTCGGTCATCGACAAGCGGACCTCACTTGAGCAAGCGTTCGGTGTGGTGGACGATGTGCTGCGCCAGGGCATCCAGGGCATCTCGGAGCTGATTACCGAACCAGGCCTCATCAATGTGGACTTCGCGGACGTGAAGGCGATCATGTCCGAGCCGGGCAACGCCCTGATGGCGATTGGCCGGGGCAGCGGCGATCAGCGCGCGATCGATGCGGCGAACCAGGCCGTGTCAAGCCCACTGCTCGACGTGTCGATGGAAGGGGCACGCGGCGTCCTCTTCAACATCACCGGCGGCGGCGACTTGACGCTGGCGGAGATCAACGACGCGGCCGAGATCATCAACCGAGCGGCAGACCCGGACGCCAACATCATCTTCGGCACGGTCACGGACCCGTCGATGGGCAATGAGGTCAAGATCACGCTAATCGCGACCGGATTTGACCAGGCCGAACCTGGCTACGGCAACCGGCGTGAGTACGGCGGTGGCGGCGGTGGTGGTGGTGGCCGCTCCCCCAGCCGGCCGCGCTTCCCGGTGGACGACCCGCAGCCGCTGCGCTCGCCGCGCTCCCCAGGTGGCAGCGGAGATGACCCATCGCCTTTCGACGACGACGCCAACGAATTCGACGAGCCGCCATTCTTGCGGCGACGGCGCGGGCAGCGCTGACGCTCTCGCCCAGATGGCCGACGACGGACTTCCGCTCGCGACGTTTCCCTCAATCACCGGGCGCGCCATCCGGCACGGTGTCACGACCCGTGCCGGCGGCGTCAGCGTTGGCCCGTACGCCAGCCTGAACCTCGGCGCGTCGGTAGGCGACGACATCGGAGCCGTCGAGGAGAACCGGGCGCGGCTGGCCCGCTCGCTCGGGTTCGCGCCGGAGCGGCTGGTGACGACGCCCCAGGTGCATGGAAAAGACGTGCTGGTGGTGGACGAAATGACTGCCCCGGCCGCCCTGTCCACGCGCGCGGACATCCTGGTGACGCGTGAACCCGGCTTCCTGCTGATGCAGCGCTACGCTGACTGTGTGCCGCTGGTGCTCTGGCACGAGGCGGCCGGCGTGGTGAGCGTGGCGCACGCCGGCTGGCGCGGCACGGCCATCGGCGTGGCTGCGCGGACGGTGCAGGCCATTTCGGAGCTAGGCGGGGACCCGGCCGGGGTCCGCGCTGGCATCGGGCCGTCGATTGGGCCGTGCTGCTTCGAGGTGGGGGACGAGGTGCTGGCGCAGATTCCGGGGGCGGACACGGCGTCAGCGCCCGGCCCGCGCGGGAAGCCGCACGTTGACCTCTGGGAGATCAACCGACGGCAACTAGTGGCCGCCGGCGTTCCAGCTAAACAGGTCGAAGTCCTGGGCATCTGTACGCGCTGCCAGCCGGACACGTTCTTCTCGCACCGCGCGCTTGGCTATCCAGCCGGCCGTTTCGGCGCGGCCATCGGACTGACCGGCGATGCGTGACACCCGTGACCTCAGGGCGAACATTGAGCGGGTGCGCGCGGAGATCGCGGAGGCAGCCGCCCGCGCCGGCCGCGATCCGTCAGGCGTCACGCTGATCGGCGTGAGCAAGACTCGCCCGGCCGAGGACATTGCCGAAGCGGTTGCGGCAGGCATCGAGCACCTGGGCGAGAACCGCGTACAAGAGGCCGCCGAGAAGGCCGGTCGAGTACGCGAACTCCTCGGGCACGATCAATCGTGGCATCTGATTGGCACGCTGCAGCGGAACAAGTGTCGACAAGCACTCGCGCTGTTCAGCATGATTCATTCTGTCGATAGCGTGCGGCTCGCCGAGGCGCTTTCAGCCCGCACCGAGGCCACGCGTATGCCGATCCTGCTGGAAGTGTACGAAGGCGATGACCCCGACCGACCGGGGTTCAATGCGGATGCCGCAGGCGAGGCGCTGCCGATCATAGCCGCCCTGCCGGGCTTGGACGTGCGCGGCCTGATGACGGTCGCCCCGCTGGGCCTGGATGCCCAGGGGACCCGGCTGGTGTTTCGACGGCTGCGCGAGCTACGTGACCGCTTGCAGGAGCAGCATCCCTACCTGACCCTCGACCAGTTGTCGATGGGCATGACAAACGACTACGCGCTCGCCATTGAAGAGGGGGCCACCATGGTCCGCGTCGGGCGAGCAATCTTCGGGGAGCGATGATTCATGAGTCTTGACAGCGTGACAAATTTCGCACTCTCATTCACATCAGTACTGCTGAATATCCTGACCTACGCCATCATCATCCGGGCGCTGATGTCGTGGTTCAACCCCAGCCCAGAGAACCCGATTGTGCGGTTCGTCAACGAGATCACCGACCCGATCCTGGTGCCGCTCAGCCGCCTCGTGCCACGCATCGGCATGATCGACATCTCGCCGATTGTCGCCATCGTGCTACTGAACGCGCTCCAGTGGATGCTGGAGTCGTCGTTACGCGGGTAGCCGCACCATCGGCACCTGAACAACAAAGGGCCGTCCCGATCAGGTGATGATCGGGACGGCCCTTCCACGTACAGGGTTTCAACCGGACGACGGGAAACGTCGCAGAGGCATACCGATCCGGGGTTAAGCGTCGGGCCAATACTCGTCGTCCGTCGAGAGCAGGTAGCGGATGATCGAGTCGGGGGTGTGCTCGGCCATGTGCCCGCGCTCATCGGTGTAGATGCTGCGCAAGTAGCCGCGCGGGTCCGTACCGACCCAGGCCGCAATCGCCTCGACGAGCGGCTTCGGGAGCCGCTGCACCCGCCCGCCGACAACTTCGAGCATCGAAATGAACACGTCTTCGACGACATCCTCAACTTCGTCGTCGTCGCCGGCCTCCTCCACCAGGAGGGTGAGCACTTCATCGAGGAGGTTCTGGAGATGCCCCGCCCGATGTTCGTCGGGGGTCTCCTCGTTGCCAGACCGGTGGCCGTTCTGTGAGCCGTTTTCCACGCCCATCCTCCTCACGCGGCTGGCAAGGATACCAGATAGCGGAGCCAGCTGGAGCGGCAGGGTAAGGTCGTGTTCAGTCTGGCTGCCAGATAGCCAGCGCGAGCGGACCGGAGAAGGCGACGGCCTGGCCGGGGATGTGGCTGCTGGCGAGCGCCGCCGTCAGCTGGGCCTCCGAGATGATGGCGGTGGTGCCAGGCCCGGCCTCGGTCTTCAGCGAGTCGCTGAAGTAGAAGCCGCCGGGCGCAAATCCCGTGAGCAAGATGTAGTGGCCCCAACGTTGCGCGACGCCCTCGTAGCCCGGCACCTGATAGAGCCGCACCAACGGCATCACCGGCCGCCCTTGCCGAAGCTCTGCAGTCACGTCGGCCACGTCCCAGCGCCGGAATGCACCGTCTGGCGCGTACAACCCGTGCGCTGTCAGCCCAAGATCTTCAGCGACGTGCACCACGTGGTCCAGGCCCGTGCCGGTCCGCATCCCGACGGTCCCCTGATAGGTGTGTGCCCGCACCCGGAGGTCGTCCGTCTCGAAGCCGTTGATGCCGTAGCCGTCCAGCAGCATCCCCAACGTGGCGGGGCCGCAGTTGGATGTCTGCCACTTTCCACCGTCTTTCTGCGTTCTAAAGGGTACAACCAGCCGAAGCTCTGACGACCCGAAACGGGGATCAACGGGTGATGGTTCAGCGTTGAGGGTGGTCGCGGGCGCATAAGGGGCAGTCGCCAGCGACTGGGCCGCGACCGATTCCGCTGCGTTCGGCCCATGTACCGGCAGAATCAACAGGGCGGCGGCGGCAAACAACGAGGTGACGGTGCGGGTACGTGGCTGCATCAGGTGAGTATACGCACACCTCCCGGCTGTCAGATTGCTGACAGAAGGCCCACGGGAAACGGTGTAGTTTTGGCGGCAGGGATCAGCGTATCATGACAGCCACGCATCTGGGGGCGACGCAACACCCGTCCACCTGCCTGGCTCGGGGTGCCAGCGTGGTTCGTGTCGAACGTGAAGGTGCGCGAACCGTGGCGACGCTCGGCCGTGGGCCAGCCGGTTGCCGTGGGATGACCTGGGAATGACAGCCGCAGACGGCAAGGGATCAAGGATGACGGGGAAGCGTGCGACGGCAAGAGCAGTCACTGACCGTGCCGATGTCCGGGCCTCGGCACCCGTCTCCCGGCCTCGTCGCGACGCGAGCGGGCCGCCGTTGCAGACCGTCCGACCGGCGGCGATCCTGCCGGACGGCTTCTCGTACGCGGCGCTGCTTTCGAGCCTCGTCCATGAGTTGCGGACGCCGGTCACGGCGCTGGCGACTGGCTCTGAACTGCTGCTTGACGACCTCGACGAACTGAGCCGCAACGACCTTCGGCGGATCGTCCAGACGATGCACCGTGGCGCCATCTGGCTCCAGGGCCTCATCGAGAACGTGCTGTACGCGGCGACCGTTGCGGAAGGTGAAGTCCGCATGTATCCGCGCTCCATCGACCCCATTGAACTGGTGCACGACATCGTGCCGGTGGTGGATTCGCTGGTGCGGCAGCGCGGCCAACAGCTTCGGATCATTGATCGGCGGGGCGGCGTGCGGGCGATGGCGGACAGCCGCCGGATCGGGCAGGTACTCATCAACCTGATCGCGAACGCGAGCAAGTACAGCGGCCACGGCACCCGCATCACGGTTTCGGCGAGCCGGCGCGGCGAATACGTTCGCCTGAGCGT
>Ga0105048_10012761_pt1 | contig 13151 bp, 9 predicted proteins | sample MAT05_FD_78382 | JGI IMG/M metagenome (GOLD analysis project Ga0105048, IMG submission 78382) | Freshwater microbial communities from Lake Fryxell liftoff mats and glacier meltwater in Antarctica - MAT-05 | ecosystem: Environmental > Aquatic > Freshwater > Ice > Liftoff microbial mat | place...
ATGTTAAAAGAACTAGGAAACGGTGGGATAGAAGTTATGTTTCACGGGGTTCATCCATTTATGTTCAAGCATCTGAAAAAAATGTAAATAATGATATTGAAAAAGTTGTTATTTCAAATCATTATAATCCCATATTGAGTAATATTTACATATTCTTCTATGAAAATGATCCTTTTAAAGGTCAAAAATTAAATTCATTTGTTCCATTGTCTATTGGCACAGCGAAAATTGATGATTTAATTTGGCGGGGTCAAAGAGGAAATATTACAGCCAGTAAACTTCAAAATGTGACATGGGGACTAGGGGCATTTGTTACCCCTCCTCCCAACGCGAATAATTATCGAACTGAAATTCTGCCTAACACAATAGAATGGATCCCTGAAGTTATTCTTGGAAGAAATGCAATGGCCTATCACTATGATAAGGATGAAAGAAATCATGTTGATTTTATAATTTATTACTTAATAGATAGCCGTGAATTTTAAGCTATTTATACTTCTTTCATTCATGGTTTTTATGAATATAAAACCTTTGAATTCGCAATCCTTTGCGGTTGAACTGAAAAGTTATAAGTATTTTAATACCGATGTGTTCTTTAGAATACCAGAATACCATAATTTTAACTATAACTCTCAATATTTAAATAAATTAACTTTTAAATGGCAATTGGCGAATGCATTTGCCATTAAATATCATCCGCGAAAATCATTTATTAAATCGGTTGGATTGGAATATGGTAATTTGTCGTTTCGATACAAAGGGCCAACATCTGATATTCGCCAAGATTTTTATGTGTATGATATTTCCATTAATAAAATATGCGTTTCTGCGGAAATCCATAAAATTATCAACCCAAAGAGCAAATTGTTTATAGCATTAAAATATTCTGGATTTGTGTTTTTGAAAAACAGTGAAAATAAAATGAAATATGAAAGACATGGATCCTATATTTTGCAACCTGACAAAATTGAAATTGTAAGAGAATATAATTTGCCAGCTACAATAGAATTAGATTTTGGTTTTGATTTAGATTTATTTAAAATCAATAACGGAATGCTGAAAATTCGATTAGGGTCAAACATTTGGGTAAGAAACGCACTCTTGGTTGGTGTTATTTCATCAGGGCCAACATATTACGAACTAATACAATATCCAAAGAGTTTGTTTGTCGGATTTCAGTATCCTATTTGTTCAAATATTAAAATTAAACCTAAAAAATGAAATTAAACAAAATTGTTTTTATATTTATTATATTTTCAATAAATAATCACTTAAGGGCACAAAAATTGTCTTTGAGATTGGGTTTGTCAAATTCTTACTGGGGCGTTTCTAAGTTCTTTTGGGACACTGCAAAATTAAGTAAATTAACCAATTCTCAGGAAAAAATATTTGACTATAACTTTGGAATTATTTATGCCAGAAAGTATAATAAATATCAAATTGATGCTAAAATACTATATGAGTTGAATAGCATTAAATCAATTGCTCTGAATTTTAATACGGATGGCGAATTAATTAGACTCACTAATTTGCATTTTTTGGGCACACAATTTCAAATAGCACGTGTTTTTGAACTTAAGCATCGCTGTCTTATTGTTGGCTTGGGCTTGGATTTGGATTTTCGTATTTTTAACAAATGGACTGAAAAAAATGCAAGGCTTATTTATATTCCCAGTAGACGCTATAATTCGGATTTTGCCAGGGATGTGAATTTTAAAATGGTAACAAAAGAGTTTCCATTGCAAAAACAAATTCTTTTTCCAGGTTTTCATTTTGAGTCGAAATATGAAATTGGTGAGTTAGGGAAGCATAAAGTATATCTATTTTCTAATATTTCGATGTCTTTAAAGCCAATTTTAAATTACAATTGGAGGTTTTTAAATGAAGGGTTTGCCTATTTTCGTGGATATCGAATTTGTGGCAGAATTGGATGCGACATATCTATTTTTTAGAAAGTTAAATTTTTGTCCTAATTTATTATAGAACATGCGGTGCATGAGGATTTATATATTCGAATAATTCCCAATCAGATAATGCATTAATACAATGGGATTTAGCTGAATCACACTTACAACTTTGTCATTTTACAATAAAAACCATAAGCTTGTGTTATTTTCCTATGGCAATCGTATTTTTGCGCCCTTAAAACCAAAATAGGATGAATGTAGTTGGAATTATGAGTGGAACCAGTATGGACGGGGTAGACCTTTGTTTGTGCGACATTCAACAAAATGGAAATTCCTGGAACTATCGGATTATTGCCAGTGAAACAGTTCCTTATGAAGAGAAATGGAGGGTAAGACTTTCTCAATTGCGATACCAAAACAGCGAAGTTTTTGTTAAAACAGATATCTTTTATGCCAAATACTTGGGTGAAAAAGTAAATGAATTTTTGAAAAAAACAGGCCAATCGGCAGATTTGGTTTCAAGCCATGGGCACACTGTGTTTCATGATCCTTCGGGTTGGGTTACCAGCCAAGTGGGAGATGGAGCAACTTTGTCAGCGGTTTGTGGTTTGCCCGTTGTAAGCAATTTTAGACGTGCCGATGTTGCTTTAGGTGGCCAAGGTGCACCTTTGGTAGGCATTGGTGATGAAATCTTGTTTTCAGAGTATGACATCTGCTTAAACTTAGGTGGGTTTTGCAATCTTTCTGCTATTCAAAATGGCAATCGCATTGCTTTTGATGTTTCTCCTTGCAACATTATTTTAAACCGCCTGGCCCGCGAAAAGGGGCTAAAGTACGATGAAGGCGGTGCGATTGCGGAATCTGGAGAAGTGATTTTGCCTTTGTTAACCGCCTTAAACAATGTAGAATATTATAGCCGCAACTACCCTAAAAGTTTGGGTAGAGAGTGGATAAACAAAGAATTCTGGCATGTAGTGCGTGATTATGACAAGGAACCCGTTGAAAACAGAATGAAAACCTTGGTAAGACACATTGCCCAGCAAATTGCCTTTTCCATTAACGTTTTAAAAGGGGATAACGGGCATGGCAACAAAATATTGGTAACTGGCGGTGGGGCGCACAACCATTGTTTGATGGACTATTTACAATCTGAAACTGACGGTGATGTAATCGTACCGGATGCCGCGCTGGTTGATTATAAAGAAGCCATGGTTTTTGCTTTGTTGGGTACTATGCGCATTAAAAATTTAAAAAACACATTGCCTTCTGCTACTGGGGCTTTACATGCAATTGCAGCAGGAAGTTTAGATGGAGATTTTAGCAAACTGATATAAAAATTAGAATGAATACTAAATTAGCACAATTAATAGAAAAGTTTGAACACAAACGTCCAGAAATTGTTTTTGAGTGGAAAGATTCCGAAACGGATGCTGAGGGTTGGGTGGTAATTAATAGCCTTAGAAATGGTTCCGCAGGCGGCGGTACACGCATGCGCAAAGGATTAGACAAACGTGAAGTAGAGAGCCTTGCCAAAACAATGGAAGTGAAGTTTACGGTTGCAGGCCCACCTATTGGGGGTGCAAAATCGGGTATCAATTTTGATCCTTCAGATCCACGCAAAAAGGGTGTTTTGGAACGTTGGTATAAAGCAGTAAATCCATTGTTGAAAAACTATTATGGCACGGGTGGCGATTTAAATGTGGATGAAATTCATGAAGTAATTCCTATGACCGCAGCGAATGGTTTATTGCATCCGCAAGAAGGAACCGTAAATGGGCATTTAAAAGAGTATACACCAGAAGAAAAATTAAAGGCCATTGGTCGGTTGCAACAAGGTGTGGTTTTGCCAATTACTGACGAAAGACTAAGCCCTGACGTGAGCATGGGATATACCATAGCGGATATGATTACGGGTTGGGGTGTTGCAGAAGCTGTCCGTCATTATTATGAAATTTACGGTGGGTTTATGAACAACAAACTTGCTATTATACAAGGTTGGGGCAATGTAGCTGCCGCAGCCGCCTTTTATTTAACCAAATACGGAGTGCGAATTGCAGGGATTATTGACCGCGATGGAGGATTGATTCACCCTCAAGGTTTTGGCCACGATGAGGTGGTGGAATTGTTTAAAACCCGCCAAGGAAATAAATTGCACGCCCCCAATATGTTGTCTTTTGAGGAAGTACACGAAAGAATTTGGGACATTCCTGCAGAAATATTTATTCCCGGTGCTGCATCTCGTTTGATCACGGAAGAGCAAGTGCATCGCCTAATAAAATCAGGGATTGAAGTAGTTTCTTGCGGTGCCAATGTGCCTTTTGCTGACAAAGAAATATTTATGGGTCCAATTTCACAACAAGCCGATAATGCGATGGCCGTCATTCCAGACTTTATTGCAAATTGCGGTATGGCCAGGGTATTTGCCTACCTTATGAAAAAAGATGCAGTGGTTACAGATGTTGAAATATTTAAAGATGTGAGCAATATCATTCGTTTAAGCATGATGCGTTTGCACCAATTTAATCCCAAAACCACAGGCATCAGCGCCAAAGGTTTGGAATTGAGTTTGACTGATTTGGTATAATTCTTTTTTGCATAAATTCCTTTCAGGGATTTATATATCTTTGTTTTATGGGAAATAGAATTTTACAGGCACTATCGGCATTTCTGGTGATGTCTTTTTGGGAATTTGAAACAAATCTTATTCGATGATTTAAATATGATTTTCACCCTAGAGTTTGCGAAAAAAATAGGTTTTAATCTCAAATCTTGCAGCAGATATTGGATTTTTTTAATCCTTTTTTCACTTGTTATTCATGGAGGCCAACTTTTCGGTCAGTCTCCTGTTTTTTACGAGTATGCCCATTATACGAGCAACAATGGTTTGCCTCAAAATCAAATTGCGGGAATTGTAGAAGACCCAAATCATTTTATTTGGTTTGGTACACAAAATGGGCTTTGCCGTTTTGATGGAAAACGTTTTTTAAATATTGATAAAACCTCTTTCCCTGGTTTGCTATCCAACAGGATTATGGGAGTTATTGGTTCTAAAAATAAGGTTTTATTTAACACTGGTTATGATTTAAATCAATGGTTTTCCGTAAAAGAAAATTCCAATGAAGTTGAAAAATTGGAAAAAAACGAAACTGATTTTTGGCTGGTAAATACAAATACAAGAATAAACTTAACCAAATTGTTTTCTCAATTTGATTTAAAAACGGCGAAGAATCTTGGTTTTCAGTTGCAAAAAAAATCGAATAATAAATTCAAATTGGTTGACGGAAGTCAAGAGGAAAATGGATACTTCACTTTTGAAAATATATTGTTCCATTATCAATCGGGGAAGCTTTTGAAAATGGGTGCCTTGAACGATTATAGTGCGGTTTTTATGCTAGAAAACAAATTGTTTATACTCACCAATTCTGGAAATTTAATGCAAATAGACGACCTAGGGGTAAGAAATATTTTCAACATACAATCTAAAAAGGGTATCATTCAAAACAATAGAATGTTGGTTAAAATGTCCGCTATTAATTTTTCGAATGGGGCGATGTTTTTGCAACTAGAAAATAAGTTGTATAAGGTAGAAATACAAAATGGCGCGTTTAAATTTGTTTTATTCGCCAATCTATTAGAGAATTTAAGTATCATCCATGTTCTATTTTTGCCAAAGAGTGATATATTGTTTTTAGGCACAATCAACAATGGACTTTTTGTTTTTAAACAAACCCATTTTCTTAATTTTAGAAGTACGAATGAGGGCAAGGGCGAAATTAAATGGCATAACGTGTTTTATGCATGTGTACCTTATTTAAACAATTCCATTCTTACCTCTCATGGTATTTTTGATTCCATTGGAAATTTTAAGGATCATGAATTAACCCCGAATCCTTTTGTTTTGGTGAAAGGAAAGGAAAATGAAATTTATTTTTTCGCTGACAATAAACTTTGTGTTTCTAAAAACATTGAATTTCCTGGGCAAATTCTCTCAACCTTAAAAGGCAAGGAATTTTGGCTAGATATTCATCCTTCTGGCAAATTGTTTTGGTCGGAAGGCTCAGGTATAAAATCTCGGGATGTTGATGGAAAAGTCGAAAGTTTACTTTTGCTTTCAAAGCGATCTGGCAGTATCCAAATGTTTAAATGTATCTCTGAAAATGTGATTTGGATAAGCACTTCAAATGGCTTTTTAGAATACAACCTGCAAACAAAACAATTGTCCCGTTTTGCACAATTTAATGGCATTCAAGTTCAATCTATTTATAAAGACAAGTATGGCAATTGTTGGATTGGAACTTACGGAGATGGTTGGCTGCTATACCGAAACCATAAGTTTGAAACATTGCCATTGGATCCTTTGCGTTATTTGAAAATTGTGAATGGATTTGTTGAAGATAATAATGGTTATTTATGGGTAAGCACAAACAATGGTTTTTTTCGTTTTAAAATGGATATGTTTAAAACAGGGAGTAAAGAATTGCCTTTTTATAATCATTATAATTCAAGTTATGGATTTGCTTCTGATGAATCAAATGGAGGCTGCACTCCCTCTGCTTTTCGCACGGCAAAAGGCAGGTTGGGTTTTCCAACATTGAAAGGTGTGGTTTTGGTAGACCCATTTAAAATAAATACGGAAGAAACAAATGCCAACATATTTATTGATTTTGTTACTGCAGACAATCGGGTTTTAAGTAAAAACCTGCCCTATAGAATAGAGGGTGGAACCGAAGAAATTATCATTACTTGTAGTTCGCCTTTTTATGGAAATCCATATAATTTGAATTTACAATATCGCTTTGTTGGTTCGGAAAGCACATGGATTTCCTTGCCACCCTCTGGAAAGATAAGGTTGGTGAAAATGACCCATGGAAACTATACCATAGTGATTCGAAAACCCAGTGGTTTTTCGAGTATGGGTTATGTGAAAAAAAGTATTAATTTTGTAGTGCTCCCGTATTGGTATCAAACAAGATGGTTTATCATTCTATTGTTAGGCTTATCTATTTTAATTACTTGGCTTTTTATTCAATATCGCATACGGTTTTTAAAGTTGCAAAAAAGAGAATTGGAAAAAAGAGTAGAACAATCTACTTATGAAATATCTAACCAAAACTTCGAGTTAAAGCAGAGTATTCTGGAAATTATAAAAAGCAAAGATGCCCTATCGGCTTCTAATTTATTAAATGAACGTCTGATGGCTTCCCTTGCACACGATATTCGTTCTCCGTTGAAGTTTCAATTAACTGCGGCTGAAATTATGGTGAATATTATCGGCACAAATGAAAATCCCGATTTGATTCGTATTGCAAAGGAAATTAAGCAAAATACCGCGGGTATGTATAATTTTACGGGAGACATTTTGGCTTGGCATTTGCTCATCAGCGAAGGTAAAAAAATGGAAAAGGAAACCACCAATTTAAAAAATGTAGTAGATGATTGTATTTCGTTTCTTCAGTTTTCTGCCGCTATGAATTACAATACATTTGTAAATAATATTGACTTTGAATCTGTTATTGAAACAATCAAGCCAATTGCAGAAATTGCCATCCGAAATTTGATGGATAACGGCAATAAAAATACCCGAAATGGCACTGTTACCCTTGAAATGGTGAAGGACGAAACAAGTTGGCGTATTTTAATTACGGACAACGGGATTGGCATGCGTTCTCAAGAAGTGTCTGCAATCAATGAATTCTATAGAAATTCAAAGGATTCTGCAATGCCTGGTTTTGGATCTTATATGCTGCGTGATTTTATTGTTTTGCTGAATGCTGAGATTCTATACCATTCGATAGAAGGGGTTGGAACCACTGTAACTTTGCGTTGTTTTACAAGCCGCTAAAAGTAGATATTGCACAAACAAGTACGCAACATCCTCTATAGTCGAAAACACCGGCTCCTAAAGTTTTTCTTATGAATGATTTTTGCCCCACCGCCTGAAGTTTAAATTAAAATGGTTATGTCGCATAATTAATATGTTGCCGCCCTTCACAAATTATTTCACCAATATCTGCAACATAACCATTAAAATTTACAACAAATGAATTTATTTTGTGAATTCACGAATGAATACAACTGCACATTAGGAATTTAGTTCAGGAATATCTTTTATTTCCATTAAACTATTTACACCCAGCTTTTGCATAATTCTAAGTTTATAAGTACTAATGGTTGAAATATGAAGCTTTGTTTCTTCACTAATTTTAGTTAAAGTTTGCCCTATCATGAGCCGCCTTAAAACTTCCAATTCTCGAAACGATAATTTGGGTAAATTTACGTTTGTAATATTTTGAACCCTTTTAACATTTGCATTTGACATTATGGATTCTGGAATGTATTTTTCGCCCTGCGTTATTTTTAAGATTGCATTTTTAAATTCGGTGTTGTCTGAATCTTTATTTAAAAATCCATCTGCTCCTTTTTTTAAAAAATGCTTGGCATGGGTTTTTTCACTCACCATGCTAAAAACCAATGTCTTCATTTTGGCGTTTAATCCCAATGCAGTTTCCAATAACAAAAGCGGGTCTGATCCTGGCATATTGATATCGAAAACCATCAAATCATAGAGTTGCATTTTTAATTCATGGATTGCTGAGGATTCATCGTAAGCTTCTGTGATATCAACGTCTGGGAACATATCTTTCAAGGTTAATGAAACACCAAGACGGGTAATGGAATGATCGTCGACGATTAGGATTTTCATGAAATTTATTTTATTCGAACCAACGAATTTGCGGGAAAGAAGTGGGATTTCCAAATAACTTAAAATATAAAGAGCCAATTCCAAGAGAAACTTATTTTGAAATATGCTTATTTTGTCTTATTCTTGTATATTAATTATACTTCTTATTCCATAGTGTGGTTCATATTAATCCGATTTGTTTTAGGCCACAATTGCGCATACGAATAAACGAAACAGAGAATTTATTAAAATTATCATGAACACGTATACAACAAAAATCAGCCTAATTCTAGTTGCATCATTTGCCATTCTAACTGCAATGGTAAATGGCCCTTCTAGCTCAGGTTCACCAGCTGCGCATACAGGGGCACCTGGAGAGAAGAATTGCGCAACAAGCGGATGTCATGATGACAACGCATTGAATTCAGGTAATGCAGAAATTGGGTTAGATCTTGGGGGTGCATCCGCTTATTCTCCTAAGAAAACCTATCCCATTACCATTTCAATATCAGACCCTGCCATAAAAAGATTCGGATTTCAGGTGGTTGCAATTTCGGAAGCAACGGGTAAAAGTATTGGAAGATTTTACATTACAGACCCCAAAAAAACACAACTACTTTCTAATGATGCCCAATTTCCAGATAGGGAATATGTGACCTATACTTTTGATGGAACAGAAGCAATATCTGACGGAAATGCGAGTTGGACCTTTCAATGGAAAGCACCCTCCAAAGATGCTGGTGCAGTGAAGTTCTACGTGGGCGCAGTATCTGCCAATGACAATGAGAACGATAAAGGTGATATTGTGTATCTTAAAAATTGGTTAATCAATGAAGGGAAGTAATATGAACATACAGAAATTTACGATGAAAAAGAGCCTTATTATTCCCGTTTTGTTTATGGGTTTAACCAGTTTTGTAGTACTAGGCACCTATAAAACAGGCGGAGGACACCCTTCTAGCACAGGAGCCCCGGGAGAAGCCACCTGTTCAGACGCAACCACCGGCTGCCATTCAGATGCGACAATAAACAAAGACAGTGTGAATTTGGTAAATACTTTCAGTTATTCAGCTGCAGATTCTTCTTATACACCAGGTCAAACCTATACTATCTCTATAGCTGCCGTGAAATCAGGAATTCAAAAATTTGGATTTGAGGTTGTTGCTTTAAAAAAGAGTGACAACGGAAACATAGGGACTTGGATAGTTACCGAAGCAACCAGAACGCATGCCATTACGGGTGCTGGTGCTTTGGCTTCCAGAAGCTATTTAACGCACAGCTTAGATGGCACTCCGGCCGTTTCTTCTGGGCTTGGAAAATGGTCTTTCAAATGGAAGGCCCCTAGCACAAGCCAAGGGAAAATTACTTTTTATTATGCCACAAGTTGCACCAACAACAACAAGGCAAACACAGGCGAACAGCTATTCTTGTCATCTTTTACCATTCATCCTATTTCGACTGCTTCCACATCGCCAATTGCCAAAGGATCTAAATTAAATGTTACCTACGACCCCTCAACGCGCAAGTTGCTTATAAACTACCATTTAAACAGCGCGGCCATAGTGGGGTTAAGTGTTTTTGATCTGCAAGGAAAACAAATCCAAGGTTTTCAAACCACAAACAGACCTGTAGGATTCAATAAACAAGAGCTTGAACTACCCGTACCTTTGTCTAAGGGTATTTATTTGGTAAACTTTGAAGTGGGCGATCAAAAAGTTACAGAGAAAATTCTGGTGCAATAAAAAATCAATGCCCATGCTCGGGCATTATAATTGCTGCGTTTCACTAGGCTTAATAGGTGAAATTAATGCCTGCACCAAAGCCCATGTCGCTATCGTAGTGGGTTCTAACTGCGATATTTTTGTTCACGATGTATTGTATTCCTAACATATATTCTTTGTCGGTGTTTACCATCCAATGCATTCGCACTCTTTTTGAAATGGGTATATCATCGCGTTTTAGTTGAACGAGAAATGTCCCATTTAAGAAAAATTCAGTTTCTAATTTTACAAGCATTGGCAATGTATATTCTACGCCAACTGAAAATGATTGTCGCGTGTCTTTGGTGTTTATTTGCCCGAAAATATTTTTTTCTTGTTCGTCTATCCCTAGTTTTCTGTAACGAAAATCGTAACCCACAAAAGGCATAAGCCATTGCATTTTACCTATATATCGGCCAATGTGATTTTCAATTTCATAGCCATGCATATCGTGATAACCCAAACGCCACTCGGTGCCTATTTGCCAGCGCGTGTTCGAATACATTGCCATGCCATCGTTGCCGTTAGTCGCCACATCATTTTCAAACATCCAATGGAATTTTCTATCATCGGCAAATAGTTTTCGTTGTGCCAATTTTGGATTTGGTATTTCGGGATTTGGTGGTTGGTTGGCGTAACTGAAAACCCTGCCCATGCCTGCCATCATATGGTAAAGAATGTGACAATGAAAAAACCAATCGCCAGAAACATTTGCCTTAAATTCCAAAGTGTCGGTTTCCATTGGCATTATGTCTACGGTGTTTTTTAGCGGTGCCAAATCTCCATTTTCGTTGAGCAAACGAAAGTCGTGGCCATGCAAGTGCATGGGGTGTCGCATCATAGAGTTGTTGTATAGGATAATGCGAATATTTTCGCCTTTCTTAATTAAGATTTTATCGGCTTCGGAAACCACTTTGTTGTCTATACTCCATACATAGCGGTTCATATTCCCAGAAAGTGTAAAAAATAAAATTTTGGTGGTTGTGTCTTTTAATTTTGTAGGAGTTGTGGATTTTAGCATTGAATAATTGAAGGTGACTATATCCGACAAAGCGTTGGCATTGTATTGGTTTTTATTTTGCATCTGCATCCCTTTCATTTTTTCTTTCTTCTTTTTTTCGCCAGTTATTTCAGGGTACATCACCAAGTTCATGTCCATTTTGTTTAGGCTCATATTCATACCCATGTCATCTAAATTTCCGTTCATTTTCATCATCCCATTCATCATTTTCATGCCTTCAAAATATTTAAGCCGTGGCATGGGTTGTGCTAATTTTTTAATGCCGTTACCTAGCCAAAGTGAAGTAGATTTAATTCTGTCTTCGGATGTGGCTGTGAATTCGTAGGCTATGCTGTCATTGGGAATGGTTAATAGTACATCGTATGTTTCTGAAACTGCAATCAGCAATCTATCCACTTCCCTAGGTTCCACGTCGTTGCCATCATTTGCCACTACTGTGATTTTCCCACCTGAATAGTTTAACCAAAAATAAGTAGATGCGCCACCGTTTGCAATTCGCAACCTCACTTTATCACCAGCTTTAAATTGTAAAACTTGGCTTTCATTTTTTCCATTAATTAAAAATTTATCGTAGTAAACATCACTCACATCCATTGCGTTCATTCGTTTCCATTCATTGGTGAGTTTTGTTTTTAAGTAACCTTGATCTATTGCTTCAAAATAGCTTTGCGTGGTTCCTTTTTGAATGGCAAACCAATCACTTGCATTGTGCAATCTGCGATGAACTTGTTCGGGTTTCATATTTGTCCATTCACTTAATATCACGGGTATGCTCGGCAAATCATCTATGCCCTTTCTAAATGTAACATCCCCATTTCGTTTTAAAAGTATCATAGAACCATACATTCCTATTTGCTCTTGCAATCCTGTGTGCGAATGATACCAATGTGTGCCGTGTTGAATGATAGGAAACCTATACAAATGGGTTGTGTGTGCTTTAATTGGCATTTGTGTGAGGTTGGGCACGCCATCGTATTGGTTGGGTAAAAACAGCCCATGCCAATGCAAAGATGTTTCTTCGTTCAATGCATTGTGCACATAAATTTCCGCAGTGTCGCCTTCTGTAAAAGTTAAAGTAGGCATAGGTATTTGCCCATTTACAGCAATTGCATGTTTTTGCTTGCCAGTAAAATTTACGGTTGTATCACGAACGTATAAATCGTAGCGGACAACTTTTTGTGCAAATATTATTTGAGAAAATGCAGTTGAAATATATAGGATGGCGATAATACTTTTTTTCATTTTTTTTTTGCACTTTTGGAAGTTTTAAACTACGGAAAAATATCGTTGCACTGCCCATTAACTCTGCTTTTACCGCCAATGGTAATGCAATAATATTGTATCTTTTAGACCCAAACAAATTCTGGGTCATCTTTCGATATTTGTTTTAGAATCCAATTTATAGCACATTGGTGGTATTTTTGTTATTTTGACTTAAACAAATAGCAAGATTGCTTTAACGCAACCTTGCTATCTGTTTGATAAATATAAAAGTTGTTTTATTTTTTAATGATTAAATCCATTCCGCATTTAGGACATTGTCCAGGTTTATCCCTTAAAATTTCAGGGTGCATGGAACAAGTATAAACTACCGAGGCTACCTTTTTTTCATTAGCATGGGTTCCTGATTTTTCGCCACTGTGCATGCCTTTTACCGCTTTCATTACATTGGTGTGAGGATGCATACACCCCATCATCATTTTGCATTTCGCTGTATCCTTGTCGCACATTTCCATGGTTTTGCCCATCATCTTTTTGCACATAGCCGTATCATCCTTGCA
>Ga0105048_10012762_pt1 | contig 13151 bp, 8 predicted proteins | sample MAT05_FD_78382 | JGI IMG/M metagenome (GOLD analysis project Ga0105048, IMG submission 78382) | Freshwater microbial communities from Lake Fryxell liftoff mats and glacier meltwater in Antarctica - MAT-05 | ecosystem: Environmental > Aquatic > Freshwater > Ice > Liftoff microbial mat | place...
CCGGCTCCATGGTCCCCGTGCGATTGACGTAGACGCCGACGCGCACAAAAACGCTGCTCGCATCCCGCCGAAGCACCAAAGCCAATTGGTCGAGCAGATCGTTTAGATGCGGATTCGGCGTCAGTGTTTCGCGAACGTGGACAATCGTCGTCTGGGGCCTTCGGTCACGTCGGACTGCATCTTGAACGCGCTTTGTTTTTCGACTCACGCCGTCGCGAATTCCAATCAGCAATCGGCCCAACATTTCCGAAGTGGCTGCCGCCCGTGCGGACTCCGATTTCAAACGAAGATCGACTATGATTTGCACGAATTTCCAAATGCCCGCCCCAACAAAGCTCAGGATGATTGGAACAATCCAATTCGAGCGTACTTCGGCATCGAAAAACGAGCAGTAAATACCTGTGAATCCGAAGAAAAGTTGCAGTCCGTCCAAGCCGAGTTTGATCGGCAACTCGCCGATCCGATGTATCCGTTTGGTCATCCACTTGAAATTCACAAGCAGTATCACGATGGCGGTGAAGCCGAGCAGACACGCGAGCGAGAAGATTGTCGAAACCAAAACCGGGGGCACGAATAATCTCCTTCAGTGCGTGAACTCGTCCCTCCCTCTCAGCTTTCCATCAACAGCCGGATGGGGTCGCTGAAGAGTTGCGCCAGGCGGGTCGTGAACCTCGCACCGTCGGCGCCGTCGATGACGCGGTGGTCGTAGGTCAGGCTTAACGGCATCATCAGGCGGGGGACGATTATGCCGTCCTTGACGACCGGCATCAGCGTCGACTTGGAGAGGCCCAGAATGGCGACTTCGGGGTAGTTGACGATCGGCGTGAAGCTGGTGCCGCCGATGCCGCCGAGGTTGGTGATGGTGAAGGTACCGCCCCGCATTTCGTCCAGGGTCAGCTTGCCGGTGCGGGCCTTGTCCGCGATGGTTGCGACTTCGACGGCGATATCGCGGATGCTCTTGGTGTCCGCGTTCTTGATGACGGGGACCACAAGACCGCGTTCGGTATCGACCGCGATGCCGATGTGATAATACTTCTTCAGAATCAACTCGCCCGCATTCATGTCGAACGAGCTGTTGAAGGTCGGGAACTCCTTCAGCGCCGCGACGACGGCCTTGACGGCCAGCACGGTCCACGTCACCTTCGGGGCACCCTTGGCGAGGCCTTCGACGATGCGCTTGCGGCCGGCTTCGAGGTCGGTGATGTCCGCGAGATCGTTCTGGGTGACCCTCGGAATCATGCGGGCGGAGATGGTCAGATTCTCGGCGATCTTCTTGCGGATCGGCGAAATCGGCTTCTTCTCGATCGCGCCGAACTTGGCGAAATCGGGCAGCGGCGGATGGTTGAAGACGTCGACGACGGTGCCGCCGGCTTTGGTGGTGACCGACGTGCCGGGGGACTGAACGCGGCCGCGAACGTAAGTCTTGACGTCGTCGATCGTGACGCGGCCGCCTCGGGCGGAGCCGGAGATCTCAGGTAGGCCGACGCCGAGTTCGCGGGCCAGTCGGCGTGTGGCCGGGCCGGCGGCGACGATGGTCTTGGTGCCGACGGCAGCCGTACCGTTGGTCGCAACGAAGGCTGGTGCGGGCTTGGCGGACTTCGGTACTTCCGCCACGGCGGTTGCCGGCGCCTGCGCGGAAGCAGTCGCAAGCACGGGCGCCGAACCCTTCAGCACGAGCACAACGCTGCCGACCGTAAGCTTGTCGCCCGGTTTGGTGCGGATTTCCTCCACGGTCCCGGCAGTGTCGCACGGCACGTCCATCGCAGCCTTGTCGGTCTCGACGACCAGCACATTCTGCTCGACCGCGACGACGTCACCTACTTTGACCAGGACGCGGGAGACGGTTCCCGAATCGATCCCTTCGCCGAGGTTGGGCAGTTTGAATTCGACGACGGCATTGCCTGCGGCCACGACGGGAGTTGGTGCCGCGACCGGCGCGGGAGCGACGGCCTTGGACTCCGGGCCGGCCGCGACGGGTGCTGGTGCCGGCTTCGCGGCGCCGTTGCCGCTCATCGTGAACACCGGCGCACCGACGTTGATCTTGTCGCCCGGCTTCACAAGGATTTTTTCGACGGTCCCCGCCGCGTCGGACGGTACGTCCATTGCGGCCTTGTCGGTCTCGACGACCAGCACATTCTGCTCGACGGCGATCGTGTCGCCGACCTTGACCAGGATGCGGGACACGGTCCCCGAGTCGATCCCTTCACCGAGATTGGGCAATCGAAAGTCCATCAAACACCTTCGGTCAATGCGGAATGTGGAATTCGGATTGCGGAATGAAAACAGAACCAATCAGCAACGGCAAGATTTCAGCTCGGACATTCCGCATTCCGCATTCCGAAATCCACATTGATCATACCGTCCACGGCGCCGGAGCATCCGGATTGAGGCCGAGATCCTTGACGGCCTGGGCCACGACTTCGCGTTTGATCTCGCCGCGTTCGGCCAAGGCGTAGAGGGCAGCAACGACGGTGTGCTCGGCGTCGATCTCGAAGAAACGGCGCAGCGCGGTACGGGTTTCCGAGCGGCCGAAGCCGTCGGTGCCCAGTGCGGTCAGGCGGTTGTCGAGGAACGGGCCGATCTGCTCGGGCAGGCAGCGCATGTAGTCGCTGGTCGCCACGATCGGCCCCTTGGTTTGGCCCAGAATTTTATGCACGTGCGACAGTTTGCCTTCGCCGGCGGGGTGCAGACGGTTATGGCGTTCGACTGCCAGCGCGTCCCGGCGGAGCATCTGGTAGCTGGTGACGCTGAAGACGGTGGAAGCAATCTTATACTTCTCCGCCAGGATTTGCTGTGCACGCACGGCCTCGCGGAGGATGACGCCGCTTCCGAGCAGTTGGACTTCGAACTTCGCGCCTTCGGGTTTGACGGTCTTGAAGGCGTAGATGCCTTTCAGGACACCCTCGCGGACGTGTTCGCCGGGGAAAGCGGGCATCTCGTAAGCTTCATTGTACACGGTGAGGTAGTAGAAACATTCCTCGTTGCGTACATACATGGCATTGATGCCGTCTTCAACGATGATTGCAAGCTCATAACCATAGGCGGGATCATACGCCCGGCACGACGGGATCGTCAGCGCGTTGAGGTGGCTGTGGCCGTCCTCGTGCTGCAGGCCTTCGCCGTTGATGGTGGTGCGCCCGGCGGTCGCCCCCATGAGGAAGCCGCGGCAGCGGCTGTCCGCGGCGGCCCAGGCAAGATCGCCGATGCGCTGGAATCCGAACATCGAGTAGTAGATGTAGAACGGGATCGTGTTGACGCCGTAGGTGCTGTACGCCGTGCCGGCGGCGATGTAGCTGGACATGGCCCCGGCTTCGTTGATCCCTTCCTGCAGAATCTGCCCCTTGGTTCCTTCCTTATACTCGGCAGGCGTGCCCTTATCGACCGGCGTGTAGAGTTGGCCGACGGAGGAATACATCCCGAATGTTTTGTACATCGGCGGCATGCCGAAGGTCTGGCCTTCGTCCGGCACAATGGGAACGAGCAGCTTGCCGATGTTCGGGTCGCGGCAAAGGTCGGTCATAAGCTTGACCCAAGCGAGCGTCGTCGATTGGCCCTTGCCTTCCATCGTCGCGCCGTAACTGAGTTCGAAGTTCTCGCGCAGCGGCGGCGCACAGGGGGTGAACGTGTTGTTGCGGCTCGGGTTGTAGCCGCCGAGAGCCGACCGGCGTTCGTGCAGGTACTTTTCCTCGGGGGAGCCTGCGGGCAGTTTGTAAAAGGGAATCGTCTGCAACTGTTCGTCGCTGAACGGCAGCGCGAACTTGTCGCGGAAGACCTTCAATGCCTCGGTTTCCTGTTCGTCGGCCGTGCCTTTGAAGCTCGAATCGTACAGCTTCTTCGCCTGGTGCGCGGTGTTGCGGGCTTCGGCACCGGGGATGCCGTATCCCTTCACCGTCTGGGCCAGGATGACGGTCGGGGCGCCCTTGTGTTCGACGGCCTGCTTGTAGGCGGCGTAAACCTTGAGCGGATCGTGGCCGCCGCGCTTCAGCTTCAGGAGCCCAACGTCGTCGAGGTGGGCGACCATCGCGCGGAGTTCCGGCGTGTTGAAGAAGTGTTCGCGGAAGTAGGCCGGGCCGCGATAGACGAACTCCTGTTGTTGGCCGTCCACCACTTCCATCATGCGGCGTTGCAGGGCGCCGGTGTGATCGCCGCGAAGCAGCCCGTCCCACTCGGAACCCCAGAGGACCTTGATCACGTTCCAACCCGCGCCGCGGAACAGGCCTTCGAGTTCCTGCACGATCTTGCCGTTGCCGCGGACCGGGCCGTCGAGGCGCTGGAGGTTGCAGTTGATTACCCAAGTCAGGTTGTCCAACTTCTCACGCGGGGCAAGCGTGATGCAGCCGAGGCTTTCCGGTTCGTCGCACTCGCCGTCGCCGAGGAAGGCCCAAATGCGGACGTCGTCCGTCTTCGCGAGGTCCCGGTCGCGCAGGTAGCGGTTGAAGCGGGCGTGGTAGATCGACATGATCGGGCCGAGGCCCATGCTGACGGTGGGAAACTGCCAGAACTCGGGCATCAGCCAGGGGTGCGGATAGGAGCTGAGGCCCTTCTCCGGCTGCAGTTCGCGGCGGAAGTTGGTGAGGTTCGTTTCCGAAAGTCGGCCTTCGAGGAAAGCTCTTGCGTAAGGGCCGGGGCTGGCGTGGCCTTGGTAGAAAACGATGTCGCCGGGGTGCCCGGCGTTGCGGCCTTTGAAGAAGTGGTTCCAGCCGATTTCATAAAGCGTCGCGGCGCTGGCGAAGGTGGCGATGTGCCCGCCGACGTTCGTGGTCTTGTTGGCCTTCTTCACCATTGCCATCGCGTTCCAGCGCACGGCGGACTTGATCTTGCGTTCGAGTTCGCGGTTGCCTGGGAAATGCGGTTCGTCTTCGGGCGGAATCGTGTTGATGTACGGCGTGGTGATGCCGCCGGGGATCTTGGCTTTGCCGCCGAGTTTGGCGACTTGTGCGATCAGTTGCTGCAACAAATACTGAGCGCGATCCGCTCCCCCGTGCTTCAGCACGGCTTCCATGGAATCCATCCACTCGGAGGTTTCCATGGGGTCGAGGTCTTCCGGCGCCGCTTTCGTCAACATCTCGGGGGCAACGTGCATCGAAACGAACCTCGGCGGGAATCTGTCTTGAATGGAAGTCGTGCGGAAACGGGACTCGTCGTTTCGCGTCGTCGTCATTCCTTAGCTATATTAGGGCGCTGAAACGCCGTCCATGCCCGAGACGCTTCCATGCGATTCGCTCTGCTGCTGTCGGTCGGACTATTCGGCTCATCGGCCGCCGCCGAACCGCCGATTCGTTCCAAGATTTTGGTCTCGCTGCCTGCAGGCGAAACGACACTTGGCGACGCGACCGCAGCCTTTGCCAAGGCCGGCAGGCCGTTGGTGCTCACCGGCGAATGGGACGCGAACCGGAAGCTGACGCTGGGCCAGGAATCACCCGAAACCTATCTGGCGGCCCTGCACCGCTTTGCCCGCATCAGCGGTGGACGCATTGCATGGGAAGAGCGCGGCAACGTGCTGAAGTTGGCGACTTCGACCGCGCCGACGATCGCCTCGTTGGACGGCGAGTTCCGCACCGTCGCGACGGAGGTCACCGCACGACGCAACCTGGAATCGGGCCGAGGCACCGTGGAAGTCACGTTGATCTGCCATTGGGAACCGAGCTTCTGCGTCGTTCGCATCGATGGCGAGGCCACGCTGATGAGCGCGACCTTGGATGTCGGCAAAACCACGCATTCAGCGGCCAATACCAAGACCGCGACCCGCGATTCCAGCTACAGCATGACGCTGCGCTTCCCGGATGTGCCGCGCGAAGCCAAGACGATCTCACTGCAGGGCAGCTATACCGTCACGGCCGCGCAGGCGATGCAGACGGTCACCTTCGACGCGGGCAAGAGTGAAGCACAGACCACGCGTGGGCCGCTCGATGGTGAAGTAAGCGTAAAATTCCTGCCGCTTCGTTTGTTGCCGGATCGTTGCGAGGGCATCGTGGAATTGGCTTACCCCACGAACTCCGTCGAATTCGAGAGCTTCGAAAGTGCCTTGCGGTTCACCCGCAACCGCTTCGCGTTGATCCGCCCGGACGGCAAGACGATCGCGCCGATCAACGACAACCTGCGGGAAGACCCAACCAAAACCACACTCGTCTACCGCTTCCCGGCGAGTGCGGTCCCGAAGGATCGCAGCGGTTGGAAAGCGGTCGCGACCACGCCGACGCGCTTCCACGAATTCCCAGTCACTTTCGACCTGCCGGGCATTCCGCTGCCGTAAGCGGACCAGGGGTGAAACCTCTAACCTTCCGGCCCCTACGAGGCCGCTACCGTCGCTTCTTCCGCGGCCGCTCCTCTTCTTCGTCATCCTCGTCATCCTCGTCCTCATCAGCTTCGTCGTCTTCGTCTTCGTCCCCGGCTTCCTCGTCCTCGTCCTCGACAGCGCCGTCAACTTCCTCGAAGCCGGCGCGGACGCGGGGATCCTGCAGTGCGATCAGGGCGAAGATGCCGGCGAGCAGCGGCACGCCGAGGACGGCCCCGGCCAAAGCCCAGGCGTAGGATTCCAGCGACTGCATTTGGCTGGCGCCGAAGCAGACCAAGCCACCCCAGATGAACGCGATCACGCCCGGCCCGATCCAGCTGCCGATCGAGTCCGCATATTCCTCGTCGGACGCGGACGCTTCGTTGAACACCAGCGGCCAAAGGCCGACGATGATCGCCATGACGGCGAGCACACAGGTCATCGATCCGGCGGCGATGAGCAGGTTCACCGGCAAGACGAGAATCGCCTGGGCCGGCCCCCGATTCGAACGGGCGAATTTGTCCTGCACATCGCCGTACTTCACCTTATTCTTTTCGGCGAGCTTCTTCTCTTCCTCGGACTCCTGCACGACGCCGTATGGGTTCACGTCGTCATCGTCATCCGCGGCAATTTTCGGTGCATCGGCCATCGGGATCACTCGCGTCGGGTGAGGAATGCTTTTGGTGTCATCGTGTCGGCGCCGGCTTCGGGAGGCAAGCGGCGATTCCGGAAATCGTCAAAATCGCAAGCTCAAAGCGCATGGTTCAAAGCTGACCGGGCTTCTGCCACACGCTCAGAATCGCGCTTTGGCCGAGGATGCGCATCTTGAGCTTGCGCGTCGGCGTCCAGTCGTACTTCTGGACCGCGGTTTCGAGCGTGTCCTGCTCCATCACGAGGAAAACGGCGCGGCCTCCGGGTTTGAGCACGCGATTCCACTCGTAGGCGCACTGCATGTAGAGCGGGCCGATTTCCTCGGGTGTGGAAAGCTGCTTGCCGAAGGGCGGGTTGCTGATGATGCGATCGATGCTTTCCTTTTCGAGCGGAAGTCGCTTGGCGTCCCAGCGGGTCAGGTGCGCCGGCCCCGCGCCGCGGACGTTCTCGCCCGCGACGAACATGGCGTTGGGGTCGATATCCCCTCCCAGCACCTCGATCCGGCCGGCCTTGCCGCGCCGCTTCGCGATCTCGACCGCTTCGGCGACGATCGTCCCGCCGCCGCACATCGGGTCCAGCACCGTCATGCCGGGGCCGATGCCCGCGAGCCTCACCATCGCCGCTGCAACCGTCGGCCGCAGCGATGCGGCGATATGGTCGTCCTTGTAGGTGCGGTGCCGCATGGTGCGGTCCGAAAGGCGAAGCCCGCACACGGCCGTTTGTGCCCGGATGGTCAGCCAGATTTCCAGCCAGGCATTTTCATCCTGCGGCTGCCACGCATACGGGATCTTGCCGTTCAGCCCGTCGGCCATGGCATCCAACGCGTCGACGCGGCGGAAGCCATGTTCTCCTTCGCGCTGACAAACGAGATGAAACGTCGGCTTGCCTTTGGTCTTCGGTCGGATGCCGTGGTGGATCTTGAACAGCGCCGGCCAGTCCGGCTTGTTCGCCGTCCACTTCTTGAACTTGGCCAGGTCGTCCGCCTTGTAGGAGATCGAATCCGACCCCCACGCGAGCAGGAACACATCCTCGGTCGTGCGGAGCTGCACGACTTCGGGCGTGATGCTGTTGAGCCGAAAGACGACGATGCCGCGGGCGACCTTCTTGACTTCGCCGCCGAGGTCGCGGTTGATCTCGTCGGCCGCGATCGGTTCGAGGCCGGGCTGCACCATCGCGTACAGCGCGGGGAGTTCGCCGGCTTCGACTTTACGACCGTTGCGGGCCATGCTGATCTCGGGAACGAGGGAATCGAAAGCGTCAGTATACCCGAAGGCGCGAATCATTCGCCGCGAGTTTGTGCGGCTCTCCCTCGACGGCCGTGCGGTCGTGCGCTAAGCTGTCGTTCAGGTTTCGATTTCGCGTTCATGAGTTCCAGAGGGGCAGCGATGAGTATCGTCCGGATCGGCTTGGCGGAGAACAAAGGGTTCGCGAACGGCTACGACGCCATCTTCGGCAAGGGCAAAAAGAAGCCCGCGGCCGCCGCGAAGGCTCCGACCGCCGCTGCCAAGGCGACGACCCCCGCGAAGCCGGCCAAAGGCAAGCCTGCCCCGAAGGCGGCACCCGCTGCCGTGACGAAACCGACCGTCACGACGGCGAAGAGTGCGACCGCGAAGAAGAAGTAAGCTCCACCAGAAACGACCGCAGTTCTTCGTTCGCATCGAGGGCCGAGCTCGTCGGCCCGCCCAACGAATGGCTGAGCTGACCTGCCCCCCGCGGCCAATGGTGGCCGTGCTGCAAGATCCACTTTGCCTTCATCGGTACCGGTCCGTCGTACCGATCGACCTCGACGCCGCCCGCTTCGGCATACCGCTCCGGGATTGCCGCACATCCGTTGAGCATCGCCCAGTCCCGCATCATCGCCGACGGTGTCGGCCGCTCGCGTAGGCGACCGCCCCACGGCGACCGCGCCGCGCCGCCGGTCATGGGGAACAACGGATCGGCCTTGCCGAGCAGGAACAGCGTCGGCACGGGTGGAGCGGGCTTCCCCTGCATCCAACAGCAACCGGAGACGGGGAAGATGCCCAATACCAACTCCGACCGCTCGGCCGCGAAGCGGAACGCCATACCAGCCCCGTTCGAGAAGCCCGCGACCAGCACCGCGCGAGCCGGCGACAGCCGATCGACGACCGCCGTCAGAAATCCGACATCATCCGAATCGACATGCAGATTGTTGCCCGGTTTGGTGCTGCCATCGTTCCAGCGCGTCGGGTTGGTCAGGAACTTCGGCGGCTTGGCCGCATTCCGCGGCAGGCCTTCCGGGAAGGCGATCGTGAAGCCGTTCGTCGCGGCGAAAGCCGAGAGTTTGGTTTCGCCGTCGCACCAGTCGGCCGTGCTGCCGGTACCGTGCAGCATCAGGACGACCGGCGCATTCGGTCCGGCGTGCTGCACCAACACCAGACGATCGATTCCACCGACGGTGACGATTTCACGTATCATGCGGTTCTCTGTACGTGCGAACCGAACCGTAGTCACCGGTCGCCGTTCGCCGTTTATCTATCATACCGAAACTGCAGAATCGGCCGAACGACGAGGAACGACCCGCCATGACCATGCTCGAATTGGCCCAGGAACGGGTCGTGATTCTCGACGGCGGGATGGGCACCAGCCTCCACAAATACAAGCCGAACGAAGCGGACTGGGGCTACACGCCCAACGGCAAGTCGCTGCTGAACCTGTCGGATGCACTCGTCTACACACACCCCGAGTGGATTCGGGAGATCCACGAAAGCTTCTACGAAGCCGGCTGCGATGCCGTCGAAACGAACACCTTCAACGCCAATGCTGTGGGCCTCGGCGAATTCGGGCTGACGCACAAACTCGAAGAGATCAACCGCCTGAACATCCGCCTGGCCAAGGATGCCGCGAAGAAGTTTGCGACCGTCGACCGCCCCCGCTTCGTGGTCGGCAGCGTCGGCCCCGGCACCAAGATGCCCTCGCTCACCGACCCCGCAATCTACATCGACTTCGACACGCTCTCGGCCGCCTACCGCGATCAGCTTCGCGTGATGATCGAGGAAGGCGTCGATGCGATTCTCATCGAGACCTGCTTCGACATCCTGCAGGCCAAGATCGTCGCCATCACGGCCATCGAGGAGATGAAGAAGGCGGGCGTCAAGATTCCGCTCATGGTCCAACTCACCATCATCGACGCCAACAAGAAGATGCTTCCCGGCACGGACATCCCCGCCGGGTTGGTGGCACTGGAACCGTTGGACGAAATCGACGTCATCGGCATGAACTGCGGCGTCGGCCCGGACCTGATGAACGACGACATTCGCCACCTCGGCCGGCATTGCCATAAGCTCATCAGCGTCCTTCCCAACGCCGGTCTGCCCGAGCCGCGCGGCGAGGAGACCTACTTCCCACTCGACCCCGTTGGTCTTGCGGATTGGCTCGAACGTTTCGTCACCGAGTACGGCGTCAACATCGTCGGCGGTTGCTGCGGCACCACCGCGGCGCATTTGAAGGTCGTCTGCGATCGGCTTCACGGCGTCAAGCCCGCGAAGCGAACCCCCGAACGGCTCGCGCTGGTGTCCAGTCTGCAAACCGTCCAGGAACTCATCGTCGATCAGCGACCGCTTTTGGTCGGCGAGCGGACCAACACCAACGGCTCGAAGAAGTTCAAGCAGCTTCTCGAAAAGGACGATTGGCAAGGCCTCGTCGAAATGGCGCAGGAACAAGAGCGCGAAGGCGTGCACCTGCTCGACGTCAGCGTGGACTACGTCGGCCGCGACGGCGTGCGGGATATGAAGGAAGTCATCAAGCGCTACAACGCCGTGCTCTCCAAGCCGATCATGATCGACAGCACCGAGACGGCCGTGGTCGAAGCGGCGCTGAAACTCTGTTCCGGCAAGACGATCATCAACTCGATCAACCTGGAAGATGGCCGCAAGACGCTCGACCCCAAGACCAAGCTCGCCAAGAAATACGGCGCGGGTCTGGTGGCCCTGACCATCGACGAAAAGGGCCAAGCCGATACGGCGCAGTGGAAGTTCGAGGTCGCCGAACGCATTTACAGGATCGTCGTGGACGAGTACAAGATTCCGCCGACGGATCTCATGTTCGACCCGCTCACCTTCCCCGTGAGTACGGGGCAGGAGCAAACGCGACGCTCGGCCATCGAGACGTTCGAATCGATCCGACTCATCAAGAAGAATTTGCCCGGCTGCCTGACGCACGTCGGCCTGTCCAATTGCAGCTTCGGATTGCTGCCGTACACGCGACAGGTGCTGAACTCGGTCTACCTGTACCATGCGATGGAGTACGGCCTCGATTCGGCGATCCTGCACGCGGCCAAGATCATGCCGCTCTCTAACATCGATGCCGAGGGTAAGGAACTGTCCCGCCGGCTGCTCTTCGACGAACGCGTCTTCGATGCCGCCGGCAACTGCACGGAAGACCCCTTGCAGATGCTCATCGAGCACTATGCGGACAAGAAGGCGGACGCAGGCAAAAAGGGCCGCAGCCTCGGCAACACCATCGAGGAACGGCTGAAACAAGCGGTGATCCAAGGTCGACGCGAAAGCCTGATCGCGGACTTGGACACGGCACGCGAAATCTATTCGCCCATCCAGATCATCAACAAGATTCTGCTGGACGGCATGAAGGTCGTAGGCGATCTGTTCGGCAGCGGACAAATGCAACTCCCGTTCGTGCTCCAGTCCGCCGAGGTCATGAAGGCATCGGTTGCGCACCTGGAAAAGTTCATGGAGAAGGCCGAGGGCCAGGAGAAGGGCAAGATCGTGCTTGCGACGGTCAAGGGAGACGTCCACGACATCGGCAAGAACCTCGTCGACATCATCCTCACGAACAACGGCTACAAGGTCTACAACATCGGCATCAAACAGTCCGTCGACGCCATGATCGCCGAGCTTCAGAAGACGAAGGCGGACGCCATCGGCATGTCCGGCCTGCTCGTGAAATCGACCGTCATCATGAAGGAAGATCTCGTGACGCTCAACGAGCGCGGCCTCAATCCGCCGGTGATCCTCGGTGGGGCGGCACTCAACCGCCGCTTCGTGGAGCAGGACCTGAGGGCCATCTACAAAGGGCAACTCTTCTACGGCGAAGACGCCTTCGATGGCCTGCGGATCATGGATCAGCTCGTCGCCAAAAAGAAGATCGCCGGCGTCGGGAGTGTCGCCCTCAAAGGCATGATGGCCGGAGCCGAGCAGGTGCAGCGCTTCAATCATGCGCCCTTGGGCAACGCCGCCCTGACGCCGGTTGATCCGGAAGGCTATCGCTCCAGCAGCAGCGTCGTACGCTCCGCGAGTCTGCCCTTGCCGCCGGATCTGCCTACGCCGCCGTTCATCGGTTCCAAGGTGATCGACACGTTCGATGTCGAGACCATCTTCAAGTACATGAACGAGCGCGTCCTGTTCAGCAGCCAGTGGCAGTTCATCAAGGCGGGCGTCAAGCCGGCCGAGTACGAACGACAGATGCAGGAAACCGCGATCCCGACTTTGGCCCGGCTGAAGCAGCTCTGTCTCGACGAGAACATCCTGCGGCCCGCCGCCGTCTGCGGCTTTTTCCCCGCCGCGGCCGAGGGGAACACGGTCGTGCTTTACGATGAGGACCGCACCACCGTGCGGCACCGTTTCACCTTCCCGCGACAGGACTTCGCGGACGAACTCTGCCTGGCGGATTACGTCGCCCCGGCTGTCGACGGCAAGGCGGTCGACAGCGTCGGCATGTTCGCCGTCACGGCCGGGCAGGTCGTTTCCGAGTGGACCAAGCGGCTCTACGACGACAACCGCTACACCGACTACCTCTACCTCCACGGCCTCGGCGTCGAGTTCGCGGAAGCCTTGGCGGAATATTTCCATGCGGACCTGCGCCGCCAATGGGGCATCGGCGGGCACGATTCGCCGACCATCGGCAAGCTCTTCAAGGGGCACTACCGCGGTCGCCGCTACGCCTTCGGCTACCCCGCCTGCCCGAACCTGGACGACCAGACCGGGCTGTTCGAACTCATCCGCCCGGAGCGCGTAGGCATCACGCTGACCGAGCAGTTCCTGCTGGAACCGGAACAGTCCACCACCGCCATCGTGTTCCATCACCCGCAGGCGAAATACTTCAACATCAAGCGCGGTTCAGACCCGGTGCAGGACATCTCCGAAACGCCGGACGACTGATTGCGGCGGCGAGCGGCGGGTGGTAACACGCCGAGTCTCTGCCGGACTTGGACTCCGCCGGTTACCACCGGCGGCTCGCCGAAACGCCGGAC
>Ga0105048_10012763_pt1 | contig 13150 bp, 9 predicted proteins | sample MAT05_FD_78382 | JGI IMG/M metagenome (GOLD analysis project Ga0105048, IMG submission 78382) | Freshwater microbial communities from Lake Fryxell liftoff mats and glacier meltwater in Antarctica - MAT-05 | ecosystem: Environmental > Aquatic > Freshwater > Ice > Liftoff microbial mat | place...
CGTCGGCTCCGGCGTGCTCGACGGAGTCGGCGTCGAACTCGGGGCCACCGACGGCCCCGGGGTGACTTCGGGCCCGTCGGCACGCGTGACCAGCGTGAAGATGATCATCGTCGCCGCGACGGCGATGACCGCCCCGATGATGAGCAACGCAATGAGCGGGCCGCGGGACTTCTCATCGGCGTGGGCTGGTGCGACCGGTGCGGGCTCGATCGGTGCGGTGGCCGGCTGTGCGGCCCGTGACGCGCCATACAGCGCCGTGTCAAAGTCTGGTGCCCCGTACCCGCCGGCGGGCGTGGGGTGAGTGAACGCCTGGGTGGCGCCGGTCGGCGGGGTCGCGCCGAGCACCTGGGTGGCGTCGTCCGGGGGTGTGGCGCCGAGCGGCTGGGTTCTCCCGAGCCTGTCCGCGCCGAACGGCGTCGCGCTGTAGAGGCCGGTGCCGAGCGGGGCGGTCGCAGCGCCGGCGGACCGGTGGTCGAACGCCTCGGTGGGCGCTCCGTCGCTCATGTCCGCGCTCGAGATCGTCTCGGTGGGGGCATCCTCTGGCGCGCTGGCGGCGGGCGGGGTGTCGCCGCTGCCCTTGCCGGTGGGATCGAACCGTTCGGTCGGGGTGTCGTCGGTCATGCTGCCCCTCGGATGCCGTCGCGGGAGATTCCGCGAGCAATTTCAACGATGGCCACGGGGACTCGCGGCCGTGGTCAGCCTAAGCGGGCGAGGCCGGACCTCACAATTCGCGCGGCGCCATCGAGTCGATGGCCTCTTGAACCCCTCGGCACAGTGGTGACAGCGCAGCCTCGAGATACGGTCCGAGCTCGCCCCGCTTCGTGCTCGCGCCTGCCCATGCCTGGGCTGCCGCGATAACGGCCCCAATGGCCGCGAAACTCGTCGCCCGCGCAATCAGCGCCGGCTCTGATCCGCCCCCAATCCGTTGCGTGATGAACTCGCTCAGAATGCGCGCCTGGCACGCGAGCCTCGACATCGCCGACGACTGCAGCTCCCCGATGTCGCCGATCATCGAGAGGTGGGTGAGCGCCCACGGCACCGTGGCCGGCCCCAGGCTCGTGCTGGCCGTAACGATCGCTGAGCACATCGCCCTCATGACCGGATCGCGCGCATCCGTCGCCGCGAGCGCGTGCGGGAGGCGGGCGAGCACGTCGTCGAGGTCGATCCAGAACACGTCGCTCTTCGCCGAGAAGTAGTTGAAGAACGTCGCCCTGCTGACCCCCGCGCGCTGGGTGATCTGGGTCTCGGTGGTGCCGGCGTACCCGAATTAGAGAAACAGCTCGAAGGCGGCCTCCTGAAGCATCTCGCACGAGGATGCGTGCGGCCGACCGCGCGCGTTGGTCATCTGGCTGCCCCTCTTTAATCGACCGAGTCCAGTTATTGTAAGGTGGCTATACACCCAGCAGAAGAATTGAGATTCACGCATGCCCGCTCGCTCCCCACGCTCTCTCAGAACAGCAGGGGCCGTCGCCGGCCTCGCGATCGCCGGACTGCTCGCGGGATGCACCGCGTCCAGCGGGGAGGCCGACCAGCAGTCGCTCACCTACGCGATTGAGGGCGCGAACCTCAGTGCCGGGCACATGGACCCGCACTCGAGCCAGCTCGACGTGAGCGCGCTCGTGCAGCGAGCGGTGTTCGACTCGCTCGTGGCCCAGGACCTCGACGGAAGCTTCCAGCCGTGGCTCGCCGAATCGTGGACGATCTCCGATGACGAGCTTCAGTACGAGTTCACCCTGCGCGAGGACGTCACCTTCCACGACGGAGAGCCCTTCAACGCCGACGCTGTCGTCGCGAACTTCGAGCACGTTACCGCGGCGGAGACCGCATCAGCCCAGGCCGCGAGCATGATCGGCTACAGTGCCGACGGCGGGTCCTACCTGGGTGCCGAGGCGATCGATGAATTCACTGTGCGCTTCGATTTCAGCAAGCCGTACGCGCCGTTCCTCCAGGCGGTCAGCACCTCGCAGCTGGGCTTCTATTCACCCGCGGTGCTCGACGACAAGGCAGACGAGCTCAAGACCGGCGGCCCGGGCATCTCGGTCGGTACGGGCCCGTTCGTGCTGAGCGACTACACCCCGGACCAGCAGATCGTGTACACGGCGAACCCTGACTACGACTGGGCGCCCACAGGCGCGGAGCACAGCGGTCCGAGCGACCTCGACGAGCTCGTCGTGCGCATTCTGCCGGAGCCCTCGGTGCGCACAGGGGCGCTCGCGAGCGGCGAGGTGCAGGTCGCCGGCAACGTGACCCCGAGCACCGTGGGTAGCCTCGGCGACGACATCACCGTCAACTCGGTCGAACTTCCCGGGCTTCCCTACTCGCTCTACCTCAACCAGAACAACGGCGTGTTCGCCGATGTGAAGGTGCGCCAGGCCTTCCAGCTCGGGTTCGACCCCCAAGACGCGGTCGATGGCATCTTCTTCGGCCAGTACCCGCGCGCGTGGAGCATTCTCGGCCCGACGACCCCCGACTCGTATGACAGCTCGCTGGAGCAGCGCCCGTCCGTCGACATCGACCGCGCGAACGAGCTGCTCGACGAGGCCGGCTGGACCGAGCGGGACACCGAGGGGTACCGCACGAAGGACGGCGAGCGGCTGAGCGCCCGCTGGATCGCGTACACGCCCATCCCGGATGACCGCGCGAGCCTCGCCGACGTCATCCAGTCCGACCTCAAGGGGATCGGCTTCGAGATCGTGCGCGAGGCGCTCGAACCGGCCGCCTACAACGAGCAGTACGGACCCAAGACGTTCGACATCACCGACTGGGGCTTCTCCGGCGTCGACGCCGACCTGCTGCGCAGCCACCTGGCCACCGACGGGTTCCAGAACGCGTCGGGCGTGAGCGATCCCGCTATCGACTCGCTGCTCGAAGATGCCGTCGCGACGAGCGATCCGGCCCAACGGGCAGGCCTCTACACCGAGCTTCAGCAGTGGAACGCCGAGAACGTCGCGATCGTGCCGCTGTACGTGCCGTCGATGATCACCGCGTTCAGCGACTCGGTCACCGGCCTCACTTTCGACCTGTACGGCCGACCGCTGTTCTACGGCGTCCAGGTCCAGAGGTCGTGAGGCTGGGCCCGTCGAAGCGGAGAGTGCCCGGCGCGTCAGCGCGCTGGCTTCTCGGACGCCTCGGCGGGCTGCTCCTTGTGGTCTGGGGTGCGGCGACGGCGGGCTTCCTCGCGCTGACCCTCATCCCCGGCGACCCGGTGGATGTCATGCTCGGGGTGCAGGCGCAGGTCAGCGAGCAGGTGAAGGCCCAGATCCGCGCGGACTGGGGTCTCGACGACCCGCCGCTCGCCCGCTACCTGCACTACCTCGGGCGCCTGGCGACGGGCGATCTCGGTGAGTCGTATCAGCTGCGCCAAGGCGTCTCCTCGGTGATCGGCGAGCAACTGCCGGCGACCCTGCAGCTCACCCTCCTCGCCCTCGCCTTCGCGCTCTCGCTCGCCGCGATCGCGACACTCGCCGCACGAGGACGCCGCTCCACCCGCATCGTGTCGCTCGTCGAGCTCACCGCTGTCTCCTCGCCCACGTTCTGGACCGGCCTCGTGCTCATCGCCGTCTTCGTCTTCCAGCTCGGCTGGTTCCCCATCGCCGAGACCGGCAGCCTGCGCGCCCTCGTGCTGCCCGCGCTCACCCTTGCCCTGCCGGTCGCCGGGATCATCAGCCAAGTGCTCCGGCAGGGGCTGGATGCTGCGTCGGCGCGGCCGTTTGCGACGACCGCGATCGCCCGCGGGGTCGGCGACGGACGCCTGCTGTTCCGCCACACCCTGCGGCACGCCGCAGCCGACAGCGTCACCCTCGTCGGCTACCTCGTCGGTACCCTGATCGGCGGGGCCGTGCTGGTCGAGACGGTCTTCGCGCGCCCGGGACTTGGGCGGGTCACCCTCCGCGCGATCATCGACCGCGACCTCCCCGTCGTGCTCGGCATCATTCTGCTCGCCGCGGTGACCTTCGCTCTCATCAACCTCACCGTCGACGTGCTCTACCGATTGATCGACCCACGGCTGCGCACTGGGAGCGTGGCGACATGACGGTGACCCTTGGCAGGACCAGGCTTCGGCCACCGCGAGCCGGGCTCGCGGGCGCGATCACCGCATCCGCGTTCCTACTCGTGCTCGGTGTCGCGGCCGTGGCGCCGACCTTGTTCACACACGCCGACCCGATCCAGACGCAAGTGCTGCAGGCGCTGCGGGCGCCAAGCCTCGAGCATCCGTTCGGCACCGACCAGACCGGGAGGGATGTCTTCGCGCGTGTCGTCTACGGTGCCCGCTACTCCCTCGCGATCGGGGTTCTCGCCACGACGATTGCCATGACGGCGGGGCTTCTGGTCGGTACCCTCGCGGGCCTCGCGCCACGCCTCATTGATAGTGCGATCTCACGCGTTATCGAGGTGCTCATGTCGTTCCCCGAGTTTTTGCTCGCGCTGCTCGTCATCGCGATTCTCGGCCCCGGCCCGGTGAGCCTTGTCATTGCGATTTCGCTCGCGGCCGTACCGGTCTACGCGCGAGTCGCGAGGGTGCAGACCTTCACAGTTCGGCGCTCCGGCTATGTGCGCGCCGCCCTGGTCCTCGGTGTGCCGAGATGGCGCAGCGTGCTCCGCCACGTGGTGCCCAACACTCTCGGCCCGCTGCTGGTGATGGCGACGATCGGCTTCGGAACCGCGATAGCGTCGGCGGCTGGCCTCAGCTTTCTTGGGCTCGGGCCGCAGCCGCCCACTCCCGAGTGGGGCCTCATCCTCTCGGAGGGGCGCAATTTCCTCGGCACCGCCTGGTGGATCGCCGTGTTCCCCGGACTCGTCGTGACCGTCACGGTGATCTCGGCGAGCGTGCTCGGCCGATTCCTTCGGGCGCGCGGAGAGGGGACGGCGGCATGAGCTTCGTCTCCGTGCGCAACCTGCGGGTGCGATTCGGGCAGAGAACCGTCATCGACGGGGTGAGCTTCGACATCGCACCCGGCGAGTGCCTCGCGATCGTCGGGGAGTCCGGATCGGGCAAGACAATCACCGCCCGCACCCTGCTCGGCCTTGCGCCCGACGGTGCCGACATCAGCACCGACGAACTCATCGTCGCGGGCGTGGACGCGTCGGCGTACACCGACGCCAACTGGCGCTCGGTCCGCGGGCGCCTCGTCGGCCTTGTCAGCCAAGACGCCCTCGTTTCGCTCGACCCGATGCGTCGGATCGCGAGCGAGGTGGCCGAGCCGATCGAGGTGCACGAGGGCGGGTTCTCCCGCTCCGAGGTCGGCACGCGGGTGCTCCGGATGCTGGCGGACGTGTCCATCCCCAGCCCGGAGACGCGTGCTCGGCAGTACCCGCACGAGCTCTCCGGAGGGCTGCGGCAGCGGGCACTGATCGCCTCCGCCCTCGCGGCCGCTCCCGTGCTGCTCGTCGCCGACGAGCCGACGACGGCGCTTGACGCGACCGTGCAGTCCAAGGTTCTCAAGCTGCTCGGCAGCCTCAAGGAGTCGGGGCTCGCGCTGCTGCTCGTGAGCCACGACCTCGCCCTCGTCGCCCAGATCGCCGACCGCATCGCGGTCATGCAGCACGGCCGCATTGTCGAGACCGCCGCGGCCGCCGACCTTCTCGCGAACCCCACACACCCGTACACGAGGGCGTTGCTCGATGCCGTGCCGACCAGCCATGCCGTACGGCGCGATGGGGGCGAGATCGTGCTCGCGGCACGCTCCCTCGTGAAGCAGTACCCCGCTCCCGGCCGCTCCACGACTCTTGCCCTCGACGATGTGTCCCTCGAGCTCCGAGCCGGCACGACGCTCGGCATTGTGGGGGAGTCGGGCTCCGGCAAGAGCACCCTCGGCCGGCTGCTCCTCGCGATCGAACCGCCCGACTCCGGCGAGGTGCTGCTGCGCGGTGGGCCATGGAGCTCCCTCGCCGAGTCCACTCGGCGGCGCAAGCGCGGCGGCATCCAGCTCATTGAACAGGACCCGGCGTCGTCGTTCGACCCGCGGTTCACGGTACGCCGTATCCTCGACGAGGCCGTTGCCATCACCGACGCGCGCGCCACCCGGCCGGCACGCATCCTCGAGCTGCTCGAGCAGGTCGGGCTCTCCGCCGTGCACCTCGCGCGGCGCGGCCACGAGCTCTCGGGAGGGCAGCGACAGCGGGTCGCGATCGCGCGGGCTCTCGCCCGGCGGCCGAGCATCCTCGTCTGCGATGAGCCCGTCTCGGCCCTCGATGTGCAGGTGCAGGCACAGGTGCTCGCCCTGCTCGAGAACCTGCAAGCACGCACCGGTCTCTCGCTCGTGGTCATCTCCCACGACCTCGCCGTGATCGCCCAGCTCAGCGACACGGTGCTCGTGATGCGCGACGGTGTCGTCGTTGAGAGCGGCGAGGCGAGCGAGGTGTTGGCGAACCCGAAGCACCCGTTCACGAGGGAGTTGCTCGACTCGTTACCTGCGGGCCGTATCCTGCCCTGATGAGCAGTCGTCCGTCCCTCGCGCGCAAGCTCGGGCTCGCCGATGCCGTCTTCATCGGCCTGGGTTCGATGATCGGAGCCGGAGTGTTCGCCGCGTTCACCCCCGCAGCGCACGCCGCCGGAAACGGGCTGCTGATCGGGCTGGTGGTCGCCGCCGTCGTTGCGGTCTGCAACGCGCTCGCGTCGGCGCAGCTCGCCGCCGTCTACCCGGAGTCGGGCGGCACCTACGTCTACGGGCGCCGGGTGCTCTCGCCGTGGTGGGGCTTTCTCGCCGGCTGGAGCTTTGTCATCGGCAAGACCGCGAGTTGCGCTGCGATGGCGCTCACCTTCGCGTTCTACGCCGCGCCCTCCGGGTGGGAGAGACCGGTCGCGGTCGCCGCCGTCGTCGGACTCGCTGCCGTCAATTACCGCGGGGTGACACGCACGGCCGCGCTCGCACGGGTGATCGTCGTCGTCGTTCTGCTCGCCCTCGCCGTCGCAGTCGCCGCCGGCGGCAGCGTCATCGGCGGCCCAGCGGGATTCGCGGAGGCAACGGACCCTGGCGGGCTCCTCGCCGGCGGCGGGTACGGAATCCTGCAGTCGGCCGGCCTGCTGTTCTTCGCCTTCGCCGGCTACGCGCGCATCGCCACAATGGGCGAGGAGGTGCGCGACCCGGAGCGCACTATCCCGCGCGCGATCGTGATCGCGCTGGCCATCACGGTCGTCGTCTACGGCCTCGTCGCTGTCACCCTGCTCGGCGTGCTCGGCCCCGGTGGGGTGGCCTCCTCGGCGGCGCCACTCGCCGACACCGTTCGTGCCAGCGGATGGGACTGGGCCGCCCCTCTCGTGCGGTTGGGGGCCGCGGCAGCGTCCCTCGGCGCACTGCTCGCTCTGTTCGCCGGGATCGGCCGGACGACACTTGCGATGGCGAGGGAGGGCGACCTTCCGCGCTGGTTGGCGTCCGTGCATCCGAAATTCTCGGTCCCGCACCGTGCGGAGGTCGTGCTCGCCATAGTCGTGAGCGTGCTCGTGCTCACGGTCGATCTGCGCGGAGCGATCGGGTTCTCGTCGTTCGGAGTGCTGCTCTACTATTTCGTCGCCAATGTCGCCGCGTTCCAGCAGCCGGCGGCCGAGCGCCGCTACCCGCGCGCGCTGCAGGTTGTCGGGGCGGCGTCGTGCGTGATCCTCGTGGCCACCCTGCCACCCGTCGGCATCGCCGTGGGCGTCGGGGTGCTGCTGCTGGGAGCGGCCTATCGGATTAACGCGGTGCGGCGCGCCGCACCGCAGTGAGAGGGCGAGCTACACGCGCGACACGCTTCCGGCACGAAAAATGGCCGTCCGCAAAGCGGACGGCCATTTCACATATCGAGTGGGAATCAGGCGGTGAGGCCGTCAACCCATTCCTGGTTCTCGCCGATCCAGGTCTGCACGATTTCCTCGTACTCGCTGGCGTCCGCTCCGCTGCCGAACATCTCGTTCTGCAGCGAGTCGAGCGGTGCTGTCTCCATCTCGAAGTTTTCGAGCCACCCGTTCAGCGTGGGGTAGTCCTCGCCGAAGCCGGTGCGCGAGAACGTGTGGAGGCCCTCGGCGTCGCCGAGCGCGCCCTCGGGGTCGGCGAGGTCCTTGATCGGGAACGCGTCGTAGGCCCAGTGCGGGTGCCACAGGGTCACGGCGATGTTCTCGCCGGCGTCCGTCGCGGCGGTGAGCTCGGCAAGCATGGCCGCCGTCGACGACGTGGTGAGTTCGAACGCGTCGAGGTCATACGTCGGCATGACGTTCTCCTCGGTGATCTTCGTCAGGCCTGCGCCCGGCTCAATGCCGATGATGCGGTTGCCGAACAGGTCGCCGTTCTCGGCGAGCTCGGCGAGCGAGTCGATCGGGGCGTCCTCGTTCACGGCGACGCTGAGCGTCGCGTCGGTGTTCCAGGTGCCGACGTCGACGATGTCGTCGCCGTACTCCTCGACATACTCCGCGTGGGTGCCGGGCAGCCACACGTCCATGTTGAGGTCGTAGTCGCCAGAGGAGAGGCCGACGAAACCGGCCGCAACATCCGCGTACTCCAGCTCGACGTTGTAGCCCTCTTCCTCGAGCACGGCGGCCCAGAGGTGGCTGACGGCTTCGCCCTCGGGCCAGCCGTTGAAGACGGCGATCGTGACGTCTTGGGCGTCACCGTTTTCGAGGCTCGATGCCTCGGCGTCTGCGGAGCACCCGGCGAGGGCGATGAGTCCTGCGGCTCCCGCGAATGCGAAAGCGGTCTTGAGGGACTTATTCATTGTTGCCTTTCCTGTTGCTTTTGCTGTGTTGACGGGGAAGCTCTAGACAGATGCGCCGACGGGGGCGTCCTGGGTTGCCGCGGCGGGGGCGGGCGCGGGGCCGGAAGCGGGTGTGGCTGCGGTGGCGGCCGCTTTCCGACGCCAGGGCGTCCACATGGTGCGGCGCTTGCCACTCAGCGCGGCCGTGAGACGGTCAAGGTAGATCGCGATGATCACGACCGACAGGCCAGCCTCGAAGCCGAGGGCCACGTCGATGCGGCTGAGTGCCTGCACGACATCACTGCCGAGCCCGCCGCCGCCGACGAGTCCGGCAATGACCACCATCGAGAGCGACAGCATGATGACCTGGTTGATTCCGGCCATGATCGTGGGCATTGCGAGGGGCAGCTGGATCTGGCGCAGGATTCGCCACGGCGAGGAGCCGAAGGCGTGGCCGGCCTCGACGACCTCCGTGTCGACCCCGCGGATGCCGAGCTCGGTGAACCGGACACCCGGCGCCAATGCGAAGACGATGGTCGCGACGATGCCGGGCACGACGCCGATCCGGAACAGGATGAGCGCAGGCACGAGGTAGACGAACGCCGGCATGGTCTGCAGGAAGTCGAGGATCGGTCGGATGACCGCTGATGAGCGGTCGGAGCGCGCCGCGAGGATGCCGAGCGGCACGCTGATCGCTATCGCGATCGCGCTCGCCACGAGAACGAGCGCGAGGCTCGCCATCGCGTTGTCCCATTGGTTCACCCCGACGATCACGAGCAGTCCCACGATCGTGCCAAGCGCGAACTTCCAGCCCTTCACGACGTACGCAAGCCCGGCTGCGATGAGGATGATCACCCAGAATGGTGGGCTGAGCAGCAGGAACTCGACGGCATCGTAGAGCGAGAGCAGCACGAACCTGATGAGGTCGAAGACGGGGCGGAGACTCTCGGTCAGCACATCGATGCCGTCGGAGACGATGTCGCCGAGTGGCAGGCGGAATTCGGTGATCATGCGAAGGTCCCCTCGGTGGATGCTGCGGCAGGGCTGGGTTCGGGGCTGGCAAGCATCGCGTCGAGCTCAGCATCCGGGATGATCGAGACCGGCTCGATGATGTTGATCGGCGTCGTGTTCGTCGGGACGTTCCCGAGCGCGGCGAGGAGTGTGATCCGGGGGATCACGCCGAGCAGGCGGCGCTTGTCGTCGATGACGGCGATGGGCAGCGGGCTCTCCACCGCGAGCTCGAACAGGTCGACAAGCGCGGCATCCGCAGGCACCGACGCGTGCTCCTGATTGATGATCCGGGAGAGGTCGGTCTCGTTGGTCTTGACCTGGCGCATGACGTGCCGGTCGGTGACCACGCCGAGCAGGGTGCGATCGCGGCCGAGCACGAACGCGGCGCCGGCCTGCAGGTCACGCATGACCCGCAGCGCACCGCGGGGCCCTGCGGTAAGCGGAACGACGGCGCGGGCGGGCTCCATGACGGTCGCCGCGGTGAGCACGCGCGCCCGGTCGACGTCCTGCACGAACTGGGCGACGTAGTCGTTCGCCGGGTCGGTGAGGATGTCTTCCGGTGTGCCGATCTGCACGATCCGGCCGTCGCGCATGACGGCAATGCGGTCGCCGAGGAACATTGCCTCGTTCAGGTCGTGCGTGATGAAGATGATCGTCTTGCCGAGCTCTGCCTGCAGCTCAAGCAGCTGCTCCTGCATTTCGCGTCGGATGAGCGGGTCGAGCGCCGAGAACGCCTCGTCCATGAGCATGATGTCGGTCTCGGTGGCGAGGGCGCGGGCGAGCCCGACGCGCTGCTGCATGCCGCCGGAGAGCTCGGAGGGGTACTTGTCGGCCCAGCCGTCGAGCCCGACGATGTTGACGATTTTGAGTGCGCGTGCCAGTCGCTCGGCTCGGGGAACACCCTGCACTTCAAGGCCGTAGGCCGCGTTGTCGAGCACGGTGCGGTGCGGAAAGAGCGCGAAATGCTGGAAGACCATTGAGACGTTCTTTTGGCGCACCTCGCGCAGCTTCGATGCAGCCACGTCGGAGATGTCGATGCCGTTGACGGTCACGGATCCGCTCGTCGGTTCGAGCAGTCCGTTGAGGGTGCGGATGAGGGTGGACTTGCCCGAACCGGACAGGCCCATCACCACGAAGATCTCGCCCTTCTTCACATCGAACGAAGCGTCGATGACCGCGGCGGTCTCGTGCGGCCCTAACTCGGCGCGACTGACGCCGTCCTGAAGCTTCTTGACGGCGTCCTTCGGGCGCCGCCCGAAGACCTTGTACAAATTCTTAACTGAAACTGAGGAGGTGCTGCTCACGTTTTCCTTTGCGCACGCACGCACAGAAATCCGGCGACGTGGCTTGTTATCGTGGTCGGGTCGGAATCAACAGTGCGAGTGGCTACTCAAGCGGCGACACAGAAGGTGCCAGCGGCGAGCAAGACTTGTGCAGAACAGCCAAAGGGCTGCGTGATTTCACGACCATACGCCTCAAGAAATTCCCTTTTCGGAAGTGACTTGGGCCGCGGCCTAGGTGTGGGGTAGTTAAGAGTTCGTGGTTTAGTGTACCCGCCGGCTCGATGCGAATGCATTTGTCCCGGCCGCACAGCGCCTGCAGTCGCGGGGGTAGACAGGGCCGCATCGCCGCGCTGGCGGTGATCGGAGAAGACGGTGACCGTTGTGGGTTTGTTATGAGAGCGCCGAGCATCCGGCTAGAATCGTCTCATCGACAGCGATCCGGCCATCACCGGGAAGTCCTCGGAAGAACGGCTGAGTCCCCATGGAATCGGCCAGGTAGAACCGAGCGGGTCTGGCCCGTCAACGCCAACGAAATGAGCGGTTCCACTTCTCGTGGGGCAAGCGGGGTGGTACCGCGAAATCCCGGTCTGACGACCGGGAAGTCGTCCTCGTGCAGCACAGGCCCGCTGTGCACCAAGCCTGCCGAGGAGAGACATGAACTACCCCAAGGGATTGAGCCCGGATGCCGGCGCACCGCGAGCGGTCTCGCCGTCGCCGAACTTCCCGGCGATCGAGCGTGGCATTCTCGCGTTCTGGAAGGGCGACGAGACTTTCCGGGCCTCGATCGACAACCGCGAGGGCTGCCGCGAGTGGACCTTCTACGACGGACCGCCGTTCGCTAACGGGCTGCCGCACTACGGCCATCTCCTCACCGGATACGCGAAGGATCTCTTCCCGAGGTTCCAGACCATGCGCGGACTGCAGGTGCAGCGCAGATTCGGCTGGGACACGCACGGTCTGCCCGCCGAGCTTGTTTCTTTGCACGAGCCGGCTACCACCGAGAAACACCAGATCGACGAGATGGGTATCGCGGCGTTCAACGATGTGGCCCGCAAATCGGTGCTGGAGTACACGGGGGAGTGGGAGGAGTACGTCACACGGCAGGCCCGCTGGGTCGACTTCGAGAACGACTACAAGACCCTCGACGTCACCTTCATGGAGTCCGTGATCTGGGCCTTCAAGCAGCTGCACCACAAGGGCCTCGCCTACGAGGGATTCCGGGTGCTGCCGTACTGCTGGCACGACCAGACCCCGCTGTCCAACCACGAACTGCGCATGGACGATGACGTCTACAAGATGCGTCAGGACCAGTCGGTCACGGTCACCTTCCCGCTCGACGGCGTCAAGGCCGAGGCGCTCGGCCTCACAGCCGTTCGGGCCCTTGCCTGGACGACGACACCGTGGACGCTGCCCACCAACGCCGCCCTCGCGGTCGGACCGGACATCGAGTACTCCGTGATCCCCAGCGGCCCGCTCGGCGCCGGTGACGGGTCGGCCGAGGGTGTGGCCTCCTACCTGCTCGCGAGCGACACCGTCGGCGCCTATCTCAAGGACCTCGGCTACGCCTCGATCGACGAAGCTCGCGCCGCCGTCACGTCCACGGTGCTCGGCCGCGAGCTCGACGGCGTCGCCTATGACCGGCTGTGGGACTATTTTGCCTACACCGAGGAGTGGGGCACCGAGAACGCGTGGCAGATACTCGTCGCGGACTATGTCGCGACGGGCGAGGGCACCGGTATCGTGCACCAGGCGCCCGCCTACGGTGAGGACGACCAGGTCGTGTGCGCCGCCGCCGGCATCCCCGTCATCATCTCGGTGGACGACGGAGGCAAGTTCCTGCCGCAGATCGAGGAAGTTGCGGGTCTCCAGGTATTCGATGCCAACAAGACGCTCATTCAGCTGCTGCGCACCGGCGGACGCCTGCTGCGCCTCGCGAGCTACGAGCACAGCTACCCGCACTGCTGGCGCTGCCGCAACCCGCTGATCTACAAGGCCGTCTCGAGCTGGTTCGTGCGCGTGACCCAATTCCGCGACCGGATGGGCGAGCTCAACGAGGAGATCAACTGGGTGCCCGAGAACGTCAAGCACGGCCAGTTCGGCAAGTGGATCGGCAATGCCCGCGACTGGTCGATCTCGCGCAACCGCTATTGGGGATCGCCCATCCCGGTGTGGAAGAGCGACGACCCCGCGTA
>Ga0105048_10012765_pt1 | contig 13150 bp, 5 predicted proteins | sample MAT05_FD_78382 | JGI IMG/M metagenome (GOLD analysis project Ga0105048, IMG submission 78382) | Freshwater microbial communities from Lake Fryxell liftoff mats and glacier meltwater in Antarctica - MAT-05 | ecosystem: Environmental > Aquatic > Freshwater > Ice > Liftoff microbial mat | place...
CTTGGACATTTCGTTGGCGGCGTTCGGGTACTCCTTCGCCTGCACCACCCGCAGCGGGTCGACGATCTTCACGCTCAGGTCATTGGTCAGCTTGTCGGGGAAGCGGTTCACTTTGTACTCGCGCTGGATGCGCAGGTACGAGGTGTAGACCTCGTTGGTGGCCGTGCGGGAGTTCGAAATCGCGTCCAGGATCTTCTCGATGCGGTTCTGCTCGAAGACGGCCGTCGAATCGCTGATCGTCCGCACGCGGCTGATCACGCCTTCGAGGTCTTTCTGGTGCTTCTCAAGTTCGTTGATCAACTCGTCGAAGCGGCGGACCAGTTCGGCCTCTTCCTTCGAGATGTACGTGTACAGTTCCTGCTCGCCGACGATCTTGAACTCCAGTGTCTCCGCATTGCGGGCGACACGTGCCTGGTCGGCGGCGACGTTCGAGTCAGTTGCCTGCACGTCCAGCACCAGGCGATAGCCGGGGATGATGCCGGCCGAGTTTTTCTCGCGCAACTGCGGCAGCGACTTCAGCAGGTCGAACGTCAGCGGCGTATCGAAGTCCTTGAACGAGAACTGCTTGAGCACGGGCGAGACATGATCGTTACCCAGAGGGTTGCCGAGCTTCTTCTTTACGTCCTCAATGCTCATCTGCGTTGCGCCGTTGGCGAGGCCCTGAGCGTTGTCGAACGCGGTGATCGGCATGCTGCCGAAGTTCGGTGCCTTGCGGATCGCTTCGGGCATATCGCGATTGATGATCTCGCGAATGATCGGCAGCGTGCGCGTCAGTACTTCCTTGCGGAGCACGATATCGCCGATGCCGGGGATGGCCGGGGGATTGATCATCGACCATGCGGTTTGCTGGGCCAGTTCGGGCAGGTAGGCCGGGTTGACGATCGGCGAGAACTCGTAGGTGAACTCGAGCTTGTGCAGCCCGTGTTCGTCGACGATGTTGCTTTCCTTCGCGAACGGAATGTCCGCCTGCGCGGTGCAGACGTAGAAGGTGCGGTTGTTTTCCTTGATCTGCCGGATGACGTCGACGAACAGGTTCACGCTGGGCAGCTTGTCGTCGATCGGTCGCAGGGTGTACGACCGGGTCGAGACCATGTTGTCGATGTCCTTCATCGTCACGTCGAACGTGAAGAGGCTTTTGACACCCGGCAGTGTCGGCCCATCGGCATCGGGTTTCGTGGCCAGCAGTTCGGCGAGCGACTTGCCCTTGGAACCGAAGCGGATGGTGAAGGAGCGCCCGTCCTCGGAAATCGCGAGCGGCAGCGGCTTGATGTCATCCTTGGTGGCGACGCCCGGGAATTCGACCGAGCGCGGTGTCAGGTTGACTTCGACCAGTTTCTTGTCGGCAGTGGACGTGAATGCCACGTCGCTGCCCTGGGAGAAATCGGGCAGGCTGAACGCCTCGGCAGGGGACGCGAACGTCAGCGGCGGGCGTGCCTGCTTCATTTCGCGGAGGGCCACCCGGCGTTCATCGATCGTGTTGACGCGCGGCCCTGCCGGCGGCAGGTAGTAGAAGTAGGCGGGGCGGAACTCCTGGTAGGTCAGCGATTGCAGCTTCGGCGGCGAGACCAGCACCACGCTGCGCGGGTCGGTCTTCAGCGTGCGACCGGCCACGGTTGCCTCGGCGACCAACGGCACGAACTTCTCTTTCGGCTCGCCGTCGGCCGGCTTGGCCGACGGCATCACCGCGAATGTATCGTCGAGCTTCACGGGTTGTTCGAGTTGGAAGACATTGGGCCGCGCGGACATCGGCTTCAGTACGCTGCGGCCGCGGAACTTGCTGTCGTTGTTGCCGTAGACCAGTTCTACCTTATCGGGCGCGTTGACGTGGCGCACCAGCCGGCCGCCCCGCTTCGGGCTTTCAGCGATCGCTGCAAGCGACTGCTTCAGCGTCGCGAATGCGTCAACCTGTTCCTGCGTCAGCGACAGATGATCGGCACTTTCGACCGCGGCGAAGACGAGGTCAACCGTGGCATCGTCGCGCGTCGGCAGTTTCAGCCGGGTCTTGTCGAAGCCGACCGGCGAACGTTCGTCGCCGCTGGAAATCGCGATGATGTACTCGTTGATGGCCTCCAGCGGCAATTCGGGCACTTCCTTCGCATCGACGATGCGCGGCAGGTCGCTCCAGCGCAGGGGCCGCCAGCGGCCGGGGACAGTGTTGTCGGCAACAATCCAGGTTGTGAAGAGCGCCCTTGCGTTGATGGTGCGGTTGTTCTGCACGCGCTTCTCGTCAACCGGGAAGTCGAGCCAGTCGACGAAGAACTCGTCGCGCGGCCAGCGTGTGTCGCCGAACTTCAGGTTGCGGTCGACGCCGATGTCGGCCACGTGATAGGCGCGCCAGGTGTACTCATCGAGCTTCACCGAATTGAGCTTGTTGATCGAGTAGTGATACCCGACCGCGGTCGCCCCCAGGCAGAGGACGCCGACACCCAGCACGACCCAGCGCAGGCTCGATTGGCGCTTGCGCATGCTGACCAGCAGGCACGGTACCATGAACACGAAGATCAGCCCAAGCGCGACGATGCCGTTGATTGTCAGCATCATCCAGACTTCCCGAGATGGCACCATGTCGATCAGCGAGAACAGCACGGCCACGGGATGCGACAGCAGCAACACGAACAGGCTGACGCCGACGAGCGTCCAGACCAGCATCACCAGCCGCCACCAGTTGAAGACCGACAGCACGGGGACCTGATCAACGCGTTCCTTGGCATCCTTCATCGTCTTGACGATCATGTCGACCGAGTAGCCCTGCTTCTCGGCCCGCTTCAAGTCGGCCAGTTCGATGGCGGTGATGAGCCGATCGCCGAGCAGTGCAGGGAACCGATTCTCGAGCACCATCGCAAGCGACGCATTGCTGAAGTCGCGGAACAGCCGACGGAAGATGTACCAGACGACGATGCCGGTGATGGCCAGGCCGAAGATCGCCATCATGATCCAGCGGACCGGCGGCGCGGCATCGAGCATGTCGACATTGCTGAAGTGATGAAGGCTGTAGTCGAGCGCGATCGAGAACCAGAACCAGAGACAGCCAAGGATCAGCGCCAGCACAATCCCCTCGACGAGGACGTAGCCGCGGATCACGCGTCGAAGGCGGGCGAGAGGGTGGTAGGCACGCTGTTCCATTGCGCTCGATCCCGAGTTGTTAACCTGTTCAGCCATGTGCCTATCCTGGTGCGAATCAGTCGATGAAATTCCGTTTAGCCGCGACGCGGAGGGTTTCCGGAGCGGAGCGAGGGGAGACGCGCTCCGCTCCGGAAACCTTCCGCGTCGCGGCTAACCACTACGCCAGCTTCAACATCTTGCGCGACAGCCATTCGAGCGACAGCAGGCCGATGCAGACAAGCATCCACAGCGCGATGGTGTGGTTCTGCTCGCTGCGGCCATTCATCCGATCGTACCACCCGGTCATCCAGGTCGGGGCGGTCGGGCCGTTGAACCAGACCGGCTCGATCTTGAACCGGTGAACCTCCGGCTCGGTCAGCGGGTTCTCGATCGAATTCACACGTCCCGGAAGAGCATCGGGAATCGCATTCATCGATTCGGTATCGGTGAAGCGGTAGGCCATCCGTTTACCGTCGAGCTTCGGATCGCTGAATGCGCGATCGCTCAGCGTCTGATACGCCTTCGGATTGCTGTCCATGCGATCCCGGACTTCGTCGACCTGGGCCGAGATGGCCGCCAGCGACAGCATGTCGGGCTTCACGTTCGCGAGTTCGGTCGGCAGCGGCTTGCGGATCGTGAACTTCACCGAAAGCACTTCGCTGCTTTCCGGGATGGGGGCGTCGAGCCGCCATGTTCCGGTCGGGAAGTCTTTGGCCGTGCCGCGAAGCTGTTTCTGCACTTCTTCGAGCTTCAGGCGGTCTTCGTCGACCTGGATCAGCGTCACGTCCTCGCGATCGCCGACCTTCACCACGCGTTCCACAACACGCAGGGCACGCTTGACCGGGAAGTTGCCGTCCTTGGTGGTTTCCTTCTCTTCACGCTTGGTGCGGTTGAGTTCGATGGTCCACATCTTCAGGTGGTCTTCGCGCAACTTGGCGATCTGTTCGTTACTCAGCGGGTCCTTGCCGTCTTTCTTGGTCAGGGCCATGTCCGGGTAGTAGTCGAGTTCAATCGGCCGGAGAACAAACTTCGGCTTGGAGTTCGCCGGCAGCCCCTTCAGGTTTGCATCGAGCAGATCGATGTGCGACCGCAGTGCCTGGCCGGTCTCGAATTCGCGGGACATCAGCATACGGCCGCGACGGTTCTGCTTCTTGCGGCTGCCCGATGCCAGGAACCGTGACATCTTCACCCAGAATCGTTCAAAGAAGACATCTTTGAACTGGCGGAACCGCCACATTTCGGACGAACCAAGAAAGGCCGTCATCCCCTGCCCGTACTTGTAGGTAACGAGATAGGGCGGGTCCTTGCGGTCGAACGTGTTGTCGCTGGCCTGCGGTTCCAGGTAGCGGGCAACCACGGTGGCACCGGCCTTCACGTCCTTGATCGGATAGTAATCGTAGAAGCCGCGCTTCAGATCGGCGGTGCCGGCCTCGGCGCGCGACGGCTTGCCGGTGAAGAACGGTTCCCAACCGGAGAGCATGTCTTCGGGCTTGTCGTCATCGAGGCGCAGAAAATCCATTTCGGGCGAGGCACCGGGGAACTCGATCCGCCGGAGCACGTTGCGTTCCTGCCGCGGCTTGCTGAGGACGTTGTCGCCCAGCATGACCGGGAAGATCTCCAGCAGCGGGTCGAGACGTTTCTTCACTTCGCTGTCATCGTTGAAGGTCAGTTTCTTGGTGTTGATCGACCCGGCCACATGCAGCAGGCCACCCGCCTGAAGGTCGACCCAGGTGCGCAACAGCGTTGCCTGTTCTTCCGTCAGCACGGTCCAGTCGGGGTCGAAGGCGATGATAACGTCATAACGGGCCAGGTTCAGCCACTTGGTCTCGGGCGTCTCGGCCGGGTCGTCTTCGACCTTCAGTCGATCCGGGAAGCGCGGCAGATGGCGGAACTTGTCATCCAGGTAGGTGATGCTCTTGTTGTCAAGGAACTGGCCCGCTTCGTTCTGCAGGCAGACGCTGACATCGGCCTTATCGCGGATCAACTGTGTCAGCAGGAACTGGAAGTCGCGGTTGGCCGTCGACGCAACCAGCAGGATTCGGACCGACTTCTTCTCGACGATGATCGGCGTCAACTCCGTGATGAGCTTCTCTTTCGCGTCGGCCTTGCCTTCTTCGCTGACCTTGGGCGTGATCGCCCGGGCCTTCCAGATGCCTTCGGGCAGTTCCTTGTCTTTTTCCTTGCCGAGCAGCTTCAGGATATCGGGCGGATTGATCGTCCATTCGAACTGGCCATGGGGCGGTTCGCTCTGGTCGAACGTGACCTGGCCTTCCATCACCAACGCCACTTCGGAGTTGGGCGGGAACAGTTCCAGTGTCACCGGCACGGTTTCGCCGCGCATGTTCTCGCCATCGACTTCGACGATGATCTTGAAGGCATCGTCGGGCGGCGTGCGGTCGGGGGCCTGCAGATCGGTGATGCGCACCAGCTTGATGTCACGATGCTGGCCGATGCCGACCGTGATGATCGGAATTGATTCCTTGCGGGCCAACCGGTGCAGGTTGTCGAGCGCGGGGTTCTGCTTCGGATCGTCCTTCGCCACACCGGCGCGGGCGTCGAGCCCCGTGTTACTCCGGCCATCGCTGAAGACGATGATGCCATCGAGCATATTGTCCTTGTCGACCATCAGCGCGCTCGAAACGGAGTCGGCGACGTTGGTTCCCTGCGTGATGGTGCGGGCCACGTCGATGCGCTTCTTGGTCGCTTCCAGATTGGAGCGGAAGCGTGCCGCGTCGTCGCCGGTCAGCTTGACGCGGGAAACGATATCGTCCGACGGGGCGTTCAGGTAGTTCATCGCCCATTCGTAGTTCGATGCTTCAAACGGGAAGTCAGCCACGGCCTCGGCACGCCCCTCGGGCGACAGGTTGTCGAGCAGGCGCATCTTCAGGTCGGTCCCCTTCGTCACCGACTTCGGATCGGCGATCTGCCGGCGGACCTTATCGAGGTTCTCCGAGTAGATGGCGACGTCCGCGGCCGGCAGCTTGATGCGCGCCAGGATCGTCTCGTTGTTCGGCTTGAGGTATCCCTCGGCCCAGGCGACATCGCCCGCTTCCAGCTTGAAGTCGGAGATGACCGCTTTGCGTGCCTCGGGGCTCAACCGCCGCAGCACATACGGTTTGAAGTCAGTATACGCGGCAAAGTTCTGCCAGTCGATCGTGGTCCACGGTGCGAGCAGAACCTGTTCCTCGAACCCCTGCAGGTTCTTGATCTGCTTGCGCAGGAACGGCGTGACGCGCGATTTCCCGGCACCTTCGGCATCGGTCGATTTCTCGAGCGTGAACAGGGCCGGGTCATCGCGGTCAAGGGTGGAGGCGAAGCGGTAGATGTGTACCGGGTTCTTCTCGGCCAGGCGGTGCATGAACTTGATGTCTTCGTCGGTCAGGAAGTCGATCACCTTCTGCAGGCGCGTGCGGCGGACTGCCAGCGTACTCGGGTCGTCCTTGCTGCCCATACTGCCGGAGACGTCGATCAGCATCACAAGGTGCGACCGGCGTTCAAGTAGCGGCGGTGTCGTCGGGAACCAGATGCGGGTTTCCTTGACCGTGTCGAGCAGGAACATGTAGGCGAGCAGACCGTAAACGGTCGCGCGCATCATCCCCAGCGGGAGCGCGTAGTACCAGCGGATGCTCTTCGAATCCTTGATGTACATCCAAACGACGAAAACCGCACCGAGCAACAGCACGGGGATGAGAATCGCCAGCCAGTAGTGGCCGTCATACGTCGACGAACCGATCTTGAGCGGCTCGCGGAGCCGATCGAGATAGCGTTCGTAGGTTACAACGTCCGGTGTACGATTTTCCATTACTCTCTCATCGAAGCTAAGAACCTGGGCTTATACAGTCGCCGACATCAAGCATGATCAAGTCGCAACTACCGTCTGCCGCAGCGGCTTCATCGTATCTCGCGTGCTCGTTTGTCCGAGCACGCGAGACGCGTGCCCTACGATGAAGCCAGCCAACCGAAAGGAAGTGGCACCATGAACCCAAGTAGCAATACTAGGCCCGAAGACCCGCGGGCATCAGTGAACCCGCGCGGTCACGCGCATGGAAGCTCAGCCGCACCGCCCAGGCTTGTTCGAGGATCAAGAGCACCAGCATTCCTAGGAACAACCAGTGCGACTTGGACAGACCCAGGTCGGAAACTTCCGGCTCGTGCCGGAGGATCGGTTCCTTGCTGACGCGTTTGACTTCGTCGGGCTCGTCCTCGAACTTGTCGACCTGGGCGATCTCCAGGACTTCGGTTGACGGGGCACGGGCAAGGTCGCTCTCGGCGGAGGTATCGAAGTTGTACGACAGCGCCCGCAGGTCGGGCTTCGCATCGACCTTTGCGCCGGCGACCGCCTTGGGCGTGAACTCGAACAAGTACGCCCCCGGGTTGTCGCCATTGGCGAACCGCCAGAGGATCTGCACGTCGCCGGCCTCGGGCCGCGGCTTCGGATCCACCTTGGTGAATTTGACATCGCCTTCCTGATCGGCATTGGCGAGTTGCTGCACATCGACGACCGGCTCGTACGCGGCCGACTCGAGTTCGAACAGGAACGGCCTGGAAAGGCCCAGGTAGAAGTCGCTGACGACCGTCTCCGCCGCATAAGCGGCCATGCCGCCGATCAGCCCGCCCAGTGCAAGTTTCACTTCGCTGCCAGCGGTGGCCACCGGCGTGCTGGAGCACAGGTAGCGCTGCAGGCTGTCCTTCATCAGCGGGGCGAAGTATGCCTGACCGAGCGGTGAATCAAGCGGGTTCCACAGGCCGCCTTCGGGACCCGACGTGCCGGCCGCTCCCATGAACGCCAGCACCCGGCCCTTCTTGTACTGCTTGGCCACGTAGAACGGATCGCCGTACTTCACCTGGCCGATCAGCCGTTGCAGTTCGGTCTTCATATCCGCCAGTTCGGGGGCCTGCCAGAACTCGATCATGCTCGGCGTGCCGGTCTTGCTGTCGCCCGGATCCTGCAGGAACTCGTCGAGCCAGATGCCGAGCGTGTAGAGCGGGTTATCGTATTTGCCCACGAGCGTGTTGAGCCGTTCGGTGTAGCTGCGCACGGTGGCCTGGTACTTGCCGAACCGCTCCAGTTTTTCCTTGAGCAGGTCGAGCTTCTTCTGCAGTTCAGCCTTGCTCGCATCATCCTTCGCATCGTCGAGGAGCTTTTGCAGGGTAGCCCGTGCGGACTGCTCGTCAACTGCTTCGCGGATCCGCCTGGTCAAGTCGCGAGTCTGCTTTTCGTAGTCCGCGATCGAGCGGTAGTTGGTCAGGTAGATCAACGTTTGCGTGTCGCTGCCGGGGTTGAACTTCGGCCGGTCGACCATGTAGTAACGCGGGAAGGTAACGCCGTAGAAGGCGTTTTCGAACTTGGTATCGAGGACCTTGCTTCCCTGGACGTCGGTGTACAGCTTTTCCATGGCGGGGTGCTGCCGCATCTCATTGCGGACGACGAGCTTCTTGTACGGGGAGAAGCGCTGTTCGGTCTGAATGGCAGAGAGTTGCTGCGGTGTTGCGTCCTTGTTGGCAATCTCCTTGAGCGGCATGGGGAACATGCCGGTGCCGTCACGCCAGAGCTTCTCGTTGTAGAACTGCGGGTTGCGGACGGCGGCCCCCATGAAGAAGGCCACGCCGCCGCCGTTGCCCAGAAACGTCTCGAGCTTCTGCACGGCCGCGGGTTCCAGCGACGGGATATTGCACAGGACCACGGCCGAGTACGGGGCCAGGTTGATCTTTTCCAGTTCCGCCGCGGTGCGGACGGAGACGGTGAAGCCCGACGAGTTGTCGCGGAACAGCTTCCAGAGGTAGAACGCCTCGGATTCCTTGGTGATGGTGTATTCGTCGCGGCCATCCTCGCGGACCAGCGTGCGGGCCTTGGTCTCATTGTCGATCAGGAGGATGCCGAGTTTCTCGCGGACTTCGACAACTGTGTAGCGCATGTCGTCGATCGCCAGGCCCGCTTCCTGATTATCGAGATGGGCGCTGATGAGGTTGAAGCCATCGAACTTCGCCTTCTCGTCCGCCCCGGCCAGATCTTTCGGCGCGGTTCGGCGCAGCGAGAAGGTTACCCGGCGGGTGGCTGTTTCATTCGGCTGGATCGTGTCGAAGAACAGCGTGCCCTGCAATTCCGGCGCGTTGTTGACACGCAGCTTGACGCCGACGTTCTGTTTGGCGCTGGCCCCGTAGTTGGCGACCGACACGGAGAACTCGACCGGGGCATCCTTGATCACGATCCGGCTGTCGGGCCGGAAGTCGACGATTGCCAGGTTGTCGTTGAGCGGGATTTCCTTCTGCCCCTCGCGGCGGGGGGAGGCGGCATCGTGCAGTTTCACCTGCACCTTGGAAACCTTGAGGTATTCGAACTGATTGGCGAGAGCGTCGCGCGTGGCGGGATTAAAGTCGCCCGACCGGAAGTCGCCGACCAGATGGACGACCAGGTTCCGCTTTTCTGCCTCTTCGCAAAGCTTGCGGATCTGGGTGAGGGCGGGTTGCAGATCGTAATGGTGGGGCAGCGGCTTGCAGTCTTTGTCCAGGAACTCCTTGATGTCATCGCGGGAAGCATCGGTCAGCAGCGCCGCCGGCTTGGCCTTTTCGGGCGCGGACAACTGCATGATGACGAATTCATGCGGATTGTTGTCGTTCTTGACGGCATCAATGATCCCGTCGTTGATGATCTTGCGGGCCTTGTCGAACGAAGCGATCACCTGCCCGGCCTCGTTGCCGTCCTGGACCTTCCAGCGGTCGGCCATGCTGGCCGAGTCGTCGATCAGCACGATATGCAGTGTGGTTTTGGGCGCGTCCTTCTGCGTATTCTGCGCGTCCTCCGGCGGGTCTTCCTTCGACTCGACCAGTCGCGACAGCAGTAATGCCAGGGCAAGCACCAGCAGGATGCGCATGAGCAACAGCAACAGCTGTTCGATGATCATGCGCTTGCGGCTGCGCTTCTGGGCCTTCAGGAGAAACTCCATGGCGGCCCAGCGAACGCGCTTGAAGCGCATCCGGTTGATCAGATGGATGATGATTGGCGAAGCGACGAGCGCCCCGCCGATGATCATCGTAAACGGACTTAGGAAAAAGAAGCTGCCGAGCATGTTGTTCGATCCCGCTGCGAAAACACTCACCCCTGAGCCCGGGCCTGCGCCGGTCCGCGCACTGCCATGCGCTGATGCAGGAACTTCGACAGCACCGCATCGAGATAGTCGCTGGTCTTGACCAGCGTGTAGTCGATGCCCAATTTGCTGCACCCGCGGCGGACTTCAACGAGGTACTCTTCGAGCGCCTCGAGATAGCCGTCACGCAGAGCCCGCGGATCGCACAACAGGTGCGGCAGTTCCTCGAGCCCTTCAAATCGCGTCGTCCCCGAGAACGGGAAGGCGACTTCGTCATCATCCAGAATGTGAAAGACCATCACATCCTGCCGGCGGTGCCGGAGCATTTCGAGCCCCTTGATCAGCGGCTCGCGGTCGACCAGAAAATCGGAGAAGATGACCACCATGCCCCGTTGCGGTGTCGCTTCCGCGACGCGCCTCAGGATCTTCGCGATGTCGGTCTTTTCCTTCGGCTTGCTGACATGCAGCGTCTTCGTGATCGCGTCGAGATGGCTTTGACTCGCGCGGGCCGGAAGCGTCTGCCGGATGTCGCTGTCGAAAGCGATCAACCCGGCGGAGTCCTGCTGTCTCATCAGCAAGTACGACAGACAGGCCGCGGCGGTGCAGGCATATTCGTACTTGTTCAGATCGCCACGACCATAGTGCATCGACTCGCTGACGTCGACGACGATCTGCGTGCGCGTGTTGGTTTCCGCTTCGTACTGCTTGATGTAGAACTTGTCCGTCTTCGACCAGGCCTTCCAGTCGAGGTGGCGGATATCGTCGCCCGGGACGTACTCCCGGTGCTGACGGAACTCGACCGAATGCCCGAAGAAGGGGCTGCGGTGCAATCCCGAGATGTAGCCTTCAACGATCTGCTGTGCGCGCACTTCAAGACTGTTGATCCGCGCAATCGTCTGCGGATGCAGAAACCGTCTCGGGTCTTCTTGATCTATCTTTGTCATTAGTCATTGGTCATTGGTCATTAGCCATTAGTCATTCGTGTCAGCGATTGACATCAGGCTGATAACGTTGTTTTGCCGATCGAGGTCAGGTACGCATTCAACTGAGGGGCAAGATTGTCAACAAGCGTTTTCAATCGAGTAATCTGCTCCTTCGTCAGCAATGATCTCGTGAATGCCCGACGAAGCCAGTGTCGGGTCTCATTGAGCGAACCCCGTGCAATTCGGATGAACCTGCGGTTATCCTGATACGAACCTCGCCCGCAACCCTCGGCGATGTTCGCCCCCACACTGTCCACGGATCGCACAATCTGCTTGCCGATTGTATCGCGAGCCATGATGGGCCACGTTAGTGCAATCTTCCAAATCTCGTCCGCCAGTTCTTCCGAAAGCAAATAGACCCGAAGTTCTTCAAATCCTTTTGTCGCCATCGTCATGTCCTCAATCTTGGTTCATCCCAATGACTAATGACTAATGACTAATGACCAATGACTACGAAGCGAAAATCTTCTTGAACCGCTCGTCCTTCTGCAGTTCGCCTTCGCGGCTCGGTGTTTCGTCGAGCAGTTTCTTGATGACGGCATCGGTCGTCACGCCTTCGGAGGCGGCGGTGAAGTTGGTCAGGATGCGGTGCCGCAGGACCGGCTTGGCAAGGGCCTGGATGTCCTCGGTCTGCACATGCGCGCGGCCGTAGAGCAGGGCACGGGCCTTGGCGCCGATGATCAGGTTCTGCACGGCACGCGGGCCGGCACCCCACGACAGCCAGTCGCGGATGAACTTCGGCGTGCCCGGTTCGCTGATGCGCGTCTGCCGGACGAGAGCCAGCGTGTAGTGGATCACGTGGTCGGTGACCGGAACCTTGCGGATCAGGTTCTGCAACTCCATGATCTCTTCGCCGCCGAGGACCGGTGTCGGCTCTTCCATGCTGATCGCGGTGGTCCGGCGGGCGATTTCAAACTCGTCGCCGAAGGACGGGTACTTAACGAACACCTTGAACATGAAGCGATCCTGCTGCGCTTCGGGAAGCGGATAGGTGCCTTCCTGTTCGATCGGGTTCTGGGTCGCCAGCACGAAGAACGGGCTGGAAAGCTTATGCCGGACGCGGCCGACAGTGACCTGCCGTTCCTGCATGGCTTCAAGCAGCGCGGCCTGCGTCTTCGGCGGGGTACGGTTGATTTCGTCCGCCAGCACGACGTTCGCGAACAACGGCCCGGGGAGGAACTTGAACTCGCGGGAACCGGTCGAGCGGTTCTCCTCGATCACTTCCGTTCCCGTGATGTCCGCGGGCATGAGGTCGGGGGTGAACTGGATGCGGCTGAAGTCCAGCGACAGACACTTCGCCAGGGTGGAGATCATGAGCGTCTTCGCCAGCCCGGGAACGCCTTCCAGAATGCAGTGGCCCTTGCTGAACATCGCGATCAGCAGTTCTTCGATGACGTCGTCCTGCCCGACGATGACACGCGACAGTTGTGCCTTGATGCTCGCGAAGGCGCTCTTGAGCTTCTCCATCGCCTGAATATCGCCGCTGCCCATCTCTTGTGACATGTGGAAACTCTTGGGTGTTAGACAGTTAATGGTTAATTGCCAATGGTGAATTGATAACCGTTAACGGTCGGGCAAACCTTGTGGGGAAGCCGAACAACCGGCACCCCCCACAATTAACCATTAACCATCAACCATTAACAATCGAAGAACGATGACTTACTTCTGGTAGATGGGCAACGTCGCATTCTCAAGCTGCAGAATCGTCAAATTGATCGAAGTCGTGTAGACCACACCGATCCCGCCCTGGCCCCAGCTGCCATCGGCAGCCTGGCCCTGTTTGAGGTATTCAAACATGTTCTTGCGGAAGTCGCTCCAGCGCATCGGGTCCTTGTCTTCGGGGAACAGCTTCTTGTAGCCATCATCGCCGAGAATGTACACGCACTGCGAGAAGTAGTAGTTCTGGTACTCGTCGTGCCCATTGCGGCCCTTGCCGAACGGGATGTTTTCCTTGCAGTACTTGATCCACTTCTTCGCGTA
>Ga0105048_10012766_pt1 | contig 13150 bp, 9 predicted proteins | sample MAT05_FD_78382 | JGI IMG/M metagenome (GOLD analysis project Ga0105048, IMG submission 78382) | Freshwater microbial communities from Lake Fryxell liftoff mats and glacier meltwater in Antarctica - MAT-05 | ecosystem: Environmental > Aquatic > Freshwater > Ice > Liftoff microbial mat | place...
ACGGTCATGCAAATGGAAATTCTTCGCTGCAAGTGCCCGGAGATGATCCGCAAAGAGATCGCGGCGCATCTGCTCGCTTACAACCTGGTGCGCACCGTCATGGCGCAGGCCGCCCATCTGGCTCACGTTCTGCCGCGGCAACTGAGCTTCAAGGCAACGATCCAAGTGCTCAACGCCTTTGAGGAGAATCTGCGCTTTTGCCCGCGCGCCAGACTCACCACTCGTCATGCGATTGTCTTGGTATCCATCGCCCAAGCGATTCTCCCGGTGCGCCCAGATCGTGTCGAACCCCGAGCCGTCAAGCGACGACCCAAGCCTTGCAAATTGCTCACCCAACCTCGCCACGTCTTGCGCCAACGCTTGCGCAGGCGGCAGGCGAGACACAAATTATGCGGCTTAAGGTAGTGCCATTGGGGTCAGAGTGCAATGGCACTACCTTAAGCAAAATGCACGCTGTATCAATGAGATAGAAGTGGGCTGAACACCTGTCAGCATGCCATTCGGGACAGGCCACGATTATTTTTCGAGCCGCGTACCGCAAACTCTTTCACCATCATCTCAATCCGAAGCTCGTGGATAAGATCCGCTCGGCTACCAACGGGAACACCAACGGGAACTATGCTTTCGGCAGTGAACGCTTTCTGGCTGAGATAGCAACGGCGTTGGGGCGACGCGTGGCCAGGGCTAAGGCAGGGTGGACTCGGATTGAAGCCGAGGTGGAAAGTGGGGATTTTTTTGGTTAGCTACGTCCTTCCGGGAGCCACTTGCAGAGCCTCGCAAGGTCGCCTGATAGAGCCTTCTAGCTACACTTGTTAGAAATAATTGTGGTCTGAAAATCATCTAGCCGGCCTCCCACCGTGGTGAGGCGGTGGGGTTAAAGTGAGTTTGCGAACTTGCATTAACCACCGGAGGCCGAAGATGAACTATAGCGGAATAGACCTTCACTCGAACAACAGCGCCGTCACGGTGACGGACGATGAAGATCGTGTTGTTGCGAGAAGCGACTGCCCAACGACCTGGCGAAGATTCTGGTCTTTCTCTTGCCGTGGCAGACAACGTTGGCGGGTGTGGTGGTCGAGTCGACGTTCAACTGGTACTGGCTGGTCGATGGCCTGCAAACTGCTGGCTACAGGGTTCTCCTCGCCAACACCAACGCGATCAAGAAATATGATGGTTTGAAGCACAGCGGCGACGAAGCCGATGCCCGCCATCTGGCGCACCTGTTGCGACTGGGCATCCTTCCAACCGGCACTATCCTGCCGCCGGAACATCGTGCCGTGCGCGATCTGGCGCGCAAGCGCATGCAACTTGTTCGTAGCCGCACCACGCATCCTGGCCGTCGAGAACATCACCGCCCGCCAGAGCGGCGCCCGGATCAGCAGTGACCAGGTCAAGCGCCTAACGGCCGAACTGATCGAGCAGATGCCGCTACACGACGACGTGCGATTGGCCATCAAGTCAAATGTCGCGGTCATCAACACACTCAATCAGGAAATTGACCGCCATGAAAAGCGTCTGCAGGAAAGGGTCGGGGCACGACCCGAGTATGATTTCCTCACCAGCGTGCCCGGCATCGGCCGCGTTCTGGCCACGACCATCCTGCTCGAAACCGGCCCGATCGAGCGCTTCGCCGAGGTTGGAAACTTCGCCTCCTACGCCCGTTGTGTCGATAGCAGCCGCACCAGCAATGGCAAGAAGAAAGGCGAAGGCAATACCAAGAACGGCAACAAGTACCTAGCCTGGGCGCCGCCATAGGATCATTTACTCACTTGACTCGGGCCGGCTAGTGGGTGTTCCCTATTATTGCCAGCGGTCAATCCCCGGCCCTTTGATGTCGGCCGGGTACTGGTCGTGCGCGCCAAAAGCCAGTTCCGCGTGACGTTCGAGGCCAGCCGCTATTCGGTGCCGGCGCGCTTTGCCGGCGCCCAAGTCACGTTGAAGGCGTATCCCGACCGCCTGTGCATTCACCACGGCGAGGGCCTGATCGCGCGCCATGCCCGTGATGCGCAGATACTCCAGCGTTTCCTAACGCTGACGACTCTGGCGGTGCGCTATTACGCCGTCCTTGTCGAGCGACGCAGCCATGCGCTCGTGCATGTGCGCAAGATCGTGGCGCTGGCCGATATATATGGCAACGAAGCGGTGGTGCGGGCGCTGACCGACGCCCTGAGTTTCGGTCCACTATCACGACCTTTGTATCGCTGCGTAACTCAGTACGAATACGCTGAACACGCTGCCGCGCTGCGCAAGAGTGTCGGCGCCGGCGCGAAATTGGTCGGATTCGGCCGATTTGAAACTGCCGTCGCCACGGGTCGCGAAGTACGTTTGAGAACGTTCTACAAATCAACGACTTGCCTTCCGTCTGTGCCGGGCCAGTGGAAAGTGGTGACCGGTGTCGGCGACTTGTTCCACGGACAGCGAAGAACACCGAAGAAGCGCCAGGCAAGGCAAGAAGAGCCAAATTTCGCATTCTGCAATCGCGAAGAAAATCCAGTTTCACATCGTCAGGTTTCGACCGGTTTCAGAATGGCTGCGACACAAGAGAGAACAGTCGATGCCGCGCGAAAGCACGACACGTGTTACGTGGTTTGTGCCACAGCGCGTTACCTCTCGGCAAAAAAATGCGGGGACCACAGACCGTGGCCCCCGCGTGCGGATCAGCGCAGGCCGATCAGTTCAGGACCGGAGCGACATACGGCATCGTCTTGCCGAGCGCCCAGAGCATTATCAGAACGACCGGCGTGTGGAAAATCAGCTGCAGCGTTGAATACCCGGCCAGGTCGCGCGCCTTGACGCCGATCAGCCCCATCAGTGGCAGCATCCAGAACGGATTGATGAAGTTGGGCAGCGCTTCGGCGGCGTTATAGACCTGAACCATCCACGCCAGATTGACCTGCAACTGGTTGGCTGCTTCGAGCAGGTAGGGCGCTTCGACGACCCACTTGCCGCCGCCTGAGGGCAGGAAGAGGCCGAGAATCGCCGAGTAGATGCCGCCGACGATCGGCAGCGTGTCCTGCGTCGAGATCGACACGAAGAACTTGGCGAGAATCTCGTTGAGCCCGGAAGCCATCAGCACGCCGAAAATGCCGGCGTAAAGCGGGAACTGCAGCAGAACGCCGCCGGTCATCGGAACGGCCTTTGCCGCGGCCCTCAGGAATGAACGCGGGCGCCAGTGCAGCAGCATGCCGGCGATCAGAAACATGAAGTTGTAGGTGTTGAGGTCGAGCGCCGCGAGGCCGCCCTTGGTACTGAAGACGTCATAGAGATAAACCAGGCCGAGGGCGACGATGACGATCGTCAGCAGCGGGCTGAACTCGAGCTTCTCGCCGGGCGTTTGCGGCGTGCCGATGTCTTCACGGCTGTCTTTATAGACGATGCCGGCCATCTCCGCGGTCTTCGCATGCTCGGCGGTCGGCGTCGACACCCAGCAGATCCAGACTGAGAGTACGATCAGAACGACGATCATCACCAGGTTCTGCCAGGTGAACAGCGTCTGGCTAAGTGGAATGACGCCGCTGATCTTGAGCAGGGCCGGCGGTATCGATCCCTTGGTCGCCATCAGCAGCGCGGCCGACGACGACAGGCCGAGCGCCCAGACGCTGCCGAGTCCGAGATATCCGGCGGCGCCCATGGCGCGGTAATCGACGCCTTCGACGTGCTTGCTGATCTCACGCATCAGGATGCCGGCGAAGATCATCGAAAAGCCCCAACTCAGCAAGGACGCCATCATGGCGACGAAAGCGACGTAGGCGACGGCGCCCTTCGGCGTTTTTGGAAAGCGCGCCAGGACGTCGATCACCCGGCGTACCGGCGGTGCCACGGCGACGATGTAGCCACCGATTACTATGAATGCCATTTGCATTGTAAACGGGATGAGGTTCCAGAACGACTTGCCAAAATCGACCGACACCTGCGTCGGCGAGCGCCCCATCGCCAACGCCGCTACAACGACGATGACAACAGCAATTGCCGCAAAAACGTAGGCGTCGGGGAACCATTTTTCGCTCCAGTCGGCGAGCCTCGCGCCAAGGCGCGCGATGGCGCCCTGCGCTTCCGGTTCGGATTTCTTCTGCAGTTCCTGAGTCATACACCCTCCTTGATTTGTTTATGGGAAAAGCTGAGCTGCTTCAGATGACGCCTGATCTAAGGACTGAATAAGTTTCCCCCAGCCTTCGCCGTTCATCATTCGGCGCAATTGGCTAGCTGCATGGGCCGGCAGTCGGGACTGACGATGAATTCGGCGTCGGTCTTGGCGCGGATCTCATCGAGGCTGACGCCTGGTGCGGTCTCGATCAGCACCAGCAGGCCATTGATAAAGCGGAAAAACGCAAGTTCGGTGACGATCGCCTTGACCTTGCGCGCTGCCGTCAGCGGCAGATTGCAGCGCTTGAGAATCTTGGCGCCGCCGTCCTTGGTCGCGTGTTCCATGGCGACGATGACATACTTGGCGCCGGTCACGAGATCCATGGCGCCGCCCATTCCCGGAATCATTTTCCCAGGGACCATCCAGTTGGCGAGATTGCCCTCCTGGTCGACCTGCAAGCCGCCGAGGACGGTGACATCGACGTGGCCGCCGCGAATGATTGCGAAGGACATGGCGCTGTCGAAGAAAGCGGTGCCCGGAACCATCCCGCACGCCTTGCCGCCGGCGTTGACGAGGTTGGGGATCGGCTCGCCGGTCAGCGGACCGAGGCCGAGAAAACCGTTTTCCGACTGCAGCGTGATGTGGATGCCCGCCGGCAGATAGTCCGGAATCAGTGTCGGCAGGCCGATGCCGAGGTTTACAACGTCGCCGTCCTTGAGTTCCTGCGCGGCGCGGCAGGCGATCAGATTCTTCGCTTCCATGTCACTTCTCCGTCGAAAGAATGAGGGCATTGACGAGAATGCCTGGCGTCATGACGAGTTCGGGATCGATTTCTCCGGCCTGGACGATTTCATCGACTTCGGCGACGACGAAATCGGCGGCCATCGCCATCAGCGGATTGAAATTGCGCGCCGCCCGCTGATAGACGAGATTGCCTTTCTCGTCGCCGCGACAGGCCTTGAGAATCGCCATGTCGGCGCGGATGGGCCGTTCGACGAGGTACTCGACGCCGTCGAAGCTGAGCTTCGTCTTGCCGTCCTCGACGATGGTGCCGACGCCGGTCGGCGTCAGTACGCCGCCGAGTCCGGCACCGCCGCAGCGGATGCGCTCGGCAAGCGTTCCCTGCGGGACGAGTTCGACTTCGATTTCGTTGGCGATCATCTGGCGTCCGGTTTCAGGATTGGTGCCGATGTGCGACGAAATGACTTTTTTGACGCGACGATTCGAGATCAGGATGCCGATGCCGGTATCGCGGCAGGCGGTATCGTTGCCGATGATCGTCAGGTCCTTGACGCCCGAATCGAGCAGTTCGCGGACGATTCCGTCGGGCGTCCCGACGCCCATGAAACCGCCGTAAAGGATACTCATGCCGTCCGTGAAGCGCGGCCGCAACTGGGCAAAGCTCATTCGTTTGCAGGGAGTGCTCATGTCACAGGTCTCCTGAGGATGTGATTCGATCAGGAGACGCATACGCACGATACATGCCCGCGCAGATCAGCGGGCCGTGCCTTGCCGGGCGAGTTTCTCCAGGCCTGATGCAGGGCGGCGAAAGGCTCGAAGGCCAAGGACCGCGCGCGATTTGGCCGATCCTCTGCTGTCCCTTGCGGCTTACCGAGGCTGAGTGTTTAGCCGTGCAGCGGCCGTCAACTGCGCAATTTTATTCACAGGCGGTGATGGCATTTGCGCACTCGCCGTCGTCGAGGTGGAATTCGTGCAGCTTGTAGAGCAGCGCGCGCCGGCTGATCCCGAGTTCGGTCGCCGTGCGCGAGCGGTTGCCGCGGTTCCTTTCAAGCGCCTGGACGATGACCCGGGTCTCGAATCCGCGCACCAACTCCTTGAGCAGCTTCTGTGCGGACTGGTCGTCGGGCGGCGTCTGCCGTGTCGCCTGGACGATGGCCAGCGGTAGGTCTTCGGAAAATATCGTCGTGCCGGTGCTCATGACCACCGCGCGTTCGACCGCGTTGGCCAGTTCGCGCACATTGCCCGGCCACGAGTAGCGCTGCATGACGGCCAGCGCGTGGTCGTCGAAACGGTCGATTTCTCGCTCGTGCGCGCTGGCGAACTTGCGCAGGAAGTGGGCGACGAGCAGCGGGATGTCGGTCGGCCGCCGACGCAGCGGCGGAACCAACAGGCTGACGACGTTGAGCCGATAATAGAGATCGCTGCGGAAGGTGCCGGCAGCGACCATTTCCTCAAGGTTGCGGTTGGTCGCGGCGACCAGGCGGACGTCGGCACGCAGCGTCTTTTCGCCGCCGACGCGTTCGAATTCCTTGTCTTGCAGGACGCGCAGCAGCTTCACCTGGAGCGACAAGGGCAGTTCGCCGATCTCGTCGAGGAACAGCGTGCCGCCGTCGGCGTGCTCGAAGCGACCAGTCCGGCGCGTCACGGCACCGGTAAACGCGCCTTTTTCATGGCCGAAGAATTCGCTCTCGAGCAGCCCTTCGGGAATCGCGCCGCAATTGACCTTGACGAAAGCGCGATGGGCACGCGGGCTGTTGTAATGCAGGGACGCGGCGAGCAACTCCTTGCCGACGCCGCTTTCGCCGCAGACGACGACGGTCGCGTTGCTCGGCGCGATGCGCGCCACCGAGTCGCACAAGGCCTGCATCGCCGGGTCGCTGGTGATGATACGGTCGAAGCGGAAACTCTCGGACAACTCGTGTTGCAGCAGACCGATTTCCCGGCGCATCTCGCGCATCTGGTAGGCGCGATTGACGAGCAGGCCAATCTCGGCGAGGTCAAAGGGCTTGATGACGAAATCGAAAACGCCGTTCTTGATCGCCTGCACCGCGGTATTGAGGTCGGCGTAGGCGGTCATCAGAATCACCGCGGCACCCGGGCGCAACTCGAGCATCGCGCTCATCGTCTCGATGCCCGAGCGGCCCGGCATGCGGATATCCATCAGCACGATATCGGGCGAATGGCTGCGAAACAGGGCCAGGCCCTCTTCGCCGTCCTTCGCCGTGACCATCTGGAAGCCTTCGCGCGCGAGCACCGCGGCGAGCATGCGGCGAATGCTTTCGTCGTCGTCGACGACGAGGATCTGGTAATCGGCTTTCATGTGCTCTGGTCTTCCGGATGGCCGGCAAGGTTCAGGGTAAAGGAACTGCCCTGGCCTTCCGTGCTGGCGATTTCGATCATGCCGTGATGGCTCTCGACAATGCGCCTCGCAATTGCCATGCCAAGGCCGGTGCCGGTCGGCTTGGTCGAAAAGAAGGGGTCGAAAATCCGTTCGCGAACGGCCGCCGGAATGCCGCAGCCGTCGTCACGCACGCACAGGCTGACGCCCTTTTCGCCGAACGGCGCGCTGACGATGCGGATCTCGCCCTTGCCGGCGATCGACTGGATCGCGTTGACGATGATGTTGAGCAGGACCTGCTTGATCTGGCCGCGATCAACCTTGATGTGCGGCAAGCCGTCGGCCAGCTCGAGCACGATAGCGATGCGGCTGTCGCTGTCGCGGGCGAGCAGCACGGTTTCCTCGATCAGGCGATTGATGTCGGTCGGTGTCACATGCAGCGGCGGCGAACGGACGAGGTCGAGCAGTTCGGAGACGATGCGGTTCAGGCCGTCGACTTCGCGGATGATGATGTCGCCGTACTCCTGCCACTCCTTTGGCTCGCTCGATCCTTGCAGGTACTGGACAAAGCCGCGGATCGAGGTCAGCGGCGTGCGCAGCTCGTGGGCGATCCCGGCCGCCACCTGGCCGATTGCCGCGAGGCGGTCGGCGCGCGCCACTTGCTGACGCAGCGAGTGTGTCTCGCTGATGTCGCGAATCACCGCGACGACGCCGAGCTGATTGCCGCGCCCGTCGAAGAGCAGGCTGCTGCTCACCATGACGTGCGGCGTGGCGTGCGGCAAAGGGTAGTCGAGTTCGACGCCGCGATGTTCGCGGCCGGTGCGCAGCGTATCGACGAGAAAACTCGAAAAATTGGCATCCTCGCGAAAGAGAGCGAGATAGGGCTTGCCGATCGCGTCGTCGGCGCGGAACTGGAAGAGTGCGCAGCCGGCCGGATTGATGTAGGACACGTTGTTGCTCGCATCGACGGTGATCACGGCGTCGGACAGGCTGTCGAGAATGTTGTGATGCATCGACCGGGTTTCGAGCAGGGTACGTGCCAGCGCGTTGATCGCCTCGACGATCTCGCCGATCTCGCCCCGGATCAGCGGGATCGGTTCGCGTAAATCGAAGTGCAGGCGGAGCAGGCCTTTCTTGATCTTCTCCATGCCGTTGGTCAGCTGCGCGATGACCAAGGCGACGACCGCCAGCGACAGGCCCAAACCGACGAGCGTCATGGTGTGCACGGCGAGCCGCATCGCCGCCGCCTGCGCGTCGATCGCATCGACAAACTCGTTGGCCCAGATGTAGCCGACGACGCGATCGTCTTCGCGAATCGGCAGCATGGCGTTCATGATGTTGCCGCGCACCTGGCCGCCGCTGACCGTCATCGGCGTTCCGTCGCGCATGACTTTCCAGCCCGGGTGTTCGTCGGGAATCGTCATGCCGACGGTGTTGTCGTATTGCGCGCTCGGGCCGTAGGTGACGATGGCGTTGAGCTCGCGATGGAAGTAACCGACGCCGACCTCAGGAAACGCCTCGGCGACCTGATCGGTATAGCCGCGCAAGCGCCGGTTGAGAATATCGATCTGCCCTTGGCGGTCGTCGGGGAAGCCGGCGTAGGCGGCGAGTAGGCTGTTGTAGCCGCCGGCATCGCGCAGGTGTTGCGCGAGCAGGACGGTGACGCCTTGCAGGTGTACGCGCTTTTCCTCGACCAAGGCTTCGTGCCCGCGCAGCTTGAGCATATAGCCGGTGGCAATGATCGGCAGCCCGACCACCGGCAGGACGAGCAGCATCAACTGCAAGCGCAGCGTGGCCGGCCAGAAGCGGCGAAGAGAACTCATCATCCGGTTACCCGACTCCGACGATCGTTTGGCGCAGATACTACCGCAAGCCGACGCCGCCGAGCCAGGCGGGCCGTCGACGGCGGTTGATCGGCGCGCGCGGTGGTGCCGCGTCAGATTGGTGCTCATCTTGTCGCTGCGCGCCGGCTTGGCGTCGATCGCCGTAAGAAACGCCGACAGCGTCTTGCCCGAAGCGGTAGGCGCCGCGATCAGCGTGTCGTGACCGCGCCGGATCGCCGGCCAGCCCTCGAGCTGCGCTTCTGTCGGAGCGAAGGCGGCGAAGTGCGCCGGCTCGCGGCGACCGATCTTGGCGATGAAAAGCTCGCCACGCTGCTCGCCCGCCGGCCGCTGCGTCACGCCTTGCAAGCGTACCGGCGGCTGCCGAGTGCGCACGAGGCGGCGCTCCTTGCTGGCCCTCAGTCGCGGTTGATCATGCCGGCTTCTCCGACGCGGCATTAGCAGCCGGAGAAGCGCCACACCTCGCCCCGTGGTCGGGAAAGCTCGGGCGGTGCGTCAACCGCTGTTGCGCAGGCCCGCGGCAACGCCGTTGATCGACATGTGGATGCCGCGTCGTATGCGCTCGTCACCCTCGCCGGCGCGGTGGCGGCGCAGCAACTCAATCTGCAGGTGGTTGAGCGGGTCCATGTAGGGAAAACGCGTACGGATCGAGCGCTGCAGCATCGGGTTGTCAGCCAGGAAAACATCCTGTTCTTCGATAGCCAGCAGAAAATGCCGGGTGCGTTCGAATTCGGCGCGGATGCGGCCGAAGATCGCGTCACGCAGCGTCGTATCGCTGACGAGGTCGGCGTAACGCGCCGCGATCACGAGGTCCGCTTTGGCCATCACCATGTCCATGTTGGAGAGCAGCGTGCGGAAAAACGGCCAGGTGGCGAGCATGCGGCGCAGCGTACCAAGGCCTTCGGGATGGTCTTCGAGCCAGCCCTCGACCGCCGTGCCAAAGCCATACCAGCCCGGCAGCATCAGACGGCATTGTGCCCAGCTGAAGACCCAGGGAATGGCGCGCAGGTCTTCGATCCGATCAGAGGCCTTGCGCGACGCCGGCCGGCTGCCGATATTGAGGCCGCCGATTTCGGCGATTGGCGTCGCTTCGCGGAAGAAGCGATTGAAGCCCTCGGTTTCATAGACGAGACCGCGATACGCCGCATAGGCACGTTCGGACAACTGTTCCATGATCGCGTGGTCGGCCGCAGGTTCAGTCTTGCCTTCGAGATCGAGCAGCGTCGCTTCGAGCGTTGCCGCGGTCAGTGCTTCAAGGTTGCGGCGGCCGGTTTCGGGATTCGCGTATTTCGAAGAAATGACTTCGCCTTGCTCGGTGATGCGGATCTGGCCGGAAACGGCGCCGTCGGGTTGCGCAAGTATGGCCAGGTAGCTCGGCCCGCCGCCGCGTCCGACCGAGCCGCCGCGGCCATGGAAAAGACGCAGGCGAACGCCCGCAGCGGCGAAGACGTGCGCCAGGCCGACCTCGGCTTTGTACAGTTCCCAGCCCGAGGTGAGAAAGCCGCCGTCCTTGTTGCTGTCGGAATAGCCAAGCATGACTTCCTGTTCGTCGCCGCGCGCGCCGACGAGCGCGCGATAGACGGGCAACGCGAAGAGCGTTTGCATGATCGACGGGGCGTTGCGCAGGTCGGCGATCATTTCGAAGAGCGGGATGACGTTCATCGCCAGTGCCGGCGGCTGTCCGCCCGCGAGCGTCGACGCCGGTTTGAGTAAGCCGGCCTCCTTGAGCAGCAGCGCGACCTCGAGCAGGTCGGACGCGCCGTCGGTCTTGGAAATGATCGCGTTGGGCAAGGCCGCTTCGCCGTAACGAGCGCGCAGTTCCCGGGCGGCAAAGAAGATCGCGAGTTCGCCCTGCGTCTCATCGCTATAGTCGATGTGTGGCGAATACAGCGGACGCGGATTGGCGATCTCCGCGCAGAGCAGGTCGACGCGCGCGTCTTCGGCGAGCGCCGCGTAGCCCGGCTCGGGCGCGATGCGACCGGCGCGGAAGAGAAGTTCGCCAATCGTGCGCTCGTGAACTTCAGAATTCTGGCGCAGATCGATCGGCGCGAGATGAAAGCCGAAGACCTGTACGGCGCGCATGAGGCGCTGCAATCGGCCGCCGGCAATCAGCGCGACGCCTTGCGCGGACAAGGAGTCGTTGATGATCGACAGATCGCCATAGAAGCCGCTGGCGGCCGCGTAGGCCGGCGCATCGCCGATCGCGTGGCGCAACGCTTCGTGCTGGCCGAGCGCACGCGCGGTCGCCGCAAGGCGCGCGTAGATCCCGGTCAGGGCGCGCCGGTACGGTTCGTCGGCGCGGTGCGGCGAGGTGTCGGGCGAGGTGGCGGCAAGCTCGGCCATCGCCGGCGAGACGCTGTGGAGAAACTGCGACAGTGGCAGTTCGGAGCCGAGCGCGTGAATTTCCGCGAGGTAAAAATCGAGCGCTGCGGTCGATTGCAGATGCAACGCCGTCTTCAGCACCTCGGCGGTGACGAAGGGATTGCCGTCGCGGTCGCCGCCGATCCAGCTGCCGACGCGGAAGAAGGGTGGAAGCTGCCAGACTTCGTCGGGAAAACGTTTTTTGAGCAAGTCCTGCAACTGAATGTACAGGCGCGGCAGCTCGGCGAAAAACGTGACCTCGAAGCTGCTGATCCCGTTGCGGATTTCGTCAACTACAGTGAGCCGCGTCGGACGCAGCATGCGCGTGTGCCAGAGCCTCATCACGGCGCGGCGCAGCGTCACGTCATTCTCCTCGTGCTCGCCGGGCGTCAACTCAAGGCGATCGCGCTGGTCGAGCAAGGCAGCGATTTCGTGCTGGCACTGCAAAATGCACTTGCGCGATACCTCGGTCGGATGCGCCGTAAGCACTGGCGAAACCAAAGCCGTCGCGAAAAACTCGTGCACCCGCGCGGCCGGAACGCCGGCCTCTTCGATGCGGTCGAGCGCCCGGCGCAGGCTGCCGTCGCGAGCCAGGCCGTTGCGCGCGTGCGCGCGCCGGCGGCGGATGTGGTGCTGGTCCTCGGCGATGTTGGCGAGATGCAGGAAATAGCTGAACGCACGGACGACCGAAATCATCGTGTCGCGCGGCAAGCTATCGAGAATGGTGTCGAGTTCGGCGCGCGCCGCGGAGTCGCGTGCGCGGTCGGGGTTATGGCTGAGCTCGACCGACGTTTGGCGGATGCGCTCGACCGTGGCGAAGACCGCTTCACCCTCCTGTTCGCGCACGGTGTCGCCGAGCAGGCGGCCGAGCAGGCGGGTGTCGTCACGCAGCGGGAGGTCTTTGTCGTCGGTTGGCATGGTCAGTCTCGTGAGGGTTGGAGGGAGTTTATATCGGCAGCGGAGGCGCGCGCCGCTGCCGCTGCGCTGACGACTTGATCGGCGCTACCCGGCTTATTGCCCGCTTCGCCAGCAGCGGCCTTTTCACGCGTGATGCGCTCGCTGACGTCGCGCGCCATGGCCACCGAGCCCTGTACCGCGCCAGCCTCGTCGACGACCAGCGCAAAGCTCATTTCTACGTAGAGTTTCCGCCCCTGCTTATGCTCACCGCGGGTCAGCGTCGGGCGGCCTTTCAAGCGCGTCACGCCGCTCGCCATGGCCGCCTCGAATCCGCGCCAGTGTGCAGCCCGCAAACGCTCGGGGATGATGAGATCGAGGCGGGTGCCGATCGCCTCGTCAGGCGCATAGCCAAAGGTCTCGGCGGCGGCACGGTTCCAGCGCCGGATGATGCCGTCCCGGTCGGAATAAATAACGGCGTCCGCCAGCTGTTCGAGGATCAGTTCGCCTAATGACGCTGTCGTTGGCCTGCCGATTTCCATGGTGCACCTCAAGAATACTCGTAATAATACGGCCCGTTGGCAACTGCCGCCGCTTCCTTAAGACCGTCGCCAGCGCCGTCTGTTCGCCTGCCGCATCGCGCGCCCAGAGGGTACGCCGATATTGCCGCGGCATTCAGCTTCCGGGGCCGGTTGCCCGCTTCGAGAAAGCGCACGGTGCCGGCAAGATCGCTGTTGACCTCGAACGAGATCATGCCGCCGAAGTCGCGCATCTGGCGTTTGGCGAGCGCGTGCTGCGGGTGCGCCGCCAAGCCAGGGTAGCGTACGCGGCGGACCGCACTATGGCTCTCGAGCCAGGCGGCCAGTTCACGCGCGTTGTCGCAATGCCGCT
>Ga0105048_10012769_pt1 | contig 13149 bp, 3 predicted proteins | sample MAT05_FD_78382 | JGI IMG/M metagenome (GOLD analysis project Ga0105048, IMG submission 78382) | Freshwater microbial communities from Lake Fryxell liftoff mats and glacier meltwater in Antarctica - MAT-05 | ecosystem: Environmental > Aquatic > Freshwater > Ice > Liftoff microbial mat | place...
AAGAAATCATTGTGGTATAAATTCAGCATACCAACCATACGGGCGGTAAGAGTTACCCTTACACAACCCGGCACTACCATCACTGCCGGAGATGCCGGCTTTGCGGTGTTTCAAACCAGTAATTGCATGCCCACAAATGCTAACATCAGTTCCAAGCTTACCCCCATTGTTACATTCGGTAATACCTATCATCCCTGTGTTCCTGCAGGCGATTACCTGGTACAGGTGTCTTCAAAATTAGCCGCCAATGGCCCTGTCACCATCAGGCTTGAAATATCTGATCAAACTGGTGCAGCTTATGACCATCCCAACGAGGCGTATGCATTTGGAGTAGCCGCAAATTATTCCCGTAGAATTGATTTTGATACAGAGTGCCAGTCTATTGAAGATTCTGCAGAAGTTTGTACGGCTTTGTTCAACTACCGGGATTATCATAAAAGTGCCTGGTTTACTTTTACCACACCAGCATACCTTGATTATTTCGTTGTTACACTTTCTGGTACAGGAACCCCCACCTACTTCCCCAGTGGCGGTTCCACAGTGCTGAAAAAATTTGGTTATGCCTTATACCAGGGTAATGTGATAACTACTCCTTACAATACGCTTCCGTTAATTGATGGCTGCGATTCGATGTTAACGAATGGTTACCGTGCAGCAGTAAGGGGATATACCTGTGGTGATTTATTGCCCAATACCACCTACAGTATCCAGCTTTTTTTTCACAAAGATTTCAAAGATGTATTGAGGCTTGGATTGATTACAGGAGGTGCTGCTCCTACGTCGGCACCCTTACCGGTAACCGGTATGCCTGCTTCCAATGCCCTTGGTATGCTGAATGCTTCGGTTGCCGGCAGTACCATTACGATGTTTGACAATTTTGGCTGTAACAGCCGTCACATTATTACTGCGTGTAATCCTTCCATACCTGCAGGAGGTATCAGCGTTGGTAATACCAATTACAACCTCAGTAGTTTTGGAACCTTTACACTGCAGGGAGCTTCAGCGATTGTTTTCCGGGCTTCAATGGATAGGTGCGGCCCACGGCCACTTATCCGGCTTTTTAGACAATCGGTAACCAGTAATTGTGCTGATTTGGATACAGCAAACTTAGTTGGAACTGCTACTTACAACCAGGAACTTGAGTGCCTGGCACCCGGAAACTATGTAATACAGGTAATGGGTACCGATATACCACTGGCATTAACTTCCTATTATTACAGTACACCCACCAATAACTACGATCAATGCCTTTTTACCAATCTTGGCTCCCGTTACCGGCTCGATATGGTGGTATATACCCGCAAGGCCGCTAATAAATATTCACTGAATGTTACCGGGGCTTTTGACAGTATCAACAGGGTGGGGGCAATACAACAACCGCTCACTGCCGGAATTGCTTACCCGGCTGCGAGGGACACTATTGGCTGCCAGCCAACGCTGCGGCCATGGGATACCACCTGTTCGCCTTTGAATGATAAAGTAATCTACCGCCAGTTTGTAGTGGCCGACAGTGGCACGGTCAATTTTTCTACCCTCTCCAATTCAAACAATCCGCCCTTCCGGTACCGCTTGTACAGTGGCGATGCCAACGTACTGGCAGCAGCACAAAATATCTTCAATTTCCCCGACAGGATCACCGGCCTGGTGCCAAAATCGCTTTGCCTGGATGGAGCCACGTGTAATGTCAATAAATCTGCCTGCGTTACACCCGGTACTTATACGTTTACATCGCTGGGGTCTACGGGCGATGTTGGTAGGACTGACCGGCCCACGTTTACATTTTCGAGAACAAGGACATTACACAGCAGCCCTTTTACTGCACAGGATTTTGGCAGTATCATGGATACACTTGGCGTTAATGGAGGCACAAAAAAATCGGATGTTGATTTCTGGAGTTGTGATGACAATGCGGTTGCCATTAATGGTTACCAGCCTTGTGCACTCGGCGGAAGGCCGGCAACCAAAGCCATTTACAGGCAATTTTACCTGAAGGAAGCTGCAGTTGTAAGAATTGCAAATACCGGTTACTCCGGTTGCAATGAATTTGCTTATGGTACCAAAACCCTTTTCTATGGAAAAGCTACGGATGGTTTAGGAGTGCTTAGCCCTGTGGGCAACCAATGGAATTGTTTTGCAAGTGCACAAACGGCCAATGGTTGCAGCTTTTTACCGGTTGGCTGGTACACGGTAGTGAGCTACGGTACCGGCCCAAGTTACGACAGTACAACCCGGTTGGTGAATGTTGGGGGCAGGTACAACAGTCATGTAGGATATAAGGATGAATTCACTATCACCATTACGCCGGCTTGTCCGGGTCCCAAATTTAACAGGCCCTACAAAGCTTCTGTAAACAGCAGCAGCCAGCCTCATTTAATTCAGTGGTCGAATAACAGGCCCGGAAGTACAGCGGCCTATCCAAGAACAGACACCACCTATACATTGCCCACTGAAAGTTTTAATTGTACCCTGGATACACCGTTTGCAAGTCATCCGGTAAAAACATGTGAAGCTGCAGCGAACAGGGTAGCCTATTATGTTTTTAGAACTACCGCGGTTTGTTTCCTGCGGATCAATACAGGCGGCTATTTTGCAACGGTTTATGATAAGGATGTCAGGACAGATTCTTTACAATTCGCCACCGCAATTCCCATCCAGTATTGTAACAGTACTGCCGGTTTTATACAGTTTTGCTTTTTTCAACCCGGCACCTACACACTGGTGGTATTTGCAAAAGATGCCAATATCTGCCGCAGTGTTACACCTACCATTTACATCGACAAGATTGATTATTCCCGTTTTGATTACGCCAGCAATGCCTATGATTTTGATGTGGTGCCACCGGATAATACGTATCATTTTGGAAAAGCAGGAGACGTTAATCCATTGAACAGTGGCCGACTGCCCAGCAATGATTTTTTCTACTGTACTACCGGTGCTTTTACCTCAGATCCAACCAATGCAGTGTGCAATACCAAAGTAAATCCCAATGTGTATGATAATGGCCCTGATAAACCATTGTACGATTCTGCCTTTCCGCCAAACAACAATGTAGCCCGTAGAAATTTGTGGTACACATTTATAGCAGCAGATGCAGGAACTGTTCGGGTGAAAGTGGAAAACAAAACCATTGGTAGAGCCTTGCAGCCAAGGTTTGCCGTATATAGAAGTAATGTGGATGCCAGCCTGCCATTTACTACGGTGGTGGCTAACGGGGAAGTTGACTCTACCGCAGCACTGGGGTTGACTTACATTGTAACCAACCTCATCAATTATCCATATTATTGTTACAGTACACCTAATAATATTTCTTTTTACCGTGACCCCTGTACGTCTATACCAAGCCGTTATTATGTACTGGTGGAAAATGTAAATGGTGCGCCAAATGAAGTGGGGGGGCTGTTACCGAATACACAGGTAGAAGTATCGGTATTGATCGGTTCAGTAAACCTCGTGTTGCCAAGATTTGATCATTATTACCAGGCCAGTGATTTTGGTACCGTTGGAGTGGGCACTTTTACCGGCGAAACAGATAATTATTCCTGTGCGTCAAGAGATGCGCCCGATCCTATATACAATACCTACGCCAGTTGCCAGAAAACATTGTGGTATAAATTTACCGCTACTGTTACTGGTAATGTGCGGTACAGGATAAAAGTAAATAATACGATCAGTACAGGGTATGACCATGTGCAATTGCTAAGACAGGCCATACCCGGTGATTCCACCAGCAACGGGCTAAAAATACAACTCGCCTCTACAGTTAGTTCCCCAGGTGGAAACTGGGCACAAACATGTGTATCACCGGGAATTTACTATTTATTGTTGCCAGGCTGCAACAGGGTAAATGAATACGTTTTTCCTGAAATAGAATTGATAGAAGCGGTAGGTGATTTTTGTAACCGTGCCATACCGGCGGTTTTGCCAGGTGCCGGTTTGGTAACCGCAACGGTGCTGGTTAATTGCCACACCATTGGAACAGACTATGGCGAGTTTGGCCCACAATTGACCTGCCCGCCGGGTGCGAACACAAATCAGTATAAAAGCAGTTGGTTCAGGATAGATATTGGTGGAACCGATACCCTCGACGTGACAACTTACCTGGTGGAAAATACCAATGCTTCCAGCAGTGATATCAAATACAGGCTGATGACCGGAGATTGCGGTGCCATGCAGGAACAAAGTTGTGTACTGGATGCATTAACACAAAATACCTATCAATGCCTTGTGCCGGGGCAGAGTTATTATGTACAGGTATTTTCGCCGGTAGTAAAAAGTAATGTGGTAGTAACGGGAACGATTGACCTGAAACTGTCTGCGATAACACATGCTGATACCTGTGCACCATTAACCAACTGCCTTGCCAATGCCAACTTTGATACGGCTTACAACTGCAGTACAACAGATTCTGTCAAGTTTGTCAATTTCTCCACCTATGGCAGCAATATCAGTTACCTGTGGCACTTTGGTAACAATGGGCAAACCTCTACAGCCGTATCACCCTCTTTCTTTTATCCTGCATTGCCAACAGACCAGGCTTACACGGTTAAATTAGTAGCTACCAATACCAGTTGTTTACAGAAAGATTCTGTATCAAGAACAATTATGATCCCTGGCAGGCCCTTTGTGAACCTGGGCCCCGATATTGCGCAATGCAACAGCACAGCACCGATTGTACTAAGGGCTACCTCCCATCCGGGCGCAACCTATCTGTGGCAGAATAACAGCACTGCTGATACTTTTCGTGTAACCGCTACCGGTAATAATACGTATTGGGTAAGGGTAACTTACAACGGGTGCAGCCGCAGGGATACCATCAGGGTATTGATCAGCCCCATCGGTTCAAGGCCGCTGCAGCAGATCAATTTATGTACTGATTCAGTTTCGGTAGATGTGCGCAGGGGCTTTGGCGAAACTTACCGCTGGAATACCGGTGCTGCCACCCGGTCTATTTTCATGAGCACTCCTGGTTATTACTGGGTGGATATTACTTATTTCAATTGTGTGTACAGGGATTCGTTTGAAGTGAATAATGTGAATGCCTCGAGACCATTTGGCGGCGATACCACTGTTTGTTTAACAAATGGCGGTTTTGTGTTAGATGCCAGTATGCCCGGGGCAATTTCATATACCTGGCAAAACAACAGTACGGCGGATACATTTTTGGTATCGTCGGCAGGGCAATACCGTGTGAACATCAATTTTGGAAACTGCACTATCCGGGATACGATTAGTATTCTGGGCTATCCGGCACCGTTAACGGAGGTAACAGATACCAGCATCTGCTTTGGCGAAACCTTCCGGTTGCCCTGGGGGGCGGAGATAAAGGCAGCAGGTACCTACCGGGATACACTGGAGTATGCAGGTGGTTGCGACAGTTTGATACGGCGTGTGAACCTTACCGTAAAAGCTAAGCCTGATATCGGCAACGACACCACGGTCTGCTTCACCCAGGGGAGCTATACCATCAATGCAGGCACGCCTGGTGCTGTGTCATACATTTGGCAGGATGGGGATACCAGTGCAGTTTATACTGTTTCGGCGCCAGGCTTGTATTGGGTGCTGGTTGATTATGGCACCTGCAGCGCCGGTGATTCTGTTATGGTCGATGACTTTTCTGCCCCGTTAACAGCCACGGTTGATACCGGGATCTGTTCCGGATCTTCATTTACGCTTCCCTGGGGATTGATCGTGGTGGATCCCGGAAGTTACAGCGACACCATTCCCTCATCCGGGGGTGGATGCGACAGTTTGATACGCATATACAATCTTTCCATTTTCCCGCAGCCAGCGTTGGGCAATAACGTTTCAACGAATATATGCAATGGCAGCAGCATCGATCTTAGCAGCTATTTTAATACGGCAGGGCTTACAGCCAGTTGGACAATCAACAATAGCCCGGTAACAGATCCGGCAGCCGTAAATGCCCCCGGCAGTTACCGGCTGATAGCCAGTAATTCAGGAGGCTGCAGCGATACTGCATTTGTTGTGCTGGCCGTAAACAACAAACCCTTGTTGGGCAATGACAGCATGGTAACTATTTGTGCCGGTGGAGTTGTGAATTTGAACAATATTTATAACCTTTCCGGTTTAACGGGCAACTGGACAATCAATGGGAATCCGGTTACGACTCCTGCGGCTGTGACTGGTGCCGGCATTTATCAATTGATTGCGACCAATACTTTCGCCTGCGCTGATACGGCTGTACTAACACTTACGGTGAGCCCAAAACCAATACTTGGCATTGATACCACCCTTAGTATTTGCAGGGGTGACAGTACCGACCTTACCATTCTTTACAATACGACAGGGCTTATCAGCAACTGGACATTGAATGGCAATTCGGTCAGCAATCCTGCAGCAGTTGCTGCTGCCGGCGTGTACAGGCTAATTGTAAGTAACGCAGGAACATGTAGCGACACTGCAAATGTTACAGTTTCCTTTAACCCCAAACCAGCATTGGGTAATGATATTGCGGCAGGTATTTGCGGGGGTAATACCTACGATCTTAACGGAGCATTCAACAGCACAGGACTCACAACATTATGGAGCATTGGTGGTATTGCGGTAAGTGATCCGGCATCTGTAAATACTGCAGGGCAATACCTGTTGATTGGTATCAATAATTTTGGTTGCTCTGATACTGCTTCCGTAACCTTAACCATTAACTCCAAACCCGCCCTGGGTAACGATACCACAATCAGCAGGTGCAGTGGCAATAGCATCAACCTTACAACTATATATAGCACCACAGGTTTAACCGCAGCATGGACATTGAATGCAACGGCTGTTGCTAATCCTGCTGCAGTGAACGGGCCGGGAAATTATCAACTGATTGCAACCACTGCTTCGTTTTGCAGCGACACCACCGTGGTATCGTTTACTGTAAATCCAAAACCGGCAATTGGTAATGATACGGCAATCAGTGTCTGCGGCGAAAACAGTGTAAACCTAACCACAGTTTATAATACTGCCGTGCTTACTGAATTGTGGACACTGAATGGAAATCCGGTGAATACCCCATCGGTAATAAATCTATCCGGTGCTTACAGGATAATTGTAACCAATAATTTTAATTGCAGCGATACAGCAATAGTGACGGTAACGGTAAATCCCAGACCGGCTTTGGGCAATGATACGGCGATCAGCAGGTGCAGTGGCAATAACATCAACCTTACAACTATATATAGCACCACAGGTTTAACCGCAGCATGGACATTGAATGCAACGGCTGTTGCTAATCCTGCTGCAGTGAACGGGCCGGGCAATTATCAACTGATTGCAACTACTTCAGCGTTTTGCAGCGATACGGCCGTGGTATCGTTTACTGTAAATCCAAAACCGGCAATTGGTAATGATACAGCAATCCGTATTTGCGGCGGCAACAGTGTAAACCTAACAACATTATATAATACTGCCGGGCTTACTGAATTATGGACACTGAATGGAAATCCGGTGAATAACCCGTCGGTAATAACTCTATCCGGCGCTTACAGGATAATTGTAACCAATAATTTTAATTGCAGCGATACTGCAATCGTAACGGTAACAGTAAATCCCAAACCAGCCCTGGGCAATGATACGGCGATCAGTATCTGCCAGGGTATTACGCAAAACCTCACAGCAGTATATCCTGCAGCCGGTCTTACCTCTTCCTGGACGCTAAACGGGAATAGCGTTGCTACTCCATCTGGAGTAAATGCCGGTGGAGTATATCAATTGATTGTAAACAGCAGTTTCAGTTGTGCCGATACAGCATTGCTAACCTTAACCATCAACCCAAAACCAGCCATCGCCAATGACACTACCCTTCGTATTTGCCAGGGCTTTACTGCTGATTTAACAGGATTGTACCAAACTGCGGGCCTTACCAGCAACTGGACAGTAAATGGAGCAGCAGTAGCCAATCCTGCTGCTGCAGCTACTAACGGAATATACAGGCTGATTGTAAACAACAACTTTAGCTGCAGCGATACTGCAATGGTAACGTTAACGTTTAGCCCAAAACCGGTTCTTGGCGGTGATACGACCATCAATATTTGTGTGGGTAATACGGTGAACCTTACAACCGTTTATAGTACCGGCAACAATAGTAATAACTGGACACAGAACGGTGTGGCTGTGAATAATCTTACCGCCATCAATGCGGCAGGCATTTACCAGTTAATTACCAACACTGCATCGGGCTGTGGAGATACCGTGTTAGTGATAGTAAGTGTTGCTGCTAACCCAGTGGTGGTTGCAAATGATCCAGTAGCAGTGTGTGCACCACAAACGGTAAACTTAACCGATGCTGCGGTCACTGCGGGTTCTTCGGCAGGCCTTACATTTACTTACTGGACGGATGCTGCAGCATCCATTACATTGGGTAATCCTGCTGCAGCTACAGGGGGCGTATATTATATTATGGGAACAAATGTGAATGGCTGTACTGACATAAAACCGGTAACGGTAACTTATTATCCATTGCCGGATGTAACTGCGGGGCCTGATTTTGCTATTTGTGATAAAGATTCCGCAACCCTCAATGCAACTGTCACAAATATCACAGTACCGGTTACCTACCAGTGGGAACCTGTGGTTGCAGGAGGTATTGCAGATCCAACCATTGCCAGCACGGTGATAAAACCTTCCGCTACCCAACAATACATTTTAACAGTGAAAGATGGCTATGGATGCAACTTTACTGTAAGTGATACGATTGTGGTAACGATGCAGCCACCAGTACCAGCCTTTGCAGGCAATGATACCAACGCAGTAGTTGGGCTGCCGCACCAGTTGTTGGCCACAGGCGGCGTGGATTATACCTGGTCACCGGGTTCTTTATTGAATAATCCATTTATCGCAAATCCATCGGCAACCCTTTACGCCGACAGCACCCTGTTGACTGTGATAGTAAAGGATGTTGCTGGTTGTGTTGGCTACGATACGGTTTGGGTGAAGGCGTTTGATGGCATCACTTATTATGTGCCGAATGCATTTTCACCCAACGCCGATGGAATGAATGATGTATTCAGACCGGTTACCGTTGGCATTGTGTCTACCGAACTGTTCCGCATCTACAACCGATATGGCGAACTTGTTTTTGAAACTACCCAGTGGATGAAAGGCTGGGATGGCACTTACAAAGGCAAGCCGCAACCAGTTGGCAATTATGTTTGGATATTGAAAGGCACCGGTCGCAACGGGAAATTAATTGAGATGAAGGGCAATGTGGTGCTGGTGAGGTAATGACCGAAAAATATCAAGCTCCCCTGTATCCTTCAACCTTTGCTGGTTGAGGTGTTTAGAAGTGTAGGGTATAGGGCTGCATTTTTGTAACGATGATTTCTTTTCGATCGTTTCTTTTTAATGCTCCTCATTATTGTAATACAATTGTACTTTTGATTTCATCCAAGATAAATTTGATGAATAGAAAAAGGCTTGTTGTAATTGGCGGTGGAGCTGCCGGTTTTTTTTGTGCAGTGAATGCAGCAAGAATGAACCCTTCGCTGGAAGTAATCATCCTGGAAAAATCATCTAAGCTGCTGGCTAAAGTGAGGGTGAGCGGCGGAGGCAGATGCAATGTTACGCACAGTTGCTTCAGCATGGCAGAAATGGTTAAGAAATATCCGAGGGGTGCAGGATTTTTAAAGAAAGCATTTCATCAATTTTTTACAACCGATACTATTCAGTGGTTCCGGGAGCGGGGCGTGCCATTAAAAACAGAAGCGGATGGAAGAATGTTTCCTGCAACTAATATGTCTGAAACGATCGTAGCTTGTTTGATGAAGGAAGCCAATAAATATGGAGTTGAGATTTTGATGAACAGGGAGGTGGGGGAATTGTCACTGGTGAGTGGTGAATGGTCAATGGTGAATGGTCAATGGTCAATGGTTAACGCGGAAAAGACAATGATGAACAATGAATCGGCTACGGACCATGGACTATGGACGATTGTTTTCAAAGACAACACAGCAATGACCGCAGACTTTGTTTGCATTGCAAGCGGTGGTTATCCGAAGGCGGCACAGTTTGACTGGCTGCGAAGATTGGGTCATACCATCGAAGCACCTGTTCCTTCTTTATTTACTTTTAATATGCCCGGTAATCCTGTTACCGAACTCATGGGTGTGGTGGCAGAAAATGTAACCGTGAAAATTGCCGGAAGCAAATTGTCTGGCCAGGGTCCGCTGTTGATCACACACTGGGGCATGAGTGGTCCGGCTATTTTAAAATTATCTGCCTGGGGGGCAAGAGAACTATCCAGCAGCAACTGGCACTTTACCATCAATGTAAACTGGTTACCTGCCTACAACGAGCAAACACTAAAAGATAAACTGCAGCAGGTCCGTTTTGAAATAGCCACACAAAAAATCATCAACAGGAACCCTTTTGCTTTACCTCAAAGGCTGTGGCAGTATTTGCTGCAGCAGTCAGGTTTACATGCAGATATGCGCTGGGCCGACCTTCCGGCCAAAGAACAAAATAAGTTGATCAAAAATTTATGTGTGCAGGAATTTGCGGTAAAAGGCAAGACTACCTTTAAAGAAGAATTTGTAACAGCAGGCGGCATAGTGCTCAGCGAAGTGGATCACAATACGATGCAAAGTAAAATAGCGCCCAACTTATTTTTTGCCGGTGAAGTAATTGATGTGGATGGTATAACCGGTGGATTCAATTTTCAAAATGCGTGGACGACCGGGTGGATAGCGGCAAAAGCGATTGCTGGGTTGGTGATGAGTGATGAGTTGTGGGCAATTAGTTCGCATGCACCCAAATAACTCAAAGTGAAAAAGACAAAATCACAACTAAGCAATTTTTTCAAATGAATACCTTATAAAAATCGCTTTTTATGAAACATTTTTTGATAATAATTCTTTCTTGTTTGCTGATATCGTCATCACTTGGACAAGAGAAAAAAGAACGACACAGTAATTCTGATTATTTTCAAATAAAGTATGAAGTCCAAAGCGCATTCAAATTATGGCTGGAAAAAGGAGAATTTGAAAAAAGCAAAGACTTTCAAGATAGAGTTGTTAATATTTCAGCAAGAGCTTTTGACAGCATTTGCTACAAGGTACTTGTTCGTAACTTTAACGATAAGCGCGGTTTTTCTTCAACGCTTTTAAAGTACGATGCTGATTCGGAAAGATTTGGAATAGAATCTAATTTCAATGGTGTAATCTTCAGGAACAGCCTGAATATTCCAATAAAAGATGCTTCAAAATTTAAAGATGAATTCGAGAACTTAGAAATTCATGTTGACGATAAAGATTGGGGTTTTGTTGATGGCTATTTAACTCCGGCTAAAATTAAATTCTTTATTGGCGAAAAAATGGTGTTTGAACTTTCCTTTACAAATAAGGATTTCAGCAATATTTCATTTTCAACATCAGAACTAGGTTTTAATTTATCAAATGGAGTAAGCCACAAATTCATTTTTAATGAGTTTTATAATAAAAAAATATTTGCTTTAGGTCATGCAGATCAGGGTTCATTGGAAAGAAGAGTTCAGGGAAACTCCTCTAAAAATAATTATGAAGATAAGGTTTTTACTAAAGTGGACAACGAGGCTCAATTTCCCGGTGGGAACGCGGCATGGGTAAGATATGTTCAAAAAAAAATTGATTCTTTTAATCCAGCCAACAATGGTGCGGCACCTGGAAAATATCAGGTAATTGTTCGATTTATTGTAGGTCAAGATGGAGGTGTTAGCCATGTAACAGCTGAAACAAATTACGGCCATGGAATGGAAGAAGTATCAAAAGGAATTATTCAAAATGGGCCGAATTGGAAGCCAGCCTTGCAAAATGGAAGAAACGTAAAGGCCTATCGCAGACAAACGATCACATTTGTTGTAGACGAAAAAAATTAACCGTTGGACAAACTGCCCACAACAAAAGAATTGGCAAAACCTGGGCATACGGAAGATCAACCAAAAGAGAATCGCTTTTGTTTAGCATCGGGCTTGAAGGAATTCTACTCGTCATTTAGTTGTTAACTTGTACTTTTATTTCTTTATTCGGCTGCAGTTCAGGGCTGAACAAGCAACAAATCCCCAGCCTTCGCCAATTCTCGGCCGTGACAAGTGATAAGTCCGTTACAGATAACTGATCACTAATCACTACTTCGTTTCTCCATCCAGTTCTTCTCCTTTGGATCTCCTGCGGCAATAATAGCGGCTGTGACAAACAGCATAATAATCTGGATGATCATGCTGTAATGCGAATTGCTTTCAAAAGTTCTCAGCCATTCATTTTTTACTTTTAAAAAGATCAACAGTGAAAAGATCATCGTAGTAAAACAAATAATACTACCGGTTACCAGGAAGCACCTGGCCAGTACCCTGGATATTTTAGTTTTAGCCGCTGCAATTTTGGTATGCATATAATAATATGCGGAAAAGTAAATGATGTATGGCACCATTATGATAACCACATGAAATACATTGTCTGAACCAGGGATATTGAACATTGCAATCGAAAACAACTTGAGTACATAAAATAGGATCACAATCACCGCAATGGTGCCCAGCAGTCCGCCAAAGAGCAAGGCCATGAGGCCAAAATATTTGTTTAAACCGTTATTCATTTTCCAATGCTAAATTGAACTGCAAAGTAACAACATCGGCAGCACTATATTGTTGCATAATTTATCGAATCAGGCTTTTAGTGTGTAATCACTTTACTTAAACGCTGGTTTTTAAAATTCGCTGGTTTTGGCTCCCCGGCAGGCAGGCGGCGTAATTGGAACCCCACCGACGGCGGGACTATTTTTGCTTCTTGCAAAAAAATCCGCTGCGTATTTTTTTGAATTTTGCCTTTGGCAAGACCGAACATAAAAAGGCACCTCCCGATAAAAATCGGGTTAGATAACCCAGTTACTGGCAAGCGTGAATGTATTAGGATGCTGGCCTAAAATTCAATTTAAAATTTCTTGAGGAAATGATATTAACTATGCAGGATTAATTATTTACTTCGCAAAGCACATCTGACAGTAGGTAGACTCTATTTTCTTTTTTGCCTTGATGCAAAAAAGAAAAAAAAATCAAGCCCGTCCGGCCAGCCGTTCGGATAGGGCTGCATAAAAAAAGCAAAAAATTAAGATGAGTAGCTAAAATGAAATTACTTACAACAGTTGTGCTTACTCTGACATAAGTGCGACTTGCGA
>Ga0105048_10012770_pt1 | contig 13149 bp, 7 predicted proteins | sample MAT05_FD_78382 | JGI IMG/M metagenome (GOLD analysis project Ga0105048, IMG submission 78382) | Freshwater microbial communities from Lake Fryxell liftoff mats and glacier meltwater in Antarctica - MAT-05 | ecosystem: Environmental > Aquatic > Freshwater > Ice > Liftoff microbial mat | place...
CCACTTCGAGGTTGCCCCGGCCCGACGCGCCCGTGAAGCCGTTTGAGATTGGCACGCCATCAATCACGTACAGGGGTTGGTTTTTATTGAGGTCAACCGACCGTTCGCCCCGGATTGGTACGCGCGACGAGCCGCCGATACCCGACGGGCTTCCTACCACCGTAACCCCCGCAATTTTACCTGCTAGTTGATTGGTAACGTTGGTTTCGCGGGCAATAGTGAGGGCACTGCCTTGCACTTCCTGCGTGGCATAACCGAGGGCTTTCTTTTCGCGCTTGATACCGAGCGCTGTCACAACGATCTCGCCCAGCGTTTGGGCATCGCTACGAAGCGTTACGTCGACTGTGGTTCGGTTGCCAACGGCGATTTCCTGCGATTGAAATCCGATAAACGAAGCAATAATGGCACTGTTGGGTTTCACACTGAGTGAATACGTACCATCGGCGCGTGAGGTAGTCCCGAAGGTTGTCCCTTTCACTACGATCGACACACCAGCCATTGGCTGGTTATCGTCTGCCGATAGAATACGGCCTGTAATGGTCTGATCCGATTGCGCCTGTACTGATAAATTCAGTACGGTAAGCAGAAAGCCCACCGACAGCAATCGGAATAGCATTTGTTGTGAAGCTAAGACTCTGAGTAGTTGTGTATACATAGGGATACAGGCTTGTGATTCCACAAATGTATCCTGTGTATATTACCTAAGTATTTACTAAAGATAAACCAATTGTAAACATCTGCTGACGATTTATAACAGTTCAGAAACACAAAAAGCGGGCATAGTCATCTATTTATGACTGTGCCCGCCCCGGATTACTTCACTATCATCGAAAAATGCTTTTCTATGTAGTTTTACTTACTTATTGGCGCGGTGACTGTTTTTTTACACGTAACAATTCCTTAACTACATCGCGTTTACTTCAAACTTCCCATGCCCCCATCGACGCCAATAATCTGGCTGGTAATCCAGGAAGCGGGCTCGGGTTGGCGAGGTTCGTTTCTTTGGTTTATTGGTCCCAATGCCGCATGGCCAGAATCGGCTTGAAGTACGGATGCTTTTCGAAGGCAACAACGATGCGGCTTTGAGCAGCTCCCTACGGTTCATGGGGGTTAATTTTTGCTGGGCTTTTTGCCCGACTTTTTACGATTCAGTTCGTCTTCTTCGGCCCGGCGTTTCTGCATCGTTTCAGTGCGGTCGAGCTCTTCCGATTGGGAGAAAGCTTTCCAGTCGAATTTCACATCGAACGGGTCGAGTGCTTTTTGGGGGTCGAACAGACGAACATCAGCGGGCAGGGCTTTATAGGGCGTAAAGTCGGGTTTGTCGGTAAACAAATCGCTCATCTCGGTAGCGCCGGCATCGTACTGATTCAGGCACGGAATTCCCAGAATGTTCCAGAATGTTTTGAACACACTACCGAAACTATAATGCCCGTGCCCAACGTAGTTTCGCTTCACGTACGGCGAAATAACCAGCAGGGGGCTCCGGTGCGCGTCGATGTGGTCGATTCCCCCCTGCGGGTCATCTTCAAGAACAACAATCATCATGTTTTTCCAGTACGGGGTCTTTGACAGAAACTCAACGGCTCGGCCCAGTGCCAGATCATTATCAGCCATATAGCTTTCTACGTACGGAAATCCGGCTTTAGGACGCGGGCTGCTACCGTGGTCGTTCGGAATCATGAGGGTAATAACAGGTGGCAGCGTACTTGCTTTTCCAGAGCCGTTGTTCAGCCATTTTTCGTTGACTTCTTTGATGAACATATCCGTCCGAAACTGGTCGGGAATCGCCGTGTTGTAGGTTGGGAAACTACGCGATGTCCGGTCGAAGAGGGGCGCGGGCAGTGGGTAATTGATGGTGTACTTCTCACCAGTGTATTTCATGGTGCTGTCGCTGTAGGCACCAGCCATCTCCACCCCGAATCCGAAATTAAAAAAGTCGATTTTCCAGCGTTCGAGATGGTCCCACATAGAACCGGCTTCATTATAATCTTCAGGATAAATAGACCCGGCAGCACCGTAAAAACTCAGATTACCGGGTGCGCTCGACGAGTCGCGCATATCGCGTTTACCACCATAAGCAGCCGCTGTTCCGGTCTCAACCCATTCGTTGGGATACGTATTTACCATCCAGCGGTGGCCATCAGCCGACACATCGGAGTCACAGTAAAAATTATCTGACATCGAAAACCGCCGGGCCAAGGCCAAATGATTTGGCATCACATCGGCCTTTGCCAACGCCGGACTGCCGCGCTGCGCCCGAACGGGCATGCCTACCCCATAGCGGGCAAGAGTCGAATCGCCATCACCATTCCGCATTTGCCCGAACACTTCGTCGTAGGTGCGGTTTTCTTTGGCAATGAATACAATATGCTTGATTGGAGACTCTTTTTGACCGGCAAAAGCGGGAATTGGATTGGTGGTCTCTTTCACGTCTGACACTGGCCGGAAATTAAAATTATTGTCGATTACCTGTTTGGTTTCGGCCACCAATTCCGCATCGGTCGGAATATCCATGACAGATACGGTCCCGTTCATTAGGTTGCCAACGTAGCTACCCTTCGGCCCTATCGTAAAATTTTTACCGCCGTTTGGCCCACTACCGAACCCTTTTGCGTTGGCCACAACGAGTTTTTTGCCGTCTGTGCTTACCTTCAATTTCGACGGAAACCAGCCCGTTGGAATATGACCAACCACCGACAGCGTTGGTATATCAATTACGGCCACAGCGTTGATACCAGCTTCAGCTACAAACAGCCGCTTGTTATCGGGTGAAAGAGCTACCCCAAACGGAATAATACCCCGTAACTTCCCAAGCCGGGAGTCAGGCGAGAGTGGAATATTTTTTACAACCGTGTTTGATTTTACGTCGATCACCGACACACAGTCGTTGCTGCCATTGCTCACAAAGACGTACTGATCGGTGGCTACTACGGAGTTAGGGCTGGAGCCGCCCACTGCCGGAAAATCCTCCACCATCTGACCAACCAGAAATCCGGTTTTGATCCTGGCCGTAACGCTGGGGATACCCTCTACGTTAATACTCCAGACCGAAAAGGCTTCAGGAACGTTAGGATCACCCAGGGCCGGGATGCCCTTTTCAGGCACCCCCTCGCGCATTTCTTTGGAGCCATATTTTGTGGCGGGGAAACTGTGCGCTGTCCCTTTAAGATCTTTTTTACTGACATCGGTAAAGGGTTTATACTCAAAAACACCCACGTTAGCCACGTATGCCGTTTTTTCCGGTTCGCCGGCCCGGTTCGGCGATAACGTAATCCCAAACGGATACCGACCTGTCGGGACATTGTGACGGATTTTTTTGGTCGCTACGTCGATCACCAACATTCTGAAACCAATCTGATCGAGGGCGTAGAGTGTTTTCCCGTCACGGGTCAGAGCCATGTCGCCAATGTAGCCGTGTCGATAATCGTTGGTGGGTGTTTTGACACTACAATTGATCGAACCGGCGGGTGCGCCCGTTACCAGATCGAACATGAAAATCTTGTTGGTCTGCCCGCCTGCCACGTACACCACCTTGTTATCGGGCGAAACAGCCAACCCCATAAAACACGCTTCGAGGGTGCCCGCATCGGTTTTTGCCCCTGCGGGAATTTGCTGAACGGCGGGGGCCGCTCCCAACACATCCCGCAAAATTGAAATCGAAAACGGGGCTACTCCAGAATTGGCCGTAATGGCGGTTTGCCCCAACTCACCCTCGCGGCTGTGACTTAGAATCAGGCCATACGGGTGAGGAGCCGTTTCGATCTGGCGACCGCGTGGGGTAATAAACCGACCGTTGGGCAGTACCGTTCTTCCGACTCTATTGATATGAGTATACTCGTTTCCCGCCGGAGCCGAAATAATAAACTGCGGGGGCTTAGGCTGGGCAAGAATCGGCAGGGGAAGGCAAAAAAGCAGGGTAAGGAATAGTCTCATGAAGTAAATTAGGAAAGGGTTGACCAGTTAGTACGCCAATGAGTCGGTAAGAATAAGTCTCTAAACTTACCACTTACCGACTCATTAATTCAACGGAGGCTATAAATTGGCATTCTGATTGGATTTATTTCAGCAACCACATAGTCTCATTGATGTCATCTTTGCCGCTGTACTGACTCGTTAGGGCAGCCGTCAGGTTAGTCCCATTGGTGGTCCGCTCATTCTGCGGATATAACCAGCGCTTTGGAATCCGGCTTGAGTTACCCGTACCAACACCCGTCAGGAATGCGGGAACGCCCGTCCGGCGCTGGTTGTAAAATGCCTCCAGCCCTGAGTTCTGGAAAAACGCGATATACTTCTGGGTCAGAATCTGCTCCAGACCTGTTGCGTTGTTGCCGGCATATTTCACCAGGGGTTGAGCCAGGTAATCGTTCACGTTCACTTTAACGGTATAGTTGTCAAAGTTGGCGATGCCGCCATCGCGGGAGAATGTGACTGTATTATCACCATCTTTCAGGCCATAGAAACCCATAGAGGCCGCAATGCCTTTCTGGTAAAAATCATCCGCATTGCCTGTACTCCAACCCCGGTTGATACCCTCCGCAATGTTGAAGAGCATCTCTGCATAACCTACCATAAACACAGGCTCCGGAGCGTATGAGGTGTAGTACCGTTTGCGGTTCTGGAATGAATACTCCCCTTTCAGCACCTTGGTCGACATATCCTGCAAATCTTCGCCCGACGATGCGCCTACGAAGGCTGCGTAATCGGTTGGCTTAAGGCCCGTTGCCAGTTTGGCCGTGGCGGGTTCGGCCACCACAAAAACACGAGGGTCTTTGCGTGCCACCAACAAATCTACGTAAGTCTTGGCCATGTTTTCGCGGGTGGCGTTCTGACCAAAGTTATCCTGATTACGGGGATATTTGTTCTGCGTACTGTTGTGAACAAACTGGAGGTTGTCGGCCATACCCGTCAGCAAGGGGTACTTGGTCGGGTTGCCAATCATCTCGGCAAACTTCTGCTTGATACTCAATTCGGTATCCGTATCTTTTTTGCTCAGACTGAGCAACACGCGTATCCGAAACGTGTTCACCACTTTTTGCCACTGCCGCAGGTTGTTACCAAAATAAAAATCACCGCTCAGCGTGTTATCCCCCTTAACGTTGGTCGCTGCCATGTCGGTATTTGCGTCGTCGAGCCACTTCAGAATCTGGACATACACGGCCTTTTGCGAATCATACTTCGGGCTCAGGTTGGCCTGATCTTTCAAAGCCTCGGCTAGCGGAACATCGCCCACGCGCCGGGTCATGTTTTCGTAGAAATAAGCCCGGAAAAACTTGCCGAGAGCCGAGTACGGATTCACATCGGCAGCACCAGCACGTTTGGCCTCCTCTTCCATTTTCAACACATCTTTCAATGTGTAGAAATTCAGGCTTGTGGTTGTCCAGTTGTATTCGTTGGTCGAGTAGTAATCGTAGTTGCTGGCGTAAAACTGATTGTAACGCTGTTCGGCACCCCACGGGCGGTTGGTTACTCCCGAAAAACCCGAGGGGCTACCACCCGAGTCATACATATCATTTAATATGCCCTTCAGCACCAGCGAAGCCGGCGCATTAACAGCCCGGTTCGGGTCTTTTTCGAGGACCTCGAACGGCTGCTCGCAACTACTCAGAGCCAGTGTAAACGTGGTAAAAGAAAGTACTATAAGTTTATGAAATTTCATGATTGTTAGCGTTTGACCTCACCCCCGTCCCCTCTCCTTGTGAAGCGGTCCGCTGTCGCGGAGAGGGGACGGGGGTGAGGTGGTTTAAAATGTCAAGTTCAGGTTAAATCCGTACCGGCGTGTGGTAGGCGTTTGCAAATCAGAGCGGCCGTTACCCGTAAACTGGTCGATGTCGATGTCTTTCTTCTCGGCGAAGTAGAATAGGTTACGGCCGACGAATGAAATCGACGCCTGCTTGATACCCAGGCGGCTGGTCAGCGTCTGGGGCAGGTTATAGCCAATAACCACTTCGCGGAGTTTGGTAAACGAACGGCTGATGATATTACCTCCGTCAAATCCATACCGGCGGGCAATGTAGTCCTGGAGGAATGCCTTCGTGACATTAGGTGTAAATTGCAACTCAGCGAAGTTCGTCACCTGGCCATCTGAGTTGTAGTTAATTTTTGCGCCGTTGGAAACCTGCACACCCTCACCCAGATACGACTTAATTCCTTTTGTGTCGTTCAGACGCGCCACACCCATGTCGCCCTGAACAGTAGTGATAATACGGCCACCGGCGTAGGTTTTCTGCTGAACATAGTCAGAGATAACACCTCCTACCCGGCCATCGAACTGGAAGCTAAAGTTGAAATCTTTGTAGCTAAAGCGGTTGTTTACCCCCCATACCCAGTCAGGATTGATGTTGCCAACATACTGAGCAACAGGGGTACGGAGCGGCCGTCCACCAGCATCATTAATAATCTGACCATCGGGTGTGTACACATACGTACTTGTGTAGTATTTATCTGTCCGGTCGCCAATTTTGAAGAATGTATTCAGCGCCGTTACGCCCGGATAAAATTCTTTGTACACCTCTTTGTAAGTCGACCAGTTAGCCAGTACGTCCCAGTTCAGGCCGTTGGCATTGCGAAGTACTTTACCCGTCAGCGACAGTTCGATACCTTTCTTCTGCGTTTTGATACCGTTCACCAGGGCCGACGAATATCCGGTTGTCTCGGAAATAGGCAGGTTAAAAATGCGGGGGCCATCATTACTGATGAAATAGGCCGCATCGAAAACAAGCCGATTGTTCAGGAAACGTGCATCCAAACCCGCTTCCAGTTGCGATGTACTATTGGGCTTGATGTTGGGGTTATTGAGGGCATTCGTGAAATACGCCGTCGAGGTATTGTTCACCGTCAACGGCGTACCGTACACAGCTGAATTCTGATAAGTTGGACCATCGTACGACGACGAATACTGCTCGCCATATCCCAGCGGGAACGATGGAACACCAATTGTCGACTGAGTCAGGCCATCTTTTACATTGGCGTACGATGCCCGCAGTTTCAGGAACGAAATGGCCTGCGGCAATTGGACATAGTCAGAAATGACCGTACTCAAAGCCGCTGATGGATAAAAGAATGTATTGTTACCCGATGGCAAGGTCGATAGTTTATCCACCCGTCCCGTTGTCGACAGGGTCACAAAATCTTTCAGTGTAAAGTCAGCCGAGTAATAGGCCGACAATACGCGCATATCGGCATTATAGCTGGATGCAATAACCGGGTTAAGCGAGTTGGAGAAACTATACACACCCGGTACGTTCAGGTAGTTAGTCGTGGTGAAGTTTGAGTTGTAGTTGTACACACGCATGTTACCACCAGCAACGGCATTCACGTTTAGCAACGAGCCCAACCGTTTGTTGTATTTCAGCAGCAGGTCGGTGTTGTTATCGAACAGGTTCCGGCGGTCCTGGCGGTAATCACCCTTCGATTCTTCACGTCCGTAGGTAGTGGCCGAGTAGGGAAACTTCTCCGTACGCAGCAAGTTCCAGGTCGATACCTGAGTCCGCAGTTGCAGGTCAAGCCCATCGGTAATAGTATACTTGAGGGATGTTTGCCCAACGATGTCGGTTTTATAATGTCCCCGCAACCATTCTTTGGTCTGGAACCAAGGGTTATTATACCGCTGGTATTCGGCATAAATCTGCTGAATACCTTCTTTACCAGGCTGCCAGTAGTTCTTTAACTGATCAATATCCCAGTCGGCACCACCCCATATTGCGATGTTGTAAATCATCGAGTTCGGGCCATAGTTGACATCGGGAATATTCGGTGTATACTGCCGGTTCACCTGAACATCGCCTTCAAACCGTAGTCGGTTTGTGAAGTTATAGCCTGTCGATACCTTGAACGTTGTACTGTTGAGCGTTGTGTTGGGCACTAAACCACGTTGGTAGTTGTGCGACACGGAGAACCGCAGATCATATTTTTCGCCCGACGACGAAATAGCGATGTTGTTTGTGGACAGAATACCCGTCTGCAAAAACCGCGTCAGGTTATTGGCCCCACGAGCTACCCACGGAGTACCCGTCCGCTTGCCCGTTACGGGATCAACGGGGCTGTCGTACTGTGGAATCAGTTGGCCTTCAAAACGTGGTCCCCAGATGTCGTAGTCACCATCGTTTTTACCACCGCCTTTGCCATCCACAAATTCATACACGCCGTGGTCGCCAGGGCCGTATTCATCCTGCACCTTAGGGATGGCCAGAAAACCATTGTCGACCATTTGGCTGGTGTTCACCTCTACCGAGAAGCCGCGCTTGTCTTTCGTGCCGCGTTTAGTCGTAATCAGGATGGCTCCGTTCTTACCCCGAAATCCGTACAATGCCGAAGCCGAGGCCCCTTTCAGTACTGAATATTGGTCGATGTCGTCGGGACTGATATTCCAGGTATCCGAGTTAATCGGCACGCCATCCACTACAAACAAGACATCGCTGTTACCACGAAGCAGGATGTTTGGTCGACGCAACAGTTCGGCCGATGCGCCGATGGTCAGACCAGCTACTTTACCAACCAGCGCGTTTACCGCATTGGGTTCGCGGGCTTTAATAAGCTGTGCCCCATCGACACTCTGGATACTCACCCCCGTTTGACGGATGTCCTTTTTGATGCCGAGGGCCGTGACCACGTACTCTTGAAGCGTAACGGGGCTACCTTTCAATGTGATGTCCACCACCGACCGATTACCGACCGCGATTTCCTGCGATTCGTAACCGATAAACGAAGCGATGATCGTACTGTTAGGTTTAGCGTTCAGGGAGTAGGTGCCATCGGCACGCGTTGCGGTTCCTGTTGTCGTTCCTTTAATAACAATAGATACCCCGGCCATTGGCTGGTTATCGTCCGCCGAAATAATACGACCTGTGATTGCCTGGTCCGATTGCCCCTGTACTGAATTTATGAGTACGGTAATCAGAAGGCATACCGGCAGGAATCGGGACAGTGTTCTTTGTAAAGTTAAGATTCTGAGTAATTGTATATACATAGCGATACAGGATTTTGATTCCACAAATGTATCCTATGCATATTACCTGTGTAATTACTAACGATAAACCAATCGTAACCATCTGCTGATGAATTATAACAGTTCAGAAACACAAAAAGCGGAGATAGTCATCGGTTTGTGACTGTCTCCGCCAGGGATTACTTCAATATCATCAAAAAATGCCTTTCTATGTAGTTTTATTTACTCATTGGCGCGGTGACTGTTTCTTTACACGTAACAATTCCTTAACTACATCGCGTTTACTTCAAACTTCCCATGCCCCCATCGACGCCAATAATCTGCCCCGTAATCCAGGAAGCCTGATCCGAAAGCAGATAAGCCGCCATACCCGCAATGTCGTCGGGGGTGCCAACCCGGTTGAGCGGATGGCGTTTGTTGGCTGCGTCGCGTTTCACATCGCCTTCGAGCAGAAACCCGGCTAAGGGCGTGTCTGTCAGCGAGGGAGCCACGGCATTCACCCGAATGTTGTAGGGTGCAAATTCAGCCGCTAATGCTTTGGTGAGTCCTTCTACGGCTGCTTTTGCCACTGACACTGACGAATGCATGCTCATGCCCAATTTGGCCGCTACCGTGCTGAATAGGACAATGCTGGCTCCTTTCGATTTTTTAATCGCCGGATAAGCCGCATGAATAGCAGCGACCGCCCCAATCACGTTCACTTCCAGATCATTGCGGTAATCCTGCACACTGAGCCGTTGAAAAGGCTTCAGATTGATAGTTCCGGGGGTGTAAACGAGCCCGTGCAAAACATCAGGGAGTTGATTGAGCGCATCGGCGGCAGGTTGGGCGGACACATCCCACATCATGTGTGTGGACTGAATCCCTTCGGGCTGACGACGACCCGCTGTAAACAACGTGGCACCCTGCGCCAGCAGGTTCAGTGCCAATGCGTGACCGATTCCTGAACTGGCCCCGATAATGAGAATATTTTTGCCTTGCATGAAAAACAGGTTGTTTGTTGGTAAAGACCGCACTGGCGGACCAACAAACAACCTGCTTATTAACTAGATTGTTACGCTTCCGTTGGCCACATACCGTAGTAATTCCTGCCGGGTGGCCTCGTCCTCAAACTTACCGGAGTAAGCTGACGTGATCGTTGATGAGTTTACGTCGTTGACGCCCCGAGTGGATACGCACAAGTGTTTGGCGTCGATAATCACAGCCACGTCTTCCGTGTCCAGAACTTCTTTCAATTCGTTGGCAATCTGCATGGTAAGCCGCTCCTGCACCTGGGGGCGTTTCGCAAAAAACTGAACGATACGGTTCAATTTTGACAGCCCAATTACTTTACCGCTAGATATATACGCAACGTGTGCTTTGCCAATGATCGGCACAAAATGGTGCTCGCAATACGAGTGAACCGTAATGTCTTTTTCCACCAGCATCTGGTTATACTGAAACTTATTCTCGAACAGCGTGGCCGACGGTTTGTTGGCCGGATTGAGTCCACCAAACGTTTCTTTCACGTACATCTTAGCTACCCGACGCGGTGAGCCTTTGAGGCTGTCGTCCGTTAAATCAAGCCCCAGAATGTTCATGATTTCCCGAAAGTGTCCTTCGATGAGTTCAATCTTGTGATCATCATTCATTGCAAACGCATCGGCCCGCATCGGGGTTTCCAGCGACGTTGCTGCGTGTGATTCGCCCATCTCGTCGGTGAGTAAATCGGTCAAATCGTCGTTATTGTAATGGTTTTTGTTGTTTCCGTTAAGCGGCAGGGAATTCAACGAAGTTCCGTTCAGTTTCATAGAGTCGTACTTTCAGATCCAATTCAGGATCAATTTGTTGACGTAATAACTTGTAAATGACAATGGCAATATTCTCTGCAGAGGGGTTTAGCTCGCGGAATTCTTCGGTGTCCAGATTCAGATTTTTATGATCGAAACGGTCCGTAACGTGTTCTTTTACAATATCACTCAGCACTTTCATATCGATCACATAACCAGTCTCGGTGTCAACCGGACCCGTTACTTGCACGATCAGATCATAGTTGTGTCCGTGATAATTATAATTGTTACATTTTCCATAAACCCGTGCATTTTTCTCCTCCGACCAATTCGGATTGTTTAACCGATGGGCCGCGTTGAAGTGTTCCTTGCGAAACACGGTAACCCGTTGATTTTCCATGAAGTAAGTTAACTATTCGTAAGCGGTAGACATGTCGTTACAAAGTATGTGTACAACACATGCAAGCCGTAGAGCGGGTGATACCACCGCCCATCAGTGAGTGCCTATCAGGTAAAAAAACAGCCTGTACGATTTTTTTGTTCAACCTTTATCCAAAAAACTTAAACAAAGCAATACACTATCAAGCATATTAATAACCCATTTGATACTTCCCTTGTTCCCTGTGTAAAAATTGATTGATCACCTGAGGTGACTTCTGTGTTTTTTTTGTTTCTTTCGACTTCAACGTCCCCAGCAACCTATCCAGCTATGCTTAACCGACGCAGTTTCATTCGTACTACCGCGCTTTCTGGCGTTGGTGCTACCCTATTTTCCAGTGACGTATTCAGCTGGACAGGTAAAACTCCCAGACCTGCGCGCCTTGCTTACCTGAGCCATTCGCCAGCCGGTGTAACCTGCTTGCCAATTCTGAAGTGGCAAGAAACCATGTTGTTTACATCGGTAGACGATAAAGCATTCTGCCGACTTCTCCGGCGTGATGATATCGACGCCATCGTTGTTGATGTGCTGCCTTCTCAACGCACACCCATTGCCCTTGCTGCCATGGAAGCGGGGAAGTGTACGGCTTTTACCGAGCCTGTTGCGCATACAGTTAGATCAGTTCAACAAATAGCTGCGATGTATGCTCAAACTGGAACGCCTTGTTTACTGCTCGACAACGAGTGCTTTGGCCGCGATGCGCTGGCGGTATCGAGCATGGCTCGTCAGCATCAGTTTGGCCCCTTGACCCATGTGGCTTGTGGTACAGATTCACTTACCAATGGTCTTGGTTTGGCCATGGAACTGCTGGCTATTAACCGGGGCAACCGCTTTGTTAGTCTGAATGCATCGGTTTCGCAAAGCTGGGGATTGTATGAACCAATTGCATCGGTTCCGACAGGAGAAAACGAATCGATTGTCAAACAATATCAGTTGGGCGAAGTCATGACCATTAATTTGCAATGCCAAAATGGAGAAACCGTAACGGTAAACCGCGATCTGACTGGCAAACGGCCTTACGCACGTGGCTATCGGGTGCAGGGTACCAAAGGGTTCTGGATGGAAGACAATGACCTACTTTCTCGCCAGGGTCAAGATCATTCATTTACGGCCATTCGGCCTCCGTTCGATCATCCATTCTGGCAACCGAACCAAGCAGGGATACCAACCCAACCGAACGCTTTATCCTCGTTTGTAACAGCCTTACAGACCCACACGATCACCCCAGCCAATACGTTCGATGCCCTGACGATTCCGCTTGTTTATGCCATCGCCAAATCGTCGCTTGCCGTTTGGAACGACAACATCAACATTCCTGATTGGTTTTCTAACGTGACAACAAGTGCGTGACCAATTTGATAAAGCGCAAAACCGCATCCACGGTCTGTGTCCTCACAGACCGTGGCCAAAAAACTACTATGAACTACTCCTTTGCTAACAAACCGCAACGGCGGGCCGGTACAAACCTGTTTATTTTCCTGAGTGCCGTTTTCCTGACTAATGCGCTTATTGCCGAAATCATCGGTGTCAAAATCTTTTCCGGAGAAACATTACTAGGCGCTCCCCCCGCTCAGCTTCACCTGATGGACGATTTTGTTCTGGATTTCAACCTCACGGCAGGCGCCGTACTATGGCCGTTTGTATTTATCACCTCCGACATCATTAACGAGTATTTTGGAAAGGCCGGCGTTCGGCGCATCTCGTTTATGACCGCCGGTTTTATTGCCTATTCGTTCCTGATCATTTACGCCGTAACGACCCTGCCACCTGCCCAATTCTGGCTCGATGTAAATGCGAAAGACCCCGCTGGCAACGCGATCAACATCAATAATGCATTCGGCATGATTTTCCGTCAGGGGTTAGGCATCATCATCGGCTCACTGACGGCCTTTCTGATTGGCCAATTGCTGGATGCGTCGATATTTCAATACCTCCGCAAAATTACGGGTAGCCGCCGAATCTGGCTTCGGGCCACCGGCTCCACGCTGATTTCACAA
>Ga0105048_10012772_pt1 | contig 13148 bp, 17 predicted proteins | sample MAT05_FD_78382 | JGI IMG/M metagenome (GOLD analysis project Ga0105048, IMG submission 78382) | Freshwater microbial communities from Lake Fryxell liftoff mats and glacier meltwater in Antarctica - MAT-05 | ecosystem: Environmental > Aquatic > Freshwater > Ice > Liftoff microbial mat | place...
CTGGAGCCATCGGCAAACGGCGAGATGAGCCGGCCGCGCTCGAGGTCGCCCGAAGCGATCGCGAACTTCGCCAGAGCCACGCCACGGCCCGCCGCTGCAGCTTCCACCACCAGCGAGGATTGCGTGAGGCGCGGCCCGCGATTGCCGTCGACCGTGGTAACGCCGCGCGCCTTCAGCCACGAATTCCAGTCAGGGCGGGAAGGGTCGTTCTCCGGGCTCTCGTCATGCAGCAGGACGTGATGGACAAGATCGGCCGGCGAGCGCAGCGGATGCGGCCCGCTCATCAGGTCGGGCGAGCACACAGGCAGCACCGATTCCGACATGATCTTCTCGGCGCGCAGGCCCTCATAGGCGCCCTTGCCGTAGCGCAGGGCGAGGTCGATGTCCGAATGGTTGAAGTCGGTCATGGCAAGGTCTGCCGAGACCCAGACCTCGGCCTCCGGGTTCAGCCCCTGGAACTTCTCCAGTCTGGGGGCCAACCACTTGGCGGCGAATGACGGGGCGGACGACACCATCAGCCTGTCACGCCGGGCAGGCGCGCGCATGTGGTGGACGGCTTCGGCCATCATCTCGAACGCATTGGTCAGCAGCGGCAGGGCCGCCTGGCCCGCATCGGTGAGCAGAACTTGCCGTCCCGTCCGGCGGAAAAGGGGTGCGCCGGCGAATTCCTCAAGCTGGCGGATCTGCTGCGAAATGGCCCCCGGGGTGACGCTGAGCTCTTCTGCCGCCCGAGTGAAGGACAGGTGGCGGGCTGCGGCCTCGAAGGCGCGCAGGGCGTTGAGAGCTGGGAGACGGTCTTCCTGAGCCATTTGGAGCGGTTTTTCTGGGGTTTTTCGTGGTAAGGGCGACTAATGCTTGGGCTTAGGAATGGTCCATTGCGCCAAACCCCGTCTCCGGCCATTTGCCGGTGTGAGGACAAGCGCTTGGGTCACCCCCGGGCGATACCCGTGTTATATGCGCGGGCGTGAGAAAAACTAAAGGGCGAAGACATGGCCGGCCCGTCCGGACCCTCGAATAAATCTCAATGGGGGCATGTCGTCCTCGTTGGAGCTGGCCCCGGTGATCCGGACCTGCTGACGGTTCGCGCTGTCCGCGAGATCGCGGCTGCTGACGTGGTGTTCGTGGATCGTCTGGTCGGCAAGGGCGTCATAGACCTGATCCCGCCTTCCGCCGAGATCGTCCACGTCGGCAAGTCCAAGGGCGAGCATTCCGTGCCGCAGGACGAAATCCATCGCCGCATGATCGCAGCGGCGCAGGCGGGCAAACGCGTCGTGCGCCTCAAGGGCGGCGACCCATTCATCTTCGGTCGCGGCGGCGAGGAAGTCGAAGCGCTGCGCGAAGCCGGTGTTGCTGTCGACGTCGTGCCCGGCGTCTCTGCCGCGCTGGGCGTCGCAGCGTCGGCGCAGATCCCGCTCACTCATCGCGACACGGCGCAGGCCGTCACGTTTGTCACCGGCCATGCCAAGCTCGGCGAAGAGCCTGATCTCTACTGGCACGCGCTCGCGCGGCCCAACCAGACTGTCGTGGTCTACATGGGCGTTGGGACCGCCGGCCCGATCGCGGCAAGGCTCGTGGCCGCTGGACGCGAGCCGTCGACTCCCGTGGCCATCATCGAGAACGGCACGCGCGCCAACGAAATCCGCGCATTCGGAGCGCTGGGCTCGCTGTCAGAGATTATTCAGACCGCAGGCATACAGGGTCCGGCGTTGCTGATCATCGGCGAGGTCGTCGCCGTCGCGAAGGATGCGCAGTCCATCGCGAGGGAGGCTGTGAAAGCAGCAAAGGTCTCGCCGTCGCTGTCCGATCTCTGGAGGACGTTCTCGTGAGCTCCGAACGTCCCAAGCTCGGCCCCGATATCCCCAAAGTCGTCACCGCCTGGCTCTCGGCCTCCGGCCGCGTGGTCTACCTCACAAAGGATCGCAACTGGTCCGAAAATCTCGCTGACGCTGAAGTGCTGACTGGCGCAGGCGCCGTCGACATTCTCGCATGGGCCTCGAAAGACCAGACCCGCGTCTCGGATCCTTACTTCATGCAGGTGACCCCCGACGGACAGGTTGCAGGCCGCGAGACAATCCGCGAAACAATCCGCGCACGTGGGCCGACAAATCATCCGATGTTCGGCAAGCAGGCGGGGAACAACTGATGCCAAATCGGCCGATCACAAAGACAACGCTCTATGGCGACTCGATCTCGGGCAACTGCCTGAAGACGAAGTGGACGGCCGAATATCTCGACATCGAGCGTGACTGGGTTGAGATCAGTGTTGTCGAAGGCGGCACGCGCTCGGACGCGTTCATGACGATGAACCCCTCCGGCCAGGTGCCCGTGCTGCGCCTGCCCGACGGCCGCATCCTGCCGCAGTCGAATGCCATCATTCTCTACCTCGCCGAGATCAGCGTCGGGCACGAGCTGATCCCGTCCGATCCGTTCGAGAAGGCGAAGATGATGAGCTGGTTGTTCTGGGAGCAGTACAGCCACGAACCCTACATCGCCGTGCGCCGCTTCCGTAAGAGGTTCATGAACCAGACCGACGAAGAGCTCGATCCCCAGCTTCTCGCGCGTGGCCGCCGTGCCCTCGGCGTGATGGAGCTGCAGCTTACTTTCTCCAACTACTTCGTCGGTGAGACCCTTACGCTGGCCGATATCGCACTCGTCGCCTACACGCGCGTGGCGGACGAGGGCGGGTTCGACCTCGCGGAATTCCCGAACGTGCAGCGCTGGATCGCGCGGGTCGAGACCGATCTCGGCGTCGAGCATTCCCGCAAAGCTGCCTGATGAAAGTCGCCTGATGTATCGTTACGACGAATTCGACGACACCCTGGTCCGTGAACGCGCAAAGCAGTTCCGCGGTCAGGTCGAGCGTCGTCTCAAGGGCGAGCTAAAGGAAGAACACTTCAAGCCGCTGCGCCTGCAGAACGGCGTCTACCTGCAGCTGCACGCCTACATGCTGCGCGTGGCAGTCCCGTACGGCCAGCTCAGCGCGAAGAAGATGCGCCAGCTCGCTTTCGTCGCGGACAAGTTCGACAAGGGCTATGCGCATTTCACGACGCGCCAAAACGTGCAGTACAACTGGATCAAGCTGGCTGACATGCCGGACGTGCTCGACGTGCTGGCCGATGTCGAGATGCATGCGATTCAAACCAGCGGCAACTGCATCCGCAATGTGACGTCGGATCACCTTGCTGGCGCAAACCTAGACGAGATCGAGGACCCGCGTCCGTGGTGCGAGATCATCAGGCAATGGTCGACTTTCCACCCGGAATTCTCGTCCCTGCCGCGCAAGTTCAAGATCGCGGTGACGGCGGGCGAAACGGATCGCGCAGCTGTGCGCGTGCACGATATCGGCCTGCACATGAAGAAGAACGCGGAGGGCCGCATCGGCTTCGAATTCATCGTCGGCGGCGGTCTCGGCCGCACGCCTTTCGTTGGCCCGACGGTGCGCGAGTGGGTCGCGAAGGAAGACCTGCTCAGCTATCTCGAAGCCAACATGCGCGTCTACAATCGCCATGGCCGCCGGGACAACAAGTACAAGGCCCGCATCAAGATTCTGGTGAGCGAGCTTGGGCTCGAGGAATATCGCCGCCAGGTCGAGGAAGAGTTCGCCGCCCAGAACACATGGGAAAAGGTCGCACTGCCGCAGGACGAAGTTGATCGCATCACGGCTTATTTCGCACCGCCGAAGTTTGCCGCACTTCCCGCGACCTCTGCAGCGTTCGAGGCATTCAAAGGCGGTTCGCGTGAACATGCGCGCTGGGCGAAGAACAATCTGCGCCCTCACCGCGCGCCCGGTTACGTCTCCGTCCACGTCGCGCTGAAGCAGCAGGGCGAAGCGCCGGGCGACGCATCGTCCGACCAGATGCGCGCTCTGGCAGACATCGGCGAGACCTATGCGCTGGATGATATACGCGTCGCGCACGAGCAGGACATCGTGTATCCGCACGTGAAGCTGGATGATGTGCCCGCAGTTTATGCTGCGCTCAAAGCTGCCGGCCTACACGCGTCAAATGCTGGTCTGGCGTCGGACATCATCGCTTGCCCCGGGCTTGATTACTGCAACCTCTCCAACGCGCGCTCGATCTCTGTCGCCAACGAGATCCAGGCCGTGTTCGCCGATCCTGAGTTTGAGGACGATGTCGGCACGCTGCATGTGAATGTGTCCGGCTGCATCAATGCCTGCGGCCATCACCATGTCGGTCACATCGGCATTCTCGGCGTCGACAAGAAGGGCGAGGAATTCTACCAGGTCCTCTTCGGCGGCAGGGCAGACGAGAAAGCCACCATCGCCACGATCCAGGGCCCGGGCCTGAAGCATGAAGAAGTCGCCCCGGCCATCCGCCGCGTGATTGACACTTACCTCTCGCTTCGCCGCGACCAGTCCGAGAAGTTCATCGACACGATGGGCCGCGTCGGCCAGGCGCCGTTCAAGGAGGCGCTGTATGCCGCTGCTTAAGGACGGCAAGGTCATCGATGATGTGTGGGCGTTCGTCGAGGACGGCCACGAGCTGTCGCCCGGCGGCTGCGTTGTCGTCTCTCTCGGCCGATTTCTGTCGGAGCATGATCAGCTGCTGGCGCGGAACCATTCGATCGGCGTTCGCTTGCTGAACTCGGATGATCCCGGGTTGCTCGTCCCGTTTCTGGACCAGATCCACCTCGTGGAGCTGCAGTTCCCCAAATACACCGATGGCCGCGCGCTGTCGCAATCCCAGCTGCTGCGCCAGCGCCATGGCTTCAAGGGCGAAATCCGCGCCACCGGGCAGGTGCTGCGGGACCAGCTGCGCCTGATGATCCGCTGCGGCTTTGATGCGATGGTGATCGAAGAGGCCGATGCCGAGGGCGTCTACGATTATTCCGCACATGAGTTTTCAGAATTCTACCAGTCGGCGGCGGATGGTTCCGTGACCATCTTCGAGAAGCGCCACAAGGCGCGAGGATCGAAGGCTGCAGAATGAGCGTTGCCGCCATGACCATGGAAATGCCCGACGAGAAGGCAGAACGGCTGAACGCCGAACTGCGCGGCAAGTCCGCCCAGGATATCATCCGCGTGGCCCTGCGCGAGTTCGGCCGCCGGCTCACCTATGTCTCGTCCTTCGGCGCTGAGAGCGCGGCCATGCTTGGCCTGATCTCCGAGGTCGATCCTGAGCTTCCTATCGTGTTCGTCGACACGGGCATGCACTTCCACCAGACCCTGCAGTACCGCGACGCTCTCGCTGCGAAGCTGGGGCTGACGGATATCCGCACCTTCCATCCCGTGAAGGAGGAGGTGAAGGCGGTGGATCCCAAGGGCGTGCTCAACAAGACAGACCCTGACGCCTGCTGCGAAGTGCGCAAGGTGCGCCCGCTGGCCCCGGCGCTCGAAGGGTTCGATGCGTGGATCACGGGCCGCAAGCGCTTCCATGGCGGGGGCCGCGTACGCCTGCCGGTCGTGGAGTTCTCCGAAGGCCGCTACAAGATCAATCCGCTGATCGAGTGGGGCGCGGAGGATATCCAGCAATACTTCGCCGACCGCGACCTCCCGCGCCATCCGCTGGTCGCCGACGGCTATCCCTCGATTGGCTGCTGGCCCTGCACCGTCCGCCCGATCGACCCGACTGACGTGAGGTCAGGCCGCTGGGTGGGGTTCAAGAAGGAAGAGTGCGGATTGCACCTGGAACGGCAGGATCGCCCCAGAGTGTTCTGAACTTTGGGCGCTTGTTCTAAACTTTAGGCAACAGTTCCGCTCCAACTGCCGCCCACAGCTTGTGGGTGGGCAGCGCTTGCTCCATTTGGTAAACAGCATTTGCGGCAAGGGGTCATCGCGTCCGTTAGAGGCGCGCTGTCGCGATGGGCAAGGGTGAATTTGCATGGCGATCTGGTGGCTGCTTCCAGCCTTTGTAGGCCTTGTCGGCATCCTGATGCTGGTGGGCGGCGTTGCGCGGGTATTCAAGGCCGAGTTCGGCGGCGGCATCATGCGTCTGCTGTTCGGCGGCCTCACGCTGGCTGGCGCCATGATCATTGGCCTGGTGGGCCTCAACCTGCAGACCTACGCCCAGCTGTCCAAGGAATGGCCGGTCGGCCTCGTCACGATCAAGAAGGGTGCGGCCGAGTTCGACTATATCGCCAGCATCGACCTCTATGACGACGGCAAGCCGCGCAACCAGCCGCGCGACTATCAGGTGACCGGCGAGGAGATCTTCGTCGGCGGTCCGATCGTGACGTTCAAGCCGTGGGCGAACGTCGTCGGTATGGACGCGGTGTTCCGCGCCGAGACTGTTCGCGGCGGATACTTCAACGCCAACTGCACCAACACCTACAACCCGCGCGTTGAGACGCTCGATAACCCATCCGACCAGAGCCTGCTCGATTCCATCGCCGAGTCGTGGAAGTTCGCAGCGGCGCGCGAGGTCGCGCATAATTCGCTCAGCGGCCAGCCTCTGGGCGATGGCGCCGTCTACGAGATTATCGCGACGCAGGATGCTTTCCAGCTGCAACCGCAGGACGGCAACGCCGTCGCTCAGGCGCTGCAGCAGCAGGCGATCGATCGCCGCAGCACGCTGAACTGCGATCCCGTCACGACGCCGGTGCAGACGCCCTCTGGCGCGGTCGAGTATCGCGCGCCGGGTGCGCCGCCGCCGGCGGTGACGCCGCAAGCGGTGCCGAATGCTGCGCCGCCTGTTCAGGCGCCTGTGCGCCCGACACCGGCCCCCGCGCCAGCGCCCGCTCCGGCCACACCGCCGTCTGACCTGATCCAGCCGCAGGTGATGCCGCCGGCCTCGCCTGCGCCGCAGCAGTAGAGCTTCAGCGTCCTTCGCCCATGTCGGCGAGGGCCCAGTCGGTGAAGCTGGCAAGGTCGCCGCCGCTGAACAGGAAGCCGCGTACGCCTGCGGCCCTGGCAGCTTCCATGTCGGCCTGCTTGTCGCCGATCATCAGCGAGCGCTCCTTGATGACCGGGAAGTCCGTCATCGCGCGGATCAGCATGCCGGGCTTCGGCTTGCGGTCGAAACTGTCCTTGCGATAGCGCGCGATCGTGCCGTCTGCGTGGAACGGGCAGTGATAGATCCAGTCGATCTTCGCGCCCGCTTTTTCCAGCTCGGCCAGCATCCAGTCGTGCAGCGTCTGCATCTGCTCTTCGGTGTAGAGGCCGCGCGCAATGCCTGACTGGTTGGTGACGACGAACACCCACCAGCCCATCGCGTTGAAGCGGCGGATCACGTCCTGCGCGCCCTCGATCCAGTCGAAGTCCGCGACGCGATAGATGTAGTTCCTGTCGACGTTGATGACGCCGTCCCGGTCGAGGAACAGAGCAGGGCGTGCGGCGGGCATGTCAGGCGGTCTGCGCCGCCGCGGGCGCATCAACGACAGCTTCTTCTGGCGGGGTTTCGCCCATCGGGTCTGCCTGCTGGTCCTCGAGCTTTGGCGCGGTCTTGAGGCCGCGCATCAGCGGCAGCAGCGAGATGGTGCAGATGATGGCGGCGAGCGCGAAGGCGGCGCCCGGGAAGTAAACCGGGGCTGCGGGCGATGTGTAATAGTGGAACACCTGCGTCAGCATCAGCGTCGCGAAGATGTTGGTCAGCGACTGCACGCTGGCGATCGCGCCTTGCAGTTCGCCCTGCGCGTTGCGAGGCGTGCGCACCGACATGATCTGGTTGATCGATGGACCGAGCACACCGGCGAGGGCGCCGAACGGAATGATCACGAAGATCATCCAGCCTTGCGTTGCGCCTGCATAGGCCGCGAAGGTGATGGCGCAGATGATGAAGCCGAACATCGCCATGCGCGTGGGCCCGAAGCGCTTGATCAGCGGGCCGGTGAGCCCGCCCTGCACGACGGCGGAACCAACGCCCACTGCGACGAGGGCAAGGCCGATCATGCCTTCGTTCCAGCCGAAGGCGACGCCCGCGAAATAGTTGAACGTTGCGGGATAGACCCAGTGCGCCATGTTGAAGAGGCCGAGCGCCAGCATGAACCAGGCAAGATACGGGACCTGCATCAAGTGTTTGAACGTGCCGAAGGCGTTGGCGCGTTTCCAGTCGAAGCGGCGGCGATGTTCGTGCGCGAGCGATTCCGGCAAGACGAACAGGCCATAGCAGAAGTTGACCGCCGCGAGCGCCGCCGAGGCGAAGAAGGGCAGACGCGGATCGAACTGTCCGAGATAGCCGCCGATGGCTGGCCCCAGGATGAAGCCGAGGCCGAACGCCATGCCGAGCATGCCGAACGCCTGGCCGCGCGCCTTGGGCTCGGTGACGTCTGCGATGTAGGCGGCGGCTGTCGAATGCGTGGCGCCGGAGATGCCCGACAGGATGCGGCCGAGGAACAGCAGCCAGACCGTATGGGCCATTCCCATGATCACGAAGTCGATCGCCAGCATGCCCATCGACACCAGCAGAACGGGGCGGCGGCCGAACCTGTCCGATAATCCGCCGAGAATCGGCGCGACAAGGAAGTTCATCACGGCGTAGACCGTGGTGATGTAGCCGCCCCAGGGGGCTGCGTCCGACAGCATGGTCTCGATGGGGCCGAGATTGCCGGCCGCCGCCATCGCCTTGGCCTGCAGCACCGCGTCCTTGCCGTTCAGCAGTTCGGCCACGAGGTATGGCATCGACGGCATGATCACCGCGAAGGCCATCATGTCGATGAAGACAGTCACGATGATGAAGAAGAACGCGTTCTTGCCGGGCTTGCGGACCGGGGGAGCGTTCGACGTTGCATTAGCAGCGGACATGTCCGGCTCCGGTCTGGACCCAGCGCGGATACGCGGGGCCGTGCAGTCAGTCAATCAGGGGTAGGTCGGTGCAGCTTTGATGCGCTTTCCTTCAGGCGATCGAGGCTGGCGCGCCACTGTTCGCCCTGGCGCTGGTTGGTGAGGATAAGCGGTAAGCCGTGACGCGCCAGGTGCTCCTGCGGAACGCTGTCCCAACCACGATGCTCGACCGTGACGCGGGTTTCCGCGCCGGCGGCCTCGAAGCGAACTTCGACTTCGGTTGCATGGTCCGGCCCGAACGTCGCCATCCGCCAGCCGACCACGAGCCGTTCGCCCGGCTTCCAGTCGTGCACGGGGCCAACCTCGAACACCTTGCCATTGGGCAACCGCTCTATCAGGCGGCCGGGGGCTTCGGCTGCCGGCGGTTCGAAAGCGAGCGTGCCGGGGCTGCGCGGCGTGAAGCGGAACAGCGGGCTGTCGGCCCACCATTCGCCGATCTCCCGCGTGAAGATGTCGAACGCCTGAATGGGCGAGCAGGGCACACGGAGCGAGACGACGACGCGCGAGGTCATGTCGGCGTCCGCCTGGCGACATGCGCGGCGAACGCGCCGAGTTGCTGTGTCCAGCCTTGCTCGGCTTTCGCGAGCCAGTCCTTCAGGTCGGCAAGGCGCGGTGAGTTGAGGGCGTAGACCCTCACGCGGGCATCGTTCTCCGGATGATGATCGACCACGAGCCCCGCCGCTTTCAGCTCTTTCAGATGGCGGCTCATCGTGGGGGCCGCAAGGCCGAGCTGGCCGGCGAGTTCGCCGGCGCGGCGCGGACCCTTGCCGAGGATCTCCACGGCGCGGCGGCGCATCGGATCGGCGAGCGCGGCGAACAGCGCATCGACATCAGGCTTGCGGCGCGGGCTCATGCGTCAGTCCTTGCCATAGCCTTCGCGCGCCCACGTTTTCAGGCCGGGTGCGTTCTTGTCCCACTGTTCGGGCGTTAGCGCCTCGATGGTCTGGGAGAACGTCCAGATGTGGCCTTCGGGATCGCGGGCGCGATAGGTGCGATCGCCATAGAATTGCGTCGATGGCTCCGCGGTGATCTCTGCTCCGGCGGCGCGGGCGCGTTCGCAATGGGCGTCGATGTCGTCCTCGAGATGGAGGTGAACGCTTTGCGTGCATTTGCCGCCTATCGATCTGGGGGACTTGTGATCCTCCGACCATTCCGTGCCGACCATGAGGCGGCCATTGCCGAGCATCAGCTGGCTGTGAACCAGGGCGCCGCTTTCATCCTCGATCAGCATGTCGAGTTCAAAACCGAACGCGTTGCGGAGGAAATCGATTGCGGCGCGCGGATCGAGATAGACGACGGCGGGGGTGATGGTGGGCTGGGCCATTGCGGCCTCCTGTTTCCTAAATTCATAATAGTTCTAAATTATTGCAACTATCTGGTCAAGCGAGGCAGCTGCGGGCTCACGCGCGACTTGCAGGCGCCGGGGAAATTTGATGCGTTGTCTCGCGCGTGTGGAGTTGACGGGGTCGTCCATCCTGCGAAAGAGAGCCGGATGCTCGCCTTGAGCGTTGCGAGTCGCTAGGCTTGCTGCATCGATCTGGAGGGCCGCGTGACATTTTTCAATGGCGTGACGAGGGTATCGGCGGCGCTTTTCGCAATTGCGATTGCGGCGTGCTCGCCTGCGGCGGCGCCGGTGGTTGTTGCGCCCGGTGGGGTCGCGCCGGGATAGGGCGTGTCAGGCGGCGATGCGGCGCCGGTTTTGCCGGAAGCTGTCGCGCCTGAGCCGATTGCGCCTGTTGTATCAGAGCCCCTCGCGCCGGAGCCGGTTGTCCAGAACAGTACACCGCAGGGAGCGAGCATGCAGGATGACAACCCTCAACCCGCGGCGCTGGACCAGCGGCTGGTCGGGACTTGGGTGAACGAGAAGCAGATCAACAGCCCGGGCGGGGCGGGGGGCTTTGCGTCGTTCTCCACGGTGATGACGATGGAGTTGGGCGCGAATGGCGCGATCCGTCAGTTCACGCAGTCTGTCGGCGGCGGGGGCGAGTGGTCGTCGAACAGTGGGCGGACGCTGGATTTCGAGGGCACGTGGCGCGCGGCGAACAACACGCTTCTGGTGCTGGGCATGGGCCTGCCGGATTATACGCTGGGCGACCTATGCGTTCTCGGGCGAGTATCTTGTCACGCAGAACGACCAGGGCCGGCTGATCTGGCAGAGGCGCTAGGCGCCTAGATCAGGTGGATGTCGCCGAAGGTGACGCGGCGGCCGCCGGCGTCGGCGATGCGGGCGACGTCTGCGCAGGAGCGGCCCTTGAGATTGTCGATCACGAGCGTCGCCTGTTCCTTCTGGGCGAGCGCGGCGGCGGCTTCGAGTTCCTCGATCGAGAACTCACCGGCGTTGATCCGCACCTTGCCGTGATCACGTAGCGAGCGGGCGCATTCCTGGAACGACATGGGGTTTCGCTTGGCCTCTGGCTTCGCCGCGAAAAATGCGCGGCCACATGATCATCAACGTTCAGAATGCGGCGAAACCCGGCGAAGCGAGCATTACGATGCAGTCACGCAGCGCGGCGTTTCTGTTTTGTTGCGCGAATGCGACGCTGTGACTCAGGGGTGATGACTCAGGGGCGGCGCTGGCCCGATGAACGGGCGTACATCGCGCGGGCCTGGTCCATCAGGCGCTGGGCCGCCTCGCCGCGAATGCCCGCGCGATCGAGCCGCTGCTGGTTGAGCCACCAGTTGGGCTGGCCGCCGGGCGAGCAGCCCGAGGGATCGAGCAGGACGGGGAGCGTGCGCGTGGCCGTGATGGCGCCGATGCTGGCCGCCGCCGCGAGCCGGCGCGATTGCGCGGCGAGGCGGATGGCGTCGCGGGCCAGTTGGTCGGCGGCATCGTGCTCTCCACTGCGCGCTGCGCGGCGGGCCTGGGTCTGGGCGCGGAAGATTTCGATGCCGGCTTTCGAATGCCGCTTTGATCGTTTTGACATCAGGCGTTTCCTGCGTTGGGGCGCAGCGTCGCTGTGGGACCGGCGCTGCGCCGTCCGTGATGCTGTCGCTCTGGCCCATTGAACAATGGAGGGCCGGGGACGCGGGATGGCCCGCGTTGATTTGGCCGCTGCTTGCGCAGCTACCGGTCGGATTTGGAAAACGCGTTTCTCCCGCGTCCCCGCAATCGTTTTGATCACCAGCCTCGAACAGGAGACTCTTCATCCCCCTGACGTTGTATCGCCAGCGGCGTGTGGGTGCTGACAGTCCGGTCAGCAGTCCATGCTCACGCTTGATCGCATCGCCGCCGCGCCGTTGGACAGATGTTCCGGCCGCCCTCCATGCGGAGGCGATGCGCGCATTATGCATCAGGTTGGGAGGGGGGCCGGGCTGATTGCCTGTTTCCTACAGCGGGATTTGTGCAAGCGCCTGAAATGGCGCGCGAAGTTTTTCCGTCGCCACATTTCATTCGGCGGAATCCGCCGGGCGCCCGAAGCCGCGCGAGGCTATCGGCGCTTCAGCTTCCATTTGAGGAAGTGGCGCAGATCGCCAGCGGCGGCTTCGGCCTGGCCGCGCACATAGTCGTCGGGATCGGCGAGGCCGGACTCGACGAGCGCGCGGACCTCCTTGGGTTTCCAGATGATGCCCGCCATGCGCGCGAGGTGGCCGAAGCCGAGGATGGCGTTGCCGCGCACATTGGCGTTCGGGTGCGTTGCGAGCTGGCGGCAGATGCGCTCGGCATAGCCGGGATGCGCGTCCTCCGGCGGGTCCATCGACAGCGCGATGGGCAGGTGGAGGAGTTCATCCGGATCGTTGCGCTCGATGGCGGCGGTGATGGCGGGGATCGGCATGGCGCTCCTATAGCCGGGCGCGGCGACGGATCAAGCGGGCGATCCGGCGTGCGGAGGAATGCGTATGCAGGCGGAGGCAACAGGGGCGGTGTGATGCGGCGGATGATGGTGTGCGTGGCGATGCTGGCGGCGGGATGCGTGAGCCAGCCTGTGGCGCCGCCGGATATGTTGATGTCTGCGGACGCGCTTGGCGGCCGGTGGACGGTCGACCTCTCGACCAACCCCAGCGAGCCCTACACGAAGACGATGGAGCTGAAGCTGGCGGCGGACGGGTCTGTGACGGGGTCGTTCTATGACAGCGAGATTCTCGGCGGCCGGTGGAAGACGGATCGCGGGCGCACCTGCGTCTCCTTCCGCACGACCGACGGGGCGGGGCCCTACCACTCCTCCGCCTGCCTCACCGGCGCAGACGCCATTGAGGGGCAGACCTGGGCCGAGCACCGCAACTTCCTGTTCAACTGGAATGCGGGACGGGAGTAAAAGAATGCGTTCTTTGAGCTACGATGCCGATGCTTAGATGCCAAACCGCAGGCTAGACGTCGTACCCACCATCCCATATAGTTAACCAATGGTTAAGGGTGGGTGGGGCATGCTCAAAGAGAGCGACAACGAAAATTTTCGCCACGTAATCGACTCTC
>Ga0105048_10012774_pt1 | contig 13147 bp, 7 predicted proteins | sample MAT05_FD_78382 | JGI IMG/M metagenome (GOLD analysis project Ga0105048, IMG submission 78382) | Freshwater microbial communities from Lake Fryxell liftoff mats and glacier meltwater in Antarctica - MAT-05 | ecosystem: Environmental > Aquatic > Freshwater > Ice > Liftoff microbial mat | place...
AAGGCGAAGCCGGCCGCGAAGGCGAAGGCGGCCGCGAAGGCGAAGCCTGCCGCGAAAGCGAAGCCAGCCGCGAAAGCGAAGCCAGCCGCGAAGGCGAAGCCGGCCGTGAAGGCGGAGCTGATCATCGCGCGCCCGCCGTCGCCGTCGCACGAGCGCCTGCGTGGCGTCGCCGACCGTGCGATCGCAGCGCTCCGCCGCCTCGGGGTCGATGCCGCGGAGATCAGTGTCGCGACCGGACACGAGCTCGAGATCTCGGTGCGCCAGGGCGCAGTCGAGCTCGTCAAGGAGGCCGGCAGCAGCGGCCTCTCGGTGCGAGTGATCCGCGATGGTCGCGTCGCGACGAGCTCGACGACCGATCTCGGCGCCGATGCGATCGACGTATTCCTGCGCCGCGCGGTCGAGATGGCCGAGGTCAGCGAGGCCGATGCGCTCGCACTCCCGCCACCCGCGAGCGAGCTCGCTCGCGACTGGCCTTCACTCGATCTGTTCGACGACGAGACGTCACGCATCGATGCCGGTCGCGCGATCGAGCTCGCGCAGACGGCCGAGGCCGCGGCGCTCGGCGCCGACGCGCGCATCACCGCGTCGGAAGGCGCCTCGTTCGGCCGCTCGAGCGGACACTCCGTGTTTGCGACGACCAGCGGCTTCGTCGGCGAGCGCGCGGGCACCTACCAATCGCTCGCGGTGCAGGCCGTCGCCGACGACGCCGGCGGCAAGAAGCGCAACGGCGTCTACTGGACCGGCGGACGTTTCTTCGCGGAGCTCGAGTCGCCGGCGGACGTCGGTCGCGAGGCCGCCGCGCGAGCATTGCGTCAGCTCGGCGCGATCAAGATGGACACGGGCGTCTTCCCGGTCGTGTTCGACAAGGACGCGGCGCGATCGATCCTCGGGCTGCTCGCGGGCTGCATTCTCGGCGACTCCGTGTATCGCGAGCGCAGCTACCTCGCGCGCAAGCTCGGCGAAGCGGTCGCGAGCAAGCACGTCACGGTCATCGACGATCCGCTCGTGCCACGCGGCCCCGGCTCGCGGGCGTTCGACGGCGAGGGTCGGGCGGTGCGAAAGATCCTGGTCGTCGATCGCGGCAAGCTCGCGACGTTCCTGCTCGACACGTACAGCGCACGCAAGCTCGGTAAGAAGCCGACGGGATCCGCCGCCGGCGGCGGTGGCATCCCGCACGCGAGCACGAGCAACTTCGTGCTGCAGGCGGGCAAGTGGGCGCCGCCGCAGCTGCTCGAGGGCATCGAGCGCGGCCTGTACGTGCACCGCATGATGGGCTTCGGATTCGACGCGACGACCGGCAACTTCAGTCGCGGCGCCGAGGGATTCCTGATCGAAAACGGTGCGCTCAGCGTGCCGGTCGGCGAGATCACGATCTCGCGCAATCTCGACGAGTTGCTCAAGGGCATCGATCGCGTCGCGAACGATCTCGACCATCGTACCGCGACGACATCGCCGAGCTTCCGCGTCGATCAGATGACGATCGCGGGCGCCTGAGTCCCACGCAATGGGAAGGGACGGCCCGTCCATTCCCTCCATCGCCGCGCTCCTTGCCTTCGTCGAGGGTGAGACGCTGGGCGTCTCACCCTCGACTCAGAAGCTGATCGCAACGCCGTCCGCGGTCGCGAGCACGCGGAGGCGGCGGTCGCCGACGTTGCCGTCGCGGCTGCGTGCGCGCTTCAGATCGAGCACGAGCAACGCGATGAACGTCGCCGCGAGCGCGCCGCCGATCGCAAAGGACACGTCCGCAGCGATGGCGAGCGGACGGCTCGCGCGTGCCGGATCGGCGACGCGGTCCTCGCACAGCAGATCCCCGGTCACGTCGGTGCACCCGGTCTTCGCGCGACGGCTGCGGACGAGTGACGCCGCGCCGAGCCCGGTGCCGATGACGAGGCCCCCTGCGCTCGCGCCGAGGATCGCCCACGTGCGCGGACGGACCCGAGCCTCGCGCGCGGCCGAGGTCTCCGGTGACAGCGGGGTCGTGTCGCTCGGGTCGGTCGTCGGCTCGGGATCTGAGCCGTCCTCGATGGGGGCGTTCGCGGCCGCCTCACGCTGCTTGTCGAGCCGGACCTGCAGGCTGCGCTTGCGCTCGTCGAGGTCGGCGCGCTCCGACGCGGGCGCGAGCGCTCGATAGCGATCGAGCAGATCGATTGCGGTCGCGAAATTCCCGGCGCGGTCGTGGGCCAGCGCCGCGTTGTAGAGCATGTCGAGGTTGCCGGAGAGCTGGTGGGCCTGCTCGAACGCGGTGGCGGCGGCGGCGTACGATCCCTCCGCGAACAACGTCCGCCCGTTGTCGTAGAGCTCCTCGGCGCGGGCGAGATCCGCCGCAGACGGCTTGGCGGAATTCGCGACCGCCACTGGCGAGGCCATCGCGACCGCGATCGCGATCGCGGCGGCACACGCACGACGCGGGCCCCCTCGCACCGGGGGCAGTATACCGGCCCGGGGACACGGGTCTACACTGGCGGTCGCAACAGGAACGGCCGGGCGCGCGCGTGCAAGTCTCACAAGGGCGACGGCTCGGGAGAGCAACTGCGGCAGCGACATCGATGGCGGTGGCGGTGGCGGTGGCCGTCCTGTCGTGCACGTTCACCGCGATCGAGCCAGAGGCGTGCGAGGCGTCGGATGACTGCAAGCGCGCGTTCGGCATCGGCTCCGTCTGCGGTGCGGATGGATTCTGCGGCGAGCCGCGCACGCACCCGCGGTGCACGCGGAGCTGGCCGTCGGGGCTGCTCGACAGTCCCGAGGACTTCAGCGACCACCTCGTCATCGGCTCGTTGTTCGGGTTCGTCGATCACGCGGACACGCTGCTCGCCGCCGAGCTGCCGATCCGTCAGGTCGAGGCTCAAGGTGGGCTCGATGGTCGACCGGTCGGCATCATCCACTGCGACACGACGGCGATGGCGGGCGACGAGCTCGACGACATCGAAGGCGCCGCCGATGCAGCGTTGTTCCTCGCGCAGGCGATCGGCGTGCCCGCGATCGTCGGCCCGCGCGGATCGTCGCGCGCGCAGGCGGTGTTCGAGGCCGTCCGCGATCGCGATGTGGTCGTCATCTCGCCGTCCGCGACGAGCCCGGCGCTGACGGGCATCGACGCGACGGACCCGAGCTTCGAGACACCAGGCCTCCTGTGGCGCACCGTGCCGCCGGACACGCTGCAGGCCAAGGTCATCGCCGCCGACATGCGCGAGCGCGGCGTCGGTCGGGTCGCGGCGATGTATCAGGTCGGTGCGTACGGCGAGAGCCTCACGGCGCTGTTCGAGACCGAGTTCATCGCCGGCGGCGGCACCACCGTCGAGCGCATGCCGTTCGAGTCCGGGCAATACGCGACGATGGTCGCGACGGTCGGCGAGGCACTCGGGGCGAACGAGCTCGACGAGGTGCTCTTCGTGTCGTCGGACATCGCCGACTACACTGGTTTTTTACTCGCCGCGTCGGCGTCCGACGATCTCATCGCGGCGTACAGCGCGGACGACAAGGGAGTGTTCCTCGCGGACGCGGCGTTCAACGAGATACTCCTGGTCGATACGGTCAACCGCGCGACGATCCTGTATCCGCGGATTCGCGGCACGCGACCGGCGAGTGCGGACGGCGTGCTGTTCAACGCGTTCGCGGCCGCCTATGCGGCAGAGTTCGACGCCGACGCGGACTCGTCGGGCTTCACACCGCATGCCTACGACGCGGCGTGGCTCGTCCTGTACGGGCTCGCACGCGCGACGTTCGAGGAGAAGACGATCGGCGGCATCGGCATCGCACGGGGGCTGCGCAGCGTCAGCGCGGGCGACTCGATCGACATCCTGCCGACCAGCTGGGGCACGGTCGTGCAGCACTTTCGCAGCGGCACCTCGATCGACGTGCGCGGGGCCTCGGGCGCGCTCGACTACGATCCGGACACCGAGGAGACGACGGCACCGATCTCGGTGTGGGCGGTCGTCGTCGATGCGGAGGCTGCGACCGGGTGGGCGTTCGTCGAGCTCGAGCAGATCGATCCCGCCGACTAGTCCTGGGCTTCACTTCCGGAACGGGCGCAGCTCGTCGTCGAGCTTCGCGGGCTTCGGTGCCGGTGTGGGCGGCGTCGGCTTCGTCGGGGCGGCGGTGGGCTCGACGGGCGACGTCGGGCGCTTGCGCGGTCGCGTGGGTGTCGGCTTGCCCGCATCGACCGTATCGGTCGGTGATTGCAGTGCGACGAGCCGCGCGCCGAGATCGTCGCACGGTCGATCGGGCGGCTTGCCTGCGTGCGGCGTGTGCTGCGGATCGGGCGGCGTGACCGACGCGAGCACGTCGGCGAACGCGGTGCGCTCGAGCGCCGCTCGTTCGAGTGCGGTCGCGAAGGTCTCGCAAGGACGGACGGCGTCGGCGGCCTGGAGCAGATCGAGACGCACCTGCAACGCCTCGTCGATGCGCGCCCCCGCGGACGTTCCGCGCAGCTTCACGAGGCGTTCGTGTCGCTGCGCAATCGGGTTGGTCCGCGGATCGTCGCGGTTCACCGACGCGAGCCACCGCTCGAGCTCGTCGCCGTTGCTGGTCTTGGTCGTCGACGCGGCGAGCTCGACCGCGGCGGGCCCAGCGGCCGCCGTCGCCGCAGCCGTGACGTCGTCGCGTGGCCACAGCACCCATCCGACGATCGCCGCGATACCGATCGCCGCAGCGGCTGCGACGAAGCGGATCGTTCCGCCGCCCGGTGCGACGACGTCGTCGATCGGCTGGACGGACGCGGGCTCGTAGTGCGGCGTGTGCCCCGACGCGGACGCGTACTGTGCCGTGCGCGCGGCGACGCGGGTCTGGACGTGCGGCGGCGGCGTGTTGCCGAGGTCACGCGTCGAGTCGGAGTCGCCGGTGTCCGGCGCGAATCGTTCGTCGCTCGACTCGCCGATTTCGATGCTCGAGGTCGTCGGCGCGTGTGCGGCCGGATCCGCCGGCGTCCACGGAAGCGCGGGCGTGCCGAACACCCCGCGCAGGAACTCGGACAGCGCCGCCGCGCTCGGGCGCAGGCCTTGCTCGTGCGCGCACACGTCGAGGTCGTGCTGGAGCTGCGCCGCGGTCTCGTAGCGCTGCTCGCGATCGCGCTGCAGACAGCGGCGCACGACCGCGTCGAGCGCCGGCGTCAGATCGGGGTACACGAGCGTCGGCGACGGCGGATCGCTCGAGACGATGCGATGCATGATCGCGAGGTCATTGTCGGCGCGGTAAAGCCGCGTCATCGTCAGCATCTCGTACAGCACGACGCCGAGCGACCAGATGTCCGTGCGCCGATCGAGCGGATCGCCGCGGCACTGCTCGGGCGACATGTACGCTGCTTTGCCTTTGCGAACGCCCGCGCGCGTGTGGTTCATCTGCGCCGCGGCCTTCGCGATGCCGAAGTCGACCAGCTTCACCGTACCGTCGTAGGTGACGATGGCGTTCGCGGGCGAGACGTCGCGATGCACGATGCCGAGCGGCTTGCCATCGAAGCCGACCTGTTCATGCGCGTGGTGCAGGCCGGCCGCGATGCCGCTCGCGATCGCAATCGCGTGCTCGACCGGCAGTCGGCGACTCGTGCGGCTGCACTCGCGCAGGAGCGCGAGCGCGTCCTTGCCGTGCAGGTACGCCATCGCGAAGTAGTAGTCCTCGCCGGATTTACCGATGTCGAAGACCTGCACGATGTTCGGATGCTCGAGCGCGGCGGCGAGTCGAGCCTCGCGCAGGAACATGTCGACGAACTCGGGATTGCTCGCGTATTGCGGGAGGATCCGCTTGAGCACGACGAGCTTCTGGAAGCCCTCGATGCCGTTGCGGCGGGCCAGCAGCAGCTCGGCCATGCCGCCGAGTGCCAGGCGCGAGAGCACCTCGTAGGGCCCGATCATGGTCGTGCCGTGGCGATCGACGTCGTGCTGGGGCAGTGCCTGCGACACCCGATGACGAGCCTACTATCGCCGCGGCGCCGCGCGCCACCGGTCGGCCACCTCGCGGGCTTCAGCGGGCGGGATCCGGGACCAATGCCGCCAGATCCGGGCGCCCGGCCCTGCGTAGCGCAGCGGCGAGCTGAACGCTCGGCCTGTACCACGCCGCGGCGAGGTCGGCGGCGAACGGCGTTGCCGGCGGCGCGTCGGGGTCGTCGTTCCGCCGCGGTGGGCCGACGAGCCGACCGATGGCCGACTGGTGGCGCGAGAGCACGACGTCGGGTCCGATCGTCAGCTCGTCGTCGGCGAGCACGCGCCATAGCACCCCTTCGGGCACGCGCGGCAGCGTCGTCGAGGGCATCGAGAAGTCGTTCGCGAGGTAGACCGCGACATCGCGGTGCTCCGGCGTCGACCGCAGAGCCATCACCAGCTTCACCGGCTTGTCGACGTCGGGAAGCTCCGGCATGCGGCGGCGCAGCGCGGCGCGATACCACGGGTGAGCGAGCAGCGACGCGTCGATGTAGACGACGCGCGGGCCTTCGCCGAGCACGCTTTGGGCGAACAGCACCGGGAACGTGCGGTGATCGTCGGTGCCGATCACGATCGCGCGGCGCGCAGGGTCGGGGGTGCGCAGTACGTCGCGGGCGTAGACCTCGATCGCGTCGTCGTCGCTCGGGATGCCGCGGGTCGCGGTCGAAAGGAGCTGCTGCGCGATCGCTGCTGCCGCGGCGACACGGGCGAGCGTGCGGAGGCTCGGGCGCAGCGCGGGACCGATCGCCGTGATCGCGAGTGCGAGCGGGATCGTCGACAGCACGAGCGGCATGATGTCGAAGCGCTCGAGGATCCACGCGCCGAACGGCGAGGTCGGATCGATGTCGTGCAGCAACGGGAACGCGACCGCGCACATCAGCCACGCGGTGGCGAGCGCGATGGCGAGGTCGCGACGCGTGCTGGGCCATGTCGTGCGCGTGGCCACGATCACGACCGCGACGATCGGCAGCGCCCACGCCGGGTGTGCGAGCAGGCCCGCCGACCATGCGCCGACCCACGTCGTCGCCGCCCGCCCGAGCTGCGCCATCGTGCTCGGGCGCGAGTCGTGCAAGCTGAGGTCGAAGGTGCCGTAGTCGCTGCGCAGCACGTGACGCACGAGCCCCGCGGTCGAGTCGAGCTCGCCCCAGCGCCACGGCGCGTCCGTGTCGCCGATCGCGAGCGTTGCGAAGACGAGCAGACCGACGAGCGTCCCGAGTACCCCGGTCGCACCGGCGACGGCGATCGCTCGCGGCGCGCGATCGTGCGGCGCAGCGGGCCACGCCGCGCAGACGACGAGCGGTAGCAGCCAGAGCACCGTGAGGTGAACGGCGAGCGCGGCACCGAAGACGACGCCGACGAGCCACGCCGGACGATCGCGGCGAATCGCGAGGTCGACGATCGCCGCGATCGCGAGCACGAGCGGGCCCCAGACCTCCGCGTCACATGCGTGCAGCACGACGACGTGCGCGCACGCGACGAAGAACACCGTGCCGGTCGCGATCGGCCACGGACACAGGCGAGCGATGCTCGACGCGATCCACACCCAACCCGCGGCGCCGAGCAGCGCGCACGGCAGCGCGGCCGCCGATGCTGCGGGCAGCCCGAGCTGCAGGCCGAGCCGTGCGAGCGGGCCGAGCATTCGCATCCACGGATAGCCGGGCGGATGGGGGACGCCGCCGGTGATCATCACCGTCGCGAGCTCGCCCGCGTCGCCGGGCTGGATCGTGCGGGGCAGTGCCCACGCGATCACGACCACGAGCGCGACGGCGAGCGATGCGAGCGCGGCCTTGGGTGCGGTCTCATTACGCATCGCCGCCTCAGCGCGACAGGAGATCGTCGAGCGCGAGCATCCACTCGTCGGCTGCGGTCGCGACGAGCGACGTGGGCCCGAGGCGAGACTCGATCGCGGCGCGCAGCAGATCCGGCAGATCCTCGAGTGCTTCGGCAGGGATGCGGTGGCGCCAGGCTTCGCCGACGTCGGGCCCGATCGTGCGCGAGCCTGGTGGCCAGGGCGCGAGCACGAACTGCCGGCCGCGACGATCGAGGATCGGCTGCCACCACGCATGACTGGCGGTGCCGAGCGCGTCGAGCTGCGCGTCGGGCCACGACTGGGCCGCGTCGACGACGATGCCGTGCACTTGATCCGGCTCGCGCACGAGCGCCGTCTGCGAGTCGCCCACGGTGCCGTGGGTAGCGAGCTCGCGAACGTGCGCGACCGGAGCACGCAGCACTGCTAGCGTCTCCGCGGACGTCGGGCGCGCGGCGGGATCGGTGTGGAGCAATCGTCGCACGAGAGCATCTTCCGCGCTCGGACCCTCGCACGGTCCACCGAGCTCGCCTGTCAGTAGCGCGGCGAGCAACGCCCCGGTGGCGTAGAGATCGGCGGCCGGTGTCGGCGCAGCACCGCCGCGCACCTCGGGCGCGGTGACGGCGAGGATCTCCTCGAGGCTGCCGGTGTGGGTCGCGGCGAGGCCGGCGAGGTGATGCGCGCCGAAAGGGCCGAGCTGCGGCCGCCCGAGCACATCGCAGACGATCTGACTCGGCAGCAACCACCCGTGTACCAGACCGCGCTCGTGCGCCGCCGCGAGACCCTCGACCAAGAACGCGGCGAGTGCTCGCGCGCGCGAGCGCATGTCGGCCATGCCCGGTGGGCGAACGAGCGAGCGAAGTGTCGGGCCCTGCGCGCGCGGCAGCACGAGGAGACCCTCCGCGGCGCGGAGCTCGAGCACGGGACGAATCGCGGGATGACCGATCGCCGCGGCCGCCCGTGCGACCGTCGCGAAGCGCTCGAGCGCCGCGACCACGCCGCGCTCCGCCGCCGATGGATCCGGCAGGTCTGCGAGCAGCAGATGGATCTCGACCTCTTGCAGGTTCGTGCGATCGACTCCGAGATACGCGGCACCGCCGAGACCACCGGCGTGAACCGCGGTCACGCGAAAACGACCGGGCACCGCGTCGCCGTCGTGCCCGCGCTGGGGGAGCACGATCTCGGCGGCGAGCTCGTGGCCCAACGTCGCGAGCGCGCGCGCCAAAAGTGCCCGCACGTCCTCGTCCGCAGCGCCGACACGCCATGCGCTCTGGGCGTGGCGCGCTGCCGCCTCGGCATCGCCGAGATCCCAGCACAGTCTCGCCGCGAGGGCGTGGCTCGGACCGCTCGTCGTGCCGTCACCGATCTCGCCGAGCGCTCGCATCGCTGCGGTCGGATCGCCGGCGTTCGCGAGCACTCGCGCCGCACCGGTGCGATCGCCCGCACGCAGCAGCTCTCTCGCGCGCGCGTCCGGGGCGTCGTCGCTGCGCTCGAGTAACATCGCCGCGTCGTGGTGGCGTCGCCGCGCCGCGAGCAACGCGGCGGCCTCGCGCAGCACGGTGCGATCCTCGATCGACGCGAACGCCGAGACCGCGTCATCGATCGTCGACGCGGCGCCGGTCTCGAGTGCCGCACGCAGTGCCCGGAGCGGATCACCGGCGCGACGCCACGCCGCGTAGGCACCCACGAAGTCCCAGATCTGCTCGCGCACGAGCGCGGCACGCACGTGATCGCCGTCGGTCTCGAGCTGTGCTGCGACTTGCTCGTGCTCGCCGGCGCCGAGTCGCTCGCGCATCTCCTGTGGCAGATCGACGAGCGCGCGCATCGGGCTCACGGTGGCGTGCTCCCGCGCGGCGTCGGCTCGGTCGCGACGCCGGGCTCGATCTCCTCGGTGTGGATCTCGACCTTCGCGTCGGTCGGAGGCTCTTGCGGACGCGCCGCGGGCACAACGAGGCCCAAGGGCAGCCACCATCCGCGCTCGAGCGCGACGATGTCGGCGGGGCCCTGCGCGAGCAACATCAGGCCGAGGCCGCCGAACGACGCATACGGTCGCGCGAGCACGGCATCGACTGTCGGTCCGACGTCGATGCCTGCGCATGGTTTCGCGACGGCTTCGCGCATCGCAGCGTCGTCACCGAGCTCGCCGTGGGTCCACAGCGCGATCATCGTCGTGCATACCTGCGCCTGAGCGGCCGCGGCGGCACGCTGGCGTGCGCCAGGCTGCTTCGCGCCCGACAGCAACGCGACGGCGAGCGCGTGCCGATGCGACTCGGGCGCGATGTCGCCGGTGACGCGGGCGAGCGACGCATCGGTTCGCGAACGCGCGCCGCGTCGCGTCGGCAACACGATGCCCCAGTGGACCAATGCGACGCGCACCTCGTCGTCGGTCGCACGCTCGCCCAAACCCAGAGATAGCCACAAGCGCGTCCGCGTCGCATCGCAGTCGAGCTGCGCGACGACGGCCGGCTGCGACTTCGCGAACGTCTCGAGCTCGGCCCACAGCTTCTTGCAGCGCGCGGCGTCGACGGCTGTCGCCTCGGGCGCAGTCGTCGTCGTCGTCGTCGTCGCGAACATGCCGAGCTGCGTCGCCGCGGGGGCGAGCGCGGCGAACAAGGCCTTGGCCTCGCGGCTCTCGGACTCGTGGACGTCGAGCCAGCGCCGCAGCTCGGCTGCACCGAGGCGATCGGGCAGACGCACGATCGCGGCACCGGGGCGCGGCGGCCTGATGCCGTCCTTGTCGACGGGCGCGATCGGGGCATCGCCGATCGCGACTGCGATCGCGATCAGGCGCTCACGGTTGCGCTCGAGCGCGGCGTCCAACGCTGCCGCACCGACCTGCGCATCGGGATCCGAGTGCGCCCGACGCCACGCGCCCAGGCGCTCGCGCAGCATCGCGCAGTCATCGGCGGCCGCACGCGCGCGTGTCGGCGAGGTCGCGCCGAGGTCGCTCGTCGCGGCGTCGAGCTCGAGCCCCGCCGCCGCGAACGCGTCGTCGCAGCCGTCGCAGCCGGGGCCACGCAGCACTGCCTCGTCGAGCAGGGCTGCCGTCGCGCGCACGCCGACGCCCGGGTCGACGCGCGTGGCTGGACGACGCTCTTGCTCGTCACGCAGCCTTCCGAGCGCGAACCGGATCGCGCGCAGCAGCAGCGCGTTCTCGGGCGGCAGGTACTCCGCACGAATGTCGGCCGCCTCGATCCACGCGGCATCGACCGCTTTGCGGATCGCGACGCGTGCACCGACGCTGAACGCCCGCGGCCGCGGCACCGTATTCATGATCGCCGCCTCGCCGAGCGGATCGGCGAGGTCGAGTGCCTTCTGCGCCAGCGGAACGAGTCGCGCGTACGCGTCGACGTGGGCCTTCGCGCGGAACTCGGCTTTGTGCTCCGTCGGCGTCGTGCTCGGCGCGGGATCGGTCGGCGTGTCGGGACAGCCGGCGAGCACGAACCACGCGATCGGGATCGCACTCGCGCGACGTCGCGCGCTCGCTCGCCGCCCGAGCATCACAGGCCCGGGGCCGGCATCGGCGCGAGGAACTCACGGATGCGCCCGCGCATGCGCTCGCACAACGCGGCATCCGGATCACCGTTGCTCGCCGTCGCGGCGGTCACGGCTTCGTCGATGAAGCCGGCGACGTCGGCCATGTGCGCGGTGGTCATCCCGCGGGACGTGAGCGCGGCGAGACCGATACGGATGCCGGACGGATCGAAGGGCTTGCGCGGATCGAAGGGAATCGCGTTGCCGTTGAGCTCGATGCCGCAGCGGTTCAAGGCGATCGCCGCCACGCGACCCGAGATCGACTTGTTCGTCATATCGACGAGCAGCAGATGGTTGTCGGTGCCGCCCGAGATCAGCGTGAACCCACGAGCCAGCATCGCCTCGGCGAGCGCCCGCGCGTTGTCGACGATCTGCCGCGCATACGCTGCGAACGCCGGGGTGTTCGCCTCGGCGAGCGCAACCGCCTTCGCGGCCGTCGTGTGGTTGTGCGGACCGCCTTGCAGCCCGGGGAACACAGCCTTGTCGATCGCCGACGCGTGCGCCTGACGGCACATGATGAGACCGCCCCGCGGCCCCCGCAGCGTCTTGTGCGTGGTCGTCGTGACGGCGGCGCAGTGCGGCACCGGGCTCGGATGCACGCCGCCGGCGACGAGCCCCGCGATATGGGCGATGTCCGCGACGAGATGCGCACCGACCTCTTCAGCGATCGCAGCGAACGCCGGGAAGTCGAGCACCCGCGGGTACGCGGAGTGGCCGACCCAGATGAGCTTCGGCCGGTGCTCGCGTGCGAGGCTGCGGACCTCGTCCATGTCGATCCGATGATCCTCGCGACGCACGCCGTACTGCACCGACTTGTAGTAGATGCCGGTCGCCGACACCTTCCAGCCGTGGGTGAGGTGACCGCCCGCGGGCAGCGCGAGGCCCATCGTCGTGTCGCCGGGCTTCACGAGCCCCAGGAGCACCGCGAGGTTCGCCGGTGAGCCGCTGTAGGGTTGCACGTTGGCGTGGTCGGCTCCGAACAGCGCCTTCGCGCGATCGATCGCGAGTTGCTCGATCGGATCGACGAACTCCATGCCCTCGTAGTAGCGGCGTCCGGGATAGCCCTCGGCGTACTTGTTGGTCAGGCTGCTCGAGGTCGCCTCGAGCACCGCCCGCGACGCATAGTTCTCGCTGGCGATCAGGCGCAGGCTGTCGCGCTGACGGATGTCTTCCTTGCGGATGAGGGCGTCGACCTCCGGGTCGACTTCACGAAGCTCGGGCTCGGGACGTGCTTGCATCGCGGGCACTTTCAGGCGGGACGGCCCGCGAAGTCAATTCGGGCCGGTCGCGGCGCGCCGGGGTCCGGCCGCCCGCGGTCGTGTCGGGCGTCACCAGTTGTCGCTTGGGGGCAGGGGGCATCGAACGAGGTTCTTCCGGCTCCACGGTGGTCCTGCGGAGGTGGGCGCAACTTCGCGCGGGCGCCGGGAGCGGCCTCCGGGGTCCACGCAGCGCCGTCATGGCGATGTTGATACGATGCCCGGGTGGGAGGTTCGGGGACGTTGCGCGGCGCCCAGCGATCGGGGCCGACCTTCGACGGCGCGGACGCGCAGGACGTGATCGGCGAATCGCTGCGCGCGTCGACCCTCAGCGACAGCGAGACCGACGACGACGAGCCGGAGGACGCGGACACGGCCGGTGCGCTCCGGTTTGAGCGCGGGGCCACGATCGATCGCTATATCGTGCTCGACCGGATCGGGGCCGGGGCGATGGGCGTCGTGTATACCGCCTACGACCCGAGGCTCGACCGCCGGGTCGCGCTCAAGGTGATGCACGCGCGGCCGGGCGCGCAGGCCTCGGACGTGGCGACCCGACTGCTGCGCGAGGCCCAGGCGCTGGCCAAGCTGTCGCACGAGAACGTCGTCGCCGTGCACGACGCCAACGCCCTCGGCGAGGTCGTGTA
>Ga0105048_10012779_pt1 | contig 13142 bp, 8 predicted proteins | sample MAT05_FD_78382 | JGI IMG/M metagenome (GOLD analysis project Ga0105048, IMG submission 78382) | Freshwater microbial communities from Lake Fryxell liftoff mats and glacier meltwater in Antarctica - MAT-05 | ecosystem: Environmental > Aquatic > Freshwater > Ice > Liftoff microbial mat | place...
GCGTATAAAAACAATCTCATTATTTCATTTCAGCAGGCAGTAGAAAGCAAACAAACTTCCGGCAATTATTGCATTGTATTTGGATTGATTGCTCATGCTATGGGTTTATCTAAAGAAGATACGCTTAGTGGCTTTTATTACAATGCAACAGTTGGCTTTGTTACCAATAGTGTAAAGCTGATTCCACTTGGGCAGCAGGATGGGCAGGAAATATTACTTTCAATACAACCATTAATTAATGATTTGGTTATAAAAAGCATGAAGCCGGATAAAAACTTATTAGGCCTCTGCTGTACCGGGTTTGATATCAGGTGTATGCAGCATGAGCAGTTGTATTCACGATTGTATATGAGCTAGAATATTTGTTTGTATTTTTTAAAATCCTCAATCAGTATAAAAAAATTATGGGTAGAAATTATATAAAAATAGGTGTTGCAGGCCCGGTTGGCAGCGGCAAAACTGCTTTGATAGAACGCCTGAGCAGGGCAATGAGTAAGGATTACAGCATTGCTGTTATTACCAACGATATTTATACCAAAGAAGATGCAGCGTTTTTAACCAAAAATTCATTGCTGCCGGCAGAGAGAATTATAGGGGTAGAAACAGGTGGCTGTCCCCACACTGCCATAAGAGAAGATGCCAGTATGAACCTGGAAGCAGTGGAAGAAATGGCTGCCAGAATTCCAGATGTACAAATTATTTTTATTGAAAGTGGTGGCGATAATTTATCAGCTACTTTTAGTCCGGATTTGGCAGATGTAACCATTTTTGTAATTGATGTTGCAGAAGGAGACAAAATACCCCGAAAAGGTGGACCAGGTATTACCAGAAGTGATCTATTGGTGATTAATAAAATAGACCTTGCGCCTTATGTACATGCCAACCTGCAAATGATGGAAACAGATAGCCAAAGAATGAGAAAGGGTAGCCCGTTTGTATTTACCGATTTAATGACGTTGCAAGGCCTGGATGCAGTGATTGGCTGGATAAAAAAATATGCACTGCTCGAAACTACTAACGAACCCAATCTTTGCCGATGAAAGCAGCACTGCATATAAAGGTAGCGGCAAGCGGTACAACCAGTTTTTTGCAAAATTCTTTTTGTACAACACCCTTTAAGGTGATGAATGTTACAGAAGTAAAAAATAGCAAACAATTGCACCTGATGCTGATGAGCAGCAGCCCCGGCATATTAGATGGAGATGTGTACGACATGAAAGTTGAAGTAGCTGAAAATGCTTCACTTCATTTGCATACGCAGGCTTACCAGCGGCTATTTCAAATGAAGGGAGCAGCAACACAAAAATTAAATGTTTATGTTGCAGACGGTGCATCTTTTGTTTTTTTACCACATCCCTCTGTACCGCACCGGCAATCAAATTTTGTAAGTCGCAATACTTTTTACCTTAGCAATTACCGCCGGTTTATTTTTGGAGAAGTACTTACCTGTGGCCGAAAACTAAATGGTGAAGCATTTTTATTTACAAAATTTCATAGCAGTACAGAACTGTATTTTCACAAAAAACTAGTAATAAAAGAAAACCTGTTGATGCAACCTGCAAATATTGAGGTAAATGCAATTGGCCAATTGGAAGGCTTTACGCACCAGGCTAGCTTAATCTATTTAGAAGAAGCGATAGACTTAAAAGCGGTACAATCACTTTTATTAAACTTACTTTCAATAGAAAAAAATATAGAATTTGGCGTTAGCGAGGCTCCGGTAAATGGGCTAATCGTTCGCCTGCTTGGTAATGGTGCAGAACAGTTGCGCCATTGTATGTTACGCATCAATATTTTATTAAACGAATATACCTGTAAAACGCTTGAGCATGCCGACTGATATACAAGCCCTCATCATTACGGCCATCTCAATCGCTTGCCTGCATACCTTAACAGGGCCAGATCATTATTTGCCATTTATTGCCCTATCAAAAGCAAGGGGCTGGAGCCTCGGTAAAACCATTGGCTGGACGGTAACCTGCGGCATGGGACACGTGTTAAGCTCCGTACTGCTAGGCCTTGGCGGTGCTGCTATTGGCTGGTCATTATCTAAAGTAACCTGGCTGGAAAACGTACGTGGGGGCATTGCCGGCTGGGTAATGTTCAGCTTTGGTGTAGGCTATACTTTATGGGGTATTTACCGCCTGTATAAAAATAAACCACATAAACATTTCGATCTGGAAAATGATGGCAGCCTGTATGTTTTTGAACACCACCATAATGGAGCTGCCGTTGCCCCGCAAGAAAGACATAAAGTAACTCCCTGGGTAATGTTCATCATTTTTGTATTAGGCCCATGCGAACCCATGATACCGCTGCTTTATTATCCTGCGGCACAAAATAGTTTTACCGGGATGTTGCTATTAGTTATAGTTTATACAATTGTAACATTAATTACCATGCTTAGTCTTGTATTGCTTGGCTATTTTGGAATTGCTTTTGCCACTACACAAAAAATAGAACGCTACGTGCATGTACTTGGTGGAACAACCATATTGATTTGTGGTGCGGGAATGTTGTGGATGGGCTGGTAATATTTTATGGGCCCGGCAGTAGAATATCTATTCAGCTTAATGAAGGAGTATGATTCTGTTATTAAATTCTTTCGATAAAAAGATGTAGGATCCATTTTAAATTGTAATAGCATTTAGCAATTGGAGAACACATCAACTATGGCATCGCCTCGCTCGGGTGTACCCACCAACCGAAACCGGGAGCTACAATTTGAAATACAGCCAGCATTTAATAATCACTCTTTTACCACATATCTTTTTGAGTTTTTGCCTCCAAACAATTAGTTTACCCAAACCTTATCAACCCAGCTTTTGCAGTTGCCTGTTACAAGGTTAAATCCGGCATTAGCAGTTGAAAATTTATATAATTTTCAACTGCTAATGCCGGATTCAAAAAACTGTGGTATATTTTTTATTTTATCAACACATTATTTTACAATTTTCAACTCTTTAATCAAATTACTTGCCCCGCCTAATTTATCAATACACCACAATACGTAACGGATATCTACACAAATAGTACGGTTAAGATCTTTATCAAAAGCTATTTTATGGCTCAATGCCTCATAATTTCCATCAAATGCAAGGCCAATCAAATTACCATTAGCATCTATAACCGGGCTACCACTGTTGCCACCGGTAATATCGTTGGTGGTAATAAAGGTTACAACTAAATCATTTCGTCCCTTATCAATGTACTGCCCAAAATCTTTTTTTCTTAATAATTCTACCTGTTTGCCGGGTAAATCAAATTCATAATCGTTGGGTACATATTTTTCCAAAATACCTTTTGCAGTGCATATATAGTCGTATTTAACGCCGTCTCTTGGCTGGTAGCTTTTTACATTGCCATAACTGACCCTCATGCTAAAATTAGCATCAGGATACATTTTTGCAGCAGCAGCCGGATTCATTTGCATAATACCTTTTAAATAGCTTTTACCCAACTCTGCATTTTTATTATTAAACGCAGTATAAATAGGTGCATACTTGGTATTGTACGTTTTGGTAAAAATTGAAGCGTAAGCAAATGCAGGATCTGATTGCAAGGTATTGGCATCGGGATTGGCAATAAAAGCAGCCCATTTTGCATCATCCAATATCATCGTTTTGTCAAACAGGTTTTTTGCCCATTTCTTAAAAGTAGCTTCTTCTTTCAAATCGCCGTACATAGCTTTAATACCTTCGTAAAAACCAATAGGATGCTGGCTTTTATCAACATCATTGTAAAACATCATAGCAGTAGTAGCTACTATTTTTTCATCACTTGATCTATCTGCATTTTTAAGGTATTCAGTTCTATTAGCTATAGTGGCAATAAGGGTTTTCTTCATATCCGCAGTAGATACACCGGTTTTTACCATATCTGCTTCTAACTTTAGCAACTGAGCTGCATAAGTTGTTAAGGGAGATCCCATAATTCCTTCAGTATAGTATTGGCGTTCCTTACTATAAGGCGTCCATGTACTGTAGTTTTTTGCATACTCAGTAAAAAGGTTTTCATACTCGGGTTTACCTTTTGCCCAATTGGCAAAAATTTGCTCGTAAGCTTGTTTGGCTTCGTACGTTTTAAACTTTTTCAGTTGTTTTGTTTCACCATCAAAAAATTTCCAGTAATTGGCTACAGAAGCATAATTAGCGGCAAGTTTTAACTTTACTGCCGGGTCTTTAACCATTTGCCCTTGCATTATTTTTAGGCGCACATCTCTTAAGTTTACCAGAGATGGGTTTTCTATTTCAGTTTTCAATTTTATGCCATTGCTGGTTTCGTAGCGGTTTGTACTGCCGGGATAACCATAAATCATAGCAAAATCGCCATCTTTAAAACCCTTTATACTTACAGGTAAAACATATTTTGGTTTTAAAGGAACATTACTCAAGCTATAATCTGCAGGTTTACCATCTGTAGCTGCATATACCCTAAAAACAGAAAAATCACCGGTATGGCGAGGCCATTCCCAGTTATCAGTATCACCACCAAATTTACCCACACTTTCAGCCGGTGCGCCTACAAGCCTTATATCCCTGTATGTTTTATACACATACAGTATGTACTGGTTTCCTTTAAACATGCTGTAAATTTTACCAGTAAGGCCATTGTCTTTATCCAATACTTTATCAGTTATGGCTTTGTAAACTTCGGGTAATTTACTCACCCTTTCGGCCCAGGTTAACCCTTTCAGCCCCTCTTCTACCTCGTTTGTTACGTCTGTAATCCTGTCAAGAAATTGAACGGTGAGTTTACTTTGTATCTCCTGGTCTTTACTCATGGCATAAAAACCATCCTTTAAATAATTGTGCTCCACAGTACTGGCACTGGCAATCGCATCGTAACCACAGTGGTGGTTGGTAAATATCAAACCCTCGCTGCTTACAATTTCGCCTGTACAGCCTCCGCCAAAAATAATAATAGCATCTTTTATAGATGATTTATTGATGGAATACAATTGCTCTTTAGTGAGTTTAAGGCCTTTTTTCACCATATCATTATATACTTGCTGGCCAAGTAACATTGGCAGCCACATCCCTTCGTCAGCACTCGCTTTTAGCAGGCTGGCACAGAGTAAAATGGAAACAAATAATTTTTTCATATCGCTTTATTTTTTTTAGATTACAAACCTACTGCAAAAGGATTGGTTGTAATACACGAGCCATTAAAATATGATATCAATCGGGTGCATCCCAAATTGCCGCTCCTGATTTCGGCTATGGTGAGGACACCGGCCGAGGCTCAGCCATGGTCGGTGTCCTCACCGACCACTTGTTACTGCGACAATTTGGGATGCGTCCTATCAATCAGTCGTCTGATTTAATACAGATTTTACAGTAATTTTCCATTTAGATAAATTTAAACCCTTACTGCTGTATCTGTGGTATATTTGTTTGATTTTTTAATTGAAAAATAGACAATAATTATCCTGCTAATTGCCTGTTTTTGATTTGATCAGTGTAATGCAGTACTTTTATTTACTACCTAATCCGATTCAATCATCCATGTCACTAATCAATCTTAAACTTCCTAAAAGTATTGCATTAGCATTGCGGCTGCCTATTAGTGGGCCACGAAGCCAGCAAATAAAGGTATTAAAAAAACTTTTGCGCAAAGCAAGATTTACACAATTTGGTCAGCAATATCTTTTTGATGAAATATTAATGAGCAGGCATCCGGGCAAAAAATTTCAGCAACTGGTACCTGCCTGCAATTATAATAAAATGTACGATGAGTGGTGGTACAAAGCAAAAGCAGGTGTGGCAGATGTTTGCTGGCCAGGTGTTGTTAAATATTTTGCGCTTAGCAGCGGCACAAGCGAATCTACCAGTAAGTTTATACCCATTACAAAAGATTTATTAAGGAGTAACACTATTACAAGTGTAAGGCAGTTATTAAGTTTAACTAAGTACGAAGATGTGCCTAAACGAGCAGTGGGTAAAGGCTGGCTAATGCTGGGCGGAAGTACGCAATTGCAAAAAGGGCCTACCTATTATGCAGGCGACCTTAGTGGCATTCAGCAAAAAAATATTCCATTTTGGTTTCAGGGTTTGGGATTGTATAAACCAGGTAAAAAAATTGCAAAAGAAAAAGATTGGGCAATAAAACTACAAGAGATTGTTGACAATGCCCCTAACTGGGATATTGGCTTTATAATGGGTGTGCCGGCTTGGTTACAACTGTGTATGGAAAAAATTATTGACCGGTACGAGCTTAAAAATATACACGAAATATGGCCCAACCTTGCCTTGTATGTACATGGTGGCGTGGCGATGGAACCTTATAAAAAAGGATTTGAAAAATTACTGGGTAAACCTATTACCTATATAGAAACCTACCTGGCAAGTGAAGGCTTTTTAGCTTACCAAAACAGGCAGGCTGCTGTTGGTATGCACCTGGTACTCAATAACAATATCTTCTTTGAATTTGTACCTTTTGATGATGCTAATTTTGATAGTGAAGGTAATATGACAGATAATCCGGAGGCATTAATGATACATGAAATAGAGGAGCATAAAGACTATGCTGTATTAATTAGTACCAATGCAGGTGCCTGGCGATATGCCATTGGCGATACAATAAGGTTAGTTGATAAAGATAGAAGTGAGATTATTATTACAGGGCGTACCAAGCATTTTTTAAGCCTGGTAGGCGAGCACTTAAGTGTTGATAATATGAATAAAGCAGTAGAAATGGTAAGTGAAGAACTAAATATTTCAATACCTGAATTTACTGTAGCCGGGGTGCCTTCCGGCAACTTTTTTGCACATCATTGGTACGTAGCCACCAACGATGTTGTAGATGAAAAAGACCTTGCAAACAGAATAGACAATAAACTTCAACAATTAAATGACGATTACGAAGTGGAGAGAAAACATGCTTTAAAAGATTTGTTGATAACTGTATTATCTGAAGATACTTTTATGGCTTTTATGCAATCAAAAGGCAAGGTTGGCGGACAGCATAAATTTCCCCGGGTACTTAAAGGAAAAATGCTGGAAGATTGGAATAAGTTTTTAACCCCTGCAATGATTAGTTAAATATAGATTTTGCAGTTAAATGAGTGATGAAAGGATACAACAAACGTAAAGACTTCAGTTTTTTTGGATGATAAAAGAGTACACTGTTTTGAAGCAAAAATGATCTCAAATAATTAAGCAGTAAGCCTATTTGATATTGTAATAAAACTGCAAAATTTGGTTTAAATAGCATGTTGTATCTACCTAAATAAACTGTGCTGCCAAAATTTTACCCATCACCAAACTCAATTAATTTTTCTATTTATTTTGTTAATCAGTTAATCTCAACTACTTAAACTTACAACCAAACAATACTCCAAATATGAGCAACTGTACATTGTTATGCTGCGTACTACTTTATTCTTTACCACTTTTTTGTCAGCAAACACAAAAGCCGCCTTTGCACGGTAAACACTGGATGGCTATTACCGGAAAGCCGTTAGCAGCAACAGCAGGCTCTATGATTTTTCAACAGGGAGGAAATGCCGTTGATGCGGCCTGTGCCATGCTTGCATCTACCTGTACTATGTGGGATGTGCTTAGCTGGGGAGGCGAAACACAGGCATTAATTTACAATCCCAAAACAAAAAAAGTTATTGGCATTAATGCATTGGGTGTGGCACCAACAGGCGCTACCGCTGCATTTTATAAAAGTAAAGGGTATAATTTTCCACCAGAATATGGCCCCTTAGCTGCGGTTACGCCTGGTACGGTAGGTGGAATTTGTTTAATGCTTACCAACTACGGTACTATGAGCTTACAGCAGGTACTGGCGCCCTGTATGGAATTGGCAGCAGGATATGCTATTGATGCACAAACGGCAAACAGTATTGAACGGGGAAAGCAAAGAATTAAGGAATGGCCTTACAGTAAAAAAGTATTATTACCGCATGCCGGCGAAAAACGAGAAGCTCCTGTAGCTGGCGAAATATTTGTACAAAAAGAGTTATTGCAAACTTTAACCAAAATGGTAGAGGCCGAGCAACAGGCTTTAAAAAAAGGCAAAAGCAGAAAAGAGGCCATCATGGCTGCTTACGATCGTTTTTATAAGGGAGATATTGCAGAGGAATTTGTACGGGGTTGTAAAGAGCAGGGCGGACTAATTACCCTGCAGGATTTGGCCAACTGGAAAGCAGTAGAAGAAGAACCTATGCAGGTAAATTATAAAGGTATAGATGTGTACAAACTGCAACAATGGACACAGGGACCGGCACTGTTGCAAAGCCTGAACATACTGGAAAATTTTGATCTTAAAACAATGGGATACAACAGCGCAAGGTATATTCATACGCTTTATCAAACAATGAATATGGCATTTGCAGACAGGGATTTTTATTATGGCGATCCGGCTTTTCCGCCAGCAGAACCTATGAACGGTTTGTTAAGTAAAGAATATGCAAAGCAACGAGCAAGGCAAATTGGTTTTGTAAAAAACGATCCAACCATTGGCCCGGGAAACCCTTACCCTTTTGAAGGAAAAACAAATCCTTACCTCGATTTATTAAAACAAAGGGGCTTTACCATGGATACCGTTAATAGCAATAAGCCGGGTTTTGTTCCTGCTCATGATAGTAGAAATGGATTAGTAGCTGCTGCATCTATAGCTACCAATACACAAGATGATGAATACCAGCAACGCCTTTGGGCCGGAACCACCTCTGTAGAAGCTGCCGATGCCGAGGGTTGGGTAGTTTCCATTACCCCGTCTGGCGGCTGGTTGCCTGCCTGCATTGCAGGTAATACAGGGGTGGGTATGAGCCAGCGCCTGCAAAGTTTTGTTCTCGATTCTTCTCTCAATCCATTTAATGTAATTGAACCCGGTAAGCGGCCAAGAGTAACACTTACCCCAACGCTTGCCTTAAAAGAAGGCAAACCATTTTTGTCTTTTGCAGTACAGGGTGGCGATACGCAAGATCAAAATTTACTACAATGCTTCTTAAATATGGTAGAATTTGGAATGACCGTGCAGGAAGCTTGCGAAGCTGCCAATTTCAATACCAACCAACTATGGCTATCGCTTGGTGGCACTAAAAACGATGATCGTAAACCAAAACCAGGCAATTTATTGCTACACGAAAACACATCTGAATGGGTGCGGAAAGAATTACGCCAAATGGGCTACACCCTTAGTTTTGATGATAGAACAAGTGGCCCTATCAATGCAATTTGGTTCGATTGGATTCATGGAAGTTTTTGGGGCGGCAGCAGTAATCATGGAGAAGATTATGGCATTGGATGGTAAAAATTGCTATAACTATTCAAGATACAAAGGCTCAATAAGGCATTTCATTAAAAGAATAAGGCCTTCAAAAAAATTCAAAAAAACATTCATTCAACTTTTAAAATCAAATTAAAATTTTATCAATATCAATATAATGACATAAAACCAATACAAACTGATAGCATTTCAATTTATTTTATTAATAATTTTTTAAAATATCTACTAATTCGTTAGTTTTTGTAGTAAAAAAATTACTATTTAAGATACCTTACTTATATTTGAATAACTGGTATTTTTACAATTGCCTGTAATATTCATCTCCAAAAATTATTACCATGCTTAATAGTGAGTTATTGAAGTCCTATCTGGTACCCGATGCTGTATGGGATGAAATGGTAGGCAACAATGAAGTAAGGGAACAATACACAAAGGCTGTAAATTTTTTGAACCAGCTTTCTATTGAAGAGCTAAATAAAAAGGAAGAACTGGCCAAAAGGCTTTTTATGAGCCAGGGAATCACCTTTACTGTGTACAATAGTGGTGAAGGAATAGAGAAAATTTTTCCGTTCGATATTATTCCACGTATAATAACTTCTGCAGAATGGGAGTATATTGAAAAAGGCATTAAACAACGTTTAAAAGCCCTTAACCTTTTTTTAAAAGATATTTACAGCACACAGTTTATTATTAAAGATGGAGTAATACCGGCAGAAATGGTTTATAGTTGTCCGCATTACCTGCGTGAAATGCACAATTTTCCGGTTCCGTACGATATTTACGTACATATTTCTGGCATTGACATTATTAGAAATAACGACGGCTCGTTTTACATTTTAGAAGATAACCTCCGTACACCAAGTGGAGTAAGTTATATGCTGGAAAACAGAGAAATTACCAAGCGTTTGTTTCCGGATTTGTTGCCACAAAATAACGTACGCAGTGTAACAGAATACCCAAATATTTTGCACAAAAACTTAATGTCTTTATCGCCGAGGCAAATAAGTAACCCTACCATTGTATTGCTAACGCCGGGCATTTACAATTCTGCTTATTTTGAACACACAACCCTGGCAAGATTGATGGGAGTAGAATTGGTAGAAGGAACTGACCTGGTTGTAGATAATCATAAAGTGTATATGAAAACCACCGCAGGCCTGCAACAGGTTGATGTAATATATCGCAGGGTAGATGATGAATTTTTAGATCCACTGGTTTTTGACCCCACCAGTATGCTGGGCGTAGCAGGTATTATGAGCGCATACCGCAAAGGCAATGTTGCTATTGTAAATGCTGTAGGCAATGGTGTTGCAGATGATAAAGCAGTGTACACCTATGTGCCTGCCATGATACGCTATTATTTAAACGAAGAACCTATTTTAAAAAATGTACCAACTTACCAATTGGGCAGAGATGAGGAACGAGCGCATGTATTTAGCGATATAGAAAATATGGTGATTAAAAAAACCAATGGCAGCGGGGGCTATGGCATGCTAATGGGTAGTGCTGCTACAGCACAGGAAATAGACGAATACAAAGCCGAGGTTTTGCTAGATCCCAGAAATTTTATTGCACAGCCTATCATCAATCTTTCTAGTGTACCATGTTATATGGATGGCAAATTACAACCAAGAAGGGTTGATTTACGCCCCTATGCTTTATGTGGCCCCGATGGAATAGAAATTGTGCCAGGTGGCCTTACAAGGGTTGCATTAAGAGAAGGTTCTTTGGTTGTAAATTCATCGCAGGGCGGTGGCAGTAAAGATACCTGGGTGTTAGCGCCGTAATCAAAATGGAGGCATTTTTGTTGCTATTTAATTGGATTAATTCTTTTATAAAAAAAAGTTTTCTAACAAAAAAAGAGTTTGTTGTATATCTAAATTTATTCACCACTTATTAAAATAGACTTTCTTTAAACCCTCGATTGGGTGCCTTGAAAGCCAGTTTTTTTCTTATGCTTAGCAGAGTAGCCGATAGTTTATACTGGATGAGCCGGTACATGGAACGTACTGATGGCATCCTTAGAATGTTGAAAATAAGTTATGCCTCATCGCAGGATGATATACAGGATTTTTCATGGATGCCCGTATTAAAAATATTTACCTTTTTAAAAGAAGAAGAGGCTAAGTCATTGGCATATAATACAAGGGCCGTACTACAATTTATGGTGCTGGGAAAAGATAATCCTAATTCTGTACTCAATATTGTTACCATGGCAAGAGAAAATGGGCGTAGTGTGCAGGATCATATTACTAAAGAAATGTGGCAGTGCCTGAATGATTTTTATCATACCATACGGGAGCAACATTTAGAAGTATGGCTGCAAAAAGAAGATCCTATCAGCATTTTGGATAGCCTTATCATTAAAGGCATGCTTTATTTTGGCACTACAGATGTAACTATGGCAAGGGGGGAATCTAATGCTTTTATAAATATCGGCAAGTACCTTGAGAGAGCTTTACAGAGTGCAGATATTTTAGATATTAAATTTAGTAACCTCAATTACGAGGTAGATAAGGTAGCAGATACTGCCTATTGGAAATACCTGTTAATGTCTATATCAGGCTACGAACTTTATTTAAAAACCTACCGTGGTGGTTTTGAAGCCAAAAATGTGGTGGCCCAGGTAGTTTTGTTAGAGCAGTTTCCCCGATCCGTAATTTATTCTGTAAACAGGCTGCATCGCTATTTTGAGAAATTAAAATACGAAGGTAATGCTGCAGCTTACAATCAAATAGATTTTATGATTGGTAAAATTAGAAGCAGAATTAAATTTTCAACAGAAGAATCTATCGCTAGTGAAGGATTGCATCATTTTTTGAAAGATACAAAAACAGCCTTGTTTCAAATAGGCGATTCAATAAGCAAACAATATTTTGCCTATTCTTAATTTTTGTAAAATTTAATTGGGCATTAAAAAGGTTTTTCCGGGCAAATTTTTTAACCGCCTTTCATGAATGGTTTGTGTTATAAACATAAACCAGCAGTTGCCAAACTATTTATTTTTCCTTTTCATCACACTTAACTATTCAATACTTATGCCGCAGTTTGTAATACATCATGTTACTAAATATAATTACCCTGTTCCGGTAAGAGATAGTGCAAATCAGTTAATGCTTTTTCCTGTAAAGGATGCCTATCAATCTGTGCAGAGCCAGCATATTTCCATTACAAACGAGCCTGTGTTAGAAATGTACACCGATTATTACGGCAACGAAATAGCCACTTTTACTAACAGGGCGCCCCATACCGAGCTTCGGATAGATTCAAATATTTCTGTAACTACCAGGCCGGTACCCTTGCCGGCAGATGATAAATTAATTGAAGAGCAGTGGAGCCATTTACAGGATATTAAGTACAATGTACCCTTCATCGACTTTTTAAAGCAGGAGTACTTTGTAGCATTGCCCGAAGTAAAACAGATTGCAGATGCAGGTTTTTATAATTTTGTTTCTGTATTTACCGCTGTAAAGCAATTGAATGAATATGTGTTTCAAAATTTTCAATACATAAAGGGTATTACAAGCGTAACTACTACTGTTGATGAAGTGTGGCAATTGAGAGCCGGAGTGTGCCAGGATTTTGCTCATATACTTTTAGTGATGCTACGTTTGTTATGTATCCCTGCACGCTATGTAAGTGGATATGTTTGTCCGCATAATCAAAATTTACGGGGAGAAGGAGCCACCCATGCGTGGGTAGAGGCTTACATCCCATTTCATGGGTGGATTGGCCTTGACCCAACCAACAATTGCGTGGTAAATGATTTGCATGTAAGACTAGCAATTGGAAGAAATTTTAGCGATTGCTCACCTGTAAAGGGAACCTACAGAGGATCAGCCAAGCAGACCCTTGAAGTAGGGGTATCTGTTTCACATGAAGACGGATCTATTTCAAAAGAA
>Ga0105048_10012783_pt1 | contig 13140 bp, 6 predicted proteins | sample MAT05_FD_78382 | JGI IMG/M metagenome (GOLD analysis project Ga0105048, IMG submission 78382) | Freshwater microbial communities from Lake Fryxell liftoff mats and glacier meltwater in Antarctica - MAT-05 | ecosystem: Environmental > Aquatic > Freshwater > Ice > Liftoff microbial mat | place...
GCGTGGTTTCCACCTCGCCTGGCGCCGCGGCGGGTCAGCTGGACGTGGTGCTGGAGACGGTCCCGCTGCTCGATCTATTCGCGCGCCTTAAGGCGGAGGGGAGCTTCACCATTGATGGCGCCGTGCTGGCCGAGCTGGCCGCGGTTCCCCCCGGATCGCCGACCAGCTTCGCGGTGATCCGACAGGCCCTGCTTGATGACGATGAATTCATGCTCGGGCCCTTCACCTGCAAGAAGCCCAAGCTGAGCGGCGGCGCCCTGACGGGGACCGCCAGCGTCAAGCTGTTGCCGGACATGAGCTTCCGCTACCAGTTCGACAAGGCCGAAAACGGTGACTGGGCGAATCTGATGGTGAAGCTGGAAGGCAAGCTGACCGTCAAGGGTACGACGACACTGAAGTTTGCACCGATGCTTGTAGGGAAGTTCTCCTGCGAGGTCGAGCTGCACAAGGTTCCGCTGCCTTTCGGCGGCCCACTGGCGGCGCTGGCCTCGTTCAAGGTCCCACTGGGCTTCCGCGGCGAGATCACGGCTGCGTTGCAAGCCATTCCACTGGAGGCGGGTTTCGAGCTGAAGGGCGAGTCGAAAGTCAGCCTTGGGTTCCATTACACGCCCGCCGGCACCACCGATCTAAGCAGTTTCACCAACAAGTTCGAGGTCGAGCCCAAGTTCACGGTGCCTCAGGGCGACCTGCCGTTCGTCATCGCGTCGACCGTGAGTCTCGGCGGCACCACGGGACTGGACTTCGGTGCAAATTTTTTCTCCCGTAGCTCCCTGAATCTTCTCCAGGCGTCATTGATGGTAAAAACGGAAGCAAAGCTGACGACCGGCAAGACGCAAGTCGACAACGGAAACTTCGTCTCCGCGTACGACATCAGGCCGGTGCTGCAGGCAGGACCGGGCAAGGACGTCGAGAAGGCTCTGAAATGGCTGGGCGGCGCCGTGGTCATAAAGCAGTTCGTTAGCGTCGAATTCCCCTTCATCGCCGAGTCGCCCCGGGGCGGCATGTTCGCGGCTGACAAACGCTTCGTGCTTCCCAACACGTCGGTGAAGTTGACCGCCACCTTAAAGCCGTCATCCATCAAGTTCCTGGGTTTGGAGAACGTGGTGGACCTCAGCTTCTGGCAGATTGCGCCCGGAATGGAGCCCGTCAGAAAGGAGACCATCACCGCGTCTCCCGGACAGACGAACTTCTCCTGGACCTGGGAAAACAAGATCATCGACGTCGGCACCCACGGCTTCTTTGCCCAGGCCACGAGCCGGCTGGCGCCGGGCGTGCCGATCGCCATCGGCTTGCCCGTGGAGGTCCGGGTCGGCCGCCGGCTGCGATGGCGTGGCACAGCCACCTGCACGGAGATGGGGACGCAGACCGAAAACGGCTTCACGTATACGAAGGCGTCCAGCTTCACGGTGAAAGCGGAGCACGCGACCGACGCCGATGCGATGTCGACGGGGGTCATGAAGATCACCAGCTTGGCAGCGTCCACCACCTTCACCCTGACCGCAACTTCCAGGGGCGGCACCCGGCTGTGTCCCGTCACCCACAACACCGACATTGCGGATAGTGCGATGACCTCGGACCCCAACAGCCCCAACAGTCTGGCGGGGCTTGTCGTCGGGGAAGAGACCGGCCAGTACGTCTTACAGACTTTCACTTCCGGCGTGGTCGGCACCGCCCACCACATCATCACGGATAATTACAGCGGCGATCCTCAAAAATGTAAGCCGTTCGGAACATTCGTGAACAACATCCCCCGCGAGTTTTCCGGGAGGTGGGAGTGCGGTACGCCGACCGGGACCTTCGAGGTCGGAGCAGATTCTCTTTCGGGCAGCAGCATGGCTACAGAGGCGCGCAACGTCACGGTGGTAGGCACCTGGATGTTCGAGAGAATCTGACCGGGCCCGAGTAGGATCCGCTAGCGATTGCTCGGCAGTGGGGGGGGGCCGGCAAAGTCTGCGAACGCTTGCGCAAGTGAAGTATACATAACACTTTCCCCAGCCCCTCCCCCCGGCCCTGTATACTGCGCCCCCATGACCTCCGCGCCACCCCAAACCAGCCCCCCCGCCGACTCTATCGATCTCACCCCAATACCCGGCAAGCAAACGGGGCAGAACATCACGCGCTTGGTGGGGTTGATGCAGCGGTTGCTGGCGCCCGATGGCTGCCCGTGGGACCGCGAGCAAACGCTGCAAACGCTGTTGCCATTTTTGGTGGAAGAAACCTACGAAGTGGTCGATGCGGTGAACCAAAATAGCGCCTCCGATCACTGCGAAGAGCTTGGCGATCTATTGCTGCAAATCATTTTCCAAAGCGAACTTCGCCATGCCGAAGGTGCGTTTGGGATCGACGACGTTGCCAAAGGCATTGTAGAAAAATTGGTACGCCGGCACCCGCATGTGTTCGGCGAAACCGATGCAGACACCAGCAAGGAGGTGCTTGCCAATTGGTCTGCAATCAAAGCGGAGGAAAAAGCAGAAAAGGGCAAACACGGTGCGCTTGATGGCGTGCCTCGCTCAGCCCCTGCCCTGCTTCGTGCTTCCCGAACTGGCGAGAAGGCAGCCGCCGTAGGTTTCGATTGGCCCGACGCTGCTGGGCCTCGTGCGAAGATTGCAGAAGAGTTGGCGGAACTTGACGAAGCGGTGGCTTCAGGCAACGGCACCGAGATTGAAAAAGAGATGGGAGACGTGTTGTTTTCGGTGGTGAACTACGCACGCAAGTTGGGCGTTGATCCCGAAAACGCTTTGCGAGGAACGGTTGAACGTTTCGGCCAACGCTTCAGACACATGGAAACTAGTTTGGAAGCGAAAGGCAAAGGCGTTCGCGGCACACCGATGCATGAACTTGATAGCCTGTGGGACGCCGCGAAGGTTGCTCTTAAATAAGGCTACAGATTGCGCCCGGCATTGCCCACCGCGATGCTGGGACCGAAGATAAAGGCCCAACGGTTGCTGCCAATCGATTTATCCATAACATCGGTGATGTCGTCGCGGAATTCATAGGCGGCCCACGCGTTAATTCCAACAGCAGCGCCTTGGCCCAATGGAACACGAATGCCCATACCCACCACAGCCGCCAGCGTTGGCGGATACTTCGTGCCTGAAAGGTTGTCGGTGGTTAAGCCAACACCCATGAGGCCCAGTTCGAGACCGAAAATGCTTTCTTTGCCAAGATCATCAAGCACCGTGAGCCGTGACAAAACGCCGAAGTTCAAACGCAACTGACCGCTTGGTGCAGTGACGCGAAACAGACCAGCCGGAATGGCAACCGTGGCGTACAAACGAAAGCGGCCACCTTCAACGATTGCGGACCACTGCACCGAAGGCAATCCGGAGCGCAAAGTGGGGCTGATAACATAACGTTCTTCATCAACCACGTGCGAAACACGCACCACAACGCGATCGAATTGTTCTACGCCACCGTGGATCCAGAACACCTTAGGTTCGGAACTGGGGCGCAGCACCATGCGTTCAGAAATCTTGGCTTGCGAGCGAGCAGCGCCATCGGCTGCCGTAACATCCACATCCAACACAACTTCTTGTAGACCATCTTCTGGTTTCAGAAGTTCGCGGTGAATGATGACTCGGCAACTTTCGCGCCCCTCGAAAGGGATACGGAAGGGTTTTCCCGGTTGCAAGTGAATGTCCTTGCCGCGCTTGTCGACGCACACAAATTCAGCCAAAGGATTTTTGCTATTGCCATCGGAACCGAACGATGCGGGCACGGAAGCTTGGCGCACTTGTCGTTGCACGGATTCGGTGATCACAGCGAGATCCGTATCGGCCAATTCCGAAGGTAAACCGCTAACACGGTAAGCGAATTGCAGCGACGAGAAACCGGCTGCGGCTTCATCGCCACGCACCGAGACTTTGTCGCCCTCGTGGGAAATTTCGTAAGCGCCATCGGCAGGAACAAGAACGAAGTGAGCACCGTCGCGAACAGCGCCCACGCGGACAATCGCGTTTCGGTTGGTGGGAATGAAATCAATGCGGCCGTGCCCTTCAAGTTCAAGGGCAGCGCGGGGACGCGGCGCAGGCATTGAAAGGTGCGTCGCCGACCCCACCACCACAGCGTCAAGACCGGCGCGCGTGGCTGTGATGATCACGCGCTCACGCGACAACTGTTCGGCCACCAAAACAACGTAAACACCGTCTTTGCGCTTTAGAACTTGCGCCACTTCGGCCTCGACAGCCGCCACCGACCAATGCAGATCTCCTGCTTCACCTCCGCACTGCGGATCCATGCGTACGATCACCTTTGGCGACGTAACGTCACGAAGAATAGGACCTGACACCACTTCGATGGGGCAGGAAAGCAAGGGCAGTTTCACCAACGATTCTTGCTCTAGGCCACCGCTTGCGTTGCGCACAAAAATGCGCGGCCCAAGGCGAAAGCGCATGGTGATCTGAGATTCCGTGCCTGTGATGCCGCGCAGAACCACATTCTTGTCGGTTAGCTCGCAGCGCGAGGAGCCACAATCCACCGACGCCATGGCTTCTGGGTAAGCCAAAGGAACAACACCCGGACCGCGTGACACATCAACACCATCACGGGTTACCAGACGCGAAGGCAACACGATGCGCGCGGGCCTCAAGATGAACGAATCGCGTTCTGTTCGGTTTCCAGCAGCATCGTAGATCACAGAATCCGCAGCCACCTGAGCAAACGGAGGCAACCAGTAAAGGCGCGCATCTGCTGGCAACAGCTTCGAGGTGGAAAACGAGCAGCCTTCGACTTTCTTCTTGTTCCGTTCAACTTCAGCTGTCTCTAAGCAGCTTTCGACCCGTTCTTTGCGCGTGCCTTCCGGCGCGTTGGCCGAAGCTTCAGGATTAGCAGAAACAACTTGAACCCCGGTGAGCCCTGTACCCGCCAATTCAACGCGCCCCTCGCCGGGGAAAAATTGAACGGCGCCACTATCAAGCAGAGGCCACTTTCCCGTTGCGACCAACGTTAAGGTGTCTTGGCTCTCTGCGCACTTCGCATTGCTATCAGCCACCTTGGTCGCAAATTGCCGGGTACCGCCATCGGCTATTTGTTTGGGAGGCGTTACAGTGCGTCCGTCTGCATCCAAGGCCCACCCCAAAGAGATGGGGCCGCAGATCACCCCTTTTTCGATAACGCGGGCTGAGGCACCGCCCTCAGGCAATTGGGCGACGCGGTTGTCAGCGTGGGCAGAGGTCGACAGAAGCGTTGCCCCAAAGGCAACAAAAAGGCTTGTGGCGCAAAGGAAATTTTTACACACGGTGAACGCACGATAACAGGCTCAGAAGGGTATGGCGGTCGAAAACTAGCCTAGGCGTAACAAAGCTTCGTCGAGCTTGAGCAATGCGGCTTGCGTATCAGCAAGTTTTGCCTTGTCTTTCTCAATCACTTCGGGCGGAGCCTTTGCGACGAAGGCTTCGTTGCCCAAACGCTTGTTGTAAAACTCAACGTCGCGTTGCAACTTGGCGCGTTCCTTTTGCAACTTTTCGCGTTCGGCTCCCGCATCTGCCGCAGATTCCAAGATCAACATTACTTCGATGTCGCCCGCCATAGCAACGGCCACCGGATCCGTTGGTGCGGCACCTGTGCGACGCACCGTGATCTCCTTGCATTTGGCTTGTTCGGCCACCACCGATTTATAACCGTCAAGGATGGTCTTCTTGTAATCGTCAGCAACTGTGATGATCACGGCGTTACGCGAAATAGAAGGAATGTTTCGTTCAGCGCGAACCGAACGAATGGCCGTAATCACCCGCTGCACCATCTCCATCGACGATTCAGAAGCTTCGTCTAAGAAGCGCACGTCAGGGATCGGGTACAAAGTGATCATGATGCTTTGAGGTGCCGTGTCTGGCTTAGGTAGCTTTTGCCAGATCTCTTCGGTAATAAACGGCATGAACGGATGCAACAAACGCATCGCAATATCTAGAGCCGTGACCAAGGCCCCTTGCACTTTCCAACGTTGCTCCGCCACTTCGGGCGAGGCCTCTTTTGAAAGCCGTGCCTTGGCAAGCTCGATGTACCAGTCGCAAACCTCGTTCCAAATGTAGTGGTAGATGATCTGTGCGGCGTCGGCCACGCGGAACTCTTCAAGCGCTTGGTGCACGTCTTCTGAAACGCGTTGTGCGCGCGACAGAATCCAGCGTTCAGGCAACTCGAACTCTGTTCCCTCAGGGCCATCGCTGGTGCGATCAGCGAAACGATTTGCGTCGTAATCGCCCAGGTTCATCAACGCGAAGCGCGTGGCGTTCCAGATCTTGTTGGCGAAACGACGAGCGTCATCCACGTTCCCAATGGCGAACTTTATGTTCTTACCTTGAGAAGCGCTGGTGGTAAGCCACGCCAAAGCAAAGCGCAAAGAATCTGCGCCGTGCTTTTCAATGATGTCCAAGGGGTCAATGACGTTCCCCTTCATCTTCGACATCTTTTCGCCTTTTTCGTCGGTCACCAGCGTGTGCAGATAAACCGTACGGAAAGGCACTTTGCCCATGAAATGCAGCCCCGCCATGATCATGCGTGCCACCCAGAAGAACAAGATATCGTAGCCCGTATCCAACATGGAGGTTGGATAGAAGGTCTTCAGTTCGCGGGTTTCATTGGGCCAACCCAAGGTTGCAAAGGGCCACAACCACGACGAAAACCACGTATCAAGCACGTCTTCGTCTTGGGTAAGCTTGGTGCTGCCGCAGGTGCCACATTTGTCAGGCGCCGTGCGCGCCACGGTGGCAGCTTTGCAATCAGCGCAATGCCATGCTGGCACGCGGTGCCCCCACCACAACTGGCGCGAGATGCACCAATCTTTGATGTTGTTCATCCAGTGGAAGTAGGTCTTCGACCAACCTTCGGGAACGAACTTTACCTTACCCTCTTCCACCGCTGCGATGGCTGGCTTGGCCAACGGTTCCATCTTCACGAACCACTGCGTGGAAAGCATTGGTTCAACGATGGTGTCCGAGCGCTGCGAAAACCCAACCGAGTGGGTCATCGTTTTGCTGCCGCGTTCAAGGCCGAGTTCTGCAAGCTTCGCCTTAACGGCTTTGCGCGCTTCTTTGGCCGAAAGGCCCTTAAATGCTCCGCCGTTTTCGTTGATTTTGCCGGCAATGTCGAGAATGGAAATGAACTTGAGGTTGTGGCGTTTGCCGCACTCAAAATCGTTTGGATCGTGCGCGGGCGTCACCTTCACCGCACCCGTTCCAAATTCCATATCAACCAACGTGGCGTCACCGATAATGGGAAATTCGTATCCCAAAATCGGGTGTTTGATCATCTTGCCGATTTTGTCTTTGTGGCGCGGATCATCTGGATGAACAGCCACAGCCGTATCACCAAGCATTGTTTCCGTACGCGTGGTGGCCACCACCAATTCACCCGAGCCATCGGCCAAGGGATAGGCAAACTCGTAAAGTTCGCCTTGGATCTCTTTGTATTCAACTTCAAGATCGGAAAGCGCTGTGCGGCTTTCCACGTCCCAGTTGATCAAGCGTTCTGCGCGATAGATCAGACCTTCTTCGTGCAAGCGCACGAAACATTCAATGACGGCGGCCGAGTAATCGGGATCCATCGTGAACTTGAGGCGATCCCAATCCAAAGAACAACCCAACGCTTTGAGTTGATCCAAGATTCGGTTGCCGGAACGCTCGCGCCAGTTCCAGACCTTCTTGATGAATTCTTCGCGGCCGAGATCGTGGCGGGTTTTGCCCTCCACTTTCATCAGCTCGCGTTCAACCACCGTTTGCGTGGCGATGCCGGCGTGATCTGTGCCAGGCAACCACATGGCGTTGTACGCAGACATGCGGCGCCATCGCGTGAAGATGTCTTCCACGGTGCAGCCCAGCGCGTGGCCCATGTGCAACGAGCCGGTGACGTTGGGAGGAGGAATCACCATCGACCAGGGCGCCTTGGGCGCTTGCTCGTCGGCGTGGAAGTACTTCTTCTCGATCCAATGATCGTACCAACGCTTTTCCAAGCGGCTGGGGTCATAGGACTTATCGAGAGATTCGGGGGCTTCGGGCGATTCTGGCGTGGCCATGGGAGCCACGCAGTTTAGTGGAAGGCTAGCGCTTCGCCAGGCGATCGATCTGCTCTTGGATCATCACTTCGGCCAATTCAGGGACCACTTCCCAAACAATTTGCTCGATGATCTCGCGCGAAAGTTTCGCAATGGCTTCGTATTCGGGACCGCGGGCCGAGATTTCCGCCATCTTGTCGGCAAGCTTGCTGGAAACCAGTTCCGCCACTTTCGCCGCAACGGGCGGTGGAGTGACCAGAGGAGACTCTACGATTTTCGAAGGAACACTTGGGATCAGGTCATCGAATAGGGACGGATCAAGGCCCTTGACCGCTGGCGTTTGCCGCGCGGTGGCCGATTCAGCGCGTGCTGCGGGGATAGGAACCGCTACGGGTGCGATTTGGCGGCCAAACGCCGGAATACCCATCATGGTGCGCCCGAATTCTGCGGGTGCCGGTGCGGGTATTGATGCAACAGTGATGCGAGCCAGAGGAACGGGGGCATCCTGTGACGTACGCGGGGGCATGACCCCTGGAATCAACGAAGGCCGGGGCATCGACTTGGCCGTCGGCGACGAATTTACGACAGGCGCGGCCACAACTGGGGCTGGTGCCTGCGGCATAGATGGCGCGACCGGCACGGGGGCCACAACGGCGCGCGCCAGCGGTGCCGAAACAATGGGAGGGGCCGGTCGTGGCGGTGGAGCGGCAGGCATCGCCGGGCGCGGGGGAGGCGCTGCCACCACGGGCGCAGGTGTGATTGGCATCGGGCGTGAGGCCAACGGCGTTGCCAACCGAGCCGGAGCAGGAGCCTGAAACTGAGGTGGCGGCGTCTTTTCTGCGGGTGGAGCCGCGGAGTTTGCCGTGGGCTCAATGGAAAATTCCCCGTAGGAATCTTCATCCTCGAAGGAAATGTCTTCAATCTGCACGCGGGACGTGTTTTCTTCTGGCACCGCCACGGGAGCGCCAGGCTGGGGAACAACCGTGATCGGGACCGATACGCTTTGTCCCAGAATCTTCGAGACCGCTTCAAGCAGCTTTACGCTGTCAAACGGCTTGAGCAGGTGACCATCAGCGCCCGCTTGGTTGCCACGTCCGGCGTCGTAAGGAACCTGGTTCGACGCCAAAACGTGCACCGGAATGCCAGCCAGACTGCGATCCGCCTTGATGGCGGCACACAGATCGTACCCGGACCGATCCCCTAGGTGAACGTCCGCGATGATCAAATCGGGGCGGTTCTGCCTCGCGGAGGAAAGGGCTTCATCCCATGAGCGTGCGGCGAGAAGGCTTACGGCCTCAACCGAGAACACCATCGCGAAGGCTCGCTGAATCGTAACACTGTCATCAGCGACCAGAATACGCTTGCCCATGTATCTCCCGAGTGCTCGTCCGCGGCTGTCGATTGGTAAATGCCAGTTCAGCGTGGCCCGAAGTTCCTATCCCGGATAACACGCATAAAACGGCGGGTCAATTCTACTCGGGGTTTGGTGGTGCCGCGCGGGGAATCTAATCGGATTGAACCAACCTCAGTATTTCCTCGTTTCGTTTCGTCTTGGCGCCCCGTTTGGCCAGAACGTAGTGCCCTTGCACGTCTACGACGCCAAAGTCACCCTTTTCGAGGAAAGGGCGCAGGTTTCGGCCTTCGTCACCGCGGGTTGGGGTCTCAAACAAGGCGTAATCGGCATCGTAGACACCTGTTCGCAACGTGTAGGCGTTCTTTCGGTTGGATACGTGCGGAACGAGCATCTCTGACGCCACCACCTTGGCATCCCCCGGCAGTAACCCCAACAACGAGTACACTTGCCGGTGCTTTTCATGGTCACCGGGCAGCAGCCCGAAGCGGTAGTCACCAAAACCGCCTTTCGCGTTTCTGGTGCCCAGCACGGCGCCATATTGAATCGAACTAAGCACCATCGTCGCGCATATGGCGGCCAACCAAGCTTTTGAGGGGGCAAATTTGCCGCGGTCTTGTGTATTGCGCAGCCATTGCAAGTTGCGGAGAACGGCAATGAAGACGAACGTGGTCCAATACGTTGTGTACTGAAAAGAGATTTGAATCTGTGGAGGGTACCGCGTTGAAAGCAGCGTAAAGAACACGCCCACGATGCAGGCCAACAACCCCACCTTGCGGCGCAAAGGGAAGAAGACTACGGGCCCTAGGATCTGCAGCATGTAGAACAGTTTGTCGCGTTCCAACAGCGTGGTGAGTGTGTAAAACGGATTCGCGAATACAGTAACGAGCACGGCGGGATACCCGTTGCCGCCGGGTGGAACTAGATCTTGGTACTGGTGCAAGAAAGATTGGTGACCACCTGTGTACTTTGGCATCACAATGAACTTCATAATGCCGAAAGTCAGACCTCCAACGAAGGTCATGACCACGCCCGCACGCACGTGTTTGCCTTCGACAATCATCATGAAGCCAAGCGCGGCCATCATCGCGTTGACGTCTTCTCGGGTGGAAGCCGCCAGCAACAGGGCCAGCGACATCCAGATATAGCGGCGCGATTCTGCAGCCGACAAACCGGCCCACAAGAAGACGGTGCCCAGCGGAAGGTAATGAAAATCGTAAAGCGCAGCGCCATGCAGCGGTGGGTATAGAAGGTACAAAAGCGCCAACAGCGTTCCAGCCCAAGGCCCCAGGGCGCGACGGGTGAGGAAGAACAACGGAATGGCAGCCGCGCTCATCAACAACGCCTGCAAAACCAGCAGCGTTTCAGGGCCTGAAAACCATCGGTAAACCAGCACTAGGACGTAAGCGAAATAAGTTTGGTGGTTGCCCGCGTGTGTGGCGTCGGGGCCTCCCAAAGGCGACATCTTAAATAGAGGCCCCCAATGGGCGGCGTTCCAAACCAAGTTGTCTTCAAGCCCCATATCAAACGAAGCGGTGCCGAAACGGTAGTGCGTTTGGATGGTATTGAACGAAAAATACAGCGTGTAAGCGGCCACCGCGCTCAACACCAAGATCAGCGGCAGGTTGCGCTGTTTGGCTAAAAACGATTGCAGGCGCTGCCAGCGATTCGTGGTTCGCGGCGGGCCCCAAATGGGCGTGGCGTCTTGGCTCAGGCGGAAAGTGGAATACAGCCCCCAGCCCAAAAGCGACAGCATGACCAACACTGTTAAATCGTTTGCTCGCCAACTGCGAGAGTCCGCCAGAATCGGCAGCAGCCCAGTTACCGCCAACGGCGACCAACGGCGGATGGCCCGGGCCCCCACGGTGGGGTAACGCTTTCCCAAGAGCAATTGCAGCGTGCCTATTGCAGCGGCGGCCAACACGCCACCTGCCACCATGGCCCACTGCAGCCAGTAGCGAACCTTGTTCGACATTTCGTTGTGGGCCAGGTAGTCGGGCCACAGATCAAGGAAGAACAGGGAATAAATGCCAGCGCCTACAGAGGCACCGACCAAAGCAATAAGAGCGAGTGTTTTGAGTAAGCCAACATCAACGAGGTCCGCGAAGCCAAAACGCCGACGAGGCGCCAATGCCTCAGGCAATGCCAAAGCAGGCTCAAACGCCGCAGGTTCCGGTGCTTCGACCAAGACGGATTCAAAGGGAGACGCAGGTTGCCCTTGAGGTTCGTCCTGCTGTTGAAGCGCTTCGTTACTTGGAATCGGTAGGTAGGGATCGGACAACGGACGGCTCTTTGGCAACAACATACAGGGGGCGCTGTTTGATTTCTTCGTAAATACGCCCGACGTACTCTCCCAAGAGCCCCAACATCAACATTTGGCCTGACGAGCTTAGCGCCACCAACAACATGATGGTGGTCCATCCCTGCACGGAATGGTCGGTAAACAGCTTGATGTAAAGCGCCCAAAAACCAATACCCACGGCCCCAAACCCTGTAACCACACCCATCCACGTGGCGATTCGAAGGGGGCTGGTGGAAAACGAAGTGATGCCGTCGAGGGCAAACTTTAACATCTTGTGCAGCGGGTATTTCGTTTCGCCGGCAAAGCGTTCGGGGCGTTCGTAATTCACGTGCGTTTGCCGGAACCCAACCCAGGCCACAAGGCCGCGCATGAAACGATGCTTTTCGCGGAGGCTGCGCAAAGTGAGCACCACGGGGCGGCTCATCAAACGGAAATCGCCTGCATCTTTGGGGATCTTCACGCCCAGCGCGGCGTTCATCATGCGGTAAAACAAGGATGCCGTGGCGCGCTTGAAAATCGTTTCACCTATGCGCTTGGTGCGAACGCCGTAGACAACATCGTAACCTTCGCGCCACTTGGCCAACATGCCTTTGACCACTTCGGGAGGGTCTTGCAGATCGGCGTCCATGACGACCACTGCATCACCTTCGGCGCGGTCAAGCCCCGCCGTGATGGCCACTTGGTGTCCGAAGTTTCGGGCGAAATGCAGCACCCCATAGCGAGGCTCGGCTTTCTCGAGTTCGTCCAGCATTCCAGGGCTTTTGTCTGAGGAGCCATCGTTGACGAAGATGACCTCCCAGTTGCCTTCGAGTTCAGGCAGTTCGGCCAAGAAGGCCGACAAACGCTTGTGAAGTTCAGGGATGACCTCTTGCTCGTTAAAGATCGGCAAAATGATCGAAAGGATCGGACGCTTAACGAGTGTGGGGGAATTCATTCCGGTGGTACCTGGGCCCGAGGGTAACCGATGTTAGATGAGGCCAACACAGGGCGCAAGCAGCAAGCGAGCCAGTGTATCTTCCAAAGTGGTGGGCTGCTAATCTGCGCCGGATGAATCTGAGCAGAAGCACAGCTACGAGCAAAATGGGATTTTTCGTTTGCATAGCAATGCTTGCGGCCTGCCGGTTCGAGCCTGATGCCACCCAGTGGGTAGAAACCCACGGCGAGTGGTCATTTCAGTCAATTGCAGCGTGGCCCGAGGGCGCCTGGGCTGTGGGGATGGACGACCGGGTGTTCCGGTATCCGGGAGAGTGGGGTTCGCCTTGGAACCGGCCGATGGCTGTAACGGGCAAACAAGTCGCGGCGTCCCCCAACTTCGCATATGTGTTAGGCGCAGACGGCACGCTTCGTCGCACACGCGGTGAAGAAGTCTTCACCTACGAGCAGTCAACCGAATGGAAGATTAAAGCCATGGCGGCGGTACAAGATGATTCGGTTTTTGTGATCTCAAATGGAAAGGTCAAGCAGGTTGCCGCGGACCTGCAAGATGCCGCTTGCAACGAGGAA
>Ga0105048_10012785_pt1 | contig 13140 bp, 12 predicted proteins | sample MAT05_FD_78382 | JGI IMG/M metagenome (GOLD analysis project Ga0105048, IMG submission 78382) | Freshwater microbial communities from Lake Fryxell liftoff mats and glacier meltwater in Antarctica - MAT-05 | ecosystem: Environmental > Aquatic > Freshwater > Ice > Liftoff microbial mat | place...
GAGAGCGCGCTGGCGGTGGTGCAGGTGCCGACGGTGCTGCCTCGCCTGGTGGCGCTGCCCTCGACCAGTGGCACCGCTTTTTTGCTGCTCGATGATCTCATCGCCAACCACGCAGGAGACCTCTTCCCCGGGTTCGTGGTCGAGCACGTGGCGACCTTTCGCGTGACCCGCAACTGGGACCTCGACGTCGACGAAGAAGAGTCGCAAGACTTGCTGGCCTCGATTCAGCAGGAGCTCCGGCGGCGAGATCGTGGTGCGGCGGTGCGACTGGAGATCGAAGCGGTCGCCTCTCCCAACCTCGAGGCGTTGCTCACTGCGGCGTTGAAGCTGACCCCACCCGATGTGTACCGGGTGCAAGGCCCGCTCAACCTCTCTGACCTGGTGATCGTCGGCGAGGCCGACCAGCGGCCCGAGAACCGGGTCGAGGCCTTCGTGCCGGCCACGCCCGCGGTGCTCAAAGACGCCGACTCGATGCTGGCGTCGATCGCCACCCGCGACATTCTGCTGCACCACCCCTACGAGTCGTTCGACCCGGTGATCCGCTTTCTGGAAGAGGCGGCCGACGACCCGAACGTGCTGGCGATCAAGCAGACGCTGTATCGAACCACCGGCGACAGCCCGATCGCCCGCTCGCTGATTCGCGCTTCGGAGAACGGCAAGCAAGTGACGGTGCTGGTCGAGCTGAAGGCCCGCCTCGACGAGGCGAACAACATCGCCTGGGCGCGCCGCATGGAGGACAACGGCGTGCACGTGGTCTACGGCATTCTCGGCCTGAAGACCCACTGCAAGGTGACCCTGGTGGTGCGCCGCGAAGGCAACGGCATTCGCCGCTACGTGCATCTGGGCACTGGCAACTACAACACGGTGACCGCGCGCTTCTACACCGACCTCTCGTACTTCACCGCCCGGCCAGAGATCGCCGACGACGTGACAGCGCTGTTCAACATGCTGACCGGTTACTCGACCCAACCGAACTGGAAGCGCCTGGCCGTTGCGCCGACCACGCTGCAGACCAAGGTGATTGAGCTCATCGATCGCGAGGCGGCCCGGGCCAAGAAGGGCGAGCCGGCGCGCATCATTGCCAAGCTCAATGCGCTGGTCGACCCCCCGACGATTCGGGCGCTGTACGCGGCCAGCACGGCAGGCGTGGAGATCGATCTGCTCGTGCGGGGCATCTGTTGTCTGCGACCCGGGGTGCCGGGGGTCTCTGAGCGCATTCGGGTCTTCAGCGTGGTCGACCGGTTTCTGGAGCACTCGCGGGTGATCGCGTTTGGCTCGGGGGCGATGACCGAAGTGTACATCTCGTCAGCCGACTGGATGCCCCGCAACTTTCACCGCCGCATCGAGGTGATGGCGCCCATCGAAGACCCGGCGCTGCGCCAGCGGCTGCTCGACGAGCCGCTGGGCATGGCCCTCAAAGACAACGTCAAGGCCCGGCAGCTGATGCCCGACGGCAGCTATGTGCCCGTGGTGGCTGCGCCCGATGCGGCCTTGGTGCGCAGCCAATCGGCCCTGTTGGATCTTGCGCGTCGCAGCACGACCCCCCCCGCCGAGCCGGTCATTCGCCACGTCGCCTCGCCGCTGGAAAAAGCGCCTCTGGGGCCGAGCTCTGCTGCCTGAGACAACCCCGCGGGTGTGGTCGGCGCCCGTACATGTGACGCACAGCGAGTGGTGATGGTACAGGGTTGGGCCTACAGTGATTTCGATGCGTCTTCTTGAAGGAGTCAGCCCATGGGTGGCTTTAGATTGACCGAAATTCTTCCGATCTTGCTGATCATCGTGGTGCTCTTCGGCGCGACCCGGCTGCCGGCGCTGGGCAGCTCGCTGGGCTCGGCGATTCGCAACTTCAAGCGAGGGTTCGGCGGTGAAGACGAGGCAGAAGCCGAGAAAAAGCTGACTGGCCCGAGCGAAACGGCCAGCCAGCCGACCAAGACCAACGATTCGACGAAGGCCTGACTTAGAGCACCTTCTGGTCGTACATGGCCTCGAGCAGCGGCCAGTATTTCTGGGTGCAGTACTTGCGCTTCACCTTGAGCGTCGGAGTCATCTCGCCCCCCTCTTGAGTGAAGTCATGATCGAGCAGGGTGAACTTCTTGAGTGAGTTGTAGGGCGGTTGATCGCGGTTGACGGTGTCGATGACCTGCTGCACCGCTTCTGTGATCGCCGGGTGCTTGACCAGCTCGGCGTAGGTGGTGACGTTGACTCCGCGATCGGCCAGCAGCTTCTTGCCACCCTCTTCGTTCACACACACCAGCACGGTCAGATAGGGGCGCTTGTCGCCGTAGACCATCGACTGCGACACCACCGGGAAGGTTTTGAGAATGTTCTCGAGGTTCTGGGGCGCGACGTTCTTGCCGCCCGCGGTAACGATGATGTCTTTCTTGCGATCGGTGATGCGCAAGAAGCCCTCGGCATCGATTTCGCCGATGTCGCCCGAATGAAACCAACCGTCAGGCTCGAGCACCTCGGCGGTGGCGGCTTCGTTCTTGTAATAGCCCTTCATGATGTGGGGGCCGCGCAGCAGAATCTCGCCGTCAGCGGCGATCTTCGCCTCTGAGCCTGCGACCGGGCGACCGACGGTGCCGATCTTGATCGCCTTCGGCGAGTTGATGCTCGAGGCCGCGCTGGTCTCGGTGAGGCCGTAGCCTTCGCAGACGATGTAGCCGAGCAGATCGAAGAAGTAGGCAATCTTCCTCGAGAGGGGCGCGCCGCCCGAGGCGAAGAGGCGCATGCGGCCGCCGAGCTTCACGTCGAGGGCGATGCGCACCTTGCTGAACACCAGTTTCTTGGCCAGCGACCAGCCGAGCGAGTCGTAGCTGCGCTTGGCGTCGCGCGCTTCGCAGTATTCGTCGAAGAGCCTGAAGGCCCAGCGGCCGAGCTTGCCCTTGATGCCCGGAGCGCCGAGCGCATTGGCCTGCACGCCAGCGAAGACCTTCTCGAAGACGCGCGGCACGGCCGGCAACAACGTGGGGCTGGTCTCGGCCAGGTTGGCGACGACCTTGTCGACCGACTCGGCGAGCACCAGGGTGCAAGCCACCGACAGCCACCCGGCCTTGACCAGCTGTGCGAACGAGTGCGCCAGGGGCAAGAACAGCATGATCGTCTCATCGGCTCGCAGCACGTCGGCGTTTCTCAAAACCATGGCCTCGAACGCCCAGTTGCCGTGGGTGAGCATCACGCCTTTCGGGTCGCCCGTGGTGCCCGAGGTGTAGAGAAAGTGCGACAGCTCGTCGCCTTGAATGGCCTTCGCGCGTGCGTCGAAGTCGGCGTTCGCGCTGGGCACCGCAGCGCCTTTGGCGTTGAGGTCGTCGAGGCTCATCTCGCGAGAGCCACTCGGCGTACCCTCGAAGAGCACCACGTGCTTGAGCTCGGTGAGCTCTTCGAGCTTCGAACGAAGTCGGGTGATGCGCCCGGGCTGCTTGGCCTCGGTGACATCGCTGTCGACGAAGAGCACGGTGGCTCCCGAGTTCTGCACCACGTAGCGGGCCTCGTCAGCGGTGTTCGAGCTGTAGACCGGCACGCAGATGGCGCGCGCGGCCATGATCGCCAGATCGCAGATGACGAACTGAATGCTGGTGCTAGCGAAGACGCCGACCCGGTCACCGGGCTTCACGCCAAGCGCGACGATGCCGCTCGAGAGCGTCTTCACCTTGGCGGTCAGCTCGGCCCAAGACATGTTCTGCCAGCCCGCGCTGGTCTTGTAGCGGGCAGCGACCGAGGTGGCCTTGGCGGTGTTGTCGAGCAACATCTCAATCAGGTTCTGCGTCGTCGTCATTCGGGGGTCTCCAGGAACGTCATTTGAGGGCTGCGGCAACTTGGGTCGCCACAGGCGCTGCCCACTTCTTGATGCGTCGTGCTTCAGGCAAGTCGTAGTCGGAGGCGCCACCCAGCACCTTGTCGAGGGCCGCTTTAGCCTCTTCAGGGTGACCGTCTTTGAGCTCAGTCTCGGCCAGAAAGAGCCAGGCCCGCAGGTGCTCCGGGTGCTTGGCGAGCACCAATTTCAGCTCAGTCCGTGACTTGTCCAGGTCGCGCTTGGGCCAGGGCAGCTCCCAGTAGTAGCGCCCCTTGGCGGTATGCGGGCCGTAGCGGTCGAACCCCGGGTCGCTCTTGAGCGCGGCGTCGAGGTTGTCGTTGAACTTACCTTCGAGGCCGTCGCCGAGCGCCTTGAGAATACCGACTGCTTGCGAGTACGCCCCGATGTTGAGCGCCGTGTAGTACTCGGCTTGTGGGCCGATGCGCTTGGCCTTCTGGGCGCGCTCCGCGTAGTTCCAGCCCTCTTTGCTCAGCTGCTTCTTGAGCTTCTCATCGGCCCCGTCGGCGACCCACCAGCGGTAGCGGGCGGCACGCCAGAGCAGGTCGTAGTCATCAGGCGCGGTTTTGAGCCCATCGCGAATCGTCGCTTCCGTGGCCTTCATCGACTCCGGGTCATCTCGGAGCGGCCACAAGTCATCGAACTGCTTGCTGTACTCATTTGGCGAGGTCTGCCCGAAGGCCGACGCCGCTATGAGCACCACCAGAGCCGAGCGCACCGAGGCATGTTGCCCCGATTTTGGCGAAATGCAATCAGCGCGTTCTGACTTTCGACCTCAGGCGACCATGTCGCTGGGCGAAGGGGCGGTCTCTTCGTTCTGGTTGTAGGCACCCAGGTAGCGAGCCAGGAAGTTCTTGGTCTTCAGCTCGACCTGGCGAACGCGCTCGCGAGAGACGCCCCACCGCTGCCCGAGCTCCTCGAGGGTGCGGGGTTTGTCCTGGGTCAGCCGCTCCTGGAGAATGTCCCACCCGAGGTCGCCGAGGCGGCGCTTGACGCGGTGGAGGGCCTGGCTGACCTCTTCGTCTTGCTCGACCTTCAGAAACGAGACGTCGGGGGTGATGCCGTGGTCTTCGATGCGATCGAGGTAGGTGGCCTCAGAGTCGTCGTCCAACGGGGCGTCGAGCGAGAAGTCGCTCATCGAGATGCGCTCATGCTCACCGCCGCGAACCTGGCTGCGGTTGTCTTTCAAATAACGGGTGATGTACGCGCGAATCCACCACACGGCGTAGGTGGCGAAGCGCACGTTCTTCTTCGAGTCGAAGTGCTCGATGGCCTTCATCAGGCCGACGTTGCCCTCTTGAATGAGGTCGTCGAGGCGGGCGCCGCGGCTGGCGAACTTCTTGGCCACCGCCACCACGAAGGGCAGGTTCGAGCGGGCCAGAATGGTGCGGGCCTGCTCGTCGCCTTTACGGGCGCGCTTCGACAGCTCGTACTCTTCTTCGCGAGTCAGCTGTTTGTGGCCGCCCATGCTCCGCATGTAGTGAGAGAGGCCTTCTGAATCGCGGGTACGCATGGGTTTTTTCTCCTCATCGCCGAACTGGCTGCGTTCGGGCGTGCTGAGAAGATGCTCGTGGTCCGATTCGGTTTCGAAGTTCGACATGATTCCTCCAGGCCAATTGCTGACGGCGCTATGCCCGGGGTTAGGCAACCAGAGTGCCCAGGCCCCAGCGGCTTGTTTCCCAAATGGAATCGGCTACTTGGAGTGGTTTTCGAAGATTTTGCCGGGGTTCAGGATGACTTGTGGGTCGAAGAAGACCTTCAGCTTTTCCTGCCAGGAAATCAGCGAGGGGCTCTGCTCGAGACTCAGAAACCGCGTCTTGGCGATGCCGATACCGTGCTCGCCTGAGAGGGTGCCGCCCAATTCGACGGTGATCTGCATGATCTTAGCGAGCGCGAGCTCCACTTGCGGGCGCTCGTGCGCGCCTCCGTACAAGACGTTGGTGTGCAGGTTGCCGTCGCCCGCGTGGCCGTAGGTCGCGACGGTGAGGCCCAGCTCGGCGCCGACGGCTTTGAAGCGCTCGATGGCCTGCGGAATTCGGCTCCGCGGCACCACGATGTCTTCAGAGAACTTGAACTTCTTCACTGCCCGAAGAGCCGGGGAGACCAACCGGCGCACGGCCCAGAGCTTCTCCCGCTGGGAGTCGTCTTGGGCGATCAGCGCCTCGAGCGCGCCACTCTCGGTGCAGATCTCAGCCAGCCTGGTGAGCTCGGCAAGCACGCCATCGGGGCTGAAGCCATCGATCTCGGCGATCAGGCACGCACCGCACCCGGGAGGAAAGGTGAAGCCCTTGCCGTCAATGGCGCCGATTGAGACGTCATCGAGCAGCTCGAGCGCTCTGGGCAGAATGCCCTGGGTGAGCACCTGGCCGACCGCGGTGGCGGCGTCGAGCACCGAGCGAAACGGCAGTAACGCGGTCATCACGGTGGCCGGCTTGGGGAGCAGCTTGAGGGTGATTTCGGTGGCGATGCCCAGGGTGCCTTCGCTGCCGACGAAGAGGCTGACCAGGTCATAGCCGACCACGCCTTTGGTGGTGCGGCGGCCGACGCGGAGCACCTCTCCGTTGGGCAACACCCACTCCAGGCCGAGCACGTAATCGCGGGTGACGCCGTATTTCAGCGCGCGGGGGCCGCCGGCGTTCTCGGCGATGTTGCCGCCCAACGAGCAGGTCTCCCAGGAATTGGGGTCGGGCGGGTAGAAGAGCTGTTTGGCTTCGACCGCGCGCATCAGGTCGCCGAGAATCACGCCGGGCTGCACCACCACGGTCAGATCTTCGGGCCGCAGCTCGAGGATCTGATTCATCTTCTCGAGCGAGAGCGACACCCCACCCTTCACCGGGAGTGAGCCACCACTCTTGCCAGTGCGCGCGCCGACCGGGGTGACCGGCACGCGGCGCTCGTTGCACAGCCGCAGCACCGCTTGCACGTCGGCGGTCGAGCTGGCGAAGACCACCACCTGCGGCGCGAAGTCGCCCTGATCTGACTCATCGTGACCGTAGGTGGCGAGCGTCTGCGGGTCGGTTCGATGCTGCAGGCCCAGAGCGCTCAGCGCGTCGACTATCGAATTCTCGCCCACAGCTCAGCTCGCAACCCGGCGTCTTTGAGCACGCCTTCGTACGCCTCGGTATGAGTCACGGCCTGGTGCTGCTCTCCGCCGCGCAGGCGCAGGCAGGTCTGCTCGGCTTCGATGACGCAGGCAGCGCCCTGGCTCTTGAGCACGGTGCTGAGGGTCTGAGCGACCTGGCGGGCGAGCTCTTCTTGCAGCACCAACCGATGGGCCAGCACGTCGAGCAGCTCGCCGATGCGGCCGAAGCCGACCACGGTCTTGCCAGGCACGTAGGCGATGTGCGCTCTGCCCGAATACGGCAGCAGGTGGTGTGGGCACATCGAGCGAAAGTGCAGGTCGGTGAGCACCACCAGCTCGCGATCGCTGCGCTTGCCGACGGGAAACTGCTCGCTGAGCACCTCGGCGGGGTCGCGGCTGTAACCATCGAGAAACTCGGTGGCGAAGGCTTCGGCCACCCGGCGCGGCGTCTCTTTCAAGTTGGGGTCGGTCGGGTCGAGGCCTGCTGAGATGATGAAGCGACTGATGGCCTTGGCCATCATGGTCACCCGCACCTTCTTCACCCGTGGCATTTTCATTTTCAGGCCCGGTAGGTGACGCTGTACTCAGGCGTCTCCCACAGCTTGATCTCTTTGAGGCCACCGATGATCGGCTGAAGGCGATCCCACATCCACACCACGAGGTTCTCGGCGGTGGGGTTCTCGACAATGTCGTTGAGGTGGTAGTGGTCGACCTTCGAGAGCACCTGTTCGGCGACGGTGCGCTTGATCTCGTCGAAGTCGCGAATCATGCCGTCTTTGGGCGAGGGCCGACCGGCCAGGGTCACCTGAAGCACGTAGTTGTGACCGTGGAGCCGCTTGCATGGGCCGTCGTAGAACGGCAGCAAGTGCGACGCGCTGAAGTGAAAATCGATGGAGAGCAGCATTTCCATTCAGGCGCCTCTAGCACATGGCCGGGGGCCGAACGGTCACCCTTCTTTGAGGCCGAAGACCTCGACCCCCACCGAGCGGCAGTCGGGGTAAACCTCGGGCTTTTCGGTAGAAACTCGCGCCGCGCGAACGTGGGGGTGCTGGAGCATCAGGGCCAGCACGTCGTCGCAGAGGGTCTCTTGCAGATGAATGTGACCCGCGGCGACCCGGGTGGCGATGGTGCGGCGAATGAAGTCGTAGTCGACCACTTCGCTCAGCTGGTCTTTCTTGGGCGTCGAGTACGCCAGCGGCACGTAGAGTTCGACGTTGAGCAATACCCGCTGAGGCCGCTTCTTCTCGAAGTCGTGCGCTCCGATGTTGATCGACACCTCATAGTCGCGCAGAAACAGGCAGCGACAGTTCATCAAGCTCGCGTGGCTCAACATGCTTTGCATGGGCTCTTTAGTCTTTCGCTTGAGGCGGTTGAAACTGAACGTCGCGCGCGCGCGCCTGCAGATGCTGGCCCCCATCGACCAGCAGGGTGTGACCGGTGATGGCCTTCGACTCGAGCAGAAAGTGAACCGCGCGCGCGATGTCGAGCGGCTCTGAAGACTGGCCCAACGGTGAGAGGCGATGCGCCGACTCGAACTCAGAGGAGGTCATCGGCCCGGAGGGCAGCGTGATGCCCGGGGCCACGCCACACACCCTCACCCGCGGTGACAGGGCCTGCGCGAGCAAGGTAGTGGCCGCCTCGAGCGCCGCCTTGGAGAGCGTGTACGAGAGGTAGTCGGGGTTCGGGTTCCACAGCTTCTGGTCGAGGAGGTTCACCACGCAGCCGAATTGCCCTTCGGCGAGGTGCTGGTGCAGCGCCTGGGCGAGCACGATGGCGGGCGCGGTGTTGCTGCGCCAGTGCAGCTCCATGGTGCGAAACGAGAACGTCGCAGCGTCGTCGTACTCGAAGACCGCGGCGCTGTTCACCACTGCGTCGAGTCGGCCGAGGGCGGCCACCACCGCCGGCACCAGCGCGCGGCAGGCGGCTTCGTCAGCGAGGTCAGCGCGAAACGACTCGGCCTTGGCCCCGAGCGCGCGCGCATCGGCGAGGGTCTGCGCGGCCTCGTCGGCCGAGCCGCGGTAGTGCACGGCCAGGTCGAAGCCCTGTCGGGCCAACTCGAGTGCGATCTCTCGCCCCAGTCGCTTGGCGGCGCCAGTTACCAGCACCACGCGCTTGGAGCTCACAGCTTTTGATCGGTGGGCAACGAGACACCCGCTTCAATGGAGCTGCCCTTCGACACCTCGTCGTAGATCGGCGTGAAGTCGGGGTCGGTCGACTCGATCAGGTGCTCGAAGGAGTCGATGACGAAGTAGGTCGGCTGGTACCGGTCGATGACGTACTTGGTGCGCATGATTCGCTTGAGATCGAAGCGCAGCCGCAGCGGCTCGGGGCTGGTGACGCTGTGCCGAAGCTCGCCGGCCGAAGAGAGAATGCCCGAGCCGTAGGCTCTGACACCGTCGGCCGTGTTGATCAGCCCGAACTCGACCGTGTACCAATACAGCCGCGCCAGGTGCTCGCACTTGTCGAGCTTGGTGGCCTTGAGCCCACCCTGCCCGTACTGCTGCATGTAGTCGGCGAACATCGGGTTGAAGAGCAACGGCACGTGCCCGAACAGGTCGTGAAACACGTCGGGCTCGACGATGTAGTCGAACTCTTCAGGGCGCCGCAGCCAGGCGGTGACGGGGAATTTGCGCTGGGCGAGCAGCGAGAAGAAGGCCTCTTCGGGTATCAGGCCGGGCACGGTGACGATCTGCCACTTGCTGGTCTTGTAGAGCACCTCAGTGAGGGCTTCGAAGTTGGGTATCTGATCGGGCTCGCCGAGGTGCTTCACCGCTTCGATGAACTCGGCGCAGGCCAGCCCCGGCAGCTGAGCCGCCTGGCGCTCATAGAGGCGGCGGTAGAGCGCGTGCTCTTCGGGGGTGTAGGCGGCCCAGTCTTGAGTCGAGGTGTAGTCGGCGCCAGCGGCCGAGTAGTCACCGCGGGGAGGCCGGTTGCCGGTGCCGTAGGTGACGGGTGCGACTCCTCGGTTGGTGGCTTTGTCGTCGGAGATCATTTCTCGTGCGCTCCAGTTCAAACGACGATGGCGCCGCCGGCGAGCACTTCGAACTCGGCCAGGTTCACCATCGGTCGGGTATCGGCCTCGATCAAGCGCCACGGTATCGGCTCCCGTCGCAGGTAGCCCTCGAAGGCCTCGACGCCGGCGACCTTGGTCTCAATGAAATTGATGAGGTAGTGAAAGTCGGCGAAGAACATGCGGCTGTATTGCCCATCGATGGCGGGGGTGACCGCACCCACCTGGTTCATCAGCGCGCGGCCGATCTTCGCCGCCTCGACCTCGTGGTCGTAGATGGCCTGAACGTCGCGCGGGCTCAAGGTACCTCCGACCTGATTGACGAGGTCGGTGGCGCGCTGCATCTCGAGCGACTTCGGGCGGGTCAGCTGCACCATGTGGCCGTAGAGGTGCGCGACGGTGAAGTAGAGCGCGAAGTTGCTGTCGTGCTTGGGGAAGAGGCGAATCATGTGCCCCTCGAAGGTGCCGATGAAGCGGGCGCCCTCGGGCTCCTCCCCGACTTCTTCAACCTTGGCCCCGAACGTCTTCACCACCCTGATCAGCGAGTCGAGCTCGGCGCGAGAAATTTCGAAGGGGTCGTGCACGCCCGCCACATATCACCTCTGCGGCGGGTTGGTTTTCGCACTTCAAAGCGGTTACGTGGCGGCGGTGGACCTCTTCGATCGAGCCGCGCAGAGCGACAGTGAGACCCGGGCGCCGTTGGCAGAACGGGTGCGCCCACGAACCCTCGACGAGTACGTCGGCCAGGAGCACCTGACCGGGCCCGGCAAGCTGCTGCGGCGGGCCATCGAACAAGACCACGTGCCTTCCATGGTCTTCTGGGGGCCTCCCGGTACGGGCAAGACTACTTTGGCGCGGATCATCGCCAACGCCACCGGCGCGCACTTCGAGTCGGTCTCGGCGGTGCTGGCCGGGGTGAAAGATCTCCGCGAAGCGGTGGCCGGCGCCAACGAGCGGTGGAAGATGCACCGCAAGCGCTCGATTCTGTTCGTCGACGAGATTCATCGGTTCAACAAGGCGCAGCAAGACGCGCTGCTGCCTCACGTCGAAAAGGGCACGATTACCTTGCTCGGAGCCACCACCGAGAACCCGTCGTTCGAGGTCAACGCCGCGCTGCTCTCGCGCATGCGGGTGGTCACGCTGCGAGGCCTCGAGGAAGACGAGATTCGCACCGTGCTGACCCGGGCCATGGCCGACCCGCGCGGCTACAACGGGCAGCTGAAGGTCGATGACGACGCGATGGCCTTCATCTCGAACATCGCCGCGGGCGACGCGCGACGTGCGCTGACTGCCCTCGAGGTGGCCGCGCAGTACGCGGGAGATCAACACGTCACCCGGGTCGCCGCCGAGGAGGCGATGCAGCAACGCACCCTGCTCTACGACAAGGGCGGCGAAGAGCACTACAACGTGATCTCCGCGTTCATCAAATCGATGCGCGGGTCAGACCCCGACGGCGCCGTGTACTGGATGGCGCGGATGATCGAGGCTGGCGAAGACCCCCGGTTCATCGTGCGGCGCATGGTGATCTTCGCCAGCGAAGACATCGGCAATGCCGACCCTCGCGCGCTGCAGATCGCTACCGCTGCTTTGCACGCGGTCGAGCTGATCGGGTTTCCCGAGGGCACCCTGCCGCTGACACAGGCAGTGACGTATCTGGCGCTCGCTCCGAAGTCGAACACCGCGCTGACCACCTACGCCAAGGCCCGCGAGGCGGTGATGGCCAATGGCCCGCTGCCCGTGCCGATGCATTTGCGAAACGCGCCGACGAAGTTGATGAAGTCGCTCGGGTACGGGTCGGGGTACCAATACCCTCACGACTTCGAGGGGCACTATGTGGTCGAGACGTATTTGCCTGATGGGTTGAGGGGCGCGAAGTTCTATGAGCCGTCGGTGCAGGGCGAGGAGGCGGGGATGAGGGCGAGGATTGAGGAGGTGAGGAAGTTGAGGGCGCCGAAGGAGCCGGGAGAAGACGGTTAGAAGCTTGCGAAGAGGGAGAGGCCTGCTCCGCCGCCTGGAGCAATGAGGGGAGCGAGCTTCAGGGTGCTCTTGGTGTGGAGCAAGTGTGCGAACGACGCCGCGCTCAGGCCCAGACCGACCGCGAACGCGATCTGCCACGACCTGGCTTCGGGTGATGGGTCGAAATGCGGCGACCGTCGAGAACTAGGTGAAGCGCGACTCGGGCTGAATTCGCATTCGAGCCCGATGAATCAAGCCAGCAAGTGAGCGAAACGAGTCAAGAATTGTCTGACTCGGCGCTGTGGTCGGCGAGGGCGCTCAGGTTTCTGCGTTCGCGTCATCGAACTCGAGATCGTCATCGGCGTCGTCGATCTCAGGGTTGTAGCCCGGGTCGCCCGGCTTCTTCATCGTGCGGCCGCCGACTTCGTACTGCTTGAGCAATCGCCGAAAGTTCGAACGATCGACCCCAGCCGCCCGCGCCGCGCTCGACACGTTGCCCGTCGACTTCTCGAGCAGCGCCGAGAGATACCGACGCTCGAAGGCTCGCATCGCCAGCTTCTTCGCCTGCGCATACGGCAAGTGCGCCAGGCTGAAGACCTCGACCTCTCCCCCGCCCCGCTGGTTGTTGCGGATCTCAGGCGGCAGATCTTCGAAGTCGATGGTCTCTGAAGCAGTGAGCACCACTGCCCGCTCGATGCAGTTCTCGAGCTCGCGCACGTTGCCGACCCAGCGAGCCGTGGTGAGTGACTCCATCGCCGAGGGCGTGATGGTGCCGACCTTCTTGCCGATCTTCTGGGCGTAGATTTTCAAAAAGTGATGCGACAACAGCGGAATGTCTTCGGGCCGATCACGCAGCGGCGGCAGCTGCACGGTGATCACATTGAGCCGATAGAACAAGTCTTCGCGGAACTTGCCCTGCTCCTTGGCCTTGGTCAGATCGACGTTGGTCGCGGTGATCACCCGAACGTCGACCTTCAAGGTGTCGTTCGCGCCGACCCGCTTCACTTCGCCCTCTTGCAACACGCGCAACAACCGAACCTGGGTCGCCTGCGGAATGTCGCCAATCTCATCGAGGAAGATGGTGCCGCCATCGGCCGCTTCGAACAGGCCCTTCTTGTTGGCGGTGGCTCCCGTGAAGCTGCCCTTCATGTGACCGAACAGCTCGCTCTCGAGCAGGGTGTCGGTCAACGCCGAACAGTTCACCGCGACGAACGGCTTGTCTTTGCGCGGGCTGCGGTAGTGAATCGCGCGCGCGACGAGTTCCTTGCCGGTGCCGCTCTC